>Ga0082212_10008538_pt1 | contig 13359 bp, 5 predicted proteins | sample TergutNt197P3_FD_71548 | JGI IMG/M metagenome (GOLD analysis project Ga0082212, IMG submission 71548) | Neocapritermes taracua P3 segment gut microbial communities from Petit-Saut dam, French Guiana - Nt197 P3 | ecosystem: Host-associated > Arthropoda: Insects > Digestive system > Gut ... | reverse complement strand
ATCCTGATAATATTCTATCATTTCCGCCGAGGTTTTGACCAGGCCTTCGCCCTTCAGATGGTATTTGCCGTCGGCTTGATACATTTCCGTGGCGGCAACATCAAGGGCAATCAAAATATCCCTGCCCGGCGTTAGCCCCGCGGATCGGATGGCTTCCATAATACATGCCAAGGCTTCCTCATTGGATTTAAGATTGGGGGCAAAGCCGCCCTCATCCCCTACGGAGGTATTATAGCCTTTGTCTTTCAGGACTTTGCGCAGATGATGAAAAACCTCCACGCCCATCCTCAAGCTTTCAGAAAAATAATCGGCGCCGGCAGGCATGATCATAAATTCCTGAATGTCAACATTATTGTCGGCATGCTGGCCGCCGTTTAGGATATTCATCATGGGCAGCGGCAATTCCTTGGCATTCACCCCGCCGATATAGCGATAAAAAGGAAGCTCCAGGGCATTAGCAGCGGCCCGGGCTACAGCTAAGGAAGCACCCAAAATAGCATTAGCCCCCAGTTTGGACTTATTCGGAGTACCATCCAGCTCCCAAAGAAGCTGGTCGATAGCGGCTTGCTCATCGGCATAAAGACCCATCAGGGCCGGGGCAATAATGGCATCCACATTGCTGACAGCCTGCAAAACCCCTTTACCCAAGAAACGCCCATCCCCATCCCTCAGTTCTACTGCCTCATGGGCTCCGGTAGAAGCCCCGGAAGGAACAATAGCCCGCCCGATAGTACCATCTCCCAGCACCGCTTCCACTTCCACCGTAGGATTACCCCGGGAATCCAAAACCTCCCGGCCAAAAATATCCAAAATCTCAAACATAGTCAATCCCTCCTGAATTTTATTTTCCTATCTGCTTATTTTTCCTTGATTTGCTTTTATTAACCAACCTAGTTCAATAAATTATATACCAAAACCTAAATTCCTTTATTTAGAAGTAAAACCGTAGGAGGAGAATAAAGCAAGATAATAGGAAGCAGCAAAACTCAGGGCGCCCCCACAACTAAAAACAAAGCAACCAGCCCAAGCCCCCTTTTGAAACAATGTCAACAACTTAAGAAAATTTATCATTCACAATTCATCATTTTTCATTTTTCATTTTAATTTAGCCAAATAATACCTGCAAAGAATAATGAAAAATGATGAATGATAAGTGATAAATTATGAATTAACAAGCTTTCTTCTGTTAAGTTGTTGATATTGCCTTTTGAAAGGGGGTGCCGGCTTTGCCGGCGGGGGTTTGTCCGGCGTTGCCGGCGCAGATAGCTTTCCGGGTTGCAGCACAATAGCTGATGACACATTCCTTCCTTGCAACAAAGCCCTAACCCGGACAAGCCGGAGTGTTGAGTTTTGAGCGTTGAGTTTTGAGTAGGAGCAGGAATACGGCGGCACGAAAATTTAGCCATTTTACGCAGAATTTCGGGAGTAAGTGTCTAAAACCTACTCCCTAATAACAGAAGAAAGAAAATAAGGATCGGCAATCAACCTTTTGTATGTATCCAGGATCACCGGTTCATCCGTTACGGCATAGTTATTGATCTGCCGGCCTTCCGGAGCATTTACCAGGTTATTGACATCAAAATAAAAGATCGACTTGACCCTGGGGTAGCGGTTTTTTATCCCATCATACATCCGGGTCAGCTTTTGAACCGCAAAATCTATGTAGTAATTTTTATCGGTCACGGTATAGTGAGTTACCCCGTATTCTGATATCTGGATGGGCTTCCTAGGACTAAAGGTATTATACACATAGTCCAAAAGCTGCAAGGGGTCCTCGTGGCTTGCAACATCGTTGATATTATCATTATGATAAATTACATTATAAATATTGACGCCGACCCAATCCACATATTTGTCCCCCGGATAATAGCTGAGGATATTTCTTTGAGGAAAGGTAAAAACAGTCCAGACCATAATCACATCGGGGGCTATTTTTTCCATAACATCATGAACCAGGCGCCATTTCTGGATATATTTTTGAGGATCGCCGCTATAGGCGGACCAGTCGCCGTTCATTTCCGAAGCCCAGCGCAAAAAGACCGGGCCTTCAACTTCTGCCAAAATAGTAGCTAATTCATGCAGATATTCATCGTCTAAAACCTCATCCAAGCCCCGGTTGGGCTCCACCGCCAAATGAGGAGCCGCATCAACATTCTTGACTTTCTTCAGCCAATTCCTCAGATCAGTAAAACTTCCCTGTTTATAGCCAAAATAGCGGAAAAAAGAGGCGTGTTTTTTGCCTGTCAGTTCATTAAAAGTCGCCATATCTCCCTTGATCAATTCATCTTGATAGACATAGGCCCCTAAATAGCAGCCGCGAGCCGGTTCGTATTTGGCCAGATAATTGTCATATTTGCCGGTATCCGGGTTTGCCGGAGCATTTTTGGTATAAATTGTGATAATATCCTCCACCCAGTTCACTCCCAGGCCCAGCCACTCACAGATAAAGCGCAACGGCAAAAAAGTACGCCCTCCCCTGCTTTGCGGTGCAGTGTCCATAGGAATAATTATATTATTATATTTGGCATTTAAAGAGCCCGGCTTCAATTCCAGCCAATCCTCGGTCCCATTCTCCGCGGGCTTTAATACGGTAACAGTTTCCGTTGCCTCCGACCAAAGCACAGTAGCTCCAATAGTTTCCGAAATAGTCCGGACCGGAACCATCAGGCGGCCATTGATCTCATAAGGCGCCACATCGAATTTAATTTCCTTGCCATTATAATAGACTATGTACGGCCCGGCCGCCCAGGAGAGATTTGCAGAGACAAAAATAAAAAGCAATATCAATAGTGTAGCCAAAAGACCCATTTTGATTTTTTTCATCAAATGTCACCTCGTATAATAGTTATACTCGAATTATAGCTTTTTTTAGGGCATCCGTCAAGTACAGCTTAATAAAGCTGCTGTATTTATTATCATTAGCAGGCAAATAAAAAGACGCCTATCCCAAACTAAAGCGGGTAGGCGTCTTCTTAATTCCGTTAAATTGACATTGCTCTGTGAGGGAGGCTTTGGCTGCTACAGTTTAGCTAGCCGGTTGGTTTTCATAGAAAGCAAAGGCTAAAGTCCCCCTCCCAGAGGGGGATGTCAGCGAAGCTGACAGGGGGAGTCAGCCTCCGACGACCATACGCAGGATCAATGCCGCGTCAGTAGAATCAATTAGCCCGTCGCCATTGACATCGCCAAAGAGCAGCGCCCTTTCTGTCCAAGGAACCAAGCCGACATACATTTGCAGCAGCAAAATGGCATCTTCGGGAGTAATCAAACCATCGCCATTGATATCGCCCAAAAGACCAATGAACAAAGCGCCTTCCTCAACCTGCAAATCAACCGCGTCAAAATCACCGTAAAAGCGGTTGATTTCGACTTTAATAACTTTACCACTCAAAGCTACTTCATTAACTGCAGGTTTGGCTACAACCTCGTATTTGACAGTAAAGACCGGGCCATCGCCTACAACTTCTGTATAACAGACGTAAGCGATTTTTAAAACATCTTTGCCTTCAAAGGTCGGGTTAGTAGCAAACATACCCTTGGTCCCATCACCCAAGGCGGCAGCGGGGGTGACAAGTATTGGTTTATAGATGCTGCTGTCATAGGGCAGATCCAGATCCAGGGTCGTATAGCCATAGGAATTGCCTTCAATGCTATAAGTAACATCAACGGTCCCGCCGGGGCTGACAGCGACCTTGGCAATTTTAAGTACAGGCTTATAATTATCAAGGCTTACTCTTTCCAGTTCAACTATCAGATTGCTGGCTCCGCCGCTCGCCTGGTTGACGGTCTTGGTGACATATCCTTCTTTGGCAAAGACAATGTTCTTATTTCCGGTCACTACCAGATAGCTGAAAAGGCCGTCTGCCGCGGTTTTTATAGCCACACCTCTGCCGTAGGTGGTGCTAAGAGGATTGCAGACAATTGAAACGCCTTCTAAGACTTCGCCGTTTACACTGTCAACGACCTTGCCGCTAATGGTATTACCGCTTCCTGCCGCCAGCAAATCCATATAATTGGTGCCTGCGGCATTGCGCAGTACTACCCTGGTACTTGTTACAATGATAGGCATGGTACAACCGCTGATATAGCCGCTTCTGCTGGCCTCGATATAATATTCGCCCGGCAGCACATTGCGGATGATATCATCGCCGTTAGAGGTACCGACACTGCTGAGGAGAGCGCCCACGGCAGTGCCGTCCATATCCTTTAGCTGGTAACGGATCGCGGTACTCTTCGTTGTCATCCGGATCCGGATATCCTGAGTTTGGGTCAAGGTCACATTCCTGCCGGTTCTATTGCCGGTCAAACTGAAAACGTAAAGATTGTCTCTTCCAAATGTGGCAGTATTGGCGGGATAGATATAATCGTTGGAGTGTTCACCGTATTTAAAGCCTAAGTTTACTGCCAAAAGCTCGGTTATGCCTGCTTGAGGCAGGTGCAGATTAGGCTCCAAATACAATTGCGGCAGATAGAGGCTTTCGTATTCCGTACCTTTTACACTGACGGCTACCGCGACAAAAGATTTGCCAAGCTCCGTTCCCCTGACTGTATATGTACCGTTGGCGGCGGTTTTCACCGGGCCGCCGATCACGCTGTTGGCATTGCCGGTATTGAGCAGATAGACATCCACGCCGGCCAAAGGCGTGGCTCCGCTGCCGTCGGAATTATAACTGCCGTAAATGGTACCGCTGACCGTAAAGGTTTGCCGGGTAAGCATGATATCTTCGATAGCGGTATCGCCGGATAAGTCAAAAGCCTCGCTGATACCGGTATCATACTTGGGTTTGGTGGCGGAAATGGTATAATCGGTACCGGCAGGTATACCCTGAATTGTGTAATAGCCGTCCCAGTTGGATTTTGCCGTTCCCAGTACAGTGGCGCCGCTGCGAACTTCTACCACGGATTCCACACCGATGAAGCTGCCCTCCGCGGGGCCGGGGGTTTCGCACACGATCTGACCGCTAACGGTATAGGCAGGAACCGGATCAACTTTTACCCTGCCCTCGAAGCTTGTGATCCCGGCGGTTATGGTAAAGTTATTGTTGCTATGGAATTGAGCAAAAGTGCCGTTGCCGATAGTAGCAACACCGTCAAAACCGGGGACAGAGCCTTCGCCAAGTTTTTGTCCCCGCCAGTTGAGCAATGTGACATCGCTAATTTTGCCGCTGACAGCATAAGTGCCGTTGGCAGCGCCGGCTTTGGCTTTAAAGCGCAAGCTTAGGATGATATCCTTATCGATCATCTCTGTGCCGCTAGCCGTTATCAGCAAAGTACCGCTAACAGCTGCGGTATCATCCACAGTATAGGTGAAAGGACCGGCGGCAGAGCCCGGCACATACTCTAAATTGGCAGCGTCAAAGGTAACGGTCATAGTATAACCTGCCACACCGCCCGGTACGCCCACCGGGGTAGCGGTTTTAGTGGCAGCCACAGGCGCTCCCGTACTGTCGTTAACACCCGGCCTGCCCCAAGTTGTCAGGTCAAAATCCACATCAAAGGCTTGATCGGCTGTGACAAAGTTGTTGGAGGCTTTCAGCAAGCCCGTATAATATTTTGTTGCATTGCTGGAACCGGCTTTTTGTCCGGTATAGGTGATTGTCACATTGTCATAATAAGCATTGGAAGAATTTACTCTGATCGTTAAGCCGATATTATTATCGACCCAAGTATTGGTACCGCTGGCACGCAGGCCGGTAGCGCCGCTCACTATCTTGAAACCGCCCGCGCCATGGCCGGTCTCTGTGGTTGGATTGGCTATATAGCCGACCACTACGCCCGTATTGGCGGAGGACATACCATTATCCACACCCAGCTGCTTGCGGCATTCCAGGGTGTAGAAGGTAGGCCAGGATTTGATGGCATTAGTCTCCCCGCCTATCCAGGGATTGGTGAACCAGTCGAACCAGTTATAGGAGGTCCTGTTGGGGTTCCAGCCGCAAGCCCATACATTGCCCAGCCAGGGATAGCCATATGTTGTAGTGTCGTTCACGCCGAAGGTATCGCGGCTGCGGTATTCCTTGGGAATAGCGATCATTCTGGTGATGATGCCGGAGTCGTCTGTATAGCTGCCGCCGTCACCCGGGAAGCTGCCCAAGGCGCGCAGGTTTACGGTCACGCTATCGCCCGGCAGCACCACTACGATCTCATCATCATCGATCCAGCCCATCCGGAATTTGCGCCAGGCGGGCAAATCCGGCGAGGTCGTGGCCATAGACGAACCCATCACACCCCAGTTGCCGGCGCCGCTGCCGGTGGTTTCGCCGGTGTTGGTTCCCAAACTGCCATAGCTATAGTCATCAAACATACCTAAACCATGGGTGAATTCATGCATGGAGGTGGTGATAGAGGCGGAAGGGCTTCTGGTTACGCCTTTGACGCCAAAGACGCCGGAGCCGACCACGCGGCCGCCCTTGGTTTTGATGCCCGGTTCATGCCGGTATTCACTATCACGCTGGATCAGCGCCTGATCATTAAAGGAGAAAGAAGTATCCAATCCGGCGCCGCCTTGCAAGCCGGAGCGATGACCATGAGAAGAAACAGGTGTGATCGTATAAATAAAATCAATATCCTCAATATCCAGCCCCGGTATATCTCTATAAGCGGCATCTATACCGGCCTGATGCAATCTGGCGAACTGACGGTAATCTTCACAATCGGCCGGGCCTTGCACCGCGTATCCCAGCATCGGTCCATCCAAATGGAACCAGGGCCACTTATCATTAAGCGGATCCAACCCTTTAGCTATCGCCAGGCGCTCGTTAAGGCATTCCACCTCTACCGTCATCCGACCCATGGACATCTCTTCCAGGCGCTGTTTGATAGCCTTAAGGGTAACACTGCCGCTGCCCTGGAATTTGTGGTTGGGTAGGGCGCTTAAACCTCTGGAGCCATGAAAGATCATATTATAAATAACTTCCGGGTAGGTCATATCATAAATTGAGCTGCCACTGATAATGACAGAGCTTTGCAGACCGTAGGGAGCATAATTATCCCCCTTCAGATCATCGAAATCAACAGCAAGAACATAGACCTTAAGCGTACTTTTTTGGGTAGGGAAAAATTGGACGCCGCCGCCGGCGAAGAAGGGATCCGGGACACCATTGGTCATGATCGGACCATAGTCAGTACCCGGGCCAAATTCCTTCACTGTAACGGCGTTCTCGGTGCAGTTCTCCCCGGCATGGGGCGCATTGACCACAAATTGGCGTACGATATCCCCATCTCCGGCGGCAGCCAAAGCCAAGGTACTGGCGCAGGCCACCATTATCAGGGCAAAAACGAGCAATAGGGTGATTTTTTTCATATGTATTCCTCCTCCAATTATAATTTTCCTTTATCAAAAATGATCAGCATAGGATCGGCGTCTCTGTTTGAAGTTAGCAGACCTCCTTTCCCGATTGCAAACAGAGCCGGGGCGCTCTGCGAGCGCAGGGTTGAGTTATGAGTGTTGAGTTGTTCTGGCTTTGCTTACACAAAGCGGGATTGAAGCAAAGATCTTGTTTTTTGTTGATGTTGTGCGTTGCTAATTTAGCAATGGTTCAGTCATGCAGACAAGATTTACTTTTATTATAATTTCTTTATTGGCAATTGTCAATCAGCAAATGCCAGTAAATACCTGAAAAGAGCATCACTTAGCAGGAATTACGGTTGATCTATAATAAAAAGACACCTACCCTAAAAAACGGGTAGATGCCTTTTATACTAGCAATTACGCATTACGCATTACACATTGCCATACCATCAGCCTCCGACAACCATACGCAGGATCAGGGCTGCATCGGTAGAATCAATTACACCGTCGCCGTTGACATCACCAAAGAGCAGGGCTCTTTCTGTCCAGGGAATCAAGCCGACATACATCTGTAACAGCAAAATGGCATCTTCGGGGGTAATCTCGAAGTCTCCGTTGATATCACCCAAAAGACCAAAGATCAACATACCTTCTTCGATCTGCAAATCGATCGCGATAAAATCATAGTCATTGCGGCCCAGTTCAGCTTTAACTACAGTACCGCCCAAAGTCACATCAAAAACCGCAGGCTTGGCAACAACCTCGTATTTAACGGTAAAGACCAGGTCATCGCCCACAACATTAGCCGAGCCGGCATAGGTAACTTTGAGAACTTCTTTGCCGCCAAAGGCCAGATTAGTAACAAAGAAACCGCTGGTTCCATGACCCAGGCTGGCATCAGGGGTGACAAGGATAGGCTTATAGATGCTGCTGTCATAGGGCAGCTCCAGATCCAGGGTGGTAAAGCCCAAGGAATTACCTTCGATGCTATAGGTAACATCAGCGGCCCCGCCGGGAGCAACAGCAACTTTGGCAATTTTAAGCACAGGTTGATAATCATCAAACCCGGCCCTTTCCAGCTCTATTTCCCCCACATTGGCTGTAGCACTGGTAATAGTTATAACCTTGGTTTTATATCCGGGCATGCTGACGATCAATTCATTTGTACCGGATAAGACCCGATAACCGGAGAAAGCTCCGTTTGCAGCTGCGGTAATAGGCGCGCCTGTGCCGCCGCCGGAAGCGCTGGTGCCAATAGCAGTACTTACAAACTGCACTCTGGCTGCCAAGGGCTCGCGGGTATCCAGATCAACAACTGTACCGCTGACATTATAGGTGCCGCTGGCGGTAGAAGAGGTCAGAGATGGCAAAGTATTCATATAAGTTCTTCTGGCTAAGAAAACGTTGTCACTTGTTACAGTAAAGGAAGTTGTACAAAGACTGATATAACCGCTTCTGGAAACCTCAATATAATATTCTCCCGGAGGAATATTGGGAATGGTTGTCTGAGCACTAGTGTTGCCGGTAATGCTTGTGGTAACATTTACGGGACCTCCCACAGCAGAGTCGTCGGCTACTTTCCTCACCTGTGCCACATGGACAGCAGAAGAGGAGGCGCCATTTACTCCGATATAAACATTAAATGTTTCCGTGAGAGTGCGGTTTATACCCGTACGGTTGGTATTAATCCGGAAGAGGTCATTGCCATTAATGCCATAGTTGGGGCCGCGGCTGTTGCCATAACCGTCCTTGGTTGCAAACAGGGTGGCATAAGTATTGGGTTCAACATTCACCAGGGCTGTATATTGGCCGCTGGCATTGGTATAAACAGCCGGGCCCAAGGGGAACATGCCGCAGTCCATGATTTCCACTTTGGCGCCTTCCAGCGGGGTCGTTGAACCGGAACCGCTGGAATTGGGGCTGCCGTAGATCGTGCCGCTGACAGTATATTTTTCCCGTGCCAGCATTACATCAACATCGGTCAAGTTTTCATCATCTACTTCAATGTCCAGAGTTTCCGTGACATAAACATGTCTTGAGACCTCCAATTTATATTCGCCGGCCGGGACATTAAGCAGGGTATAATTGCCATCGTCGTCGGATTTGGTGCTGCTGATCAAAGCGGCGCCGTCATAAAGCCGTACTACCGATTCCACAGCAACATTAACACCGGGAACGATTTCCGTATCCACGGTAACTTTACCGCTGATTGTATAGCGGGGATCGGCGCTGACTTTGACTATACCTGTGCCTTTGATATCATTGGAAGCCCAGGTATTGCCGCTGCCGGCTGTACCTACATCCACACTCGGAAGCAGGACGCCACGGTAGTTGACAAGATCCACTTTGGTGATGGAGGCAGTAATATCATGATTGGCAAGAGTGGCTTCAGGTAAAACTTCGAATTTTAAACTAAGTATGTGGTCCCGGATCATATCCATATCCACAGCAACAATAGAAATAGTACCTGTAGCAACCGTATCAAATGCTACACAGCTAAGGAAGGGGCTGGAAGGCATCGGGCCGCCCACATATTTCACGGCGGCAGGATCATAATTAACGGTCATGGCAAAGCCGGCCACACCGCCGGGTACGCCCAAGGGAGTAGCAGGACGTGTTACGGAACTCGGCGCGGCGGTGCCGTCATTATTGGCAATAAAGCCCAAGGTGAAGAGGTTGAAATCTACATTAAAAGTCTCACCCGGAGTTACATAATTTTCGGAAAGAGTCAAATTACCTTGATAGGCGCGCCGTACGGCAGACATACCGCCTGTGGCTGTGCCGGTGTAGGCAATCTGGACCTGATCATAGGTGGAATTGGATTGAAGTACAGTGATGGTAAGGCCGATGCCGTTATCCGACCAGGTTGTGGTACCGCCGGTACGCAGGGCGCCGCTCACTAACTTAAAACCGCCGGCGCCGTGGCCGGTTTCCCAAGTAGGATTGGCAATACTGGTAACCAGTGTGCCTTGGCTGGTGCCGGCTAATCTATAGTCCGCACCCAAAGTTTTGCGGCATTCCAGAGCATAAAATGTTGGGAAGGATTTCACGGCATGGGTTTCGCCGCCTAACCAAACCGGGGTAAACCAGTCAAAGAAATTATAGTTCACTTTATTTGGGTTCCAGCCATTGTTAAAGGTATCAAGGGTACGCCATTCTTTTGGAATCAGCACCATACGAGTGGTTACATCAGGATTAGTATCATTAGTGTCATTATAGCTGCCCAAAGCGCGCAGGTTGACTATCTTGGTTTCACCGGGCATGACCGTAACGATCTCATCATCTTCGATCCAGCCCATGCGGAATTTACGCCAGGCAAACATATCCGGCGAAGCGCTGGTCATACCACTCATAAATCCATAACTGCCAACTCCGCTATTGACGTTTAAGCCGGGGGCAAGGGGAGACTGGCCGCCATATGAATAGTCGTCGAAGAGGCCGAAGCCGTGGCCCATCTCGTGAGCCATGGTGCGGAAAACGCCGCCGTCAGCACCATAGTTGCCGCCGGCATAACCCCAGGCGCCCTTGGAGGGGAAGATAGCGGAACCGACCATCCGGCCACCCTTGGTAGTTACGCCGGGAGGACGGCGGTATTCGCTGTCCCTCAGCATAATTGATTGATCCTGGAAGGAGAAAGCGGTGTCGATGCCGCCGCCGCCTTGGAGGCCTTGGCGATAGCCAAAGGTATTGATCGGCACCACAGTGCAGAGGAAGTCGATATCATCCAGCCAGTTCAGTTCTTCCAGATCATCAGGATCAAGATATTCATAAGCCGCATTGATAGCGTCCTGATGCAGGCGGGCAAAGATCCGGAAATCTTCCACACCGGCAGCATATTGAATAGCATAGTCGGTTTCCCCGCCATGGAGGGTAAACCACTTGGCATTACCGTTTTCATCCTGAAAATAATCGTTCACCAGGACAACGTCCAGTTCCATCTTGCCCATGGCGATATCTTTATAAAGCTTGTTCAAACCCTCGGTTCTATAGGTGCCGGTAAAGTTGGCAACCCTGGGGTCGGCGTCAAAGCCGTCGGCCCCGGAGAAAATGGCATGCAGATAAGTTTCCGGCTTGCTGTAATCATAGGTCATACTTTGAGAGCTGCGCACATTGGCTTTGCTGCCATATGTAATTCTTTGGGAGCCATCCAGGTCCTCAAAATCCACACAGATCACATAAACTCTCAATTTTGCTTTTCCTGACGGAGCCACAAAATAACCGCCGTCTTTGAAGAGCGGGTCTACCACACCATAGGTTTTGATCTCATCTTTACCAAACTCTCTTAATGTAGCTGCAGATTCGGTACAATACATACCGTCGGTAGGGGAATCCGTAACAAATTGCCGAGCTATGTTTCCATCATTGACATCGGCTAAAGCCAAGGCGCTGGCGCTGGCCACCATTATCAGGGTAAAAACCAGTAGCAGGGTTACTTTTTTCATACTATACTCCTCCAATTTATTTTAATTATTACTACAGGTATTGAATGGGATACTACTCTATCCGTTGTTATGCAACCTCCCTTCTCTGTTGCGAATAGAGCTTTAGCGGGTTTTCCCGCTTTTGCTGACAATTTACAATCCTTTGGTAATAAGTACGATGGTTGCCTTAGATTCGGTATTACAGGCAAGTTTTACTATTATTATAATTTTTTTATGCAATATTGTCAATTAGTAATTTTAGTAATTATTCATCATAGAAAGAAATATAATTATTTGGTAAATATTGGAATTTTGCGGCAATAAAAATTTCTGACAGATGCTTGATTTATGGAAAAGTGTATGTTATAATTATTTTTGCTTGCGGCAGTGGCGGAACTGGCAGACGCGCTAGATTCAGGTTCTAGTCCTGGTTGCAGGGTGGGGGTTCAAGTCCCTTCTGCCGCACCAAGAAAGGCCCAGTATAAAGGGCCTTTCTTTTTTACTATACTTTATTATATTCTTTGTTAATAAGACAGCCTGATACTGCTACAACAGAATCCACAACAAACTTAAGAAGGTAGTAAATCCGGCCAGTTTTACGATTTAGCCTGCTGTATATTATAATGGCGCATGAATGCAAGGACATGGAGGGACTAATGGCAAAATTAGAAGATTTACTGGAAACAAAAAATTAGGCATATAAAAAAAGCCCTGCCGGTTTGGTGGGACTTCTGCTCGCTAAATCAAATTAGCATAGTCTTGTTTGCCATGAAAAATGTGATAGGCGATAACTAGATTTTCATTTTCATGGACTTTGTAAAGTAGGATGTAGTTTTTGATAACAGCTTGACGGTATCCTTTCTCTCTTAATTCAGGATCGCGACATACTGGATAGATATAAGGATTTTTTTTAATGCGCCGGTAACACTTTATAATAGTATCGGAAAAATTGGAAGCGGCTCGTGGTGCCGATAGATTATCTTTGATATACTCAATAATTCTATCAAAATCTTTTTCTGCCTTTGCAGTAGCCTTAAAATCAAACATTGTGTTTTTCCCTGATTCGTTGTATGCTTTCAAAAGCATCAACAGTTCTCCCGGCAGCAACATCAGCTTCAGCCTCAGCCAAGTTTTTGTATATATCGGCCATAAATAATTTTTCCCTGTAAGATTTAGCACTCATGATAACAAGCTCTTTTTCGCCATCAGCGACAAAAAGCGGCTCCTCTGATTCGCTGCAAATTTTAGAGATTGTATCCGTATCCTTTAAATTTAAAACGGGGATAGCGTATGATGACATTTTGAAAACCTCCTTGAATTTTTATTTCGGCGTTTTCCTCTAATTGATATTATACTACTTTTAGAGTCCTACTGCAACCGTAAATTTTCAGCGGTAATTATTGTAAAAAGGTATGGTATCTGGTCGGACGTCACAGCGCCAAGATTCGCTTTAACCGTCTGGACGACCTTGCCACCCAACCGTTTGTTCTCGACTAGGCAGGTCTTTTTGCCGCCAGGCGGCGCGGAAAAACCTTGAAAGGCAACAAGCATTCCTGAGGTAAAGCCAAAATCTTTGATTTTGAGTTTTACCTACGTGCATACCTTAGACTTTGCCGAAGGTAAAGTCAAGGTAGGCCTGCGGTTTTCCCG
>Ga0082212_10008537_pt1 | contig 13360 bp, 15 predicted proteins | sample TergutNt197P3_FD_71548 | JGI IMG/M metagenome (GOLD analysis project Ga0082212, IMG submission 71548) | Neocapritermes taracua P3 segment gut microbial communities from Petit-Saut dam, French Guiana - Nt197 P3 | ecosystem: Host-associated > Arthropoda: Insects > Digestive system > Gut ... | reverse complement strand
ATATAATTGACAAAAAAAACCCACTTTTCCACCAAATGGTATCTGGCGTCCACGAAATGGTATCCCACACCCACGAAATGATTTTGCCCTCTGAAAAAAAAGTGCAAAAATGCCCGAAAAACCGCAACTCCAAAGCCAAAAAATCATGATTTTTTCACGATTTTTTGGCTTTGGCTTTCAGTTTTCAGTTCTCAGTTTTTAGTTGTCAGAAAAAATCCAAAATCGTAAATCCAAAATCGTAAATCCAAAATCGTAAATCCAAAATCGTAAATCCAAAATCGTAAATCCAAAATCGTAAATCCAAAATCGTAAATCCAAAATCGTAAATCCAAAATCGTAAATCCAAAATCGTAAATCCAAAATCGTAAATCCAAAATCGTAAATAATTGTCAGTTTTACTCCCCCTTTGAAGGGGGCAAGGGGGATGTAGCGGATTCTGAAACAAGTGCTGGATGACGGATAAGAGGGAATCGTCGTCGTCAGGGCGTTGCCCTCGTATGACGGCGGCGGACGACGGAGATTAAACGGATGCGAGTCGGGAGAAATCACCCTAACTAACTGACAATCAATTATAAATTGGGGGGGGTAAATGCCTTCGGCGAGTTAAGCGTTAAGAGATAAGAGTGGAGAGTGGAGTTTGACGAGTTAAGCGTCTGGGCGAAAAATTTTTCGCCCAAACAGGCGTTGAGAATGGAACGCTTCCCCCTGCCGACGACAAGTCCCGTTTGCCTGTCATCCCGAGCGCGCTCTCTGTCATCCTGAGCGTAGTCGAAGGATCTCATCATATTAAGATATAAAGATGTTTCGACTTCGCTCAACATGACATACGTGTTGTCTTTACCGACTGTTTGATTTTTATAATTACCCCTCAACATGACAGTTTGCGAATTTCCTGTGGCTGTTCAAAAAGCAAAAAAACATTAAACGCAAAGGTCGCAAAGAGTTTACGCAAAGAACGCAAATCTATTATTTTAAGGCATTTATTCTTTGCGCACTTTGCGAAAAAACCTTGCGCCTTTGCGGTAAAAGACTTTTTGAACAGCCCACAATCCCGCCACAAAAGTATAAACAAAAAAACAAACAGCCAAAAATGAAGGCAAATCTACGCCCCGTATCCCGTTCCCTCCGAATTTGTAATTCGGAGGTCGTGAATATGAGCATTTGAAATGCGAGGTATTATCCGAATCAAATCAAATTCAGCGCTTTGGCATTTTGTACCAATTGGGCGGTATTGTGTGCGTCGAGTTTGATGTTCAGTTTTTGACGGTAACTGCGTACGGTATGGTAGCCCAAACACATTTTATCGGCCTGTTCGGGCAGGGTATATCCTGCTACTATTAATTGCAACAGTTCCATTTCGCGGCGGGTAAGTTCTATCGTGCTATGCTTCCTGCTTTGAAGCGTTTCATTCACTTCTTCGCACAAAAAACGTTGCCCCGATGCTATCGTCCGAATACCCTCAAGCAGTTCCTCAGGCGCTGCATTTTTCAATACATAACCGTCAGCGCCTGCATCCAATGCGCGGGATATGGTAGTCAGTTCGCCGTAGCTTGTCAGCATCAGTATTTTCAGTTGGGGATATTGTTTTTTTATTTCCGCACAAAGGTCAATGCCGTTGCCATCGGGCAAACTGACGTCAAGAAGCAAAACATCAGGCTGTTCGACCGTCAACAATTTCCGACATTCGGCTACGGAATATGCCTTTCCTGTCACACAAGCGACATCCGATTCGTTAATCAAACGCTCCAGCCCATCGGCAATTATCTTGTGGTCGTCCACAACAGTTACGCGAATCATATTCATTTTTTTTAATTTTCAATTGCTTCCGTTCCGAAAGCCAAGCATTAATTTTAAACACTATTGTAAAGTTTCAATTCTCAACTCTCAATTCTCAACTCTACATTGACTTCCGTTCCCACCCCCTCTTGTGAGTCCACCAGCAAGATACCGTTGTAGGCTGCTACGCGGGTACGGATGTTTGCCAATCCCATGCCTTTAAATTCGGTTGAGGCGGCGTCAAAACCGCAACCGTCGTCCTGTACGGTAAGGGCAATCGTGTCGTCCGAGCGTACTATTTCCACAAGGATATGCGAGGCTTTGGAATGTTTCAGCGCGTTGCTGACCAATTCGTGCATGATGCGGTATATCATCACTTCCAGTTTCGGCTCCAAGCGTGTCTCGTCGCCGTAATAGTTGAATTTCACGTGCGGAACAGAGTTGCAGAAATCGGTTATTGACTGTTTCAGTCCATAGTTGCTAAGCGATTCGGGCATCAGGTGATGGGCTACGCGACGCATTTCGCGCATGGATTCGTCGAGCAGGTTGATCGCCGTTTCAAAACGTTCCATATCTACTGCTTCCGAAGAAGATTCTTTTCTGATATCGGTCAGATTATATTTGGTGGCGGCCAATATGCTACCCAATCCGTCGTGCAGGTCGCGGGCAAGGCGGGTGCGCTCCTGTACTTCGCCATCCAATACGGCTTGCGTGGCTATTAATTGTTGCTCCTGTTCCAACTGAATGACTTGTTGCTCGGCTAACTGCTTTTGCTGTTCGGCCAAGCGTTTTTTCTGCACCGCCCATCGCCAAAGAAACGTGGCGGCGGTCAATGCCAAAAGCAATACGGTTGCCGCTGCAATACTCAACCGAGTCATCAGCCGTTTTTCTTCCTCAAAAACCAAAATACGCATTTCCTTTTTCTCGGTTTCGTATTTTACTTCCATCTCCGACAAAGAAGTTTGGTAATTGCTGTTGGAAAATTCATTGCTCAATGTCATTAAGCGATTCAGGTATTCATTGGCTTTTTCTTTATTATTAAGCATGATATTCGCTTGTGTCAAATACTTATACAGATCTACATTGGTAGCCAGGTCGGACGAATCGGCTTCCAAGGCACGAAGTACGGTGGCTTCCGCTTGTGCATATTTTCCCATGCTCAGCTCAACGAACGCGGTTGCATGTAATGCCCAACACATATAAAGTGAACTGTTAATGGTTTCGGCTGCCTGAATTGCTTTCTCAGCAAAATCTATTGCTTTATCCAAATCGTTCATTCCTTCATAAATGCGCGTAAGTGTCAGAAACATAAAAAATTCATCAACAAGCATCGTTTCATTGTTTTGAATAATTTGATAAGCCGAGATGGCTTGTTCCAATGCTTTTTCGTAATTCTTTTGTCGGTAGCTGATATTGCTCAAACCGTTCAAATGATAGTACAGTTTGAGAGAGTCGTTCAGCGCTATACAAATCGCTTCACCTTTCGTGAAGTACAACTCTGCCATTGCATCGTTCTCTAAATTGAGATATGCGCTACCGATGTTGCCGTACAATTTCTGCATATTGTCTTTGTCATCATTGGCTTCTGCAATTATTAACGCCTGAAAGTAGTAGTTGATTTCCTCGTTAAGCCGCCCGAAAGCATTCGCGACAACCCCCTTATTCACATACGCTCTTATTATCAAATAATCTTTATCTTCTTTAGATGTAGCGCGATCGGCAACTTCCAGCATATTATCAAAACAAATCAGGGCGGTTTCGTATTGATTTCTACAAAAATAGGAATAACCCATGGTTCTGTACAATTCGCCTGCAATGCGCCAGTTGTTCAATTGTTCGGCTATAACGATGCCTTCTTTGCAATATCGGACAGCCCTTTCATGATCCGTTTCTTCATACTCCAAACTCAGCGCCACATAGAGCGACAATAAATCGGCATTCTTCAGTTGGCCTGAAGCCAATATCTTATCTAAAGAATCGGTTCTCTGTATTGCGATATTGTTCTCATCCTGCGCCCACAGGTTTGTTCCGCAAGCGAAAGCATAAAACAATATACCGACAATTACCCGTAACCGTTTCATGTATTTTGATAAATCTGCGTAAATCCTGACAATCTGCGTTATCTGCGTGCCTTTGAAAGTTTTACGGTTTTACCGCAACCACTTCAACTTCAATCAACGCACCTGCCACAGGCAATGCGCTTACCTCGACACAAGTCCTTGCAGGATAAGGCGTTTTAAACAATCTCAGATAGGCCTCATTCATGGCCGCATAGTTTTTCATATCGGTCATAAAAACGGTTGCTTTTACCACGTCATTGATGGTACATCCCGCCTCTTTCAAGATATCGGAAATGTTTTTGACGATTTGCTCCAACTGGGCAACCACATCGTTTCCTGCCAACGAGCCTGTAGAAGCGTCCACCCCCAACGTTCCCGATAAAAACACCAATCCGTTTACTTCAATCCCCTGACTGAAAGGCGCATTGGCTGATGCAGTCGCTGTTTTAATCTGTTTTTGAACGATTGGGCGCGTTTGCGAAAATGCCGTAACGGAACACAGCATAGCAATAAATAACGTTCCGAAAATAAGAAAAGTAGGTTTTTTAATCATATTGAATAGATTTAAAACAATTCCAAAAAATATTATAAATTATTTTACATTTTTGCCGCCTAATATAAGCGACTACAAAGATAACAAAAAAAGAAGTTCCATACCTGCATATGCAGGTTTTTTGCGGTTAAAATGAAAAAACACGCATATGCAGGTATGACAGCAAATTTCTATCCGCTAATTTTGCAGCGTCAATGAGCATTGAAAGCCGACAGTGCGGTTCAATGATTGCAGGAATATAAATTGTTTTATAAAAATATTTAGAAAAATGGAAAATATCATTAACAGAGTAAAAAATGTATTGGTCAGCCCCAAAACGGAGTGGCCGACCATCGAGGCAGAAAATGCGCCTCATGGCAAAGTGTTTACCTCTTACGTTGTGCCGCTGGCGCTGATACCTGCTGTGGCAGCCTTTATCGGTTACGGACTGATAGGTTATTCGGCATTTGGCGTACATGTCGGTTCGTTCAGTTTGGGCGTTCGTCAAGCCATTATGCAATATGCAACCATGCTTGGCGGCACATACCTGACGGCATTTGTCATTGACATGCTTGCGGCAAACTTCGGCGCACGAAAGGACTTGAATCGCGCCTTTTCGCTTGTTGCTTACGCTTATACACCCATGTTTGTGGGCGGCATGTTCTACCTGTTGCCGTCGCTTTCGTGGATAGCTTCGCTTGCGGGGCTGTACGGACTGTATCTTCTCTATATCGGTCTGCAACCGATGATGAAAGCTCCCGCAGAGAAACAAACCACCTATTTCGTTGTCAGCCTTATCGTAACGATTGTAGTGTCGGTGGTACTGTCGTTCGTATTGACAGCCATATTGTTACGGGGAATGTATTTCAACTTTTAAGGCTCGGTATTTGCCGTATATTTAGTGTTTAATTTTAAAAATATTTGTTATGAAAAAGTTGATTATTGTAGGTATAATCGTAGCGATATGTACCGCATGTGGAGGGGGTTCCTCAGTAGATAAAGCCATCAGTCAGGTAGAGAAAGCGCTCGAAAAAGTAGAGAAAAACAAAGGCAAGATGACCGAAGATGATTGGAAAACCCTTGAAAAAGAAGTAGAAACGCCGTTGAAAGTCATTTCCGAGGCTTTGGACAACGACAAGGTGGGAATTGTCGGAAAAATGAAGATTTTGGCAGTTTCGGCCAAATGGGCAACCGCCTTGGCTGAAGCAGGAGTCAGTGAATTAGAGAGAAGGACAGGTATCGAACGCGAAAATTGGGCAAGCGAGATTGAAAAAGCAACCAAAGAACTTGGAAGCGAAATAGAAAAAGCCGCCAAAGAAATTGAAGACAGCGGAGCAGCAAGCGAGATTGAAAAAGCGCTCCAAGGGCTTGGAGGCGAACTTGAAAAAGCCGCTCAGGAGCTTATGAAAAATGTTGAAAAGGCGAGCGAGTGAAATATAAACATTAATATTAATTCTTATTTTTTTATAACAATGAAAAGTGTATTTTTTAGAAAAGTGGCGATTATGGCAATCGCAGTAGTGACCATGAGTTTGGCGGCCAATGCGCAGGAAAAGGGCGATAAGGCTGTAGGTGCAAGTGTAGTGCTTGGTACGGGCAGTTATGTAGGATCCGGTTATACCAATATCGGCGTAAGCGGTAAGTTTCAGTACAATATACTTGACCGCGTACGTGCTGAAGGCGTGTTGACGTATTTTCTTAAAAAGGATTACGTGAATATGTGGGACGTCAGCGTAAACGGACATTATCTGTTTCCCATTAGCGAGAATATGATTGTGTATCCATTGGCGGGCGTAGGTGTTTTTGGCTACAAAGTACATTCGTGGAGTTCAGACCCTGACCTTTGCGTTAACCTCGGTGGCGGCATCGACTTCAAACTTACCGACAATCTGATTTTTAATGCCGAAGCAAAGTATAAAATCGTTAATCATTGGGACAGGCTTGTACTTTCAGCCGGCATAGCATTTATGTTTTAATGATACACATAGGAGGAGCATACCTTTGCGGATGCCCTCCTGATCTTTCAAAAAATTGTTCTTTGACTTATTGGTTTACACATTTAGAGCCTGTTTTAAATTCAGTTAGGAATTACGAATTGAAAATGAGTGTAATTTTTACCTCTATATTTTGAACGAGGGCGTTTTTTTTGTATTTTTGCCCTCGTTTTATCAATGAGCGTAAAATTTACACAGATATGAATAAATTTGACCGTACTGTACCGTATAATGACTTGCCGTTATTGCCTCCCAAAGCCGACATTGAAACGAAAGACATACTTCGTAAAACTATTTCGGCAGGCAGGGCTTTGGCACAACTGAATGGCGTTTTGCAGAATTTACCGAATCCCACGTTGTTTTTGGATACCATTTATTTGCAGGAAGCCAAAGCAAGTTCGGAAGTGGAAAATATAATTACCACCAACGACGAACTCTATCGATCGTTTGTAGCGGACCGGAGAGTTGAAAATTCCCCTACGAAGGAAGTTTTGAATTACAAAGAGGCGCTTTGGTTGGGTTTGGAAGCGCTGAAAACGAAACCGTTTATCACGACTAATCTCTGTATTAAAATTGTTCGGTGTATTAAGCAAAACACGGCTTCTATTCGAGTTACGCCCGGAACAACATTGAGTAATCCACAAGGCAACGTGATTTATACGCCGCCGAGCGGCGAAGACATTATCCGTGAAAAAATGGCGAATTTGGAAAAATTCATCAACGAAGATAATAACATTGACCCTTTGATTAAAATGGCGTTGATGCACTATCAATTTGAAGCCATACACCCGTTTGCAGACGGAAACGGCAGAACAGGAAGAATCTTGCTGTTGTTGTATCTCAAACTATCCGGTTTGCTGGATATTCCTGCTATTTATTTGAGTGAACACATCATCAAGAACAAAACAGCGTATTATCAAAATTTGCGGGGCGTAACAGAAAAAGACGAATGGGAATCCTACATTTTGTATATGTTGAATATGATTGAGGAAACTTCTGTAAAAGGGCTGTTACGGTTGCATAAAATTATGCAGGCGATGGACAAAACCGCCGATGAAATCAAACAGAAACTCCCAAAAATCTATTCCAAAGATTTGATAGAAATCCTGTTTCGCTTACCCTATACCAAGCGCCAACATTTGATCGAAGAAAATATAGGCAATCCTAAAACAGTTGGAAATTATTTGATAAAATTGGAAGAGACGGGATTTTTGAAATCTGTAAAAGCAGGTAAGGAAAAACTGTATCTTAATCATCAGTTGTTGGAAATCTTGGAAAGCAAATAATCGCAAAGAGGCAGCGTAAATATATTTTTTTAAAAAAGCGTGTAAACCAATTACAAAGAGTTTATACGCTTTTTTATTGTGCGTTGCAGCAATGTATTTAACTATAATGTAATGATTAAAAATAATAATTTATAACCCCAAAATTACAAAAACAATGAAACTATTAAAATTTGTATTTATAACCGTTGCGCTGCTGCTGACAGGCAGTATGGCGCAGGCGCAGTTCAACAACAGGTTGAACAATGCGGTAAGAAACGCAGCCGAAAATGCCGCTATCCGTCAGGCGGAACGTCGAACGGAAGAAGCCGTTGACAAAGCCATTGACAACGCATTTGAAAAAACAGAAGAACAACGTGCAAGGGGCGAAGCCGAATTGGAAAAAGCGCTCGACAGGGCCGTAGAAGGCTTAGAAGAAGCACAGAGAGCACAGGAAGAAGCCGACGCCCAAGCGGATAAACTGATCGGCGAAATTCCCGAAGTAGGCAACGCACCCTATACGCCGTCTGAAAGCGAATACGCATTTTTCTCGATGAAAAAAGGGAATGTACAGGTCTATGCCACCAAAGACGCCAAAGGTAAAATCACAGGGCAAACACGCAACACCATCAAAGAAATTACAGGCGCACCAAACGCATTTGCCATTCATTACCAAAGCGAAGTGCTCGATGCCAAAGGCAATCCAACCGACAAGAAAAACCCGCTTGTGCTCAACTACCGCATTGTAGTCAAAGATGGCGTTATGTATTTGGATATGAAAGGAATGTTTGGCGCTATGGACGGACTTGAAGGTGTACAGGTGAGCGGAACGACAATGAAAATACCCAACAACCTCGCCGCCGGGCAAAGGCTCGACGACGCAGCCGCAAGGGTAAGAATCGGCTTTATCAACTGTTCGGCAGTGACGACCGAAGGGCAATGCGTTGCGACAGAAGATGTGACAGTTGAAGCAGGCGCTTTCCGAGGTTACAAAATCTCGCAAAAAACGAATGCTACAGTAATGGGCATTAGAACCGAGGGTACAACATTAACGTGGTATGCCAAAGGCGTGGGAACCATCAAAACAGAGAGTTACGACAAAAACGGCAAACTTGTCTCCGTACAGGAACTGATTTCAAATTCGTAAATAAGTAAAACAAATGAAAAAAGTAACAACTAATCTAAAAAAAGACGTTACAGACGAACATTGCGAACACCGCGAATTTTGCGGATACTTGAAGTGGAATGGATAATATCCAGCACTTCAATACGTTCGTCTGTAATCCGAAAAATAATCAGATGTGCATCAAGGATAATATTGCGGTACATACGGCTTTTGGTGGCAATGTGACGACATTCAGGATAAGCCAAATAGAATCCGGAAAGTGTTTCAATCGCTTTTTCAATTTTCCTGTCGTAGCTTTCAGCCTGAAAATAGCCAAATGTACGAACTCCATAGTCGAACACTTGTGTACGGCTATGAAGAAATTTATCTCCTGTCACATAAGGTTTGCGAGATATTCTTTCTTCCATGCGTAGAATTTTTTTTGATGTTCTTCCCATGTTTCGAAGTGTCCTTCCTCGATACGATGGAAATGTTCCCACCATTCCTCTTGTGTACCGTGAAACGGGACATTGGGATTCCATGCATCGGAAGGCAGATTTTCGACAGTTGACGACCGACGTTGATAAGCCGTAACAGGTTCATTAACGGTCTCCGGAGTATTTTTCGGAATTTTATACGATTTGTCTGACATGATTGTAATGTTTAAGTATGTCGCAAAGATAATTTAAAGATTTAACTAAGAACTAAGAACTAAGAACTCCCCTCATATTGCTGATACAAAAAATCATTATACGGGAAACGTTGGATATGAATGGACTTGATACGTTCGTAGAGAATGGATTTCAGGGTATTGATATTGGTTTGTTGTTTGGCTGAAATAAAGATGCAATTATCAGGCATTTTGCTCATCCATGTTTCTTTCAATTCGTTTAGCGTAATATTTTCTTTGACACAAGGCGTTAGATCGTCTTCTTCCTTCGGAATGAACGTAAATAGGTCTATTTTGTTGAAAACCATGATAACAGGCTTTTCCGTACAGCCGATTTCTGCCAGTGTGCGACTGACTACTTCGATTTGTTCTTCAAACGAAATATGCGAAATATCCACCACATGAACCAATAAATCAGCCTCGCGCACTTCATCGAGTGTAGATTTAAACGACTCGACCAATTCGGTGGGCAGTTTGCGGATAAAACCAACCGTATCCGACAACAGGAAAGGCAGATTTTCGATAATCACTTTACGCACTGTTGTGTCGAGTGTCGCAAACAGTTTGTTTTCGGCAAATACCTCGCTCTTGCTCAAGAGATTCATCAACGTTGATTTGCCTGCATTGGTATAGCCCACCAACGCAACACGCACCATTTTACCACGATTGTTGCGTTGGGTTGATTTCTGACGGTCTATCTCAATCAAATCTTTTTTCAGTTTTGCGATTTTATCAAGAATGATACGCCTGTCGATTTCCAACTGCGTTTCGCCCGGGCCACGCATCCCGACTCCTCCACGCTGCCTTTCCAAGTGTGTCCACAACCGTGTCAGGCGAGGAAGCATATACTTGTATTGGGCAAGTTCGACTTGCGTTTTGGCATGAGCCGTCTGCGCCCTCCGCGCAAAAATATCAAGAATCAGATGCGTACGATCCAAGATTCGCACCTTCAGCTCCTTTTCAATATTACGCAGTTGTTTGGGCGAAAGTTCATCGTCGAAAATCACAATCCCAATGTCATTTTCTACTACATATTCTTTGATTTCCTGCAATTTACCCGAACCGACAAATGTGACGGAGTGTGGTCTATCCAATTTCTGACAAAACCGCTTTACAGGTTCAATGCCTGCCGTTTCGGCCAAAAAAGCCAACTCGTCAAGGTATTCCTTTACCTGCCGTTCGTTTTGTGTCGGCGTAATCAAACCTACCAAAACGACCTTTTCGCTTTGCTCTTCTGTAATAATAAATTCTTTCAAAACAAAAAAATAATGATATTTAAAAACTGACAAGGGGGCATGCCCCCTTGCTAATTCTCAACTCTCAACTTTCAACTCTCAATTATTCGACGCGTGCCTCATTACCCTCTCAATAGCATCATCCATTTGAGCTAACGATTCGAATCCCATGGTCATGCAGTGTACGGGCTTTTGAGTCACGGCAAATTGAATGGACTGTTCGCGCTCAGGGTCTGAAACATTCTGACCTTCGCCAAATATTTTCATGCCGATGACGCCTTTTCCATTTTGAATCGCTCTGTCCAAAATTGTTTTTATTTCATCCAAAGAGCCATCCATAAGCGTGCCAAACGGATTGATTCGCGCCATGATCACATCCACCCATGGCGATTCGGCTGCTTCGGCCAATGCATCAATATGATGGCACGATACGCCAACGGCCTTTACAATACCGTCTTGCTTGGCTTTTGAAAGTCCTTCGATATGATGTTTTCGGGTATTGCTCCAGTTTCCCCGCTGCATACAATGCATCAAAATCACATCAAAATAATCGGTATTTACTGCTTTGCGGAAACGGTCCAAGTATTGTGGTACCGGTTCATTCCTCTCAGAACCATCCTCATAAGTCCAAATTTTCGAAAGAAGCGTCAACTTTTCACGCGGCAAACTTTTGATGGATTCGCCCACAAAAGGCATAGAGCCATATCCTTCAGCCATATCATAAAAAGTGATTCCTCTTTCGTAGGCATGATGCGCCAAATTGACGAAACTTTCCATGCCCTGGCGCGTCTGTTTTGAACTGTTGTTATACCCATTCGTTCCTGTCCCCATGGCAATACGTGCAACCGTTAAACCTGTGTTTCCAAGATTTACTTTGTCCACAACCAAATCATTAGCAAGAGAATATCCATTCTCTGCCATTCTCTTTCCGGCTACGGATAATCCGGCTAATCCGACTGTCCCCGCCAGAATAAATTTGCGTCTGCTTATTTTATTCATCGTATTTATTTTAGATGGGTGCAAGATAGGCATTTTTATTTGATTACCAAAAAAACGCCAATCATAATCAGGACAACGCCAATCCATCGTGTGAGCGGAATCGCTTCATGGAAAACGAATATAGCTGCGGCCATACCGATTATATAACTGATACTTGTCAGTGGGTATGCCACCGAAAATTCATAATGTTTTAAAATATATAACCATAATAATGTAGCCAACAGCATACTTCCGCCGCAAACTGCTAACGGCCAATTTTGTGCTGCCTCTTTGAAAAACTTCCATGAAAAACTGAACTTGTCCATTTTCATCAGGGCTAATTTCAAAAACACCTGTCCGGAAGCGAGAAACAGGCTCTGTACGGTAGTGTAAGCAAGTAATTTCAACATCGTGACAAAAGAATAATGGAATGTGATTTGTTTTGGGAATGATTATACAGTAGAATGCGTTTTACGGGGCTGATACTTTCTTCTCTATCGGTCAGCAAATGAGCAGGAATCAATTGTCTGTGAAGACATATTGATGCCGTGTATGCTCCCAATGCAGGAGAAATAAACGACTGTCCGAACAGATGTTTGTATTGCATAACGGGCAGTCGGTCAAAAAGTTGCGGAACGATACTGTCGTAAATGGCGTCATTCGCAGAGTTACCGTTTGTGCCGACCATAACCGCATCTATATCAGATAACAAGCAGCCTGCTTGACTCAATAAAGCATCAAGAGCGTGGCCGATTTGTTCCGTCGAAGGGCGATACATAATCTCTACGCCGTTCACTTCGCAAAGGGTATGTTCGTTTTTTTCGGTATGAAGCAACATGCTGACGGCCGCTTCGCCGGCAAAACATTTTGTCTTTGGATTCGACATATCCTGTTTTGAAAAATTCCATATCCCAATCCTGTCGAAAAAGATGTAATAGTCGGGAGTAAGTTCTTCATATCCACCCACCAACGCCGAATGTATTTTTTGTTGCTTAAATTGAATAAGTGCATCCAACAAGGCATTTTCGAACGACGTACCCCGATGCACGTATGTATTGTTATATCCATGACATTTCAGATCAATCGCTATGGCCGAACTGATGATATTATGTGTCGATTGCATAAAAAAGGAGGGTTGAAGACATTTTTCTTCGTTTTCCCATATTGAATACAGGAATTTTTCCGTATTTTCAATACAACCTAATCCCGTTCCGCTGATGATGGCGTCGGGCATTTCGACGGACGCCTTTTGCAGTGTCAGGCGGGAGGTGACAATCGCCCGTTTCAACAGATTGCACATCCTCCGCGACATGATTGGCGACAGGTAATCGGCAAAGTTTGGGTCGTTGGAAAGCGCCTTTTTCGTGTCGTGATAAACAGGCGCATCAAACCATTCGTCAGATAAAGGCGCTTGCGCTGAAATTTGGGTGGCGGCTTGGATATAAACCATAATTAAGAGTTATGAGTTAAGAACTAAGAGTTAAGAATTAGGACTTTACAATAGCGTTAAAAAATTATATAATGTTTGGCTTTCGGAACGGAAGCAATTACGAATAGTTTTTAAATTTTTTAAATTCTTAAATCTTTAAATCTAAAATATTCATTGTTTGGATATTACGATTGCTGAATTGTTTCCGCCGAATCCAAACGAGTTGGAAAGGATATGACGTATGGGGCGCGTGGGATGCGGGTCGGTTACAGGCACAAACGTATGTTCCTCAATCGGGTTGCTGAAATGCAGGTTGACA
>Ga0082212_10008536_pt1 | contig 13361 bp, 12 predicted proteins | sample TergutNt197P3_FD_71548 | JGI IMG/M metagenome (GOLD analysis project Ga0082212, IMG submission 71548) | Neocapritermes taracua P3 segment gut microbial communities from Petit-Saut dam, French Guiana - Nt197 P3 | ecosystem: Host-associated > Arthropoda: Insects > Digestive system > Gut ... | reverse complement strand
GATCATACAGCCCGCCAGTTTGACCTATCAGGCGCTGCCCATGCCGGTGCCCTGCTTCTGTCCGCCCGCCTGGCCGATTCCGACGTCGATGCCGGTCCCGGACTTTCCACTGCCATTCCAGCAGCCGTTCCAGCAGCAATATCCTCAGCCGTATCCGCCCATGCAGCAGCCGTTCCAGCCCATGCAACAGGACTACCCGCAGACTATGCCCTTCCAGCAGCCCTATCCCCAGTATGCCCCCCCGCAGCCGGCGCAGCAGGTATACAGCCCCGTGACCGTGGTGGTACCGCCGGCCGAGCCCATGCCCCTGCTGCTGCCGGAGTTCTCCAGCGCCCCCCGCCCGGACTTAAGCCCTTTCGAGTTTGAGGACTTCGACCAGTTTTATCGGGACTGGTATGGGCAATAGACGCGGCGCTTCGCGCATGCCCTGCACAACCACCCCGACGCTGCGGCGTCACCCCTCCACGGAGGGGAATGGGGGGATTAGTCGTAAATGCCTTCTCGCATACACAGACATGTGCTTGCATAGCCCGTATATGGTTAATCCCCCATTCCCCTCCGTGGAGGGGTGACGCCGCAGCGTCGGGGTGGTTGTGCAGGGCACGCGCGAAGCGCTTGCTTTTCCCACGCAACTATGCTAAACTATCTCTATGAACTACACACTGATCCGCACAAACCGAAAGACCATGGCCATCTACATCCGCCCGGGCGGGCTGGTGGAGGTCCGCGCACCGCAGCGCTGCCCGAAGCGGGACATCGAGCGCTTTGTGGCATCAAAACAGGCTTGGATCGAAGAAAAGTGTAGGCTGATGCAGGCCCGGCCACCAAGGGCCGAGCCGAACGCCGCGCTTGAGTCGAAATTGCGCGCGCGGGCAATAGAGGTCTTGCCGGAACGGGTTGCTTATTTCGCGCATTTGATGGGCGTCGCGCCCGCGCAGGTAAAGATCACCGGGGCGAGGACGCGCTGGGGCAGCTGCTCGGGCAAGGGAAATTTGAATTTCTCCTGGCGGCTGATGCTGGCCGGGGAGGCCGAGATCGACTACGTCGTGGTGCACGAGCTGGCGCACCTGCGGGAGATGAACCACTCGCCGCGCTTTTGGGCCGTAGTGGAGGCCGTGCTGCCGGACTATAGGGAGCGCAAGAAATCCCTCACCGCCCGGTTCCCTTTCAAATGAACCACCTGTTTAGGCGGCTGAATTTCCGCCAGCCATTCCAGGGTGCTGCCGCGCGCCCGCTTTGGATAGCCCCAGATCCATTTGATCAGCCACATGTCGATCTTCTCCGGGCAGCCCTCGCCGAGATCCGGCCGGGTCTGCCCGTAATATTTTATCCAGCGCTTCAAGGCCCGCAGCACGCAGGTGGTTCGGCTGAAATCCAGGAATATCACGGTGTCAGCCCGCTCCAGGCGCTCGTCGAGCGCCCATTTGCGGTAGTTGCCGTCGATGATCCACGCATCACCCTGCACGATTTCGCGCACCTTTTCGGCGAACTCCTCCTTGGGGGCCTCCACCCAACCCGGCAGCCAGGAGATGCTGTCCAGGTGCACCACAGGCAGCTCGGTGCGCTCCCCCAGGCGCACGGCCATGGTGCTCTTGCCGCTGCCGGAGGAGCCCATGACCATGACGCGGCGGCCGATATCCATCACAGCAGTTCCCCGTATTTCTTCACGAAAATGTGCTTGAACACCGTCACCAGGCCCATATAGCACACGATCGTCGCTGCCAGGCCGAGGAAATACTCCCAGGGCAGCGCCATCAGGCCCAGGCCCTGCGCCACAGCCCCGATGAACGGCAGCGCTGTGAGCACCGCGATGCCCAGCGCCGTCAGGGTCGTCACCTGCAGGGAGGCGCGGCTTTGCAGGAAGGGGATCTTCGGCGTGCGGATCATGTGGATGACCAGGGTCTGGCTCCACATGGACTCCACGAACCAGCCCGTCTGGAACAGGGCGATGAAGCCCAGCTGCGCCGCCGGGCCCAGGGAGCCGAACGGCCCGCCGAACACCATCGGGCAGATGACGAAGTACATCAGCAGGTAGGTGGTGATGTCGAACACGGAGCTGGTGGGGCCGATCCACAGCATGAACTTCTGGATAGACGAGGCGTCCCATTTGCGGGGCTTCTGGAGAAACTCTTTATCGACGTTGTCCCAGGGCAGGGCGATGCACGAAAGGTCGTAGATGAGGTTGAGCAGCAAAATCTGCACGGGCAGCATGGGCAGGAAGGGCAGAAACGCGCAGGCCGCTACCACGGAGAACATGTTGCCGAAGTTGGAGCTGGCCGTGAGCTTGATATACTTGACGATGTTACCGAAGGTTTTGCGGCCCAGGATGACGCCCTCCTCCAGGACCATCAGGTCCTTCTTGAGCAGGATGATGTCCGAGGTCTCCTTGGCGATGTCCACGCCGCTGTCCACCGAGATGCCGACGTCCGCCTGGCGCAGGGCCGGGGCGTCGTTGATGCCGTCGCCCATATAGCCCACGGTGTGGCCCTGGGCCTGGAAAATCTCCACCACGCGCTGCTTCTGGGAGGGCGACAGCTTGCTGAACAGGTCGCAGTCCCGGATAGCCAGGGCCAGGGCGGCGTCGTCCATCTGCTCCACGTCGCGGCCGGTGAGGACCTTCTGCGTGGGCACGCCCACCTTGCCGCAGACCTTCACGGCCACGCCCTCGCTGTCCCCGGTAAGAACGACAGTTCTTACCCCGTGGTCGCGCAGGGCTTCGATGGCAATCTTCGCGCTCTCCTTGGGCGGGTCGAGGAAGCCCACGAAGCCCAGCAGCACCATGGCGCTCTCGTCCTGCACGCCGAAGTGCGCCTCGTCGGCCACGTCGTTTTTCTGGGCCACAGCCAAGACGCGCAGGCCCTCTCTATTGTGCTTTTCGTAGACCTCCCTGGCTTCCTCCAGCAGGCCGTTCTCCAGCGGTAAGATTTTGCCGTCGTACTCCACGTATTTGCAGGCGCTGAGCACCTCCTCCACCGCGCCCTTGGTGATCAGCTGGCGCTTGCCCGTGGGGTCCTCCAGCACCACGCTCATGCGGCGGCGTGCGAAGTCGAAGGGGATCTCGTCGATGCGCTGGTATTTCTCCAGGAAGGACTCCATGCCGTATTCCTTCGCCCGGTTGATGATGGCGAGGTCAATCAGGTTCTTCAGCCCCGTCTGGAAGTAGCTGTTGAGGTAGGCGTGGCGCAGCACGCGCCTGTCGTCGTTGCCGTGCACGTCCATGTACTTCTCCAGCACGATCTTGTCCTCGGTGAGGGTGCCGGTCTTGTCCGTGCAGAGGATGTCCATCTCGCCGAAGGCCTGGATGGAGCTCAGGTTCTTCACGATCACCTGGTGGCGGCTCATGGCCACGGCCCCGCGGGCCAGGGTGGTGGTCATGATCATGGGCAGCATCTCGGGAGTGAGGCCCACGGCCACCGTCACGGCGAAGAGCAGGGAATCCCACCAGTCGCCCTTGCGCAGGCCGTTGAGCAGGAAGATCACCGGCACCATCACCGCCATGAAGCGCAACAGCAGGCGGCTGACGGAGTCCACCCCGCGCTCGAAGCTGTTCTTGGCCTTGTCGCCCGAGAGGCTCTTGGCCATGGAGCCGAAGTACGTGTCATTGCCCGTGGTGAGCACCACCGCCAGGGCGCTGCCGGAGACCATGTTCGAGCCCATGAAGCCCAGGTTCGACAGGTCGGTGAGGGATTCGCCCCCCCCGCGCACGACAGAAAATTTCTCCACCGGGGCGGACTCCCCCGTGAGCGCCGCCTGCGCCACGAAGGCATCCTTCGCATTCAAAAAACGCACGTCGCCGGGGATCATGTCGCCCGCCGAGAGCTTCACGATGTCCCCGGGCACGATCTCGTCGATGGGGATTTCCACGACCTTGCCGTCCCGCCAGATGTCGGCCCTGTTGCTGATCATGTCGGTGAGCTTGGCCGCGGCCGCGTTGGAGCGCTCGCCCTGGATGAAGGCGATGGCGCTGGAGGCCAGGATCATCCCCAGGATGATCAGCGAGGTGGTGTAGTCCCGCTCGCCGGGCTTCGCGAGCACCACGTCGGTGAGCAGGTTGATGCCCGCGATGAGGAACAGCACCAGGTTGAACGGATTGATCACCGCGTGCGCCAAGCGCCCGAGCAGCCCGACCTGCCCGCCCACCGCGATCACGTTCGGGCCGTATTCCTCCCATTTTTCGTCCGCCGCCTCAGCGGAAAGCCCCCGCCTGGAGGTCTCCAGCCGGGTGAGTAGTTCATCTTCGCCCTGCTGCGCGAAATCGCGAAGCTGGCCCTCGGTCACGTTTTGTTTGCGCGCGATGGCCTGGCTCTTTTTGCTGTTGAATTTAAAAATCCTGAATAAAAGCCGAAAACGCTGCATTGGAATCAGTCCCTTCATACATTTTTGTGGAGTTCCAGTAATGTATGACAGGACGCCACGCAAAAGCCTATTCCCCAATGGCCCCAGAGCATGGGAAATCCTCGTCCGAGCCGCGCAAATGCGGATCAGGATCGTCCTTTAAGGAACAGGCCTTTGCGCCGCGCCTGTCCCCATTACCTCGTGCGGTCATGATTTCCCACCTCCCCGTGTGATGATTTACAGTACTATTATACGCCGGGCGGCGGGGAATGTCAAGATAATAAATTTGCCCGCAGGCTATTGCTTTCCGGCTGGGAACGTGGTAGAATATTATGGGTTTATTTGAATAAAAACTTTCAGTGAAAGGCCACATCGAATGAAAAGCCTGAAAAGTTTTCTGCTTGGCAACGCACTGGCGAACGACCAGCTGAAAAGCGAAAAACTCTCGCGTACCTGGGGGCTTCCCGTCATGGCAAGCGACGCGGTCTCATCGGTCGCCTACGCGGCGGAGGAAATCCTGGCGGCACTGCTCCCGGCGCTGGGGCTGCTGTCCGTCCGCTATGTCGGGCTGATCAGTATCCCCATTGTCCTGCTGCTGCTCATGCTGATTTTCTCCTACGCCCAGATTATCAACCACTACCCCCAGGGCGGCGGGGCCTACGTGGTCTCGAAGGAGAACTTCGGGCGCAGGCCCTCGCTGCTGGCCGCCGCGTGCCTGGTGGTCGATTACATCCTCACGGTGGCCGTGAGCATCTCCGCCTCCACCGCCGCGATCGTTTCGGCCTTCCCGGCCATGGCGCCGTATAAAATTTTGCTGGCCCTGGTGTTCATCTCGCTGATCACGCTGATGAACCTGCGGGGCACCCGTGAATCCTCAAAAATATTCGGCGTGCCCACGTACCTGTTCATTTTCACAATGGCCGCGCTGATCGTGACCGGGTTCGTGCGCGTGCTGACGGGCACCCTTGAGCCGATCAGCTACAGCGCGGCGCAGAGGGCGCTGATCCCGCAGGAGACGCTGTCCGGTATCACGATGATGCTGTTTTTGCGCGCGTTCTCCTCGGGCTGCTCGGCGCTCACCGGCGTGGAGGCCGTCAGCGACGCCGTGCCCAGCTTCCGCGCGCCCTCCACGAAGACCGCGCGGCACGTCCTCTATCTGCTGGGGACGATCATCATCTTTGTCTTCGGCGGGACAAGCTTCCTCGCCAGCGCGCTCAAGGTGGTCCCCCTGCCCGGCGTCACCGTCATGTCGCAGATGGCGGGAGCGGTGTTCGGCATGGGCCCCCTGTTCTACCTGGTGCAGTTCACCACCTGCCTGATCCTGCTGCTCGCCGCGAACACGGCCTACAACGGTCTGCCCATCCTGCTGGCGATCCTGGCGAAGGACCGGTATATGCCCCTGCAGTTCGCGCACCGCGGGACGAAGCTGAGCTTTTCCAACGGCATCATGTTCATCTTCGTCTCCAGCGCCGTGCTGCTCGTGGTCTTCGGCGCGGATACCCACGCGCTGATCCCCTTCTACGCCGTCGGCGTGCTGGTCTCCTTCACGATCTCGCAGGCCGGCATGTTCGTCAAATGGGTGAAGATGAAGGAGCCTGGCTGGCAGTACAAGAGCCTGATCAACGGAGTGGGTGCGCTTGTCACCTTCATCGGCTCCATCATCGTCTTCGCCATGAAATTCGCGGGCGGCGCCTGGGCCCTCGCGATCGTCATTCCCCTGATCATGGCATTCATGTCGTATACCCACAGCCACTACTTCAAATTCACCCGGGCCATCGGCATGGAGGGTTACGACTACCGCTATAAACAGAGCCAGAGCGGGAGCAAGCTGCCCTGCATCGCGCTGATCCACAATGTGAACAGGGCCTCGCTGAAAACCTTCGACTATGCGAAGGACGTCTCCTCGGACATCACCGCCCTGCACATTTCCACCACGCCCGCGCACACGCAAGCGCTGCGCGCGCAATGGGAGGCGCTGGGCATCACGGTGCCCCTGACCGTGATCGACGCGCCGTACCGGGATATCATCCCCCCGCTGGACCAGTATATTTCCGAGCGGGAGGCGCAGCTCGGGCATGGGCAGCACCTGACCGTGGTGCTCACGAAATTCGTCGGCGACGGCTGGCGGAATAAAATGTTCCACAACCAGACCTCCTACTTCGTCGCCAACCGGCTGAGCATGCACAGAAAGGTCGCCATTGTGTTGGTGCCGTATATTTACAGCACAAAGGGCAAGTGAAGATACACGAGATGAAGTTCATCGACACCTACGCGAAAATGTGAGGGAACCATGGCCGAGAACAATCAACCCCCGACCCCCGAAGCCGACGACGACCTGCTCAATTGGATGCCCCCCGAGCTGATCGAGCGCGCGCGCGAATATGCGCAGCGGGACGCGAACACCAATCCAATAAAAGGAAAAAAGAAGCGCATAGACTACGCCGTGCCGCCCAAGGGCAACCACTGGGCGCTCTCCCTGGCGACGCTGGCCGGCGGCGCGCTGCTGCTGGTGATCGGCACGTTTTTGCAGGGCACCGGCAGTCTTGCATTGAAGGCTCTGGAGGATAAGGGCGATCTCTGGTTTTCACTGTGGCTGGCCGGCCAGGCGGGCACGCTGTGCGTGTACCTGCTGTGCCTGCTGCCGCTGGACAAGAAACTGCGCCGCGCCGCGCTGGTGCTGGCCCTAAGCGTGAGTCTGGCCTTCGGCCTGGCGGCCTCCGTGACTACCATGCGGCCCGGGGACAGCGAGAGCATCTCGCCGACGGCCCAGCTGGTGGTGATTCTCTTCTCCCTGCTGATCGCGCTGGCCTTCCACGCCAACACGTGGCTGCTCCTCGGCGTGCTGCGCCGCAAAACCACCGAAAAATTCTCTGCCCTTATGGGCGGCATCACCCTCGCGATCAGCCTGCTCGGGCTGCTGGCCGGCCTGAGCGAAACCGGGGCCCTTGTCACCGCGCTGGGCATCGCCCAGGGGCTGTGCTTCCTCTGCCTGATCGCCACCTGGCCCGTGCTGGACAGGGCCCTGCTCCCGAAAGGAGAAACCGATGGACAACCCGAATAATCCCTGGGCCTTCAGCCCTCAGCCCCCGCCGCCCCCGGGCTACGCCCCGCCTCCACCCCCGCCGCCGAAGGGCCTGCTCGCCCCGCCGCAGGGCAGGAGCCGCGGCCTGGTCCTGGCCATGGTATGCCTGATGGCCCTGGCCCACCTGGCCTCCGTGCTGGTCACCAACCTCACGGCCAACGACTTCATCGCCGGCATGGCGTCCGACCCCCTGCAGCTCGGCCTGACCGCGCTGAACCTCCTGCTCACGCTGCTGGTGTTCCTGAAATGCGTCCTGCCCGGCTGGGAGCCCCACCGCATCATCTTCGGCTGGCTGCTGGGCGCCTGGGCGCTGGGTTCCCTGGCGGGGAGCGCATACGGCATCGGCCAGGCCTTCCGGTCCCTCTCCGGCAGCCTGGGCTTTGCCGGTATCGGCGGCGTCGTGGGCGGCGCGTTCGGCGCGCTGTACGGCATCGTGGTCAGCCCGCAGGGCATCCTGCTCTTCGGCGTCCTCGCGAAAAAAAGCACGGAGAAGATCGCCGCGCTGGTCGCAGCCGTCTCGTTCGGCCTCAGTGCGCTGTTGATTCCCCTGGGTCTGCTGTTGTTCAGGTTTCTGGAGCAGTTTGCCGAAACCATCGATCTGCCCGAGATTCAACAGCTCGGCAATCAGCTGTCCGGCGCGCTGCTGCCCTCCACCATAGCGGGCTTGGTGATCTCGCTGTGCTGGGCCGTGTTCCTCTCCACCTGGCCCGTGCTGGACAGGCCCGCGCTGGAGAAATAATTTTGATTTCATCCGGCCTGTAAAGGCCGCCACCCCCCACCCCCTGGCCCCGTGTTCTGCCTAACCAGCAGAATGCGGGGCCTTTTTCTATCCTCCCCACACTTCGAGCGTTTTTTTATCCCGGACATGCTATATTACCTTTGTGCTTTTTTGAAAGGAGCGTTTTGTTCTATGCCCGTGCAACTGCACTACGAAAAATGCCGCCTCACGGCTCTCCTGAGCGGCGAAATCGACCACCACAACGCCGCCGGCCTGCGCGGGGAGCTCGACCAGGCCCTGGCAAAGCTGCGCCCGCCCATCCTCACGCTGGACTTCGGCGATGTGTCCTTCATGGACAGCTCCGCCGTGGGGCTGGTGATGGGGCGCTACAAATCCATCAGCGCCTTCGGCGGCGAGATGGAGGTCGTCAACCTGTCCCCCGTGGCGTACCGGATGATGCAGCTCTCGGGGCTGCAATCCCTTGCAAGGCTCCGTCCAAAGGACGAAGCGAAAGAAAAGGAGAAAACCCACATATGAAACATACCTTAATTAATCAGATGAAGCTGGAGCTGGAGAGCCGCTCGGTGAACGAGAGCTTCGCCCGGGCGGCGGTCGCGGCCTTCGCGGCCCAGCTGGATCCCACCGTGGAGGAACTCACCGACGTCAAGACCGCCGTGAGCGAGGCCGTCACCAACTGCATCGTCCACGCCTACCCGGATACCCGCGGCAGGATCGTCCTGTGGGCGCGCGTCTACGACGACGGCCTGCTGCGCATCCTCGTGAAGGACAGCGGCTGCGGCATCGCGGACATCGAGAAGGCCCGGCAGCCGCTGTACTCCTCCCTGGGGGAGGAGCGCGCGGGCCTGGGGTTCGCCGTGATGGAGAGCTTCATGGACAGGCTCAAAGTGCGCTCGCAGGTTGGCCGCGGCACCTCCGTCACGCTGGAGAAGCGCATCAAGGGCAGGGTGCAATGACCGCTGCCAGTCCTGCAAAAACAGAAGACCGCAACGCCTTTGTGGAGCAGAACATGGGCCTGGTCTACCTGTGCGCGCGGAAGCTCACGGGGCGCGGCGCGGAGTTCGACGACCTGGTGCAGGCCGGGTGCGTGGGGCTCATCAAGGCCGCTGACGCCTTCGACCCCGGGCGCGGGCTGGCCTTCTCCACTTATGCCGTGCCGGTGATCCTCGGGGAGATCAAGCGCCTGTTCCGCGAGGGCGGCGCGGTGAAGGTAGGCCGTACAACAAAAGAAAAGGCCCGGGATTTGCTGCGTTTGCAGGAGTCCCTGGCGGCGTCGCTGGGGCGGGAGCCGAGCATCTCCGAACTGGCGGCCCGGGCCGGCCTGGAGCCCAGTGAGGCGGCCATCCTGCTGGGCGCGGGCCTGCCGGTGCTCTCCCTGACCTCCGGCGGCGAGGGGGAACAGGGGCAGGAGTGGGACCTGCCGGTGGAGTCCCCGTCGGAGGGCATCGCGGACAGGATCGCCCTGCGGCAGGTGCTCGACGCCCTGGACGAGCCAGAGCGCCGCCTGGTGGAGTGCCGCTACTTCCAATCCATGACGCAGAGCCGCACCGCCGCGCTGCTGGGGATGACGCAGGTGCAGGTGTCACGCAAAGAGAAGGCCATCCTCGCGAAGCTGCGGGGATGGCTGGGATAGGGACGCGCCGCGCTCAGAACAGCTTGCCCAAAAAGCCTGTGATCGTCTCAACGATGCTGCCCGCGTCCAGGCCGCCGGTGATCCAGCGGCCGAACACGCCGGCGATCGCCGGGATGAGCACGACGTTGATCAGGGTCGTGATGCCCATGATCAGAGCTACCATGATGATTTCTCCTTTCAATTTGGATTTTGCGGGGGTTGTCCAAGTGCAATGGCATTGTAGCACGCGGATGGCCCGCTTTGCAATGTCAGCCGGGGCGGCAAACGTCGCAAAACGGACAATCGGCATGCATTCTGTCCATTGGCGGTGTTGTCAAACAGGTTTGGGCATGCTATAATATACGAGGTGTAGATTTGCTATCAGGGTGTGGAAAGGAGTACCGCTATGCGCAAGGAGATGCGGGAGAGCCGCAAGACGCAATTCACCCGCAAAATTCTGGAGGACGGCCTGATCGAGCTGATGAAGGCCAAGCCCTTCGATAAGATCACCGTGACGGAGCTGTGCGCCCGCACCGACATCAACCGCTCCACGTTTTACATGCACTACGAGGACATCTACGCGCTGCTGTGCTCCATCGAGGAGGACGTGCTGGCGTGGCAGCGTCAGGGGACGGATGACCTGGACGGCAGGCTGCTGGAGGGCCGGGACGCCACGGTCCATTCGCTGGAACGCCTGTTTGCGTATTTTGTGGAGAACAGCAAGTACCTGCAGGTGCTGATGAGCGAGCATGGGGACATCTATTTCCAGAAGCGCTTCTTCGAGGCCGCCTACCGGATGAGCAACCCCGCCGGCACGCGCAGCCCCAGGAGGGTGCCGCTGGCGGAGGACCCGTCCTATGTGTTCCTGGTCAGCGGCGGGGTAGGGCTGATACAGTACTGGCTGAAAAACGGATTGAAGGAATCCCCGCGGGAGATCGCGGAGATCATTTACGATATGGGGCTGCGGATACGCAAGTGACGCAGCGCATAAAAATCAAGAATGAAACGCCAGCGGCGACGCCCGGTATTCCTCCGGCGTGCCGAAAAACCGCTCCCCGCTGTTGGTCAGGTGCAGCACGAAGTCGGCCTCGCGCAAGGCCGCGTCGACGTCGTGTGTCACCAGCACAACGGCAATGCCGCGTTGCCTGTGCAGCTGGGCGATGGCCTGGCTCAGGTCCTCCGCGGCCACGGGGTCCAGCCCCGCGTCGGGCTCGTCCAGCAGGAGCAGCGCCTGCGTGGCGGCCAGGGCCCGCGCCAGCAGCACCCGCCGCTGCTGCCCGCCGGAGAGCTCCCGGAAGCACTGCCTTTCCAGGGCCTCTATGCCCATCTGCGCCATGACCTCCCGCGCCCGCTCCTTCTGCGCCCTGCCGTACCGGGCGTGTAAGCCCATGGAGCCCAGCAGGCCGGAGCGCACCACCTCGCCGGCCGTGGCGGGAAAGTCCTTCTGCACCGCGCTGCGCTGGGGCAGGTAGCCGATCTGCCTGTGGGTGAGGCCCGCGCCGTAGGCCACGCGGCCGTGGTTGGGCTTCTTCAGGCCCAGCAGGGCCGCCAGCAGCGTGCTCTTACCGGCGCCGTTTTCGCCCAGCACCGTCAGGCACTCGCCCCGGCGCAGCGTGAAGGACAGCCCGTGCAGCACCTCACGGTTTTCGTAACCGAGGCACAGGCTTTCGCATGCGAGAACAAAGTCCTTATCTTCCATGGGGATATTGTAGCATTGTTGCGTGGGTTTGTCAAACAAAAACCCCGCGAATTGTTCTTGCATTTTTCCGGCATCTGTGCTATACTCCTTTATGCTATCTAAATTTAATAAGGGCGGCCCTCTTGCCGCCCGCCATAGGAAAGGACAAGCCCATGCAACATCATTTGGCAGACATGCAGGACGTGTTCCAGGAGGTGCGCAGCGGCCCCTCGGGCCTGAGCGCCCAGGAGGCGGCCAACCGATTGGAGCAGTTTGGACAAAACAAGCTGCGCGAGGCGGATAAGGACTCCCTGATCAAACGCTTTTTCCAGCAGATGATGGATCCGATGATTCTCATCCTGCTGGCGGCGGCGGTGATCTCGGCCGTGCTGGCCGTGATGGAAAGGCAGTTCCCCTCCGACGTGGTCATCATCCTCACCGTGGTGATCATCAACGCGATCCTGGGGCTCACCCAGGAGAGCAAGGCGGAGGCCGCCATCGAGGCGCTGCAGGCCATGACGGCGGCGACCTCCAAGGTGCTGCGCGGCGGCGAGATCACGCACGTGAAGAGCGAGGACCTGACTGTGGGCGACGTGATCCTACTGGAGGCCGGCGACGCCATCCCCGCGGACGCGCGCATCTTCGAGTGCGTCAGCCTGCAGATCGAGGAGGCCGCACTGACTGGAGAAAGCGTCCCAGTCAGCAAGCGCACCGACAAGCTGTGCGCGCAGGAGGTCACGCTGGGCGACCGCAAGAACATGGTCTACATGGGTTCGACCGTGGCCTATGGCCGGGGGCGCGCGGTGGTGACCGCCATCGGCATGGACACCGAGATGGGCCGCATCGCCGAGGCGCTCGAGCAGGCGGAAGCGGGCCTGACCCCCCTGCAGATCAAGCTCAAGCAGCTGAGCAAGATCCTCACCTGGCTGGTGCTGGGCGTGTGCGTGTTCATCTTCGGCTTCTCGGTGGCGCGCGAGCTGCTGGGCGGCGGCAAGATCGACCTGCCGCACATGCTGGATTTCTTCATGATCGCCGTGAGCCTTGCCGTGGCCGCCATCCCCGAGGGGTTAGTTGCCGTGGTGACCATCACGCTGTCCATCGGCGTGACGAACCTCTCGAAGAAGCGCGCCATCATACGCAAGCTGACCGCCGTGGAGACCCTCGGCTGCGCGCAGATCATCTGCAGCGACAAGACCGGCACCCTCACGCAGAACAAGATGACCGTGGTGGAGAGCTGCGGCCCCGACGAGGCCCTGCTGGCCCGGGCCATGGCCCTGTGCTGCGACGCGTCGTTCCTGCCGGACGGCAGCACCATCGGCGAGCCCACGGAGGTGGCCCTGCTCAACTACGCGAAGGGCCTGGAGCTGGTGAAAGACGACATGGAGGCCGAGACGCCCCGCGCGGGCGAAGCGCCGTTCGACTCCAGCCGGAAGATGATGAGCACGGTACACAGCGTGGGCGATAAATTTGTTCAGTACACCAAGGGCGCGCCGGACGAGGTGCTCAAAAACTGCACGCATGCGTTGACGGCCGACGGTGTTGTCCCCATGACGCCTGAGCGCCTGGACGAAATTCTCGCCGAAAACGCGCGCATGGCCGGGCAGGCGCTGCGGGTGCTGGCCGCGGCCACGCGGGAATACGCCGCCATGCCCGAGAGCTGCGAGCCCGCCGCCCTGGAGCAGGGGCTGTGCTTCGTGGGGCTGTGCGGCATGATCGACCCCGTGCGGCCCGAGGCAAAGGCCGCCATAGAGCAGTGCGGCCGCGCGGGCGTGACGGCGGTGATGATCACCGGGGACCACAGGGACACTGCCGTGGCCATTGCCAATGAGCTGGGCATTCTAGACGGCGGCAGGAAGGCCATCACCGGCATGGAATTGAACAAGCTCAGCGACGAGGAATTCGAGCGCACGGTGCACGA
>Ga0082212_10008535_pt1 | contig 13362 bp, 12 predicted proteins | sample TergutNt197P3_FD_71548 | JGI IMG/M metagenome (GOLD analysis project Ga0082212, IMG submission 71548) | Neocapritermes taracua P3 segment gut microbial communities from Petit-Saut dam, French Guiana - Nt197 P3 | ecosystem: Host-associated > Arthropoda: Insects > Digestive system > Gut ... | reverse complement strand
TCCTTGAACAAAACTCACGTTAATTTTATAATATATGCTATTCTAATAGCCGCTTTCTTCCTCTACCTCTTTCAAGGTAACCTGTTTACTGTTCATCGAACGCCATACATACCATATATAAGCAAGTACAAACGGTATCAACAGCGAAACAATGCTCATTGCTTCAAGCGTAAACTTGCTTGAGGAACTGTTAAAAATTGTCAGCGAACTTTGCATATCGGTCAGCGAAGGATAGTACGCTGTGTTGTTCCAGCCGGCGAGCAGCAGCAGTGCGCACACTGTAATAACAGTACCTGCACCCGAAAACCATATCGCACAGCGCGATGCTTTCATAGCGCCTATCCAGATGCCCCACAGAACCGAAACCACTCCGACAAGAAAAACAACAGCCACTATCGGCATCTGCAACAGGTTGTGCAGATATTTATATTTCTCTACCGAAATTATTCCTGTAGCGCGGTCAACCGCATATCCTTTTGAAAGTAACAGGCTAACTGCAAACAAAAGGAAAAACACAAGGAAACATGCCGAAGAGCAGAGAAGGCGTTTGCGCGAACGTTCAACAATAGTCGCATCGTCTATATCGTTTATAAAATACTGAAGTCCAAGCACTCTCGAAAGAAAAAGCACAGCAAGCCCGAGCGAAAGGTTGCGATAGTCGAGAAGCGCATCAAGTCCGCGCCACGGAGTTGACCATACCGAAATAGTATTGTAAGTGCCAATTTCAGTAAGCGTAAAGCGGTTTACGGAAAACTGCGCACCGGTAAAGAGCGTAGCCACAGCCGTTCCCAAAAGAAGCGGAGCGAGAATACCGTTTATTTGCAGAAACGCACTAAATGTTCTGTCGCCCAAAAAGTTATTCGGCATATTGCGAAACTCGTAGCCTACCGCCTGAATTACAAATACCAGCAGGATTAGCATCCATACATAGAACGCACCGCCAAAACTTGTGCTGTAAAACAGTGGAAACGAAGCAAAAAACGCACCGCCGAAAGTTACAAGCGTAGTAAAAGTTAAACCCCACTTGCGTCCCAGCGAGTAGGCTATGGTATTACGTTCGGCATCGTTTTGACCAATTACATATAGCAATCCCTGACCGCCCTGCACAAAAAGCAGGAAAACGAGGATTCCACCCAACAGGCTTAAAATTGCCCACCAATAGTGTTGAAAAAATATATAGTCCATAGTATTTTATTTTTTATCAGCCGGACCATTTTTGATCTGGCGGGTTATTATTTTCAATTCGGCAATAAGCAGCGCCGTAAACAGCGCAAGGAAGACAAAGAATGTAACCACAACAGAAGTCGGATTTAGTCGTGAAACCGCTGCAACCGTTGGTAAAACATCTTGAATAGCCCAAGGCTGGCGTCCGAGTTCGGTTACTATCCACCCGCATATAGTTGCTATGTATGCCAGCGGTATCGTCCACAGCATCACGTACAGCAGCCAGCGCTGACTGTCGATAGTACCGCGCTGCGACTTGTACAACACCACCGACAAAAGCAGTAAGAAAAAGAAGCCCAAGCCAATCATTATACGAAACGAGTAATACACAAAAGCCACATTTGGCACAATGTCTTTAGGTGAAGAGAGATACCCGTATCCGAAATATTTCAGATAATTTTCCGTAAACATTTTGCCTTCGGGAGTGTTTGCGTCAAATATTGCAGCCTGCATTGCAAGCAACTCTTTGTTGCCCGACTTTACCGCCGCCTGATATTTGCCCAATTCGCCGATAGCCACACGTCCGCGTTCTATCTTCTCTGCCGTTGACATTATTCCCTGTGCCGGATTACCGTTCACAATGTCGTTAATACCAGCCACGTAGGCGTTTGTATTTCCATAACCAAGCCACGACAGCATACCGGGAAATTCAACATTGAAATAGAAAGCATCTTTGCCACCGGCTCTTTTGGCTTCCGGTTTCAATAATCCGAATGCCGACAGTCCTGCTTTGTTCTGACCATCATAAACAGCCTCCATAGCAGCAAGTTTCATCGGTTGAGTTCTTGCAACTATCTTAGCGGCGCTGTGGCTTGTAAGCGCAAGCAGCACAATAGCCACGCAGCCAAAGATGGACGCAACTTTTATGCTGCGGGTAGCCATCTCTTTTTCGCGGTTTTTAAGCAGATACCAAGCGCTGATGCCAATCACTACAAGTGCCGAAAGGATAAAACCTGAGGTAACGGTATGGGCAAATTTATTGAGCGCCGTAGGCGACAACACTTCCCAGAAAGATACCATTTCCATTCGTGCCGTTGCCGGATTAAAAGCCATTCCGACAGGATGTTGCATCCACGAGTTGGCAACAAGTATCCACAGAGCCGAAATATTGGCTCCGATAGCCGTCAGCCATGTAGCAGAGAGGTGGAAGCCCTTCGAAACCCTGTTCCAGCCAAAAAACATGACTGCAAGGAAAGTAGCCTCCAGAAAGAATGCAAAGATTCCTTCGATAGCAAGAGGGGCACCAAAAATATCGCCCACAAAATGCGAGTAGTTCGACCAGTTTGTTCCAAATTCAAATTCCAGAATTAATCCGGTCGCCACTCCGACCGCAAAATTAATCCCGAAAATCCTCATCCAGAACTTCGTAGTCCGTTTCCAAAATTCATCACCCGTGCGGTAATAGATGGTCTCCATTATAGCACAGATGAATCCAAGCCCGAGCGTAAGCGGGACAAAAAGCCAGTGGTAAATAGCCGTCATCGCAAATTGCGCCCTCGACCATTCAACCACGCTCATAAGATCTGTAGAAGCAAACAACATAGGAGTTTTTTTAAGGTTAGTTAAGGTTAGTTAATATTAGTACGTTCAATTAATTGTTCTCTAACATAATTTTCCTTTTCCGAATTGCTTTCAAATTGATTAAGAAATTTTGGGAAAAAGAATATTTTTAATATTGCAAACATGATGAAGAGTTTGATTAATATCAAAGCCCACAATGTTCGCCCAACGGTCATCGACCGAAAACCGTCTCGGTAAAATGTATATACTTTCATGAATGGATTCATAAACCATTTTTTACAAACATAGTGTTTTTTTATAAATTTCAAACTTTATATAAAAAAAATACAACTATAAAAAAAATTTATTAAAACCGTAACCTAAATCCTGCATTGGCGATAAAACCGTCAGTTGGCGCATAAATCTCTGTAAATTGCGGGTTTTGCATACTTCCCGTGTACATGGCTCCCCAACGCGATTGACGTGTGTCGGTGAAATTTTCAAAATTTGCAAACAGCGACAAAAATTTGAACATGTATTCTACCGAAACGCCCATTATCCAATAATCTCGTACCCGCTCGCCTGTTGACAGGTTTTGCGGACTTATATAAAATAACTCGTAAGCAATACGCAATTTGTCGTCTATTTCGTACATCAGATTAGCGTTGATACGGTGCTTGGCAGTCAGCGGGTTTATGGTTTTTGTGCCGTCAAAATTACGCACGGCATCTGTGTATGAATAGCCTAATAAACATGAAATATCATCGTAGCGCAGTTTGATGTTGGTTTCAAAGCCTTTGGTGTTTATCTTTCCATTGGCGTTTGCAAAAGCAGAGTTATCCGTTCCAACAATCTCATTCAGTATTAACGGTTTTTGAATAATCGTATAGAAAAACATTTGGTTGATGGAAAAAAACAATTCGTCAAACAAAAAAGTCTTGTAATCAATATCAGCGTTTGCGCCATACGACCGTTCGGGTTTCAGTACATCGAAATTTAACGGAAGAATGTTTCGGAAGGCTCTTTCTTCGGAATCTTCCGAAAAAACGGTCGGCATTTTATAGCCCAATCCGCCGCCGATACGAGACGACCATTTGGGATTGATTTTGTAAAGCAACGACATGCGGGGTAATGCAAAAAAATGATTGTGGTTCGTGTAATCGAGGCGCAAGCCGCTTTCGGTAATAAATTTCGCCGAAATATTGAATGTGTTTTGTGCAAATACGCCAAGCGTTGTGTTGGTGTAATTAAGTTTTCTGTCTGCGGAAATATTGCCCAACTGTTTGAAATCGTCTGTTTGCGCATTCAAACCAAATACCCAATCTGTTCGTTCGTTCGGGATAAAATATGAAAATTCCGTAAATTCCGAAAACTGTTCGCCATCAAATTTATAATCATTCCGTTCAATCTGTCTTTTGAAATATGCGCCTGCTGCTTTTACCGTCAATTCCGACTTATTGGCATATTTCTTGCTGAATTTCGCCGTAGCCGAATAGCGGTTCGTGTTGTTTTGTTCGTAATAAATATGCTCGCCGCCGGCATTCCCTTTCAAAACCTGCATATCGCCGCCTTTACGGTTTTCAATTCCTGCATTCAGCCCAATGTTCAACGTGGTGTTTCTATCGAAATAATAAAAAAAGTTGGGATTTATTGTAAAGCGTTTGAATTGTGGGATATCCGAAAAACCGTCATTGTCCACATCATATTCTTTTTGGAAATTTCCTGCTGCATAAAATGTCAGTCCTGCTTTTTTGTATTTTTCAGAATAAAACGCGCTTGCATCAAATGCCGACGAGGTATTAAAGTTAAACAGGGTTGACATTTCCCGTTTTTCTTCGGGCTCTTTAGTAATCAGATTTATCAAACCCGCTATCGCTCCGCCGCCGTAAAGCGTGGACGAAGAGCCTTTTATCACTTCCACCCGTTTCAGATTGAGAGGCGGAATCTGCAAAATGCTCAATCCTTCGGCATATCCCGAATAAAGCGGAAAACCGTCCTGTAACATTTGCGTATATTTACCGTCCAGCCCCTGTATGCGTATGCTTGCGCTTCCCGATACCTGCGAGGTTTGCTGTACCTGTATTCCGGTGCTTTCAGCAAGCATCATTCTTATATTACTCGGTTTCATAACGGCTTTTTCTTCAAGTTCCTCAGCAACAATGGTTTCAATACGTGTGGGGATTTTGTAAATACTGCGACTGCTGCGAGTGGACGAAACAACTATTTCGCCAAGTTCGGAAACAATATTTTCTAAAAATATGGATATTATTTCGCTATTCAAAAGCGGAAACGTAAATTTTTGTTGTTTTGTTTCGTAACCGATATACGAAAACTCAATGATTTGTTCGCCGTTGGGAATATTTTGGATTGTTACTACTCCGTTTGCATCGGCTGCATTACCGTTTGCTGTGCCTTTTACAACTGCGGTTGCGCCAATCAATGTCTCTTTTGTGTCGTCATCTTTGATTATTGCCCTGAAAGTGTTTTGGGCAAATAACGTTTGACAGACAAAGTATAATAACACTGTGAAAATTATTTTTGAAAATTGCATGATATGAAAATTATTATTGTTGTTAAAAAATTCATCTGCGGCTTTTAAAATCATGCCACAGAGGTACGATAGAATATTGTGCAACTTAGTTGCTCAACATAATTCTTTCATTTATAATGCAAAAGGAGGTGCTCTTAATCCGAGCGATTGAGAGAGATATTCGGCGTGATAGGATAATAAATATGGTTTTTGCCTGAACGGCAAGCCGACATCATCGTGTATTTGAGGTATTAAATCATAAGACAATAGTGTCGAAAAACAGGGCGACATTTCATAATCGCAAGTATTCGGTAGAAATGTACGGTTACATTTACAAGGCGTTACATAAATATCTGTTAATGGACAATCGTCAATATCCCCATGACAGCACGTGTCGTTACAATGCCCGATAGATTGGTAATCATCGTGGGAGTGGTGATGTGCAGTAATAGTATGAGTAAGAATGATTACGTTGGCAATCATCATGAACATCATAACTATTATTTTTTTAAATTTATTCATACCCGAATTACTCCTTAAAATACAAGCGTAAAAGTACAACTTTTTTTATACTTTTTAATGAGCAGTTTATATTATTTTTTATTCCTTTTAAATACAACTAATTATCGGTTTTATGTACATCCTTCATTGATAATTGAATACGGTTGCGTTCAATGTCTATTCCTATTATTTTTACCGTTACGTGCTGGTGTAACTTGACAACGCTCAGCGGGTCGGAAACAAATTTTGAACTCAAATTTGAAACATGAACCAAGCCGTCCTGTTTTACACCTATATCTACAAAGGCTCCGAATTTTGTAATATTCGACACAATTCCCGGAACAACCATACCAATTTTACAATCGTCAATAGAGTGAATATCAGCAAATTTAAACACCTTTATTTTCGAACGAGGGTCGCGACCGGGTTTTGCAAGTTCTTCAACTATATCTTTCAAGGTAGGCAATCCTGTTGATGCCGTAATATATTTTTCAAGTTTTATAGCATTTCTTTTATCCTCGTCAGACATTAGCGTTTTAACATCGCACCCAATATCGCCCGACATCTTTTCAACCACATGATAACTTTCTGGATGTACTGCGCTTGAATCCAGCGGGTTTACGGCATTTCTTATCCGCAAAAATCCTGCGCACTGCTCAAACGCCTTCTCTCCCATTCGCTTTACCTTCATCAACTCTTTTCGCGATTTAAACGGACCATTATCCGAACGGTAATCTACAATATTCTGCGCAAGTTGAGGACCAAGTCCCGAAACGTATGTAAGCAGATGTTTGCTGGCTGTATTAACCTCAACGCCAACGGCATTAACGCAACTCATCACAACTTCGTCAAGCGATTTTTGCAATTTCTGCTGGTCAACATCATGTTGATATTGCCCAACACCTATCGACTTTGGGTCTATCTTAACGAGTTCGGCAAGCGGGTCCATAAGCCTTCTTCCTATCGAAATCGCCCCACGCACCGTTACATCATATTCGGGAAACTCCTCCCGCGCAGTTTTAGACGCCGAATAAACCGAGGCTCCGGCTTCGCTAACCACAAAAACCTGAATATCGTTTTCAAACTTCACCCATTTAATAAATTCTTCGGTTTCGCGGCTGGCGGTTCCGTTGCCAATTGCAATTGCCTCAATCTTATAGGCATTTACAAGGCTAAGTATTTTCTTTATTGATATGGCAGTTTCATTTTTCGGAGGGTGCGGATAAATTGTTTCGTTGTGCTTCAGATTTCCCTGTCTGTCAAGACATACCACCTTGCAGCCTGTTCTGAACCCCGGGTCAATTGCCAGAACATTTTTTTCGCCCAGCGGCGAGCCGAGAAGCAACTGGCGAAGGTTATCGGTAAACACCACAATAGCCTCATTATCTGCTTTTTCTTTCGAAACATTTCTAAATTCCGTTTCCATTGAAGACGAAAGCAGCCGCTTCCAACTGTCTTTTATCGATTCGGAAACAATATCGGACGATGCGTTATTCCCTTTCAAAAATATCTGACTCAAAGTGTTATAGGCTTTGGTCTCGTCAATATCGACCGACAACCTTAGAACACCCTCTTCCTCACCGCGCCGCATTGCCAGCAACCTGTGCGAAGGACATTTTTTTAGCGACTCCGACCAATCGAAATAATCGCTGTATTTATTGCCTTCCGCCTCTTTGCCTTTCACTACTTTTGAATAAATAACAGCCTCTTTTTCAAACAATAGTCTTAGTTCGTGCCTTGCTTTTTCGTCTTCATTTACCCACTCGGCAATAATATCCGATGCTCCCGAAATTGCCTCCTCAACGTTTGCAACATCGTCATTCAGAAACTCTTCGGCTTTCATTTCGGGGTCTCTTTCCATCTGCTCCATAATAATCTGCGCCAGCGGTTCAAGACCTTTCTCTTTGGCAATCATCGCCTTTGTTCTGCGCTTCGGCTTATAGGGCAGATACAAATCTTCAAGTTCCGACATTGTTGCGGCGGCATCAATTTTTGCACGCAGTTCGGGTGTCATTTTTTCCTGCTCCTCTATCGATTTTATAATCGACTCTCTGCGAGCATCTAACTCTTTCAACCGTTCAAACTCTTCTTTTATCTGCAACAGTTGAACTTCGTCGAGGCTGCCGGTCATCTCTTTTCTGTAACGGCTAATAAAAGGTATCGTAGCGCCTTCTTCAAGCAGTTTCACCGCATTTTCCACTTGCCACAGGTTAAGAGACAATTTTTGCGATATTATTTTAATGTTTTTCATTACTGATAACTGAATAATTGATTAACCAAATAAATTAATGCAAAATTATGAATTATTATTATCTTTACTTTTTTAAAAATGCAAAAAACACTAAAATTTGGAGGATTAAAAATGTGGATAACTGAATTTTCTATGGAAACAAAGGCATCAGAAGCCAAAATGTGGCAAGTATTAACTGATGTCGAAAATTGGAAAGAGTGGATTGGCGGTATTAAATCTTCGACAATTCATGGAAATTTTGAAAACGGCGCATTGGTAACTGTTGAAAATATCAGTATGCCCAATATGAAAAACTGTTTGAAAGATGTTGTTGTAAATAAATCATTTATCTTGCGATCAAAACTGTTTTTCTGCACATTTGATGGAATACATGAACTGGTTAATGAAAACGATGTGTTGAAAATAAAACTTGGCATCAAAATATCCGGACCATTTACATTCATATTCAAACACATTGCTGGAAAAAGCGCTGCCAAAAGTTTACCAATAGCAACAAAAAAATTGGTTGAACTGGCTGAAAAATGAGCAGTCTTGTTTATTATAACTCACTCAACATAAACAACTAAGCCCTTAAGGTATTCGCCTTCGGGGTGATATATATTTATTGGATGATCAAGAGGTTGGTTCAGTTGATACATTATTTTTACATTTCTTCCGCAATTAGCCGCCGCCGCAAAAACCGATTTCCGAAATTCTTCCTTCGAAACAACCTGCGAACACGAAAAAGTAAACAAAACGCCTCCCCTTTTAATGCTTCTGATGGCTTTCATGTTTAATTTTTTGTATCCCTGAAGCGCATTTTCGAGCGAGTTATTGTGTTTTGCAAACGCCGGAGGGTCAAGAATTATCAAATCATATTTATCGTCTATGTCGTTAAGAAAACCAAAGGCATCGGCTTTAAACGATTGATGTCGTTTATCTTCGCCAAAGTTCAGCCGAATATTCTCATCGGCTAAAGTAATTGCCGTTGCCGAACTATCGACAGTATGCACCAAATCAGCATTTTGCATGGCATAAACCGAAAATCCGCCGGTATATCCAAACATATTCAAAACCTTTTTCCCCGCACTCAATTCGCCAAGCAATTTGCGATTATCGCGCTGGTCGATGAAAAAACCCGTCTTTTGACCTGTTGTCCAATCAATTTTGAACTTAAATCCGTTTTCGGTAACAACCGCCGACTCCGAATTTCCGATAATATATTCATCTTTTATATCCACTCCCGCTATGCTGTGCAAGGTTGTACTGCTTTTATCATACACCGCTTTTATCTGATTGCCAAGTAAATGGGATATCGATTTTGCAATAGTGTGCCTTATTTTATAAAAACCTATTGAATGACACTGCATTACCGCCACGCCGTTGTAATAATCAATAATAAGCCCCGATAGGTTATCGCCCTCGCCGTGCACAAGCCTGAAAACATTCAAGTTAGACGAACCGATTATTCCTGCATCTTTGCGATAATCCACAGCCTTTTTTAATCGTTCCATAAAAAATTCGCCATCTATGTTTGAAGTCGCAAACGACAAAATACGAACAGCAATTGTTCCGCGCTGGTAATGCCCCGAAGCAAGAAAATCACCCTGATTATCAAACACATCTACCACATCGCCTTCTGACGGATTTCCGCTTATTGTTTTAATGGCTCCCGAAAATATCCAAGGGTGAAAACGTTTTACCGATTTCTCTTTTCCCGATTTAAGAACTAACCTAACTCTTCCCATTTTTCATCAGTTTATTGTATATTTCATAACACACCCAAGCGTCTGTGGCGGCATAAACCTGCTGAGCATCAGTAAGTTTTTCCGCCTCCCAATTGGTTACCTGCTGACGTTTCGAAATTCTAAATCCGAGCACAATAGCCGTAAGTTTTTTCAAACTCGAACTCTCTATACCAAACTCTTTTACAAGCGATTGCAAATCGACAAAACCTGCCGGAATAAATTTTCTGATACCCGAAAGAAAACGCAAATCGTCTCGCAGTGCAACACCTGTCTTAATTATCGAAGAATCAGACAGTAATCCCATCAATTCATCGGGAGTTCCAATTTTGTTAATCCGAATAAGAACCGCAAGATTGGCGGTAGAAAGTTGAATTAACGACACTTTATTTCGCCTGCCTTTCACAAACGAAGGGCGCGTTTCGGTGTCGAAACCTAAAACATTCGAATTTTTAAGTCGCGGCAAAACCGATTTGAATGTCTCCAAATCTTCAACAACCTTTATTTCGCCTTTAAACCACGCAAGTTCGCACGCAGCAATCTCTTCCGCAGTAATATCGGCGTTATACATTCCCTTTTTCATATTTTTGAAAATCGCGCTGACGCTTGGTCATAAACCAGTTAGACGTATCTTTTTCGTCATCGTCAGCAAATTTCTTTTCAACCTCCCCTATCTCTTCCCCCGAATAAATGAAACTGTGTATTGCCCTCAACGAATTTACCAACTTTTGCCCCCAATAATTTTCAAAATTTTGTTTGCACTCCCAAACAGCATCATTCATAACCTCCTGTGAACCTGTCTGATAAAGCAAAAGGAAATCTTTTATATCCTGATAAATATCCGTCATATTTTCGGAAATGGAAGCGATAACAGCGCCTTCCGCATCTGCTGCTTTTATGTCGAATATTTCCAGATAATCATTGGCAGTTCCAAATTTTCGACAAAGCAAATTGTTTATTTGCTCCCATTGATTTTCCGTAACAAATTTCTCATTGCCGTCTTCAAAATGTGGTTGCAATGCCGGCAAAAGCGATGCTTTTAAGTACATTAGCGGCAATATCCTTTGCAGAATTTTAAGCAAATCGTCCCCTTTCAATTCGTCTGTCCGCTCAATATATTTGCAAAATTCATTTGCAACCGCAACAAACTCAACAACACTGCGCGAGTAAACTGTTTTTTGACTCTCTTTCATCAATTGTTTATTCTGAAAATAATGCGCTAAGTTAGTTATTTCCCCGAAGCAACAGCTTTTAATCGGGTTTTTTGTAAAATCTGATTATACTATTTTTCTTTATTCCTTTGTATGAATACCTCGGGTTGTTAACATTTTTCCCATTATTTATACCTGCTGTGCATTCAGAAGAAGATTAAAAAGATTGTTCATTTGACTAAAAAGTCGTACATTTGATTGTTACTTGCATAATTAAATATAATGAACAATCTGATACAAAATTACGAAATGATTTTCAAAGAATTAACAAAATATGTTTGCATGAGTTGATACTTATTCAGCATACGTTTTCGCCCAATGTTAGAATGGCCCTTAATTATCAAGGAACGCACCCATATTCGGATTTAGTGCAAAATCGCGACATGATTTATGTAAATGTTCAATTTAAATTTTGAGATTAATAAAAAAGACGTCTCCCCGACGTCTTTTTGCATTGTAATTAACCTAACCTAAACCTAATTGTATGACGTTTGCGAGAACGTTTTTAGTTTAAACGATGTAAAGTAACTTAAAACATTGCATCGGCTTGGTTAATTAAAAGTTAATGTTTCGTTATTTTTTTGTGAACGTTTTATTGCGAAATAAAAAAGGCTGTAAATAGATTACAGCCTTTTAATTAGAAAAGCCTGTTAGTTATTATTTCCTTTTGTCTTTTGTTTCGTTGAACACCGATGTTGCTGTTGCCACAACTCCGGCAATATCTGAAAGGTTAGACGGCAAAATGAGAGTGTTATTTGTCTTTGCAAGATTACCGAATGCTAACAAATACTGTTCGGCAACTCGCAGATTGACAGCATCTAAGCCATTTTCTTCCGATATGGCTTTCGATATGGCTTTAAGTCCGTTTGCTGTTGCTACTGCCACCTGTTCAATTTCCGAAGCACGTCCGGCGGCTTCGTTAATTCGCCTTTGCTTTTCACCTTCCGATTTAAGGATAAACTCCTGTTTATCACCTTCTGCCACATTAATCTTGGCTTGTTTTGCGCCTTCCGATTCGGCAATGATGGCTCTTTTTTCTCTTTCGGCTCTCATCTGTTTTTCCATAGCATCGCGAATGCTTTGAGGCGGCGAGATGTTTTTAACTTCGTAGCGCGAAACTTTTACTCCCCACGGGTCGCTTGCCTTGTCAACAGCCTCAACAATTGTTGCGTTAATCGATTCTCTTTCCTCAAATGTGCGGTCGAGTTCAAGTTTTCCGATTACGCTTCTCATAGTGGTTTGAGCAATCTGTACCGATGCAAACATATAGTTTTCAATACCGTAAGAGGCTTTTTGAGGGTCGAGCACTTGAAGATACAGTATTCCGTCAACTTCAACGGCAATGTTGTCTTTGGTAATACAAACCTGAGGTGCAACGTCAATTGCCTGTTCTTTAAGAGAATGCCTGTACCTCACTTTGTCGAAAAAAGGAATAAGTATTTGGAAACCGGCAGTGTATGTTGCCTTGTATTTTCCAAGCCTTTCAACAATTATGGCTGTCCGCTGGGGGACAATCTTAATCATGGACGATATAAATATAAATCCGAAAAAGATTAAGCCCAATAAAATTAATGTAGAACTACTCATTTTGATTATTTTTTTAATTCAACTTTAAGAATGAAACCTGTTTTATCAATTATTTTAACAATTTGACCTTTTTTTACCAATTCACCGGCTTCGGCTTGCCAAGTGGTGCCTTTAAATTCGACTTTTCCTCTGTACATTTCATTAAAATCGGTTATTGCAACTGCTTCTTTTCCTGTAAATTCATCTTCTATGCTTTTCGACATATCATTTTCGGAGGAAAAGAATTTTTTGTGCAGCATTTTTCTGAACGTCAGTAGCGAAAGCACCGAAATAACCGCAAAGATTATTATTTGCAGGTTGATGCCGGGCGAGCCGATAAGACAAACAATGGCTGTTACGCAAGCGCCAAGTCCGAAAAAAAACATAAAAAACCCCGGAACCATAAGTTCTAAAAGAAAGCAGGCTAAGCCTATAACGAACCAAAGGACTTCCGGTTTGGATATAATATCTGTAATCATAGCAACAATTTTTAATTGAGTAAAGATACGGTATTAACTGTTACAAACAATTTTTTCGACAAAAAAATAATGTTATTAATAAATTTTTTAAGAATTTTGTCTAAAATTAGCAACTGATTGGAATTAGTAGTTATCTTAGCAGAGAGTTTTTATGATATTTGAACGGCATTTGTTGTTCGTATTATAATAAATAGTATCAACTACTTAGGTTATGAAATTACCGGGAAGAACTATTGAGCGCTTGAGCGAATACAGACGAACATTGCTTGTGTGTCTTGATGAAAACAAAAGTTTCATCTATTCTCACGACCTTGCTGCCCGTTTGCATATTACGGCGGTTCAGGTGCGCCGCGACCCTATGCTTATAGGTCATTCG
>Ga0082212_10008534_pt1 | contig 13362 bp, 10 predicted proteins | sample TergutNt197P3_FD_71548 | JGI IMG/M metagenome (GOLD analysis project Ga0082212, IMG submission 71548) | Neocapritermes taracua P3 segment gut microbial communities from Petit-Saut dam, French Guiana - Nt197 P3 | ecosystem: Host-associated > Arthropoda: Insects > Digestive system > Gut ... | reverse complement strand
ACTATCTCAATGAGTTTTGTTACAAATTCAACAGACGTTATTTTGGTGAAAAACTGTTAGACAGGGTGATGCTGGCTTCGGTTATGTACAAAAATCAATTTAGTCATAAATACGGATAATCATAAAAGAAAAATAAGATCATGAAAAATTTAACAGTTATATTATTAGCGTGTTTTTTTGCTTATTTGCCGATGAATGCGCAAAGACTTCAACAACCGAACAGACAAGTAAATATTGATAAAAATTTAGCCCCCGCAACAATCGAGCTGGATGAGCAGCTTTTGCTCAATCCCGACAGAGGCTTCCGTAATGAAGTCGTTGTGAGAGTCGCTAATGTTGTCAGTGATGGCTTTACTGATCCGACAAAAGCCTTCAGGGAACGTATGGCATATTACATACCGGAAAATCCTGTTCTTGCACAGATGTATTTCTACCTGTCGGGTTACAACAATACGCGTATCATACCGGACGAAGGCATGAACGTGATACAGGCGCATTTTGATTTAGCGCGGAAGGAAAAAATCAAGTTGCTGGTGCGGTTCGCATATCAGACCGGCCAGGATATCGGCAGGTTTGAAGCGCCACAGGAGATTATGATGGCGCACATGCAACAGTTGAAACCGTTGCTGCAAAACAACAAGGATGTCATCCATGTTGTTCAGGCAGGTTTTTTGGGTGCATGGGGCGAATGGCACAGCGCAAAGCTGAAATGTGACACCCTTGCCCTCCTGAAAGGAATCATTCATATGGCGCCTCCCGACAAATTTATGCAGGTGCGGGTACCCGAATATAAAAACGTTTTACCTGAAACCGACCCTGATTACAGCCGTGTCAGTTATCATATAGATTCCGTGTGGGGGGACGAAGTGCCTCATAACACCAACGGGGGAGTGGACCCCGGTACAGACTGGTGGAAACAAATTACCCGGGAATCTTCCGGATTTCCAGTCGACGGCGAAATGATGTGGGGGCTCGAAACACTTAGAATGAACAGAATCGTTGACGGATTTCAAGTTATCAGACAACTCAGCGAGCATAGATATACTTCTTTTAGCCTGCACCACAACTATCGGGAAAATAATCCCAAAGATAAATATTCCATGCGCTACTGGCAGGAAACCGAAATTACACCTGAATGGCTTGACAAGCACCGGATTTTTTATGCGCAGGGTTGGTTTAAAGATAAGAATGGGCAAGCCGTAAAGCGTAGTGCTTTCGATTTTGTGCAGCATTATTTAGGTTATAAGCTGGAAGCAAAAGCCATCAGGGCAAAAACAAATAAGGATATGTTGGAGGTCGAAATGGATTTGGTGAATTATGGTTTTTCGGCATGTTACGAGTTGGAAAGCGGGTTTGCAATACTTGATGAAAACAACATGGTTGTATCTGCAACCAAAGCAGGAACGCCTTCTGACTGGCACAGCCGTTCACCACACGACTACAACGATGCTCGGTTGCTGACCCATACAGTGAAGGCAACGATGCGAGTGCCTTCCGGAAGTACAGCTTACAAAATCGGCTTTTATCTAAAAAATTCGATGGGAAGCTTCGCAAGGCTTTCTAACGATGTGGAATTCGAAAATGGTTATAACATATTGTACAGTTTATTTTAATAATCAACATTAAATATCATTCGTATATGGAACATAGAAGACAATTTATTAAAGAAATGATGGCTGGTGGAGTAGCGGTACCGGCTTTTCCACATTTGCTTTTCGGAACAGAATCCGTTGATGCGGCGAATCCCGCTGTCAAAGCTCCGGATCAGATCAAATTCCTGTTTTTCGACTTCAGGGATTATACTAATATGAGTGGATTCGATCGTGTGCCGGAACAACCGGTGAAGTATTCGGGCAACCCTCTTTTTATGCAAGAGGATCCGTGGGCGCTGGGCGCGATGAGCTTATACGGCAGTGTCATCAAGCTTCCGGGCAAGCCGTTCCAGCTCTGGTATTCGGCCCGCGGGCTTAGCTATGCCGAGAGCGACGACGGTCTTAAATGGAACAAACCACTCTTTGACAGACAATTGCACGATGGCAAACCCACCAACATCATCTTTACCAAAAGCCTCCACGGGCCGACTATTATGTATGACGAAAGGGAACCTCGCCCGGACTGGAAGTATAAAATGATGGCCGGTGGGGGAAACGGCCCGATTTATGCGTATCACAGTGCCGACGGTATTAATTGGCACGACGTCTATCCCTATCCGGTCATTACGACGGGACCGGATTGCCCGATGAGCCTGCACCGGGGATTGGACGGACGGTATGTCGCCTATCACCGCGTGTTTCCCCTCCACCGTCGCGTATGTCGCAGTGAATCATGGGATTTCAGGTTCTGGAGCGGTGAGCCCAGAATGGTCTTCGAGCCGGACGCCGGCGATCCTCCGATGATAGACTTCTACGGTATGGGCGTCACCACCTACGGCGATTTTGAGATGGGTACGGTATGGATTTATCATGTTGATCCGATTGACCCGCTAACCCACGCCGGTTATCAGGACGCTGAGATCGCCTATTCCCGAAACGGGTACGCATGGCACCGTATGGCACAAGGCACGCCTTTTATACATCGTGGCGAAGTCGATTCGTGGGAGCCAGGACATATCCAGATGGCATCGCAGCCGGTCTATTTGGACAACGAAATACGCTACTATTACGCCGCAAACATAAGTGGTCACAAGATGAGGTGGATCCCGCCTGAAATGCCGAGAAAAGCAGGCTTGGGCTGCGCCAGCATCAAGCCCGACCGCTTTGTCGGAATCAGGACTGGCAAACAGGACACAGGGATGATCACAACCCACCCCTTCGAGATACTGACGGACGATATCAGGGTCAATGCCAACATCGGCAAAGATGGCTGGATTCGTGTCGAGATACTGGATTACCACGCCAATGTGCTGGAGGGCTATACATTTGACCAGTGTGTTCCTGTATCGGGCGATTCGATTGACCATAAAATACGCTGGAACAGCACGAAGCGCCACAAATGGGATGACGGGGCGGAGTTTGCAAGAGAAAAGCATATGCTGCGCCTGCGGCTGACAGCGAAGAATGCCACGGTTTACTCCATGTCCACGATCGAAAAGAGCGATACACCACCGGTATATCACAAGTTCAGATCTATCAAGGGGCAATTTTACAGATAGGTAACACAACAAAAATAAAGTGTATTATGTTCACAGTAATCAATTATTTTTCACAAAGGAAGAGTCAAACAGTTTTTTTTGTTTTGATTTTTGGGAGTCTTTGTCTGAATGCTCAGATCGGGACATTACAATCAGGGAATTATACATTTAAGGTTCCCGAAGCGTATCTCCAGGAAAGTGAAGATATTCCTGCTTTCTGGATCAGCACGGTCGACGAAGTTGCGGAATTTCTCTACCAACAGGTCAGGAAAGGGCAAATAGAAGTCATTGGCAAGTCTGCAGGCGGAAGACCTGTTCGTGCCGTTGTATATGGAAATGCACGACAAGGTAAAGGTACTACAACCTTTTCCGGCTCTTTGGGTTTTCGTAATGTAGGAGCTTATCGTGCCAGAGATCATGAGAAGACGGTATATTGGGGCATGGCAGGAGTCCATGGTTTTGAACTGGAAGGCATTGTAGGAATGGTAAACCTGATATCTGTACTCGAAACCGGTAAGGATTTACGTGGTAAAACATGGCCTGAAATCACTGAACTGATGGCAAAGATTGATCGTCTGATATTAATTCCGATGGTCAACCCTGATGGCAGGGCGAGGGTTCCCTTGCGTATGGAATTGTATCAGGGAACGGACTATACCGTTCATGAATATCTCAACACCGGAGGACATCCGGATGGAAAGGTAATCGGCTGGCCTCGCATTAAAGAATTTATTCCTCTTGATTTTGGTAAACCCGTTTTTCCGGGCGGTTATCCAAATGATGCCGGCGTAAATATCATGCACGATGATTTTATGGGTAAAAAACAGCCGGAAACTCAGGCTTTGTTTGATCTTGCAGAACGTGAACGTCCTGACCTGATCATCAACATGCATACAGGCGCTACTTTTATGAAGCTGATGAGGCCTTTCTGTGAAAGTGTTTTAAACCCTGTTTTTGATTCATTTTACAGATACATTCTACGAAGGTTGACAATTGAAAATCTTCAGAAAACGAAAGACATAGAAAAAGAAACAGACCCTGGCAAGCTAGCTGACGGCGACTATAATCTTGATACAGCGCTTAACCTGCATTGCGGAGCGTTAAGCATATGTGTGGAATCGCCCAGTCACAGTTTTTCAGGAAAGACATCCGAAGGAAACGCTGCAGTGCATACGCCTGATATGCTGCTTGATGCACAACTCATCTGTCACCAGGAAGCGATGCGGTTCCTGGCAGAAACAGGTGGACGGTCGAAATGGACTCCAGGTAGAAAATAATAAAACATCAACACCGTGAAAAAAGTAATCATTTCAGTTTTCGCGTTTTGCATGACATTTTCGGCTTTTGCACAACCATCCAGTACCGAAAAACTGTTTGGCAAGAAATACGTCAAATCCATAGTGAATAAAACAACCGGATGGCAGTTGGCAAACCCGAAACACGATCCACGCGACTGGAAGAACGCTGCTCTCTACGCCGGAGTATTCGCCGCCTGGGAAATCACCCAATCAAAAGATATCTACAAAGCCTTAATGGATATGGGCACTGCGGTAAGATGGACGCCTTATGTACGTTGGCATATGGCCGATGATATTGGCATCAGCCAGACATATATTGATCTTTACCGTCGCGAAAAACGTCCGGAAATGATCCGTCCCTCCATCGATACGGTGGCTAAATTTTTAACCAACCCCTATCCGGTACGTGGTATCGAAGTCATCAAATGGTGGTGGTGCGATGCCCTGTTCATGGCGCCTCCAACGATGGTAAAACTGGGAATAACCACAGGAAATCAGGAATATCTGACAAAAAGCGACGAATATTTCAAGGAATGCTACGACTTGCTGTACAACAAGGATGAACATCTTTTTGCCCGCGACCTGAATTATGTGATCAGGAACGACGGCAACGACCGCTATGAAGCCAACGGCAGACGGATATTCTGGTCGCGCGGCAATGGCTGGGTGATGGGCGGATTGGTACGCATTTTGAAAGAGCTGCCGGAAAAATATCCTCAACGTCCGTTCTACGAGCAACTTTATAAGGAAATGGCCGCCAAAATAGCGTCTTTACAACAAACCGACGGCTTGTGGCGTGCCAGCCTGCTCGATCCGGATTCGTATCCCGGCGGCGAGGTGAGTGGTTCCGGATTTTTCTGCTATGCCCTGGCTTGGGGCGTCAACAACAAACTTTTGGATAAAAGAATCTACCTGCCCGTTGTCGAAAAAGCATGGATTGCTCTGAACGGTTGCGTTAACGATGAAGGACGTGTGGGTTGGGTACAGCCCGTCGGCGCCGACCCTCGTGCAAATTTCAATGCAGACAGTTGGGCAGTATACGGGACGGGCGCATTTCTGCTTGCTGGCAGTGAGGTTTTTAAATTGAAAAGATAATCAAGAGTCCGCTACAAAAAATGTATATAAAATTTTTAAAACTTAATCTATCATGGTGAAAAATAAAGTATATATAGTAACATTAGCATTGTTGACAATGTCAGCAATTTCATGTAAAATGAACAAAAAAACGCTTGATGGCGATGATCTGAACAGGTGCCTCAAACAGACGCCCATCACTATCCACGCCCCCCGTCACTCTCAACCTGTCGCGCTTTTTACACGACTTATGTCGCTCTGGCATAACAGAGTTGTCATACTCACCAAAGGTTCCGCCGACATCACTGTACTTACTGATCCTTCCCTCCCTCCCGAGGGCTATCGTATCGTATGCACGAACGGTAAAGCCACTGTCACCGGCCATGACACGCGTGGTGTTACCTACGGCCTGTCGGCCCTGCTTACTCACTATGCCGACAACAATGGCTTCGCCGATGTTGATATCACCGACTCGCCCCGCTTGCCCTTTCGCGGAATGCATCTCTACATGCCGGCCAGGGAGGGCGTTGAGGGATTCAAGCGCATCATCGACCTGATGGCTTTCCTGCGCTACAACACCGTCATCATTGAGGTCGGCGGCGGGATGGAGTATAAGAACCACCCCGAGATCAACGCCGGCTGGGAGAATTTTTGCCGTAACATCACGGAATTTCCAGGCAACATCAACGGCTTCACCGATAAAATACGAAGCCACAACAGCCTCCATACCGAACTTGGCGGCGGGTCATTTTTAACCCAGGAAACTGTGCGCAGTATCGTCGAGCACGCCTGGGGTTACGGGCTCAACGTTATGCCCGAATTACAGATGCTCACCCATTCGTACTACATCACTTATTCGCACCCCGAGCTGGCCGAGATCAAGGATGATTTCATCCCCGACACGGTCTGCCCGTCCAATGAGGATGCCTACCAGCTCTACTTCGCATTGGCTGAAGAAATCCTTGCGGTTTTTGAGCCGAAAATGGTCTCCATCGGCCACGATGAACTCCTGGCCATGGGCGAGTGCGACGAGTGCAAAAAATACACAGGCCACGAGTTGTTTGCCAAGGAAATCAACCGTTTGCATGCCTTTTACAAGGAAAAGGGCGTCCGCATTGCCATGTGGTGTGATAAATTAAAGGACGAGGTGTCATACTACACAGGTGAACGTATTGGTGGACAAGAGCAGCACAAGCGTTGGGGAAATTTCGGCAACTACCGCCATATCCCGGCAACGTATGAAGCCATCCACCTCATCCCCAAAGACATTTTACTCATCGACTGGGAATTCTCACAAAACTGGGAGAGTCAAAAAACTGCCGAGGAGCTGGGTTTTCAGCAAATTTTCGGCAACCTGGTCGGTCACCAGGTGCGCGGCTGGGAACGCAGGCTGGCTTACCCCAGCGTAATTGGTGGCGAGATATCCACCTGGTTACTGGCAGATGAGTTCACCCTGGGCAGGGGCGGTAACATCGCCATGCTCTGGTACAGCGCACCTATGCTCTGGGGTAACTACGACGAGGATCAACATTCAACAAAATATGTCCCTGCCATGTTAAAAGAGATGCCCATGTTGCGCGAACTGCTGCGAGACAAGCAGTCTGCGGCCGTAAGCATGACAAACGCCGACGCCGAAGTGATCTATGCCGCCGACGCCGATCAAGATTATGTTTTGCCAACTGTGACTATCCCTGGCCGGGGCATCTGGGCTGCGCTTAAAGACCAACTTCCTGAAACCCTCTCCGGAAAATCCGTCGGCGAAAACAATATTATTATCCCGGTGAATAAAAAGGTAAAAAGCCTGAACTTTATCCATACTTGCCTGGGTTCCGGCTCCTTCATGCCAAGTTACGCTATGCCGGTGACTGAGTGGTATCCGTTGATCTACGCCATCCGTTATGCAGATGGTGTCACTGTCCACGCCAATGTGCGTTACGGCGTTGATATCGGGATCATTACTGCCGACTTTGACCGCTACAACGTCTACAAAGAACCCAGGGAGGAGAACCCCGATCCACCTTTCTGCCGCCCCAACCACAAGTGGCAGTATAGCCTGGCCTATTCCGCCGCCCCGTTCCTCTACGGAGACGGTGCGGCGTATCATTACGAGTGGGAGAACCCACGACCCGACGTAACGGTCGAAAGGATATTCGTTGTGAATCTTGCTAAAAGTAAGGATGAACAGGCTATCCTATTTGCGGTGGCAGCGGTTTTGTAATTGTAGCGTTCCTGGCGAAGCAACTCAATGTCAGAGTCCGAAATATTTATCTTTAGCATAGTATTTTTTAAATCTTGCAGCAAAGATAAATAATTATCTCATATTATGAACGAGGTTAGTATATACCTTTTCCCAACTTGATCAGTTGCAATGTGGGTTAAGTACCAAATACAATGTAATCGACGTTTTATTATATTCGTTTAATATTCATTTTCTGCGCTTTGCACCATTAACCATTAACCATTAACCATTAACCATTACTGACCTACCAGTTCTTTTCTATTTTCGGACGATACCCCGCCCGCTCTTTCTGCTGAAGCTTTTCCAGCAATTCTTTTTCTTCCTGAGCAATAGCATCGAGCATCCGTTGGGCGTCCTCGCGACTGATTTGTTGTTGCTGTTGCTGCTGTTTTTGCTGCATTTCGTCTTTTTGTTGGTCTTGCTGCTGTTGCTGCTGGTCTTGGTCTTGTCGGTTCTGATTATCCTGATTTTGCTGATCCTGGTTTTGTTGATCCTGATCCTGATTGTCTTGATTTTGTTGCTGTTGCTCCTGTTCTTTTAACAAATTCAAGGCATATGACAGGTTATACTTGGTGTCCAAATCGTTGGGATTGTTGCGCAACGCCTGCTTGTACGCTTCGATGCTTTCTTTCAGCTTCTGTTGCTGCAAAAACGAATTGCCCAAATTGTGATATGCCTTCGCTTTATCCGTTTTGTCAGTTGTTGCCGAAGCAACTTTTTCAAATTCTTTACCGGCTTCTTCGTATTTCTGTTGCCGGTACATCGCATTGCCAAGGTTAAAAGTGGCAAGGTTTGATTTTTCGTCTACATCGATCGCCTTCCGGTATGACCTTTCAGCGTCAACAGGCTTTTCGGCGTTGTAGTGCCGGTTGCCTTCGCGTACCAAACTGCGAAAATCCTGTGGATTGCCTTTTCTGTACTCTTTTTTTCCAATCGTCGCACTATCCTGTCCGTACAATTGGATGGTTAAAAAACAGATAGTTAGAGTAAAAAATATTCTGAAACGATTTTTACGGTTTGAAATCAACAATTCTGCCAATAAAAACACTAATGCTATCCCAAAGGGCCACTGGAACATTTCTGCAAAATCTGTATAGATTTTCGATTCGTATTCGCTCTTTTCCAACTTGTTGATTTCGTCGTACACGTTGTTTAGTCCCATATTGGCTGATGTAGCCCCCACGTAAATACCATTTCCTGCCATCGCCATTTCCTGAAGCGTTTTTTCATCAAGTTTGCTCATGATGGTGTTACCGGCACGGTCTTTCATGAAATCGCGCTGTCCCGACGCAGTTCTTACGGGAATAGGCGTGCCCTGCGTAGAACCAACACCGATGGCGTAAATATTAATGCCACGCTTGACGGCTTCTTCGGCTGCCTGCACGGGATTGTCCTCGTGGTTCTCGCCGTCGGTGATAACAATGATGGCTTTACCGGCTTCACTCGCAGGTGAAAATGAATTGACTGCCAAATTAATAGCCGTACCGATAGCAGTGCCCTGAACAGGAACGATGTCGGTTGAGATGGTGGAAAGGAACATCTTTGCCGATACGTAATCGGCAGTAATAGGAAGTTGTACATAGGCTTCGCCGGCAAAAACGATCATCCCGATTTTATTATCGCCCAGCCTGTCGATGAGCCGCGATACAGCTTGCTTGGCGCGTTCAAGACGATTAGGCAGGATGTCCTCTGCCATCATACTGTTCGACACATCGAGTGCGATGATGATTTCGGAGCCGGTTCTCCTGGTTTCCTGCAACTTGGTTCCTATCTTCGGACCGGCAACACCCAGCACAACAAAAGTGCCGGCAATCATCAGCAGTACGAATTTCAGAATGGGTTTCCGCGTAGAAGCGTCGGGCATCAGACGACTGACCAATTCTGTGTCGCCAAAGCGTTGCAGACGCTTCTTCCGTACAAACAGAACTCCAGTAAAAATTGCTGTAATGAGCGGTATTAAGGCCAAAGCATACAAATATTCCGGATGTGAAAACTGAAACATATTTTACAATTTATGATTTCTAATTGATGGAATATTCTAATTGCAAATTTTGCTGACCTGCGGTTAGGGCATCGCAATCACATTGATAAAACAGCAATTCCGAATGATTCCAATTAGTTAAAAATAAACGCTACAAAGGTAAAACTAATTTTGAAAAAATGGAAAACGTTTTTTTCGCACATTCCCGTTACCATTTTGAACACCTCACGGGTTTTTTCGGGCAATTTTTCTATTTCCTGACGTACCTGATCCAACTGTTCCTCCCGGATAAGTAATTGTTCGGGCGACTGGAAAAATTCAGTTTCTCGGATTTGCAGTTCAATCATTTTCTATTCTTTATAACTTGACTTAATCTTGAGATGTTCCAAATAATTGATACAACGGTTACGTACCGCACTGAACAGGTATGTCTGCAAAGAATCGTTGATGGTTATGGTTTCGCCACCAACCCATATCCGCATGAAAACATCCTGCACCAAATCTTCGGCATTAGCCCGGTCGGTAAACTTTGAAGCAAAAGCCTGCATAAGGGGTGAATATTTCCGGTAAATTTCGCGAAAAACTCCCATATCGCCACTATTGAGGCGTTCTATAAGTTCATGATCAGACTTGTTGCTCATTTCCATGAATCACAGCGACATTGAAAAAATCTTTGCAATAATACATTTTTTTTTGATTTTTATTCGTCTTTTTTATTATCTTGCCGTTTTTTAAAACCATTTTAGACGTTGCGCCCGACACGAATAAGGGATTTATAATAATGTCACAATCAGGCAATTTAACCAGATCCGGCGCATCGCGAGGTTCTTCCATGCGCCTCCTCTTTGTACTCTTTGTTGCGTGCGTCTCGTTCGCGTCTATGGCCGCGGATTTCAGGGACATCGACCCGGATGTTTTTCCGAAAGACGATCCGCGTGCCAAAGAACTTCCCAATATGATGCGGGCTGACGCCACGAAGCGCATGAAAGAGGCCAACATACGCGAGTCAAAAGCGTTCGCCGAAGTCACCACAAAAGAACAGTGGGAAAAGTACCGCGATGTACGGATTCAAAAGCTAAAGGAATCGCTCGGTACCTTTCCCGAAACGCCGAAAGATATGCGAGTCGAGGTTACCCGCAAGTTGGAAGGCGACGGATATGTGATTCACAATCTCCTGTATGCCACGCGCTCCAACTTCTGGGTCAGCGCCAATCTCTATTTGCCGGCCAGAATCCCCGACAGGATGCCGGGGATCATCATCTCACACAGCCACCACACGCCGAAAACGCATGGCGAATTGCAGGACATGGGCATGACCTGGGCGCGGTCCGGCGTCGCTGTACTGATACCCGATCACCTGGGACACGGCGAGCGCCGGCAGCACGATTTCGTTACCGAAAAGGACTACGACAAACCGTTCGGAGTGAGCCGCCAGGACTATTTCTTTCGCTACAACTCGAATATGCAGTTGAGCGCTGTCGGTGAATCATTGATGGGCTGGATGGTGTGGGATTTGATGCGTGGCGTGGATGTACTGCTGAAGCAAAATAACATTGATAAAGACCGCATTATTATGTTAGGAGCGGTTGCCGGAGGCGGTGATCCCGCCGGTGTGACCGCAGCGCTGGACAGCCGCATCTCATGCGTGGTGCCGTACAACTTTGGCGGTTTGCAGCAGGCCGGTTCACAGAACGTACACGAAAACCCCGACCGCGATGCTGCATGGTTCAGCAGCGGCTCCTGGGAATCGACGCGCGGACTGAAGTACGGCGCCCGCGACGGTTTCGCACATTACATTATTGTAGGCGCGGTGGCGCCGCGCCCTGTGATCTTCGCCCATGAGTTCTCCTGGGACGGCGAGAAAGACCCCGCGTGGCCACGTTTGCAAAAAATATTCGGCTTCTATGGCGCGACGGACAAACTTATCTCGATCCAGGGAAAAGGGGCTGTGACAGGGCCTGGCGGTCCGGACAACACGCACTGCTGGCACATCGGCGCGGTCCATCGCAAGGATATTTATCCGGCGCTAAAGGAGTGGTTCGACATGTCAATTCCTGAAGAGTACAGCAAGCGCCTTCCGATCAGCGAGTTGTTGTGCTGGACCGCAGATGCACGCGCTGAATTGCAGTCGTTGAAACTGCAGGATGTGCTGCCGAAATACGCTTCTGATCTGGAAACGGCACGCAACAAGCCGCTCCTTAAGATGAACGACGCCGAAAGATTCGATTGGCAACGCAGGGAGTGGGCGAAGATACTCGGCAATATCGATCCGTTCGGAAAACCGAAAGTAATTGAGGGCAAAACCGACGAGGTTCCCGGTGGCAGGCTGGGGCGCTTTGTGCTGGAAATGGAACCTGGCATCGTTGTGCCCTTGCTTCTCATCATGCCGGAGGATACAAAAATTAAGGTTCCGGTGGCAGTGATGATCGCACAGGATGGCAAGGCAGGGTTTATCAGAGAACGTGACGAGGCGATCGGGACATTCCTGAAAGCAGGCGTTGCGGTCTGCCTCGTTGATGTACGCGGTACCGGCGAGACACAGCCCGGAGCTTCTGCCGGACGCAGCAGTTCACGCACGTCGGTTTCGGAAACAAACCTGATTCTCGGTCAGACAGTGATCGGCTCGCAACTCCGCGACCTGCGAACAGTGATCCGCTGGCTTTCGAGCCGCGAGGGGATCGACGGGAAGAGGGTCGGTGTATGGGGCGACTCCTTTGCAAAAGTAAACCTGTCGAATGCGAATGTTGTCATGCCGCTCGACGCCGATAACCTGCCCGCGATATCGGAGCCGGGTGCTGCGGAGCTGGTCAGTCTCGCCGGGATGTACGAGGAAGTTCCCGTCTACTTTCGCGGTGCGATTGATCACTCGTTTCTTTCATCCCCTTACATCTATTGTCCGCACGACGCGATTGTACCCGGTGCAGCTGTTACGGGCGGACGATTCGACTTCCCGAAACCCCGGAGGGGCGATCTGTGGGTGAACGGCCACAATCAAATCAGCGACAACAAGTCACTGTCCCCGCAGGAAGCGGCAAACTGGCTGATCAGGTGTATGAAAAATTAAAGAAGGATAAATGAACGATAAATACAGGGATATGGATGCGTTGATGGTGCAGTTTTTTCAGGAGAACGCCATCGAAGATGAAAAAATGCAATTCCTTTCATGGTTGAATGACCATAGCGAAAACGAAACTTCCTTTTTCCAAATGAAAGAAATAATCGATTCCCGGAATCGAACTTCCGTGTCCGGCAGGCAAGAGATAAGACAATATAAAGCAAAAAAACGCATCCTTCCATCGGAACGTATACGATTGTTGTTCTCTGTGACATGGATACGTTATGGGTGAACTTTAACTGATTTTTTTGAAAATTCAAAACACTTTATTATATTTGCCACATATTTTAAAACGAACATTTCCTGAAATGTACAGTGCTTTTCTCAACATATCCTGTTTGCCAAACCTTGAAAATATGGGCTTTGGTATGATTTTTGTAGAGAGAGAGAGAGAGAGAGAGAGAGAGAGAGTAAGAATAGATACAATATCATCAAAAGCGCATGTATCGCGCTTTTTTGTGCGCGATATTTTCCGGAATTATTATTACCACAGCTTTGTTTTGGCATTGCTGTGGTTTTTTTTGT
>Ga0082212_10008533_pt1 | contig 13362 bp, 5 predicted proteins | sample TergutNt197P3_FD_71548 | JGI IMG/M metagenome (GOLD analysis project Ga0082212, IMG submission 71548) | Neocapritermes taracua P3 segment gut microbial communities from Petit-Saut dam, French Guiana - Nt197 P3 | ecosystem: Host-associated > Arthropoda: Insects > Digestive system > Gut ... | reverse complement strand
TCTTTTTTTCCAAAAAAAAGAGACCCAAAAAACAAAAAGAAAAAAAAAAAATGGGAAAAAAAACCCATTTTTTTTTAAAAAAAAAAAAAAAAAAAAAAAAAAAAAAAAAAACATAATTCTTTTGTTAATCTATCTATATGATTTTCATTTCTTTAAAAAACACCTGGTGCGTTTCGGAGACCAATATTAAATGTTTATAGAAAAACACAGTCGGATTCACGTATTTTTTGGAATCTTTGAGATTTGAATAATAACGGGCCATAGCCGCGCTTGCCTCGACAAGATAGTCGATGCTGTATGGTGTAAGCAAAAATATCCGCGCTCCGTCTTGTATCGTGTCGATGTTGTTTGAAGGTTCATTGTATGAAATCAATATAATCGGCATTTGCCGTATTTCACGCATGGTAGAAAGCCCCGACATATAATCAATCGTGTCAGTTCGTATTACTACCAGACTGTATTCGCTTTTTACCAGCAAATCAATCGCGTCGTTCATTGTTTTGGCGTATTCAACAATGACATTGCGTTTCAAGGACGCTTTTTGAAAATCGTCCTTGTACGCGTAATCGCCGGATACGATCAGCATTTTCAATTCCATACTGTCCTTTCTGTGATATGCCAGGATTATGAGTATTCCATCATTATTTTTATTTCCGTATCATCATTGGTTCAAATAAACCCGCAGCTTTTCCAAAACTACATCAAAATCCAACGGCTTGCCAACATGGTCGTTCATACCTGAAGCAAGGCATTTTTCAACATCCTCTTTGAATACATTGGCTGTCATGGCAATGATAGGCACCGTCTTCGCTTTCGGCACATCAAAGTCCCGGATGCGGCGGGTAGCTTCCAGTCCGTCCATTTCGGGCATTTGCACGTCCATAAAAATGATGTCGTAACGTCCGGGGTTTTCGCTGAACATCCGTACCGCTTCCTTACCGTTTACCGCGCAATCTATCATAATCTCCGTAGGCTCCAACAATGCCTGTACGATCTCACGGTTGATTTCCACATCCTCCGCGAGAAGCAGGCAGCGCCCCGTGAATACATCCGTCATGTCTTTTTTATTTTTCTCCGTTAAAGGGTTGCCAAGGCATTCATTGATGCAATCGGCAATATCGGATGAAAACAGCGGTTTTGACAGGAAACGGTCTACCCCCGCTTTTGTGGCAGCTTCCGCAATGACGCTCCATGCGGAATTGGAAATCATCGTAACGACCGATCTGGCTCCATGGCTTTTGATTTTTTTTGTGAGTTCAATGCCGTCCATACCGGGCATTTTCCAGTCAATAAAATAAATATCATGGTGAATGTCCTGTTCAAGCATACTTAAAACGTCCTCGGCGCACGCCGCCGTATCGCAGCTGATGCCGAACTCGGCCGCCGTAGCCATGAAAAATTCGCATACTTCCGGTTCGTCATCCACCGCTATGATGCGGATGTTATTCCAGTTGACGCCGGGATTCAAAAAATCGGCTTGTTCTTCTTTACCTTGCGCGAACTGTACGGTAAATATGAAAGAGGAACCTTTTCCCAGCTCAGACTCGATCCAAATTTCTCCGCCCATCATCTCGATGATTCGCTTGGAAATGGCAAGTCCAAGACCGGTTCCACCGAATTTACGGGAAGTGCTGTTATCGGCCTGCTGGAAAGACCTAAATAACTGCTTCTGTTGCTCCGGGCTGATGCCGATTCCGTTGTCAGTTACCTCAAACCGCAATGTGCAGGCGCCGTTCTTCTCATCGACAAAGTGGGTGTCCAACCGTACAGCGCCATCTTCCGGCGTGAATTTGACGGCGTTGGAAAGCAGATTGGTCAAAACCTGCGCGAGCCGCTGGTCGTCTCCAAAGAGCCTGCGCGGGATTTTCCTGTCGATGGATACCTGCAATGTCTGGTTCTTTTCTTCCACTTTGAAGTTAATGACATTGACTACCTTCTGAACCATTTTCTCAAAGCTGAAATCCAGCGGGGAGAGCTCCAGCTTGCCCGCCTCGATCTTGGACATATCCAGCACGTCGTTGATGACGCCGAGAAGATGATGCGACGCGTCCTCTATTTTTTCCAGTGTATAGTCCTTGCGTTCAAGATCGCCGGATGATTTACCGATGTTGATCATACCGATAATAGCGTTGAGCGGCGTCCGTATTTCATGGCTCATATTGGAAAGGAAATCGCTTTTGGCGCGGCTGGATTCCTCCGCTTGGTCTCTGGCAATAACCAGCGATGCATTCAAGCTCTCCAGGTGTTCATTCTTCTCTTTTAATTGCTGCGCATAGTCCTGCAATTTATGAACCTGGTCGTCAATTTTTACCGCCATCGTCTTAAATGCCCCGGACAGCACGCTGATCTCGTTGTTTCCGCGGGTAGGCGGTAAAGTGACGTTGAAATTTCCTTCGCCTATTATCTTCGCCGCTGTAGCCAGCTCCAATACAGGCTTTGATATGCTTCTCGCAATGAAATACAGCAGTACGGCAATGATAAATATGGCGATGAGCGACATGACAAGCAGAAAATCACGGATATCGGTCGCGGTTTTTAAAACATCCGCCATAGGGAAGCTCACAGCCACCGACCACGGTTTTGTTACCTCACTGAACCGGATCGGCATATATACGGTATAATAGTCGCTGTTGCTGTCAATGTGCATTTCACCGCGGTTAATATCATTTTTTATTTCCATTGCGTGTTGTAATTTATTCTGGTCCGCGTTTAAGATTTCCATAGCCATTTCAGGGGAAAGCAACGTCAAATCAAGTTGAACCGCTTTGGGGTTTGCCGCATAGTCTTTGAGCTGCTCCACAAACATTATGAGTTTCCCGTAAATTTCGGTCTGTTCTTCGTCCGCTTCCGCGCCCAACGGATTATTGCGAACATATTGTTCCGCCAGCGTCAGCGCTTTTCCCGCGACAGGAGGATTCTCGGTCAACATTTCGTATGCGAAAGTCTCTGTAACGTCTTTCGCCAAATATTTCGTATCAGGATGCGCGGCGACAATACCGGAGTTGGAGAAAATTTGCGTTAAACTGTTATTATTGGCGTCTACCTGCGACACCATTTCCTGCAATTTGTCAAGAACGATATCGGAAGAAATAAACCCGATAAATTCGCCTTCGTGCAGGATGGGGAATATGAGGCTTTCCAGCATGACCTCGTTGCCCTGGACCATGTACGGGTATGGGTCTGTTATGTATTCCTGTTTGGTGTCCCGCGGAACGATCCACCAATCTGCGATATCGATGTCGTAAAGCGGCTCGACGTCAATGCTGTCGCCCAGCTTGTTCCAGTAAGGCGCAAAACGTCCTGTCTCATCATATTCCGGCCCGATTCCGGCAAATTCCGCGTCCCTGCCGTCAAGACCGTTCGGCGTGTAAGCCGTACAGAACGCGGTGATATATTCTTTTTGTATCAGCGCATTTTTCAGAATATCGTTCATCATATCCCGGTCGGTCAGCCCGTGCGCTTTCAGGGTCTCGAATACCGTGGCAAGCGTCTCCGACGTCACTCTTGCCCCTTGAAGCTCCGCCTTGATCTCGTTCTTATACTTTTCCGCCATTTCCTCCGCAAGACTGTAGGCGTCTTTTTTCGCCAAATCCGTACTCATGGCGGTCACGATCAGGATAACTGCCAGAAAAGTCACTACAACAACGGCGGTCACAAAGGCGAAAATTTTTATTCTAAGGTTTAGATTTTTCAACATACTTATTACCTTCTTTCCTTTATTTTTTTATGACTACGCCGTATTATTTTGATTTAGTTTTACTTCGTATATAATTGCCGATTTTTGTATCTTCATTTTGCATATGATGGGTCAGCCACCCGATCACGGTTTCGCGGATATCTTTGACCAATTCCTCCGACGAGCCGTTTTGTTCAAACCGATGAACCAATCCGGCTACCGTGGCTTTGAAGTCTTCATGTATTTTTTTATGTTCTTCATATCCCGGATAACCGCTTTCGATCTGCAATTTTTCTTCGCTGTCGAAATGATAGACGGTGTAATCAACTAAAAACGCCAATGTTTCATGCAGAGTTTCCGCCGCTCTGCCATGTTCACATTGCAGGATAAGGTTATTGATCATTTCGCACAGGCTCTTGTGCTGCCGGTCTACCGTGTTATTTCCCAACTCGAATTTTTTGTCCCATACGATGCCGTTGAAAGAGCCGGCTATCAAATAGGTTCGCAGTTTGCTTAATACATCGTCAAAGTCCAGCGGCTTTCCAAGATGGCCGTTCATGCCCGCGTCAAGGCATTTCACGACGTCTTCTCGGAAAGCGTTGGCGGTCATGGCGATGATCGGGACGCTCTTGGCATTCGGAACATCGAGCATACGGATCGCGCGCGTCGCTTCCAGCCCATCCATTTCAGGCATCTGCATATCCATAAAGATCAATTCGTATTTATAGGGAGCCGCCGCGAACATTTCAACCGCTTCCTTGCCGTTTTCCGCGCAGTCTATAGTAAGGAGCGTCGGCTCTAACAGCGCCTGCACGATCTCACGGTTGATCTCCACGTCTTCCGCAAGCAGGATATAATGACCCTCGAACCGGTCGATAATTTCATTTTGATGCGTTTCTTCCGCCGGTTTGCCTGATCCCCGCTTAACTTGTATGGTAAAAATGAACGCCGCGCCTTTATGGAGTTCCGATTCGATCCATATTTTTCCGTTCATCATCTCCACGATACTCTTGGAAATGGCAAGCCCCAACCCCGTGCCGCCGAATTTGCGTGATGTGTCGCTCTCGGCCTGCTGGAAAGACTGGAACAGCTTTGCCTGCTGTTCGGGGCTGATGCCAATACCGGAGTCGATGACTGAAATCTGTATCGTACAAACTTCGTTTTCTTCACTCATGAACTTCGCGTCAAGTTTTATGTCCCCGTTGTCGGGCGTGAACTTACTCGCGTTGCTGATGAGATTTGTTATGACCTGTGAGAGCCGCTGGTCGTCCCCGAATAAGTACGGAGGTATATTCTCGTCGATAGTCACCGTGAAATTCTGGTTTTTATCGTCAATACGGAACCTGTTGACGTTCACGACCTGTCCGATCATCTTTTTGAAATCAAACTCGGATTCGGAAAGGTCGAATTTGCCCGATTCGATTTTTGACATATCCAAAATATCGTTTATCAAGCCGAGCAGATGCTTTGAGGCGCCGTCTATTTTGCCAAGACAATCCTTAATTCTGTTGATGTCGTCGGAGGATTTGCCGATGGAAGTCATGCCGATAATCGCGTTCATGGGCGTGCGTATCTCATGGCTCATGTTCGCAAGAAACGAGCTTTTTGATCTGCTCGCAGCGTCCGCGTCCGCGCGCTGCTGTTCTTTCAGGAGAAGAAGGTTTTTTGCTTCGGTTATGTCTACCAACGCGCCCGCCACACGTACGGGATTTCCCTCGTCGTCTCGAATCGTTTCGCCGGTGGCGTGGAAATACACGTATTCGCCGTTTTTATTCCTGAGCTGAAATTCGGTATCATACGGCGTTCTGCCAGTTTTATCCATCAAATGATTTCCGAACTCTTGTGTAGCTCTTTCTAAATCATCGGGATGGAGTATTTCCTGCAATATACCGACTGTGTTCGGAAAATCATTTGTATCGGTATATCCCAGCATATGCCGAAACTCGTCAGACCAATAAGCCGTATTATTCGGGTTGGTCGTGTCGCCGTCTACGATGTCCATATCCCACAACCCAATTTTCGACGCCTGAACGACCAGACCTAATTTGGCAAGCTGAAGCTCGTTTTGTTCCTGTGCCCGTTGAAGCGCCAATTCCCGTTTATGGACTTCGGTCATATCAAAAACATAACCGACGATAGCGTAACTATCTTCATACGGTATTTTTTTAAGCTCCACGATGATATTCCGTTGTATATCGTTTAATATCAACGCGGTTTCAAACCTGACATACCCATCCGTCACGGCAGCCCTGAGACGTTCAGCAAGCGGTATGGATTCCCTTCCGTCCGGTTGAAAAGCCGGAATGCTTTTCATCATGCGTTCGGCAAAACCGGCGATCGTATCCTCTTTTGTTTTGAATCCTAAAAACTCTATTGCGGCGGGGTTACAGTCGATGACTTTGAAGCTATCGTCAAACAAGACATTTATTTGAGGATTCGCCTCCAGCATGTGTCTTATACGTTCGCCCAATTCCAGCATGTGCTTCTGTGCTTCGGCTTCTTTCATATAGGTCATATCCGTAAAGCTTTCCAGCAGTGCCGGGCGTCCTTCATAGTTGATTCGCGTTACGGACTTCAAGACAGGCACTGCTGTACCGTCCGCTTTGTAAAATTTTAATTCCGCGCGGTCAAGATTCTGATGCAGGTCAAGAATCGGACATTCGCGCTGACCAAAAATTTCATAGCATATCCGCCCGATTATTTTCCCCTTTTCATCCCCATACAATTTCACGGCGGCGGGGTTGGCGTCTAATATCCGCCGGGTTTCCGTATCGACGATCACGATACCGCTTTCCACGCTGTCCCAAATCGTTGCAAATTGATTCAGCGTGTTCAAATTGACCTCGTGTTCTCTTTTAATACAGTTATTGACGATATTCACACCGAGCGCGATTTTACGCGCCATTTTATGACAGGTGTCGCTTCCGCAGGAACCGCAGTCGACGTGCTGTTTTTCATAATCGGTTTTACCCAATAATTCAAACGCTCTGTCAATGTCCGCGTCGCTTATTTTCGGAGCCGGTATGGTCACAGGCGTATACTCCCTCAAAAAATGCGAAAGCTCAAAGGTATCGTCAAATTTCTTATACACGGCGTCATAATATTCCCGCTTGCGTTTCTCCGTCGCTTTTTTTCTGTTTTCGTCCATCGTCTTGTCAATCTCAAACAGGTTTTTGTTATGTGAAGCGGCGGGGCCTATGTTGCACCCTTCCTCGCAATTCAGCACGTCATACACGTCGGGCCGGAAAAGTTCCGGCGTCTGCGCGTACAGGTCTAATTTTTCGTAGAGGTTAAAGCCCTCCGCTTTGGTGATGTGGAGATTTTTCCCCACGAAATATTCGATGTTTTCCTTGAGTCCGCCCGGCATGGGGAACAGGGAGCCCAAGCCGCTTTCATCGTGGTCAAAATCGGTTTCCTCTTCGGGGAGCGCGATATTGTTATCTTTCAAATAAGATAAAATATTGGCAAAGGTAATATTGTATTCGGTCAGTTTGGTGGCGTCAAACTCGATTTTTTTGGCGATGCACGGAGAGAGCGCGGCGATACGGTCGGTGATCCCCTGATATTCTTTCATGTAGACGGCAAGCGAGCCCATCGGACTTTGCACAGGGGACAGATTGGGGAGCAGGTCGTGGCGGTACATTTCGCAGTATGAAACGACGACCGGGCATGGCTGCGTGATGATGTGAGCGCCCCTGTTTTGTTCGATATACCGGACATACCCCCAAATACAGATGTCCGCCCCCAGCGACACATCATATATCTTGTTTACGCCGAGCCGTTTCAGGTATGTGAACAGCCGCTTATACTCAGGAATGTTCGTCCTGATCGCGGGCGCGGTCATCAGGGATATGGGTACGCCTTTCGACAGATCGTCAAAAAACTGTTCGATATCGTCCGCGTAATACCGCGCGTCGTGCTTGCACGCGGTGACGCACCGGCCGCAGCCGACACATTTATCGTGGTCGATTTTCACCTTTATGTTGCCGTTCTCGTCCTGATAAGTAATATTGACCGTTTCCATTGGGCATTCCCTGACACACCGGTTACAGCCCGTACAGTTTTCACCTTTTGATTTTATGATTTCGATCATGTTCGCGCCCTCCTGATTTTTTTCGTTTGCTGCATATATTTAGCCCAAATTTTCCAGAGCGATCCGTTCAAATTCGTCTTTGACATTACGGAAAACGTCTACAAGCACAGGGTCAAATTGCGTCCCTGCTCCTTCTTCTATGATTGCGCACGCTTTTTCATGCGGCATGGCTTCCTTGTATTGACGTTTGGATATCAAGGCGTCATATACGTCCGCAATCGCCATCAACCGCCCTTCCAACGGGATATTATTGCCTTTCAGTCCGATCGGGTACCCGCTGCCGTCCCATTTTTCGTGATGGGTGCCCGCCATACGGATCGCGTGATTGAAGAAATCGTCCTCGCCGGTCTTTTTCATCATTCGCTCCAATGCGTCAACGCTGGCGGTCACATGGGCTTTCATGGTTTCAAATTCGTCCTGCGTCAGTTTCTCATTCTTCCCGAGAATGACATCAGAAACAGCGATTTTTCCTACGTCGTGCAGCTTAGCGGATGATAAGATAGAATAGATATTCCATTCGGATACTTCGTCCGCGTATACACCCTCCTTGATCATCTCGTCAAGCAGGATTTTCAAGTAGCTCTGCGTCCGCACAATATGCCCGCCGGTATATTTATCGCGGAATTCCACCATATCGACCACCGTATCAAATACGGCGTTTTGCAGACGCATGATCAACTCTGCTTTCTCCTGTACTATATCTTCCATATTGTCCAGATGACGCGTCAATTCCGTCTGCGTTTTCAACAGATCTTTTTCCCGATTGGAAAGCAGTAATTCTTTTTCGATGCGCTTCAATAACATCGGCGCGGAAAAAGGCTTTGTCACATAATCCGCCGCGCCCAAATCGAAGCCTTCCACTTCGCTGCCCGCGTCGTTTAATGCCGTAAGAAATATGACCGGAATATCGGAATAGCGTTCATCGGCTTTCAGCTTTTTGATCGCTTCATAGCCGTTCATTTCCGGCATTTCGATGTCAAGCAGGATCAGGTCGGGTGTGACCTTTTCAAGCGCTTCAAACATCTTTGCGGCGGACGGTACGGGAACAACCTGATAAAAAGTGCTGAGCATAGTTCTGCCCGAAGTCAGGTTGGTCTGGATATCATCCACCAAAATTATTGTTTTTCGTGTACTACTCATTTTATACCTCCTGTTTTTCGCTTAAAAGCGCCGATCCTTTTTCTCATTATGAATGCCTCCCGCCAATTTCTAAAACTTCTTTTTCCTGACAATATGTTTCGCCACTTTTTCGCGCAGCACATCCGCTTGAAACGGTTTTACGATGAAATCACGGGCGCCAAGCGCTATGGCGGCTGACACATGATCCATCGTCCCCTCGGACGTCAGGAAAATAACCGGGGTGTCTTTATGCTCTTCAAAACTGCGTATGATCGGTATGAGATCGAATCCGCTCAGTCCGGGCATTCTATAATCCAGCAGGAACAATTCAGGCGTTACTTGCGCTAAAACACTTTCGAGCATTTCCGGCTTCGGCAGCTTAAAGACGTTATAGGTTTTGTTCAGTACGGTTTCTACGGCTGTCAGGATTGCCGGTGAATCATCAACGGCAAGCACCATCATTTTACGTCCGGCTTCGTCGTCGTCTAAAAATTTTATCAACTTTTTTAAGGATGCTTGTTCGTCAGGCGCGCCGTAAGGCAAAGCGTCTGTTTTTGCCGACATGATTTGCAAATAGAAACCGTTGAAGTCGTCCATCATGGTTTTAGCGTGAAAGGCCGCTAACCTCGCATCGCCTTTGCCGCGCGCGTTGCTTATCGCGTAAAGGTCAGGCAGATACTTGTTGCTCTTTAATTGATTAAGCAAGGAAATAGTCGCCTCAATGGTTCTCCAGTCCCGCGTGTCTTCGTTTATTTCGGCGAATTTCTTCAAGGAAGCCAAAACATCCGGCGCCATGTCAGTAAATTCCGCCAGCATTTCAAAATACTTTTCTATCGTAAGAGACGGATCGGATTCAGCCGCTTGACGAACATCCAATCCTCCTTTCATCAAAAGGATCGACAAGTCAAAATAGCGATTGTTGTTCTTATTTCCCATTTTCATGCTCCTTTTTTGATATTTTTCTATGACAGACCTTCGTTTTCATTGATGAAAAACGGAAGTCTTTCAGCTATTTTATCAATATTAAACTGCTGTGCGTTTTCATAAAGCCACGGCACAATATCGCCGCCGGATTCGTATGTATAATTCTCAAGCTCCGTTATGGCTTCGTACATTGTGTTCATATCATAGTTCCCGCAAGCCGTTAATATCTTTTTTAATACTTCTGTGTCCGGCTTGTCTTTTTTTGGTTTCGGATTTGCCGCTTCTATGCTGCCGACCAGATTATTGATGTCATTGATCAGAGTTTGGGTGAGTTCAATTAATTCCTCGTTATTTTCCGTTACGAATTCGTAATCATCGGATTTGGAGGCCATTTCCAGCTTTTCAGCCAGTTCACCCACCGGCTCCGCGCATATGCTGCGGCTTGATCCTTTCAGCCCGTGAACGACGACGGCATACTCAGCCAGCGTATCTTTATCAACCGTTTTCATTTGCTCAAGAAGCAATCCGGTATTACCGGCATAAGACCGGAGGACGTTCAAATACGGTTCTTCATCCCCGCCGAACCGTTTCACACCGCCCGGAATATCGAGTCCCGGAATGACCGCGTTTTCAAACGCTTTCCGCAGCGCTTCGTTTCCGTGATCTTTTGCCAGCGTATTTTGTTGTTCAGCGTAAAGTCTCTCCTGTTCTTTATTCCGCACCCACCGTTTGATGATATCGTCGAGGCGGCTGATCTCAAGCGGTTTGGATATGAAAGCCTGAAACCCGTTGCTCAAAAACATCTGCTCGCTGCCGGTGATGGCATTGGCGGTACAGGCGATGATTGGGATGTTCTTCGCGTATTCCGTTCCGATTTCACGGATAAGCTGCGTCGCTTCTATGCCGTCCATATCCGGCATCATGTGATCCATGAATATCGCGTTGTAGCTGACTTTTTCCTCGCGGATGGCGTCGATAGCCTGCTGCCCTCCGGTCACGCAGTCTACCCGCTTCATGTTGTAGGGCTTCATCAAACCCCGTGCCACGTCGAGATTGGTCACGTTATCGTCTACGACCAGCACATTCGCGTATGGCAGCTTGGGACGTACATTCGTGGCGTTGCGGCGGCGCTTATGTTCGGAATACCGGAAACTTTTCAGATTTTCAACGACCGCTGAACCGATACGCGCGTCTGACACAAACCCTTGTTTCAATCTTATGGTGAACGTACTGCCTTTGCCGTATTCGCTTTCCACAGTAATACTGCCTTCCATAAGCTCCGCCATTTTTTTTGTGATGGAAAGCCCTAACCCTGTTCCCGCCACATGGCGGTTGATCTGTTTATCTTCTTGGACAAACTCGTCAAATAAAGTCTTTACTTTTTCCGGTTTTATGCCGATACCGGTATCCCTGATCCATGCGGTCATCCAAACCGTTTCCTTGTCTTTTTCGTCACGCTCGCACCGGACGCCAAGCTCCACCATGCCCTCCTTCGTGTATTTAAAAGCGTTGGACAGCAGATTGTTGAATAATTGCTTAACGCGCAGGTCGTCGCCGTAGAGCATCGCGGGCAGTGTTTCATCAATATTGAGAACGAACTTGATCGGTTTTTCCCCGATGAACATAATGCTTTGCGTCACGGTATCGTTTAACAGGCTGGGAACATCATATTTGACCGGCGCAAGCTCCAGCTTGCCCGCCTCTATTTTGGATATATCCAGTATGTCATTGACCGTTGACAGCAAAATGTCCCCGGCGTTGCCGACCTTTTCAATATTCAGTCGCGTTTCGTCATTGACCGCTTCATCCTCAAGCGCCAGCGCGGACAGACCGATAATAGCGTTGAGCGGCGTCCGCATTTCATGGCTCATCTTTGCTAAAAAGTCGCTCTTAGCTTGATTGGCAAATTGTAGTTTTTGCATCATTTCGTTTCGGAGCAGGGCGTTGGCAATCATGATACCGGTGGAGTTCATGATCATCTGCTCGTTTTCGGTAAAATCTTTTTCCTGACTGTAGTTGTCATACCCGACAAATCCCCAAAATTGGTTCTCGATAAATACCGGCGTAACAAACACGGATTTGATCCCCTGTTTGGTGAAATGCGGCTGTTCGCAGGACGGCATATTACTTACACGCCGGCTTATAAATTCTCCTTTTGATAAAATATCCTCCCAGCTCGGAACGATCGCGTCATAGCTTCTCGGTTCTTTTACGCTGCGGTGCGTGACTTCATCCTCCGGGAAATCGGTGCCGCCCGCCCATTCAAAGACCTGATTGTAATAATGAAGCCGGTCGTTCTCGGTATAATTCTTCCATATCGAAATCCGGTCAACCCCTACGGCATCCGCGAGCATACCCATACAGGTATGTAAGTTTTCCGCGAAATCAACCATTTCCGTTCTGAGCAGCATACCGGACGCTTGGTTCGCCACACTGAGAAGCGCAACGCTGCGCTCGATCTCTTTCATCATTTTTTTCTGTTCGCGCAAATCACGCACATAAGCGGCGACGACATACTCGCTGCCGTGTGCGATGCGGACAAGCGTGACCTCGCAGGGAATGGGCTTGCCGTCCCGCGTTTGGTGCATCCACTCGTAAACCACTGTTTCTTCATTAAAAGCTCTTTTAATAAGCTGCTCGGCCTGTTCCGATGACTTTTGACCGTTAGGCTGAACTTCCGGCGAAAATTCGTTAAAGTGCTCCAAAAATTCCTGTTTGTCCCCCAGTTCAAACATTCTGGCACTTCTTTCGTTGCATTTGAACATTTTAAGGCTGCTGTCCCACACGCTGCAGGTAAAAGGCATCGATTCAAGCAGCAGCTCCGTATACTCATTTGCTTCGCGGATTTTTGCAGCCTGCGTTTCACGCACAAAAGCATTGATCATCATTAAGCTGACCGAACGCAGGATATTGATTTCCTCCTCCGTAAAGACACGCTCCTCGTGGCAGTCGTCTATGCTGAAAAAGCCCCAAAATTCGCCTTGCAGGAAAAGCGGGATAATGACGATAGTTTGCATATCATAAGCGGTCAAAAATTCTTTATCCTCTTTGACTAACAGCGATACGGGGCTGTTTATGCATCTTCCGCTCCGGAAATCCTTTTCCCATTCCGGTTTATCCGTGTATGAGAATTTCAATCCGATAGGTACGTGTGTCTTCTGTTTCCCCAATTCACTGAGCCATTGATGGATGAGCACAAAATGCAGTTCCCCGTCTATCATTTCATTGCGCCATATCTGAACGCGGTCAACATCGGAGGATTCCCCTACAAGCGCCATGCTTTTTGTTATAGAAGTATTAATACTGTTACCGTCGTCGATTGACATCAGGACTGTCGCGGCGCTGTGCCCGGTGGTCAGCAGCTTGTCGCGCCGCTCGATTTCCTCCATCATTTTTTTATGCTCTCTCAAATCACGCGTGTAACCCGCTACGACATAATCGTCCCCGTATTTTACGCGCACAAGCGTGACCTCCGTGGGAATCGGCGTCCCGTCCGGTTTTTGGAAACAGAAGTTAGTGACGCATCGCCCTTCGGTATACGCCTTTTCAA
>Ga0082212_10008532_pt1 | contig 13365 bp, 9 predicted proteins | sample TergutNt197P3_FD_71548 | JGI IMG/M metagenome (GOLD analysis project Ga0082212, IMG submission 71548) | Neocapritermes taracua P3 segment gut microbial communities from Petit-Saut dam, French Guiana - Nt197 P3 | ecosystem: Host-associated > Arthropoda: Insects > Digestive system > Gut ... | reverse complement strand
CGCCTCCGCAGGGACTGTATTTAGCAAAAATCAAATATCCGAAATCATTATTGGATAACCCAAAGTAAATCAATTCTATTTCAAAATTCCTACTTCCTTTAACTTCGCAATTTTATCTATTGATAACTTACCTTCGGTGTATTGTTTTACACTTCTGTGTTTCCATTGCTGTACTAACTTACTTCTCCTTTCTCCTTTTTTCCATTCCTCTAATCGGTTGTCCCAGACGTCGTTTCTTTTGATTGCGTCAAAAGGGAAATTTATCGCTAATAACTTTTCAAACTTTTTTTCCGGCAGTTTTCCAATCTTATATTCCCTTCTGTTTTGGGCCATCCAAGTGCTTATTGCGTTGCTTTTCACCCCATTCCGGTACATTTCAAGATTTCTATGCCATGCCTCGCCTCTTTTACCTCTTCTTTTCTTTTCCGGCACTTGGATCGATTCTGATTTTTCCGCTACTGCTTCCTGTTTCAGTTCCGGTTCCTGTTTCCGCTTCCGTCTCTGTTTTTTCCCCGTTTCAATTCCCGGCTCCCCTACGACCTGCGGTATTTGCGTCTTTTCAGCAGACGCCTCGGAAACGTTATTGAGTAATTCTACAGCCTGTTCCGGTTCCGGTTTTATCTGTCGCCATTTTTCTTCAATAGCCAGCGGGCTTCTTTTAAGCACTTTAGATAAATCTTCCTTATTCAGAACGCCGTAGAATTTTTTCAAATCTTCAACTTCTGAATTTTCCCATTTGCGTTTATCTTTGCCGCTATCATCTTCCTCATGATACGCTTCTAAATCAAACTCAAATTGTGTGATTGAGAATTTGCAACTCTTTTTTTCCATCCGTTCCACGTTTATACGATAAAACGGACATATAGAATGTTCAAATACAGCGCTTACCGTTCCATATAACCACCAGTCGCCGCCGTCATTCCTAACTTTATCTCCTACTTTATATTTCATATTAAATTACATTTTTAAAAATTTTTGCAATATTACATAAAATTTTTCAAACTCCAACCGATAGCCGATTTTTTTTTCTAAATGTGCACGATTGTATCTTCTATTCAAAATCTACCAGCACAAATCCCTTTGGAAATTTGTCGCCAACTTTTACATACACGTCTTTTACTATCCCGGAGATTAAAGCCTGTACATTATTAACCATTTTCATGGCTTCAAACTTCACCACGGTCTGCCCCTCGTTCACCTGTTCGCCTTTCTGTACCAGCACATGAGTAACGGTGCCGGGGAGAAATGCGGTCACTTTCCGGTTATCCGGCGGCGACCACAGCTTCCGGTTTTTATATTTAGCGGTCAACCCTGTGGTGTATGGCGTTTCGTCTACCAAAAGGGTTTGGAACTTTTTATCCGTCATACTTTCTCAATTCTTAATTTTCAATTCTCAATTTTCAATTAAAACGGCGGTATTCCGTGTTTTTTCTTCGGGATTTGCTGATCTTTGTTTTCCGAAACGTTCAGGGCATGCATCAGCAAATGGCGTGTTTCGACGGGTTCAATCACCGAGTCGATATAGCCTTTGGAAGCGGCTACATAGGGATTGGCAAATTTTTCCCTGTATTCGTCCACTTTCTGCTGACGTATCTTTTCAGGGTTTTCGGCTGCATTGATCTCCTTTCGGAAAATGATATTGGCGGCTCCTTCGGGTCCCATCACGGCGATTTCGGCAGTTGGCCATGCAAACACGTAGTCGGCGCGAAGATGACGCGAATTCATCGCGATATATCCGCCGCCATATGCTTTGCGCAGGATGACCGAAATTTTGGGAACTGTGGCTTCGCTGTACGCATACAGGATTTTTGCACCATGACGAATGACGCCGGCATGTTCCTGATCGACGCCGGGTAAATAGCCGGGCAGGTCGACAAAAGTAACCAGCGGGATATTGAAAGCATCGCAATAGCGGACAAAACGCGCAATCTTATCTGACGAATCCACATCGAGCACACCGGCAAGGCATAGCGGCTGATTGCCGACAAACCCCGCCGTTTCGCCGTTGATCCTGCCGAAACCTATCACTGCGTTGGCCGCCCACAATTCCTGTACTTCAAAGAAGTCGGAATCGTCAACTACTGCGCGGATCACATTGCGCACATCATAAGGTTGTCTGGAATCGGACGGTACGATCCGGTCGATTTTGTATTTGGCGTTTGGTTCTTTTGGTTCCTTGCGAAGGGCTTTTTTCGTATTGTTCCAAGGAATGAAATCGAGCAGTTTCTTGATTTGTCCGAAACATTCGGTTTCGCTACCGGCAAAGAAATGCGCGTTGCCGGTAATTTCGCTGTGTACGCGGGCGCCGCCGAGATCTTCCATCGAAATTTCTTCGCCAATCACTGTCTTAATTACTTCGGGACCGGTGATAAACATTTTTGAAATCTTGTCGACCACAAACACAAAGTCCGTCAAAGCAGGCGAATAGACTGCGCCGCCTGCGCATGGGCCGAGGATAACGGAAATTTGCGGAATCACACCCGAATTGATGGTGTTGCGGAAGAAAATGTCGCCATATCCGGCCAGCGAATTGACGCCTTCCTGAATGCGCGCACCACCCGAATCGTTGATTCCGATGAGGGGCATTCGCATTTTCAGTGCATGATCCATGATTTTAGTGATTTTACGGGCGTGCATCGACCCCAGCGAGCCGCCTGCCACCGTAAAATCCTGTGCATAGATACTTACCGGACGATCGTTAACAGTGCCGGTGCCGGTAATCACCCCGTCGCCATGCAGGGTTACCTTGTCCATGTCGAAATCGCGGGCGTCATGTTGTACGAACATGTCATGCTCCTGAAACGAATTGGTATCAACAATGGAACGTACTCTGTCGCGGGCTGTCATTTTTCCCATAGCAAGTTGTTTTTCAATGGCTTTTTCGCCTCCGCCCTGTGCTATTTGCTCTCTTTTTTTCTTGAGCTCTTCTATTTTATTCAACGCCATAGCGTGTTTTTGGGTTTGGTTTAAAATATTGCCGCAATGATACGAAATATATTTTACAAACAAATTAATGCTACCGATTTTTTCGACGCGGAGATTTTTTTTCAGCACATATCAAAAATCATTTTACATTTGCACTTTCAAATTTAGAATATCAGGATGAATTCTGATTAATGTCTAATTATCATTTTTTTTTAATAAATTTAATATGAAGTACTTTTTTATTTTATTGACCGTTTTGAGTGTAATATCAATACCTGCGCACGCCCAAAGAGACGCCATCAGAGGCGCCGCTGCAACAGCTAATACTGATGTTAACACGAAAACAACCAAACTTCCTGAAGATTCATTGCAGTGGAAAAAAGGCGGTGATGTGTCGTTGAATTTTGCGCAGACACAATTATCCAATTGGGCTGCCGGCGGTGAAAATTCATTATCGCTCAGCAGCACGGCCAATCTGTTTGCCAATTATAAAAAAGATAAGCTGATTTGGGGAAATTATGCGTTTATGGCATATGGTATCGTAAAGGCCGGCGACCGTAAACCTGTGAAAAACAGCGATCAGATCAACATGGGGTCGAGAGTGGGTTACCAAATGGCTAATAAATGGTTTTATACGGCAGCCCTGCTCGGAAGAACACAGTTTGCGCCTGGTTATAAATCAGATACCATACGTATCTCGAATTTTCTCGCTCCGGCATATATGTATCTTTCACTCGGGCTGGATTATAAACCTTCGGACAATTTTTTCATAAGTTTTGCTCCAGCCATGGGGAAAGCTACTTTTGTCCGTTCAAGCGACCCTACCATATTGCTCTCTTCAGGAATGCCACAGGATTTGATTGACGATGGAAAAAAGTCGCGTTATGAATTTGGGGGAGGGATTGTTTTTAATCTCAACGGTAGTTACTTTTCTAAAACAGTTACCTATTCTTCTCAATTAGAATTATTTTCAAACTATTTTGATCATCCGCAGAATATAGATATTGTTTGGGATTTTCAGTTTCGGGTTGCGCTAACCAAGTTTATTGCTTCTACTGTACGCATCAATATGATGTATAGCGACAGCCAGAAAACATTTGTCTCAAGAAAACTACCCGATGGTTCTGTAATACAGGAACAGCATGGCGCTATGCTTCAGGTAAAGGAATATTTTGAAATAGGGTTGTTCTATGCTTTTTGATGCCGGTATACAGGGCCTGCTACTGTAGCAACATGCTCACTGTATCCACTTGATTTTGTCTTCAATTGCGACGCCGTGCAGTACTTCGATGTTGATACCGTCAGACAGCCCTGTTCTGATGTGGCGTTTTTCGAATGTGTCAGGCGCTGTTTGAACCTCTACAAAAGCTGAATCGTGTGAAAACGATAACAAACTTTCTTCCACTACCAATACGCTGTCGCGCTTTTCAAGAACTATGTCGGCATTAGCGCTGTAGCCTGCGCGAATAAAACTGCCCGGTTTGAGCGCCACTTTTGCCTGTATCTTGAATTGAACAGCGCCATTTTCGAGGACGCCTTTTGGCGCGATATGTTCCAGTTCGGCGTTGAATGTTTCCGTTTCCAGCGCGCCGATGGTCAGTATCAGATTCATGCCTTCACGTATTTTACCAACTTCCGATTCGTCCACCTTGCCTTCGAAAATCATTTCACCCATGTCGGCTACTACGGCGATGGTTGTACCGCTGTTGAACGTATTGCTTTCAATCACCGAGTTACCTTCCTTAATCGGAATATCGAGCACCATCCCCGTGATGGTCGATTCGATGATGGTATTGGTGGTTTGCCCTGACTTTTGAGCTGCTCCTTCGCGGATGATTTGCAGGTTGTCCTGCGCGGCTTCCAATTCCTCCTTAGCTGTTCTGTAGGCAATGCTTGCTTTTTCGTAATCAGCAATTGCAATCACCTTCTGTCCGAACAGTTTTTCCTGACGTTCGTGATTGATTTTGGCGTCCTCGAAATTGATCTGTGCGCGTCGAACCCGCGATTCAGCATTGTTCAGGTTGGCCATGTCGGGAATGATGTTTATCTTCCCGATGCGGTCGCCTTTTTTGATGATATTGCCTTCCTTGATGTAAATTTCAGACACGATGCCCGACACTTTGGGTTTGATTTCGATTTCGCGGCGCGGGATCACCGAACCGGTAGCCACCGTTTTCCTGACCACATTCGTTACAAACGGGCTTTTGGTTTGATACGTCACTAATTTGGGTTTCGATTTCTGATAAAGAAAGTACAACGTATAGCCAAAAACCCCCGCCAACACGATCAAAAGGAAAATTTTAAAAAACTTTTTCATATAATTATTTAATGATTCAATCACTCATGGAAAGGGTAAAACCGCGATATCCCGGCTGACACACGGAGACTGATACGGTTGCTGCGGCCAGCATCCTGAGAAGGGCCTGTGAAACTGGTTCGACTGTTCTTACCCTTATTGAGCGACTAACGATGCACTGTCTGTGTCAATATAAAGCGTACAGTTGCGGTGGGTGCGCAGAATCGATGCAGGACACTCAGTGGTAATCGGGCCGTCGCATGTAGCTTTAACCGCGTTAGCCTTGAATTTGGTGGGAACGATAGCAAATAGCCTGTTGGCGTACAACAGTTCCGGAATAGTAATGGTGTAGGCGTAAACAGGCACATCTTCCAATTTTTGGAAGCAACCGTCATTGACTTGCTGCTGGCGGCAGGCGGGATCCAGATCAATCACTTTCACATCCCTGGGATCGTCGAAGAAAGCAACATGAGGATCATTGAAAGCAAGGTGTCCATTTTCGCCTATACCAAGGAAAACCATATCTGCAGGCATTTGCTTCAGCAAAGAAGCGTAACGGCGACATTCTGCCTCTGTATCTTCTGCTTTGGCATTGAAATAGTTGGCCGACTTGAGCTTAACTTTTGAAAACACTCTGTCTTTTATAAATTTGCCGAAGGATTGAGGAGATTCGGGGTCTATACCAATATATTCGTCCATGTGGAAAGCGTTGATGCGCGTCCAATCAACAGGGTATTCAAGCAAACCCGCAAGAAATTCATTCTGAGAGGGAGCTGAAGCGAAGATGATGTTTACTTCGTCTTTACGGTCGAGCAGTTCAATAACGTACTTTGCAGCCTCTTTTGCGGCAAGCTGACCCGACTCTGTGCGCGATTCTGAAATTTTGACTTTCAATCGTCCTTTTTGTAATTCTTTGATCATGATTAATTTATGATTTCAATGTTTTAATAAAATTTACAACAAACATAAATGAAAAAAATGGATCTTCAAAATATAAATGAAAAATAGATAAATGCTAACTAATCAAGCCATCTCTCCAATCTCGAAAACACATCATTTTCTTTAAAACCAGCCACAAAATTTGGTGTACTGCCGTATTTTTTCTTTGCATCCGCAAATGCTCGGTCGAATATACTGCTGTCAATCATTTCGTCAAGGGAATTTACCGGATTGATGATACATATTTTTAAAGGGTAAATTGCCGTAACAATATCAGGAATATCATATTTTCCAATCACTCCGGGCATGGTGGACATCACATATTTAGGCTGGTAGTTTTTTTCCAGCACAATGGATTGATACGAAAATAACGGGTTGATCAGTGCTATTTGAGCAAACTCATTATTAATAACGGCCGAATGAAGCAAATCTGAAGTCAGCACTCCGGTAGCGATACCTGTCACCGGGCCGGGCGAACCAAGCGTTTTGATGAAATCGACAATAATTTTCGTATCCTCAACACGGATAGCCAACGGGCTTTTATGGGTTAAAAGACCGGCGTACCAAACGTTCAAGGGTATGCCATATATGGTAGCGTCTCCTGTCGTGTAACCGCCGTCTAATTCACCGTATCCGTTCATATCGGGCAAGATAACCTGGTAGCCTTTTTTCACTAATTTTTCGGCTATTCCGCCTTGTGCTGCCGCAGACGCCTTGCCCTGATCATCCATCAATAAAATGGTTTTTCCATTTCTTTGGCCGGTTGATAGCCGCAAAACAGGAATATAATAATTGCCGGTACCTTTTAACAGGTATTTTTCAATAGCAATATCGCCGCGCCAATGACGTCCCGAAAATATATAATCTCTCGACAATACCGGTTCGCAATAGCCCGCCAATGATTTTGCCTTACAGGAAATGTCATCATAAAAATAAGTATCGCTCTGCTTTTCCGATTGCAGTTTTTTCAATACTTCCTCCGAATATTTCACATTCAGGCTAAACATGGTTTCCGGCGCTTTCAGGCTGGTCATATACTGTCCGGTTGGGGTCACTCTCAACTCTTCTTCGGTGAATAATTTGACGTCTTCGATTTTTGGATCGCCCGGGTTATTCAGATGTTTCTGAAAAAAGGCATGTAATGCCATATTGTTTTTGGGGGTTGAGGCATGTCCGGCGTCATCTTCCGTTTTGGTCAGGTTTTCGGGTACGCCAAAAGCGATAAATGCTTTTTTGGCTTCGCTGTATACGTCACGTGCGCCTTGAGCACTGAAAATAGTGTCTTGCGTGGTAAACACCAAAAGGGTTGGTTTGGGCGCCCTGACCTCAATGAAATCACTGATATCAAAGCCTTTTTTCAGAGCGTGTATCCAATTTTGTTCTGCATCCTGCGGGCCGACGGATCTCATTAACTTGTCGTAGGACGTGATATAACATTCAGGAGCAGATGCTAAAATCCGGTCGTCAACAGCTGCAATCGTTGCTGATTGTACGCCGCCGCCCGACCGTCCGGTTATCCCTATGCGCGCAGGATCAACTTCTTTCCGGCTGATTAAATAATCGACGGCGCGTACCCCGTCCCATGTGAAGTAATGAGACGCCGAAAGCCCGGAAACGAATGCCTGGGTTCCCGGATAGGAATGTTCAAAATCGGGATGAAAATATGTTTTTCCATCCGCATCGAAATATTGATACCGCTCACCCTGACCAATCGGATCAATTGCCAAAACTACGAATCCCTTTTTCACATAGTTCAGTGCATTCCTCTGATAACCTTTGAAACCGTTGCCGGTATGTCCGCAAACATAAAGAATTGCCGGAAGTCTTCCTGCTTTTGCCGGCAGAAATAATGCGCCCGTCACATAATAACCCGGCCTTGACTCGAAATACAGTTTTTCCACTGTGAAACCATCTCCTTTTAATGTTCCCGTAACAACAGGATTTAAAGGTGTTTTTGCAGGAAATTCACCCATGATTTCTGCTAAAATCTTTTTGGTTTTGGCCTGGCGTTCTTCCCATTCGCTTTTGGACTTCAATTCGCCGACAAGCGACCAGCGTTCTTTGATTTGCCCGGCCGCATGATCATAAATGGTTTGATACAGCGCATTGGTCATATCGCCGTTGTACGTCCAGTAAGGGTTTACCGAAAGGTCTTCCGGTTGCTGTGCATTGCTGATTAAAAACGCACCTAATAAACTGATTATTACAAAAATTCTCTTCATGTTGATTGGTTTTAATAATTAAAGACAGCATTTTCAGACAGTTTCGTTCTGGCCTGATAGTTATACGGGATGGGCCGCATGATACGGATGCCGGCAATACTCAGTTGTGCGCCCCGTTCGGTACGCTCAAGTCCCTTGCCGGGTACGAAGTCAATCATATTGACGGCGCCGTCGAGACGGTTGCGCAGCGGGGTCAGGTCAAGCCGGAACCGCTGCCACACTCCGGATTTCGTGATATGTGCTACGATTTGCGGAGCATCGGCATACCAGTCCCCGTTGAAGCCTGCGTGCAGGTAACCGCCCTCTGGCGGCAACGTCGCATCAACCTTAAGATAGATTTCCAAAACATCGGTAAGGCGCATTTCCCACAGTCCGATAGGCTGTATTTCCAATCCGGACTGGTTTGGGGCAGGCGTAAAGCATACGCGGTTGTGAATCGGTATCCCGTTTCCTCCTCCGAACTCCAAGCTGGCCCATCCATTGAAAGGGCCCCTGTCCGTGGGAATTTCACCGCCTCTCCGCCCCCAGAGGCGTACAAAGTTCTGTTCGGTGAGATACTCGCGCACAACGGTTCCATTCGCATCTTCATCAGCAACAGGCTCGGCCACTGCGTACTGCGGCACTGCTATATCCGGCGGATAGCCGCCCTTTCCACCCAGCTGGGGCATCAGCCAGGTGAAGCTCATGCTTGAGCGGTATTGCCAGCCGTAACGCCGCCACGGTGACATAACGAACGCAGGCAGACCGCGTTTCGGATTATCCGGATCAGTCCAGTGCATATTCGTGGACACGCTATAAGTGTGGTACAGTCGCTCGGCGCAGTCGAGATATCCGTCGCCGGGCACGCCGTAGAGCAGCCGGTGGAAGTAGTCTGCGTAAGCCAGCATACCGGCGACGTTGATGTCGTGTTCCATGTTTTCACGCCGTATGCTGGCGCCGTTTTCGCGCATCAGATAATCAGGATAGGTCAGCGGCAATCGCACACCGTCTTCTCCTTTGTATTTGTCATAGCGGTGCTTGTTGTCTGTTTTTGAGGTCGTTTTGAAAAAGATGCCGAAACGGTCAATAAAGCCGGCAACATCCCGGCTCTCGCTCATTGCGTACACGCGCAGCATGGCGTCGCAAACCAAAATCGACATCCACGGCGACGCCGTGAGGGAAGTTTGCAGGTGGAACTCGCTCGGGTCGTGCTGTTGACCGTAGTGGAAAAGCCCACCGCCCACGCGCTCGTCGGGCAGCAGTCCGCCCCAGCCATCCTGGTGCTCCAGAAAATTCTCGGCCATTGTGATGCAGCGCTGGCGGAGCGTATCCCCGCCCAGCGACTCGTAGGCCATCATATTGGTTAGCAGAACCAGCCCCGGGTGCCGCTCTGTCCAGAACGGCGAGTAAGGCCGCCAGCGCATCTCCCGTATGGAGACGCTTGCCTTTGCCATGCGTTCGATTTTGTCAATCATGTGCGGAGCGCCCGTCAGCCACGCCGCGTAGACCTGTGATTCCGTCAGTTGATTGCGTTCGTCGCCGGGTCGAAACTCAAAGAAGCCATCGTCCATGACTTTTTCCCGATAGAAACTGGCAAGGCGAACTGCCTCGCGCAGGAAGAAAAAGAAACCTGTACGACCGTGCGCCAAAAACATGGCGGAAGCTCGGTCATACAGCCAGTTGGTCAGGTCTACACTCGTCGCCTGGTTGTCAAAATTTGAGTAGTTCCACCTGTTTTCAGGCAGCACATGCTCTCCGCCGCGGTTTAACAGCGTATAACAGAAATTTTTCATCGCGTGGTCGTAGGCTTCATAGCCGCCCGAAAAGTCGCGTGAGAGGATGTCGGCAGCATCGTCGAGCTCCTCGCTCATGGCAACTGCCGGCTTCATTCGCTGCATCTTGAGGACGCCATCGCAGCCGACGTCTACGGGCAGAATCACGTAAACATCCGGCTCCCATGTATTACACTCTGCCGGAAACGTGTCGCTGTCCACCAGATGCCATGCGCTACGCGGGTCGATGAGCTCCGCGCGGCGAGGCCCCGAACCCTGTCCGCCCCAGAGCACGCGCATGGTCTTGCGGGCCGGGAACGGCTCGGCAAACGCATACTCCAGCTGGATGCGAACGATGCGTACCCAGGTATCGTCATCGTCACTGTCCGTGGTCAGGGTGCGCCACATGGCCATCGCGTCGACGTAAACCGGCACCGGCTTGCCATCGATCATTGCGTGTACCGTACCCAGACCATCACGACGCATCGAACCCTTTGGCAGCGGGAGCCCGAAGGTAATCAGCACCGGCTGACCGGTCTGTACCTCCTCGGTCGGCGTCAGGGCAACTTCGATGTCGCCGGTTGGACGTGGCGGAGCAAAGAAGTTCTCCAATTTGCCCACGGGTTTCAGCCGGACGTCAAGGCGCGACTGTTTCATCGCAGTGTTTTCCGCCGAATTACCACAGCCGGCAATCAGTATGACGGATGTAATGAGAAATAAAATAAATCTTTTTTCGGTTTTTGACATTGTTTGATGATAAATTGTATTTGGTTTTTGATAAAAAATTAGGTAAAACTGCTTATTTTACTCCCATCAATTCTTTCAAACCCGGATATAATTTTACTGCGTTCTTATAATAAATCTTTTCCAGAACTTCTTTAGGAAGATTGAGGCCTTTTACCATTAACCCGTTACCAGTGATTACGCCCGTTAAGTCGCCGCTGATTAACTGGTCGGTTTCAAGGAGGGCAAAATTAGATGCAAAGGCCTCGGCCTTGTTCGCAACACGACCCCCAAAGTCTGAACCGAAAAGAATCCTGTCCTGATACTCAATATAAAAACTGCGAAGGTTATCGTAGTTTACGAGTGGCATGTACTGGAACGTGGCCGAAATATCAACATAAAGGTTGGGATAGGTTGAAAACATATACCTCAAAAAATCGAGTTGTGCATCCTGACAAACTAACCACGCACCATGAGCGGAGACAATGGTAAGATTTGGATATTTTGCCACAACATTTTCGAATGCCCTGATCTGCTCCCAATAGTACACCGGATCAGCCATCCAAACCTGACGGTTATCAAATGGTCCGTTTGGGTCGGCTATATGAAAGGAGGTCATCAGCACATTCGCTTTTTCGAGTTTTGAAAAGTACGGCGCAAGTCTTGGATCATCGACCCGGGTAATACCTGCTTCGCCTTCTTTTAACCGACGATAAGGGGCTCCGAACCAGAACTTGTTTCCAACGAATCCATTCTGTACATATTCAATAATTTCCGAAGAGGTGTCAATAAAACCTCTAATCGGACTAACGTCGTTCGTAGCAAAGAGAAAACGGTTTTTACCTGCCGCTGTCAGAGTAGCTAAAGGCTCCCTGCGACCGGTTGTAAGTCCTACAATACAGGCAAGATTTGAACCATATTGCTTTTTGACGGTTTCCATGATTGTAAGATATTCGGAAACAGTGTTTGATCCACTAATATGGACATGTACGTCGACAATCGGAATATCCGGATATTTCGATTTAAACTGAACCTGACCGAACACAACGGTCAAAGAGAATAAACTAAATGCTGTTAAAATAATAATTCTTTTCATCTGTTTTATTTGTTTTTATTTATTTTTAATTATCTGTCTTTCATGATGTTTTCTTTGATTTCTATTTCGCCGATGGCGTACCATCCGTCGCTGGTTTTTCCTTCTATGGCTAATTGTACGCGCGGCTCAAACGAAGCGGGCGAAACGATAGCCACTTCTAATTGATATTTTCCCAAAGGTGCGTCAAACGGGATGTATAGATTTTGGTTGTGGAGAATATCGCCCGGAAGCCATTGCGTCAGTTTAGCGTCGGTGGGAAGAACAATCGTTTTCTGAGCATTGCGTAACCGGACTGCAAACAGGTATTCCCTGTAAATGGGCGCTACACCGATATTTTCCCATCTTGTTTCTATTCGCAACGGAGCCTGACGATGAACAACCGAAGGATATTCGAATTTGCGGACTACAAAACGGTATCCCATTTTGTTCAGCCATTTGTCTACCAATGGACTCCATGCTTCCGGAACGGGAGAGCTTTTGGCGTTGAACGTTGACATGTGCCATTTTAAACCTTCATTGAAAACCCATTCTACCGTTTCTTCGTCAAATTTACATCCTTCTAACCAACTCAAAAATGTACCGCAAACTTCCATGCTCACATGAGCTTTCTTCCATGCTTCGCTCATTCCGCTCATGATAATGTCTCTCGGATAGATGTCTCTCATGTGATTGCGGGGCGCATCGCCGGAGAATCCGACATTTACATCGCCCAGGCAGTCCATCCTGATTCCCACGTGACGCATTTGCGGTCCTGTGCCGTTATTACTGCCATCAGGCCAGTAGGCAGCAATATCGGTTCCTCTGACCAATACTCCCGGATCGGGAGCGTCGCCGTTCAAAGGTTGATAGTGGAGCTGCGTTTTTTTGAAATTGTCCAAATAACAATTGATCAGGGCGATTCTTGTTTTGTCTGATAACTTATGCGTGCCCGCTCCTTCACCGAAAGGGCCAATAAACGAAATATCGACCGATTCCAGGTCAGGATGCCCGTCATAACGTTGTCCGAGCGCTGTGATGAAACCGCCAAAACATTCCACATATCTCGGATCTTCAGGATTAATGCGCCACAATTGCAGTCCTCTCCGGCTGAAGCCTCCTTTATCCAAATCCGGTGTTGCCGGCCCTACCATTTTCCGGTACCAGTCAGGAACGTCTTTATCGTCGGTCAATTCGTATGGCGACACGCGAAGCATGAGCGTTTGACCGCGCTCGGCGGCTGTCCGTAAGGCTTTGTCGATCATCGGCCAGTTGTATTGCTTCTGTTCCGGTTCCAGAAATCTCCAGTTGACGCGGAAATATGCAATGGTAGTTTGCGGATGATTTTTGTTGGTCAAATCACCATTAAATTCCTGGTACTCGATGGGCAGGCCTTCTGTCCAGCCTCTGCCGGGATTCGGTTCATCGCCGTTGAAG
>Ga0082212_10008531_pt1 | contig 13366 bp, 10 predicted proteins | sample TergutNt197P3_FD_71548 | JGI IMG/M metagenome (GOLD analysis project Ga0082212, IMG submission 71548) | Neocapritermes taracua P3 segment gut microbial communities from Petit-Saut dam, French Guiana - Nt197 P3 | ecosystem: Host-associated > Arthropoda: Insects > Digestive system > Gut ... | reverse complement strand
CGGCGAGCTTGTCCTTTGCAGGGCTGCGGTTCGCGCGGGTTTGTGTCCATCCCTTGAAAAACCGTTGGTGCTCCGCGCGATTTTGCTTATGGTGATAATCATTTTCTACCGAGCTTATATTCCTACGGAATATTTAAATCTCTTACTGTCATTTTGTTAAAATGATATGTTTTTTTTGTCATGTACTTAGATACTTCATATAAATATTTTCAATATTTGCTAAAATTTTAGCAATTTTAACAAAAAAATTCATTTTTTTTATTTTAGTTTTAAATTTTTATTATACTTTTGTCGAGGTTTTCATACATTTAATGTATACATAAAGTCGTAGCTCAGTAGTGCTTCTCGGTACACTGGGCTACTTTTTTATGCCGTGCCGAAAGTTCGGCGAAAGCGCGAACTTCAAAAAAAACATTTACAACTAATGCCACCTAATTGTTTGTTTACAAGCAAAATAATTCACAACAACTCGTAACTCGTAACTTGTACCTCGTAATTTCCAGAAAAATTGCTTATTTTTGTCGAAATAATAATAAAAATACGGCAATGATAAATGTTTCGGATTTACATAAAAGCTACGGCAGTCTTGAAGTTTTGAAAGGCATAGAACTTAATATCGGCAAAGGCGAGGTTGTTTCTATTGTTGGTGCAAGCGGCGCGGGAAAAACAACTTTACTTCAAATTATTGGTACAATCGGTTTGCCCGATAAGGGTAAGGTAATGATACAGGATACCGATGTTTTTGCCTTACAGGCTAAGGCTTTGGCTGATTTCAGAAATAAACACATAGGGTTTGTTTTTCAGTTTCACAATTTACTTGCCGAGTTTACTGCAATAGAAAACGTTTGTATTCCTGCATTTATTGCCAACGAAAAACCGCATAAAGCCGAAAAGCGAGCAAAGGAATTGCTGTCGTTTCTAAATCTTTCGGAACGGGCAAGTCATAAGCCATCGCAACTTTCGGGTGGCGAGCAGCAGCGCGTTGCAATAGCACGAGCCTTAATAAATAATCCCGATGTTATTCTTGCCGACGAGCCTTCGGGAAATCTTGATTCGAAAAATCGAGACGAAATTCATAATCTGTTTTTCAATCTTAGAGATAATTTTGGGCAGACCATCGTGATTGTTACTCATGATAAAGGTTTGGCAGAAATGGCAGACCGAAAAATTACAATGAGCGATGGGAGGATTGTTAATTAGTTAAAAGTTAGAAAATGTAAAGTTAAAAGTTATAATGTTAGAAAAAGAAATGGATAAAATTGGAAAAAGAGAAGATAAATGAACCGATTGACAGATATTTTTAACACCCTCAAAAATTATATAGTATAGATTCGTAAGGATTTTTAATAAAAATATGATATGCATAAATTTATAGTAAAAACAATCACATTTGCCCTAATCGCAATACTTTTATCTATGCAATCTTGGGCGCAAAACACAGGTTACAACCGCATTTCCACTGCGGCAGCCGTAAGTAACTGGACACTGAATCAGGTTGCATGGAACAGCGGAAACGACGGACAGTTAAGCTTTGCAACGGAAGGCGCTTCTGCTGTTATGCCCGCTTTGCCGGCAGGTGCAAAAAACACGGTAGTCCACATTACCGCGAAATATGGCAACTATATCTTCCTGCACACTTCGCCCGACGGGAAGACTTACACCAATCAGGGATTATTTGCAGGCGGCTCCGGCATTATCTCCGATTTAAAAACGATACCGGATGGCACGCGCTACATAAAATTTACGGCAGCCGCCGGAACAAATAACGACGTCTTCCTGATTTCGGTAAAAGTGGATAACGTGATTTATGAAAATAACATTTCTACTGCGGCAGGCGTCAATAACTGGACACTGAGCGATGTTGCATGGAACGGCGGAAACAACGGACAATTTGTTTTTGCAAAAGAAGGTGCATACGCCATTCTGCCCGCATTACCGGCAGGCGCAAAGAATATGGAAGTAACCATTTCGGCGATATGGGGCAGTTATATCTACCTGCATACCTCGCCCGACGGCAATACTTACACCAATCAGGATTTGTTTAGTGGAAACAGCGGTATTGAAACATCAGCTAAAACCATTCCCGACGGCACGCGCTACCTGAAATTTATTGCGAGAGAAAAAGTAAATAACGATGTCTTCCTCCTTTCGGTGATGGTTACAGGCACAGGCATTGTATCGGAAAATAAGAATGTAACAGCAGCAATTGCAGAAACCACAACAACTGCAACAATCCAAGAGACCACTCCAGCCGTAGAGACAAAAACAGTAAAGGAAAGTGTAAAACCACAGGCACAAACCGTTGGAGGAACTGTTTCCGACTCAAAAGGGAATAAATACATTGCCTCTGAAATTAAGCAATTGGTTGATTTTCTTAATCTTCCGGCGTTGAAAAAGGGCGAAACCAATGCACAGGCATTTGGATACACGGTGCAGGTAACCATGAATAATGTGGATGAATGGGCTTTTGGCAGCGGCTACAGCAAAGGAATTGATTTGAGGAATGTAAATTGTTTTGAAGAAATTGACGGTATTCGCTATATTAGATGGTTAGAAATGGCATCGCCTTCGCAATATGTAGATGCTGTTCGATTGAATGGACATTTTCAAATTCAAGGTTTTAAACATTTGAAAAAAATATCTTTGGATGCTCCCTTTTTAGGCGAATCAATTACCGTGAAAGATTGTCCGGAATTAGAGGAGTTCGTTCTGAATCGTCCGCAGTGGAATGAAGGCAATAAAGACCCTCAGAATAAGCGGAGGCTCGAAATTAAGAATTGTCCGGCGTTGAAGAAAATCAATATTGATTGTTTTCTCACCGAATTTGTTACCGACGACAATTTTGCCTTAGAAAGCGTAAAAATCAAACAAACCGATATTCAATGTATCGATTTCAGCAAACAGAAAAAGTTGCAAAATCTGAATCTAAGCGGGAATAAATTTTTCAAAATCTTTTTGCCCAACCGAGCCGATTACGGCAACGCAATGTACGGAGCCGATTTTTCATACAATCCCCTTTGTCCAGTCAATTTGCTGGAAGTGGTGAATGCGTATTATGGCGACAGTCTTTTTTACGAAAAAGATAATACTACGGGAGAATTAAAATTGAATAAAGACAAATTTATCTATCTCGGTGAAATAGGCTATCATACGATCACACTTGCCGATCCGGCTACCGGTATTGATACGTTTGCTGTGGGAAGTAAAATTGATTTAAGCTCGCTTACCAAACTCAAATATGGCGTTCCCGCTATTGATTTAACCGGCAGATTCCGGTGGTCAACTCAAGGGCAGAACGTGGATGGAAAATCGCCCAAATTAAACGAAACCGAAGAAATGAAAAAAGGCATTTTGACCATTCCCAACGATATGATGGGAATGACCATTACTTGCCACTACACCGCTTCGCCACTTCTTGATAGTGATAAAGGTGTAAAATATATTATAAATGTAGCCAAAAAACCGGGCAAAGCAGCAAAATATGTTGCAGTTCCGGTTTCCTGCAAAGAACCGTACAAAAAAATATCCAACGATACAATCAACGATACAATCAACGAACCGGGCAATAAAATAATCGACGATACAATCTATTGGCTAATAGAAGCCTTTGCAAATCCCGACTCCTGCAGCAGTGTGAGCGGAGACGGAACTTACGCAATAACTCAATCCGCCGTCTTGACCGCAACCCCAGCCGATGGATGTGTTTTCTATAAATGGACTTTGCACGAGGCAAAAACAAGCAATTCATGGCAGTCTTACGAAGGCAGCACGGGCAAGATTTTAAATGAATATAAGCAAAATCCGCTCAATCTTCCCAAACCCAACGACGACAGAACAAGATACAAAATAATCGGACATTTTAAACCCGATATTAAGGATGAATATATTGTAAACGCAATTCCAAACGATCCCAAGTTGGGTAGCGTTAGCGGAAGCGGCGTTTACAAACCGAATGCCACCGCACACATTGTAGCAACACCCACAGACAAAGGCAAATTCGATCACTTTTCGTGGCAATATTTCGTCTGGAATGACAGTATTGGAGGATGGGATAGAAAATCCGGCTATTCAGAAGACCTCATACTTAAGCTGACGCTTGAACCGGATAAATTTATATCAAAAACGGTAAATGTAATGGCTTATTTTAAGAAAATAGAGGTACCGGATGACGATGATCCCCCGCTGGGAGGTATTATTCCTAAACTTCCACTCAAGGAACCTTGTTTGACCTTAACCAGCAATTTATCAACGGCAATTTTAGAAGGATACGGTCATCATGCCATTGGAAAAGTGGTACGCATATCAGCAAAAGATCCTGAAAACAAACAGGCTTTCCGCGGATGGTATCAAGGGAATACACGCATAAGCGAAACCCCAGAATATCGATTTACGATGGAAAGAGATGTACATTTCAGGGCAATCTATGATCATATACCTTTTGACGGAGAAACACAATCACCACCGGAACAAAAACCAACCAAAGAACAAAAACTGCGCTCTATGGACGGACAATATACCTGTGATGTTTCTTTTTATGATGACCGGATTCCACCACCACATAACGGTAGAAGAGTAGATATGGAAGCGACAGGCTTTATGGTAATCAAAACAAAAAACGAAGATTTATGGTCGCCCCACCGTGATAGTTGTATGGGCGCCATTGCGTTTGATTTATCTAACCGTTACGAAGAGAAGGGTTATAACGAGAAACAACAGGCAGGATTTGTTCCTTTGATTATTTTTCAGATGACCGATTCGGTGATTATTGCCAGTGGCGGCGGTTATCTTTTCGGCAAAGAACAGGAGAAAGCGTATGAATTATTTTCACGTATCCGCCGCATTCCCTACATTTGGAACGCTGACGGAAGTATTACGTTGAAAAATTTTGATATTACAGAAAAAATTGCTGCCAACACCCGCGATATAACGTTTTATCCGGTAAAAGACGGTGAATTGCCTGTCCGCTGGTATGAAAGACTTATACTCAGTTACGATGAAGAAGCAATTACCATAGAGGTTATTAATTATATCATAAATAAAATAATGCCCGGCATTTTAAAAGAATTGAAAATAAAAGAATAAATTATTAGTAAGTAAAAAGACATTGAAAAACAGCCGGAGCTTGGCTACCAAGCTACAAAAAAGATTGGTAATTAATTCAGGAAAGATTGCGTATCTTTACATTCCGTATGCAAACAGGTAATATTATATTTGATGCTTATCCCGTGTTCCTCGCACCGATGGAGGATGTAACCGATATTTCGTTCCGCTTGCTATGTAAGGAATTTGGGGCGGATATGGTTTATACCGAATTTATTTCGAGCGATGCGCTGGTTCGGCACGTCAACAAAACCAAAGCTAAATTGGAAGTAGCCGAAGAAGAGCGTCCGGTAGTGATGCAGATTTATGGAAAAGAAACCGACGCGATGGTCGAAGCTGCCCGGATTTGTGAAGAAGCCCGTCCCGACGTTTTGGATATAAATTTTGGTTGTCCGGTAAAAAAAGTAGCCGGAAAGGGTGGGGGAGCCGGCATGTTGCGAACACCGGAAAAGATGTTGGAAATTACGGCTGCCGTAGTGAAAGCCGTTCGGATTCCCGTAACCGTCAAAACCCGTTTGGGGTGGGACAGCGAGCATAAAATCATTGTCGATTTAGCCGAACGATTGCAGGATTGCGGTATTGCCGCCTTAACCATTCATGGACGTACCCGCGCCCAAATGTACACCGGCGAGGCGGATTGGACACTTATCGGCGAAGTGAAGAACAATCCGCGCATGCACATCCCCATTATCGGCAATGGCGATATTACTTCGCCGGAACTGTGCCGGCAAGCTTTCGACCGCTATGGAGTAGATGCTGTTATGATTGGCAGGGCAAGCATCGGCGCTCCCTGGATTTTCGGGGAAATGAAACATTATTTGGCTACCGGCGACAAGAGGACTAAGGAACCGTTCGACTACTATCTGTCGGTTTTGAAGCGGCAAATCCTGCAAAGTGTCAATCGGTTGGATGAAAGGCGCGGCATTTTGCACAGTCGGCGTCATATTGCAGCCAGTCCGTTGTTTAAAGGCATTCCCGACTTCAAACCCACTAAAATTGCGATGTTAAGAGCCAATACCGTACAGGAATTATTTGACATAATGAATAGTATTTCTGTTTTTTAACATCTATTTAGTGTTAAATCTTTGTTCCTTAACATCTTTTACGGGAAAATATTTTGAAAAGCTGTCATTCGTTCGTACCTTTGCAGCGTAGTTTTTTCATAATAGTATTAGATTTAAGGTTAACAAAGATTGGATTAGGGTGTTCGGGAGAACGCCCTTTTTTAATTCATCCTCGCATCCCTCCCCCAAAGCAATTTTTTCCGCAAGGTGTCGTAAAAATTTTGCTGCAAGCGTTTGACTACTTTCAAGGTAAAATCCGCTTTGCAAATATAAAATTCGCTGCCGGAGGGGAAGACTGCTGAACGTCCGTCTAATGAAACCAAGAAATTTTTATTCCGCGATTCCACTTGCAGGCGTATCCGGTAATGATCCGGAATAACCAACGGCCGCATGTTTAACGAATGAGGCGCTATCGGACTTAATACAAAACTTTTGGATTGGGAAAGAATAATGGGACCGTTAACACTCAAATTATAAGCGGTAGAACCGGTGGGCGTGGACAACAGTAAACCATCTGCTAAGTACTCGGTTAAAAATTCGTCATCCAAGTAAACCGAAACGGTAATCATCGAAGCGGTATCACGCCGGATGACGGCAATTTCGTTCAGCGAGTACGGGCGGGGAAAAGAGTCCGGAACTTCTAATTGCAACAGGCTTTTTTCTTCCAGACAGTATTCGCCCCGAAAAATTTCTTCTAAGGTTTCCTCTATTTCGGAAGAACTGATATCTGCCAAAAAACCCAGACGACCGGTATTGATCCCCAACACGGGAATCGGCTGGCGACCGACCCACGAAGCTGTTCGAAGGAAGGTTCCGTCGCCTCCCAAACTGAAAATCATATCCAAGGGAAGAGCATTCGAATGGATTAATCCCTTTATTTCCGGCGTAAACGCAAATGTTTGAGACAAATAGCGATAGAAATGTTTTTCTACCCAAATTTCTGCATCCTGTTTCTGTAACCGGTCGAAAAGTTCCCGAATGGAATTTTGTTTGTCAGCCTGATATTCATGTCCAAATATACCTGTCTTCATATTAACTTATTAACAATTCTTTATTCAATATTTTGCAATATTTCAAATAAATAAATTAATTTTGTGAGCGTTATTTTTATAAAAACAGACAAAAATAACAATTTATATTTAGAAATTAAAATGATATGAATTTATTAATTTTTATTCAGGGAGGTTTGAATGAAGCGGCTAACTTGGCGGGAATGACTGCCGACCAGTCCACAGAGGTGAAAATGAACATTTTGGATTTGGCGATTAAGGGTGGTTGGGTAATGATACCGATTGTGCTGTTGTTTTTTATTGCGCTGGGAATTTTTATCGAACGGCTATTGGTTATCAAAAAAGCGTCGAAAGAAAGTGATTCGTTCATGGAGAGAATCAAAGATTATATCCTGAGCGGTCGCATTGATTCGGCAAAAAACTTGTGCCAAAAAACCTATACCCCTTATGCCCGCATGATTGAAAAGGGCATCAATCGTTTAGGTCGGCCGATAAACGATATTCAGGCGGCTGTTGAAAATGTCGGCGTTATCGAAGTGGCGAAATTGGAAAAGGGATTTCCCTGGATAGCTACTACGGCCGCTATTGCACCTATGCTGGGTTTCTTTGGAACGGTAACCGGTATGGTTCGCGCTTTTTTTGCCATGGCCAATGCCGGCAGTAATGTGGACATCACTTTGTTGTCGTCCGGAATTTATGAAGCTTTGGTAACTACCGTTACCGGTCTTGCGGTGGGCATTCCGGCTTTGTTTGCTTACAATTATCTGACAGCCAAAGTAGATGGCGTAATTGCTAAAATGGAAAGCCGTACCATGGATTTCATGGATATATTAAACGAACTCGTAACACAACGATAGTTATGGCTATTCGAAGACGAAGAAAAATAAGCGCCGACTTTCCCATGGCATCTATGACAGATATGATTTTTCTGTTACTCATATTCTTCATGATTACTTCTACGCTTATTACCCCCAATGCCATTAAAGTGGATTTGCCCCAAAGTACGCAGCAAAGGACATCTAAACCTTTGGTACGGGTAACTATCGACAAAAATTTAAATTATTATGTAGGCTTTGGTTCGAAAAGAGAAACACGGGTAGCTTTCGAAAATATCGTTCCTTTTTTACAGGAAAGCTATGCGCAGAATAATGAGATGTATGTTGCGCTTTATGCCGACGAAACCATTCCTTATTCGGAAGTGATTCGAATATTGGATTTGGTGAACCGGAGTGGTTTTAAAATGATTTTAGTAACACGCCCGAAATGAAGTTGACGAGAGAACAAATCTATGGTTTTGGCAGTTCGGTTATTTTATGCCTGCTTGTCCTGCTGTTTTTATCGTTTGTTTTTCTGCGAACGGAAATACGGGCAGAGGAGGAGGGCATTCCTGTTGAATTTGGCATTACGGAATCGGCTTCGGGCGTGAATGATCCGGCTTCTTCGAGCAAAAGGACAGAAACTCCGGATATCCAACCGGTTCCGGAAATTATTCCCGATCCGGCTCCTTCTAACCCCCGTCAACCGATTATTACCCAGAATAACGAACAAACGGCGGCTATTGAAGCCGAAAGGCAACGCAAAGAACAAGAGCGGAAAGCCGAACAGGAGCGGCGCGAAGCCGAGCGAAAACGCTTGGAGGAAGAACAACGGCGCAAAGATGCCATCAACCGGCAAATGGCGGATGCGTTTGGCGCAGGAAATGCAACAAGCGGGAGCCAGGGAAGCGCTGCGTCCGGTTCAGGTAATCAAGGAAACCCGCAAGGCAATGCCGGTTCCGGCGCTCAAACGGGAACAGGCAGCTTCGGAAGTTTCGACTTGAGCGGACGTTCGTTACGCGGCGGCAGTTTACCGCGGCCAGCTTACGATGTTCAGGAAGAAGGAACCATTGTGGTGGAAATTACCGTTAATCCGCAAGGCGATGTAACTCAAGCGGAAATCCGCTTACGAGGAACTAACATCGAAAATGCCAATATGCGCCGGTCGGCTATTGATGCAGCTAAGAAAACTAAATTCAACAGCATCAGTGGAAATCAGAATCAAATTGGAACAATTACTTACAGATACACGCTGAAATAACAGATTGTCAGATAATTTCCTCTGCCCACAAGCGTTCCAAAAATATTTTCCAAGGGAGTATTAAAATATTTTCAACCAAGCGGGGCAGGGGGTCGTTGCTGATCAAAATCAGTTGTTTAACATTATATTCTTCGGCAAATGCTTTTAATCCTTTCAGATGTCGAGAGTTTGCTTGCTCTGTCGCTTTCACTTCGATAGCCACTTCGTGATCGCCCAGCACAAAGTCGATTTCCAAAGCGGAAGCAGTACGCCAATAATAAATCGGATATTCTTTTCCCGAATAGCGGCTATGTGCATAAATTTCCTGATAAATGAAATGCTCAAACGCTTTGCCGAAAAGTTCCGAACCCGGGTTGATTTTCCCCCTACGCAGCAGATAATTGGCTATGCCCACGTCAAACAAATAAAACTTTGGAGCGTTGATCACGCGCCGTTTCGGCCGCTTCTGAAACGAAGGTAAATACCTGCCAAGCAAGGTGTCTTCTAAAATCTGAAAATATTCTTTCACTGTAATAGCGCTCACTCCACAATCGGTAGCGATATTCGTATAATTCACCATTTCGCCATTCGTAAACGCCGCCGCTTCAAGAAAACGGGCGAATGTCCCAACATTTCGAATCCGGGCTTCGGTTACAATTTCATCACGCAAATAACTGCCGATGTAAGCCGAAATCAACTTATTGGGATTGGCGGCATCGTAATGGCGCGGTAAAAGACCATGATTCAATGCCCGCAGCAAATCAAAATCAGGAATTTCGACGCTTATCAGCGGGTATAACTCATAACGTAAAGCTCGTCCACCAAGCAAATTGGCTTCCGAACGAAGAATTTTGCGCGGGCTTGAACCACTCAGAATAAAACGCACACCGTGATTGCTTATCAACCAGTGTACTTCGTTGAGCAATACCGGTATTCGCTGTATTTCATCAATGATTACCGGCGATATATTCGGGTTTGCCAAAACAGTTTCCCGGAGTATGTCGGGGTATTTGCTCAACCGTTCGTATTCGCGTGAAAGCAGCAAATCAAACCACATTGCGTTTGGGAAAAGAGTTTTCAATAGCGTACTTTTTCCTGTTTGCCTCGTACCCCAAAAGAAAATGCTTTCCTGTCCTGCATCTAAAAATAATTGTTTCCTGTTATACATTTTTGCTTAATTACTTTAAATTATCCTGATAATCCAAACCAATACTTTGGATTATCAGGATAATCCAAAGTGTAATTTCGATGCAAAGATACAAAATATTTTGAAAAACAGATATTTAAATCAAATATTTTTTATTTTATCTCATATTTTTAAAAATAACTATTTTTTTTTACTGACATCTATGCCCATAACGAATTTTTTCATATCTTTGTTTTTTTATTCCCTAAAAATATAAATAGTATGACAGTTTTTCTTTTTTTAGCAGAAGGTTTTGAAGAAACGGAAGCCGTTGCCACCATCGACATTTTGAAACGCGGCGGTTTGGATGTGATTTCGGTATCAATTACCGGACGGAATGTAGTTGCCGGAGCACATGGAATAGCCGTAGTAGCCGATCAATTGTTCGACGAAACGGATTTTTCCAAAGGCGATATGCTTGTTTTGCCCGGCGGAATGCCCGGTACGGCAAATTTGAAAGCGCATGAAGGATTGCAAACCCTGCTCCTTCGTTATAGCAGTGAAGGAAAACGGATTGCTGCTATTTGTGCCGCTCCTTCTATTCTGGGCGAATTGAAACTGTTGGAGGGGAAGCGGGCAACCGTTTACCCCGGTTTTGAAAACTCTTTGAAAGGAGCGGTAATACTGGATGTTCCTGTAATAAAAGAGGGGACTATCATCACAGCCCAAAGTCCGGGTGCGGTGTTCAATTTCGGCTTAGCTATTGTAACCGAGCTGATGGGACAGGAAAAAGCCGATGAAGTAGCAGCCGGAATGATATGGAAGAAAACCGGAAAATAATTTTTCTTCCTCTTGGTTGATATTATTTCAAGCGTTTTGTTGATTATTTCGAAGTAATTATTTAATTTTGCAGACTTAAATAATAAGAAACAACACATACCCTCATTTTATGCCTGTGCCCAAGCAAATTAAAAGTGCACTTGTTTCAGTATTCCACAAGGATGGATTGGATGACATCTTGTGGAAGTTGCATCATGGAGGTGTAACTCTCTATTCTACCGGCGGCACGCAAACGTTTATCGAATCGCTGGGGTTACCCTGCTGTCCGGTAGAAAAACTAACCGGCTACCCTTCCATCTTGGGAGGACGGGTGAAAACGTTACATCCTAAAATCTTCGGCGGTATTTTGAACCGGCGCAATCACGACGGCGACTGCGAACAAATCCGGGAATACGAAATTCCGGAGATTGATCTCGTCATTGTGGATCTTTATCCTTTCTGCGAAACGCTGGCATCGGGCGCAAGGGAAGAGGATATCATCGAAAAAATAGATATTGGCGGTATTTCCCTGATTCGGGCGGCAGCCAAAAATTTTCAAGACGTGGTGGTTATCGCATCCAAAGCCCAATACGCTGCTTTGAATGATATGCTTACGCAACAAGGCGCTCAATCGACTTTGGAAGAACGGCGATGGTTTGCCAAGGAAGCCTTTGCGGTTTCGTCGGCTTACGATACGGCCATATTCAATTATTTTGATACGGGCGAAGGCAGTTATTTCCGTCAGGCTTGCGATGAGGCAAAAATACTTCGCTACGGGGAAAATCCTCATCAGAAAGGAATGTTTTACGGCGATTTCAATGCCTTGTTTGAACAATTGCAAGGGCGGGAAATTTCTTACAATAATTTGCTGGATATCCATGCAGCAGTCGATTTAATCAGCGAGTTCGATGAATTGACTTTTGCCATCCTCAAACACAACAATGCTTGCGGCATTGCTTCCCGTTCTACGGTAAAAGAGGCATGGGTAGCGGCTTTGGCGGCAGATCCGGTTTCTGCTTTTGGCGGCATATTGATTTGTAATGCTCCCATTGATGCGGAGGCAGCGGAAGAAATCAATCAAATTTTCTTTGAAGTCATCATTGCTCCGGATTACGAAATGAAATCTTTGGAAATGCTGGCACAAAAGAAAAACAGAATTATTTTGGTTCAGAAACAATATCCGGAAGATACGCTGCAATTCCGTTCACTGTTGAACGGCGTTTTAGTGCAGGAAAAAGATCTAAGCGTTCAAACGGCAAGCGATTTAAAAATCGTTACACATAAGGCGCCTGCCACACAGGAAACGGAAGATTTGCTGTTTGCGAACAAATTGGTAAAAAATACCAAATCGAATGCGATCATTCTGGCAAAAAATAAACAACTTTGTGCAAGCGGTGTAGGCCAAACTTCGCGAGTGGATGCTCTGAAGCAAGCCATTGAAAAAGCCCGTTCGTTCGGTTTCGATTTGCAGGGGGCGGTTATGGCGTCCGACGCCTTTTTCCCTTTCCCCGATTGTGTGGAAATCGCACAACAAGCCGGTATTACGGCAATTATTCAACCCGGAGGATCAATCAAAGATAATTTATCAATTGAATATTGCAATAAAAATAATGTAGCAATGGTAGTGACGGGTATCCGTCATTTCAAACACTAAAAACTAAAAAAAATATAGAATGGGATTATTTTCATTTACACAAGAGATAGCCATTGATTTGGGAACTGCGAATACGATCATTATCATGAATGATAAAATCGTAGTCGATGAGCCTTCTGTAGTGGCTTTAGACGACCGTACCGACAGATTGATGGCAATTGGTTCCGAAGCACAAAAAATGCAAGGGAAAACGCACAGTAATATTAAAACCATCCGTCCATTGCGTGATGGCGTGATTGCCGACTTCTTCGCTGCGGAGCAAATGATCCGGGGGATGATTAAAATGATCAATAACAAGAATTATCTTTTTTCTCCCTCATTGCGGATGGTTATATGTATTCCCTCCGGCAGCACGGAAGTAGAAATCCGGGCGGTGCGCGATTCAGCCGAACATGCCGGTGGGCGTGATGTTTATATGATTTATGAACCTATGGCTGCCGCTGTAGGTATCGGATTGGATGTGTCGGCTCCGGAAGGAAACATGGTGGTGGATATCGGCGGTGGAACTACCGAAATTGCCGTTATCTCGCTGGGCGGT
>Ga0082212_10008530_pt1 | contig 13368 bp, 7 predicted proteins | sample TergutNt197P3_FD_71548 | JGI IMG/M metagenome (GOLD analysis project Ga0082212, IMG submission 71548) | Neocapritermes taracua P3 segment gut microbial communities from Petit-Saut dam, French Guiana - Nt197 P3 | ecosystem: Host-associated > Arthropoda: Insects > Digestive system > Gut ... | reverse complement strand
ACCCATAAAGAAGTTCAATTTTCAATTGCTGCCAGCCGCGGATGTTTTGGCGGCTGTTCTTTCTGCGCCATCAATTTTCATCAGGGCAGGGCGGTTACGGCCCGTTCCGGAAAAAGCCTGCTCCGGGAAGCCCGCGGTCTTGCCGCGCTTCCCGGCTTTAAGGGTTATATTCATGATGTGGGCGGCCCTACCGCCAATTTTTTCGGACCTGCCTGCGCAAAGCAGCGGCGCGGCGCTTTCTGCGCCGGGCGGGAATGTTTGTACCCAACGCCCTGCCCGAAGTTAAAGGCGGACCATGGGCCGTATCTTGAAACATTGCGGCTGCTGAGGGAAATGCCCGGAATAAAAAAAGTCTTTATCCGTTCAGGTATCCGCTTTGATTTCATCCAACTGGATCAAAAACACGGGAATGAGTTTCTTGAAACGCTTTGCAGGCATCATGTAAGCGGACAGTTGAAAGTCGCGCCTGAGCATGTTTCAGCGAAAGTGCTGGACGCAATGGGCAAATGCTCAGGATGTTATGAGCAATTCAGGAAGGATTACGCAGCTGTAAACCGGCGGCTTGGGCTAAAACAGTATCTTCTGCCCTATTTTATTTCCGCTCATCCCGGCGCTTCCATGACGGAAGCCGCGGAACTTGCGCAGTACCTTAAAAAAACCGATTTTGTACCGGAACAGACCCAGGACTTTTATCCCACTCCCGGTACAATGTCCACAGTGATGTACCGCACCGGCCTGGACCCCCGCAGCATGAAACCGGTGTATGTAGCTGCGGGAGACCGGGAGCGGAGAAAACAGAGAGCTTTAATGAAACCGGGTAATTGACACCCTATGCAAGAAAAGTTATGTCTTTATTGATCACCATGGTAACAATATCAATGATCCAGCCTATGCCAAAAATTCCGCATGTAAGAATCCAGAGAATCCCGATAATCACTTTGCCCCGGAGTATGCGGTTGATACCCTGAACCAGGGGATCAAAAAAAATGGTAAGAATGAGATTGACCAGCCAGCCAAGACTGTCGATTGCGGTTTTTGCCATAAAGAACTCCTTAAATAAAATATTACTATTATTTTACCAGCTTTCAGGAAAAAAATCTACAGGTAAATTTGGACCTGATTTCATATCAATGTTAAATCCAATGCTGTATAATGAAGGCGAGTGAAAACCCAATTTTGTGAAGGGAGCTTCCAGTTTTGAAACGTACCGCATGGAACAAATTTATTAAGGCCAGAGATCATTACCGCCGGACAGTAAAGGAACTAAGCCGCTCTCTGCCGAAACTGAAGAACATTCAGCAGAAATTGGTTGAGAACCGAGCCGGCGGAAAAACCAAAGGCGATTCCGGCCCGAGCTATATTGTGGAAACTCCTGTTGTGTATAACAGCGCCATTGATGACGTAACCGCCGGCGATGAAATACTGCTGATTCTGGTTGCGGACAATCCGGGCCGCCGCGAACAGGCTGCTGAAAACCGGCGCTACCTCGTGGGGCCTTCAGGAAAAATCGCGGAAAAATTTTTTCGCAATAATCCAGAGCTTGGAATTGATTTTAGAAAAAATGCACTCATCCTTAACAAGACGCCCATTCACACTCCCCGTACTGTTGAATTGCGGGAACTTTGCCGTCTTGAAGCGGCAGCAGGCGGCCGTGCAATAGCAAAAGCCCTGGAAGAATCCCAGCGGAGTATGGCGGCCCTTCTTCTGGAATTTCATCAGGTTTTTTCTGAAGCGCCGGTATGGATTATCGGTTATTCTGAAATGAAGAAGGGCGGAATTTTTGAGGTTTATACCGAGACATTGAAGAATCTTTACAAACCGGCTGAGCGCCGGGCAGGTAAAACACCGGCGGTAAAGAATCAGATGTACAACCAGCTTCTTTTATTCCGTCACTTTTCCATGAATCAGTTTACAATAGATCTGAAACAGCAGGCCATGAAGGGTGAAACAACGGGGGAAGCTCTCGCACGGATAGGCGCTGCGTACCGGCAGCGTATATTGGAGGTATAACGTGTGCTTTACGGACATCAGTTTTATCGTTATACTACATCAAACATGAATTCTGTTGAGACCGTTCTTCTGGAGAACATGGATAATCCCAATTCCCTTTTTGTTTTTCCAACCGATATTGCGGCTTCCAGATGGGCGGATCATCTGCTGCGAATGCGGGGCGGCACGGTCGCGATGGACAGGTTCATTGCCTGGGATACTTTTAAGCAGAATTCCGTCCGGTCAAAAGTACAAGACAAAAGAAGTATTCCTTCGGTGCTTCGTAAAATTTTTGTCAGCTGCCTTATCAGGGAAAATGCCGAACTTTGCGACCAGGACAAGCCGCCGGTTTTTTCATCATTGATACTGCCCCGGTGGGCAGGGCAGGCCGGTCAATTTGCCGGCTGGCTGGCCGGGCTTTTGCCCCAGCTTGGCATCTGGTTCAAAAAAACTACAGGGCTTGCTCCGGGGTTGATCACGAGCAAAGATTCCGACCAATTAGCGCTGAATTTTGAAGCCGATGACCGGGACCTCTATGTTCTGGCCCGGCGTTATGCGCAGTTTCTTGACAGTCACGGACTTTTTGAACCGGCCTGGGAAACGCCGCCTTTTGACGATACCGGCAGGGAGTGTTTTATTTTTTTCCCCGAATCCCTTTCCGATTACAGCGAATACAGGGATTTGCTTGCGGCAAGCGGGCATGTAAAAACGGTAAGCGCACTCGGTGCGGAAAACCTGTCATGTGAAACCTATTTTTATGCAAATTCCCGCAGTGAGATAACCGGGGCCGCTCTGTATATCCGCGCTCTCCATGAGCGCGCGGGTCTTTCCTGGAACTCAATCGCGGTCTGTATCCCTGATACGGAAAACTATGAGCCCTATGTGCTAAGGGAATTCGCCAACCGGAATATCCCTTTTGTCAGGCGGACCGGAAAACCTTTGGCTGATTATCCGGCGGGCCGGTTTTTCAGGACTGTAGCTGATTGCGCGTCACGGGATTTTGCTTTTTCCGCGCTTTCGGGATTATTGTTGAACAGCAATCTTCCCTGGAAAAACACAGAGGAAATTCAAAAACTTGTTGATTTCGGAATTAAAAATAACTGCATCAGCTCGTGGGTCGAAGAAGCGGACGGAAAGGAACAGCCGGTAAATGTTTGGGAAGATGCTTTTGCTCAGCCGTTTGGCGGAATAGATCCCGCTGTTCGCCGGTTCTTCGGGGATATCAAGAGGCGGGTCAGGAATCTGCGCGGCGCTGATTGTTTTGCGGAACTTCGCAGGCAGTATTTCAGTTTCCGGGAACGTTTTTTTAACATGGATAATTGCCAGCCCGAAACGGACCTTATCCTTTCCCGCTGCATTTCTGAGTTGATGAAGCTTGCCGAGATTGAAAAAGATTTTCCCGATGCGCGGGCTCCGGATCCTTTTATGTTCTTTGTCGAATATCTGGAAGAAACTGTCTACCTGGCCCAGCAAACCGCTTCGGGCGTAACAATTCTGCCCTACCGGACTGCCGCTCCGGCGCCATTCGATTGCCATGTAATACTTGGCGCGTCACAGGACAGCCTTTCCGCGGTATTTTCCAGACTGGGATTTCTGCCGCGTACAAAGCGGGAAAAACTCGGTATTGCGGATGAAGACGCATCGGCAGTATTCATCGATCTGAATAAATTTAATTCACTTAAACCCGCTGCCTTTTTTTGTTCCGAACAAACATTTTCCGGTTATGCCATTCCCCATTCAAGGCTTAACGCGGCATCCAAACCCGTGCTGCGTTATGCGGAAGACAGGGAGTCTCGGGAAAAATTCAGTGAAGATTTTTTCCGCGCTGAAAACAGTTTTTTTACATCGCCGGACAGCGGCGAGAAATCGAACATATCAAGGATTCATGAAAATCAACGGCAGGGATTTGAAGCATGGCGTTCCCGCCGTAAAGGAGCGGATAACGGCGGAAAATGGACCGCCGGTGAATGTCTATTGGAGTTAATTCGTGAACAATTCGCCGAAAACCCCCAATTTCCCGGCAAATACAGCGTGTCCGCTTCTTCCCTTGAGCCGTATTATCACTGTTCATTAAAGTGGCTTTTTGAACGCGTCCTTAATCCTGAAAATGTGCGGATTGAGGCAAGCCTGATGGCGGAAAACATAATCGGGCTGGTGTACCATGCGGCGTTGAATTTGTTTTTTACCGAATTGAAAAAAAACGGCGATATACCTGTCTCCCCCGAGTATTCCGGCCCGGCGGACACGCCTGTTCTTGCCGGTCCCTATCGTGAGCTGCTAAAACACAGCGTGGATACGCTTTTCGCTGACTTTCCCTGTTTGGTTTCCGGGGGCAGGCCGCAGATGAGCTCCCTGACAGCGCGGCTTCTGCGGGCGGAAAAGAAACATTTCCAGAATCAACTGGAAAAATGCCTTGCCGCTTTTTTTTCATGTTTTGCCGGATGCCGCGTAACGGGAAGCGAGAATTCGTATCAGTCCGGGCGCGATTCGTTTTTCCTTAACGGAAAACTGGATTGCATATTGGAGGATACACGCGAAGAATCGGAAACCAGGGGCAAACTTATAATAATTGATTTTAAGCTGAAACGCATGCCGGCCCGCGCCGAATGTATTGGTGAAGGAATTAACGGCCTCGGTAATTTTCAGCTTCCCATGTACCTGTGCCTGGCTGAGGAAATCGAGAAGAACGAAGTACATACAGCTCTTTTTTTCAGTATCCTTGAACTGAAACCGGAAGTGATTTTCGGCGCGGTCCAAAACAGCAAAACAAAGGCCATGATCCCCAAAAAAGAAGAAGACCGTATTTTGCGCGGCAGCGAGAGGTTTTCGCATATTATGGCGGAATTTGGTCAAAAAGCGGAACGTTTCGCTGATGAAATAAAAAGCGGTAAATTTTCCGTTTTTGAAAACGAATTTGCCAAATGCGGCGATTGTATTTATCAGCGGATATGCAGAACGGTATATAAAATTGACCGTGAAAAAGAATTAACAGCATGGGGAAGCATTAATGCAGCTAAATGAAGAACAAAGGGCCGCCGCTTTTTGTACGGAGAATGCGGTAGTTGCCGCCGGAGCGGGATCGGGAAAAACCATGGTTCTGGCCAATCGTTTTGCATGGCTGCTCACGGAAAAAGATTTTAAGGTTAATGAAATATTAACGCTTACCTTTACCACAAAAGCCGCCGCCCAAATGTACCGGCGCATACATACACTGTTAACCGAAATTGCCGCGGAAGATTCGGGGGTCAGGGGTAAAAGGGCCCGCCAGGCCCTGGATGATTTTATCCACGCCAGAATACAGACTCTGGATTCCTACTGTGCTGCCCTTGTCAGGCAATGCGCTTCCCGTTACGGGATTAGTCCCAATTTCACCATCGATCAGGAACGCTGTTATGATATTGCCCTTGAGGAATCACTTCCCTTTATGATTGCTCACCGTCATCATCCGGCGATAGAGAGGCTTTATTCCGGCAGCAGACCAAAAGGAATCGTTCAGGACATTTTTGCCTTTGTATTGATAAATTACAGCCAAATCGATCATGAACGGGATTTAATCAATGATGTAAAAACACAGTTTGATATTGCCTGCGCCGAATGGAAAAATCAATGCACTAGCCTGTTAAAAATACTGAAAGAAACGGAAGACCTCATTTTTGATAACAAAGCGCTGCTTCCCGATCTTGTTCCCGTTATGGGCAAATTCAGAAACAATAAAATACCTGTTCCTGATACCGAAAATATACGCGCATATTTCGATTTTCTGCTGAATATGCCGGTTGAATCCTGTATTGAAAAAGTGGAATCTCACCCATTGCAAAAATCCCTGGTATCGCTTCTTTGTTTTCTGGCTGAAGTAAACCGGCTCAATTTAACAAGAGGCGTCAGATCGAACAATCCGGTAAAAGAGAAGGTTAAACAAATTCGGGCTGCCTTTGGAGAATTTTCATCTTTGGCGGTTTTTTGTATGCAGGCCGGCTTTATTCTTTCGATCATGTCTCTGTTGGCCGAATTGCAGCAGCGTTATGTGAACAGAAAACGTACCGAAGGAATTCTGACATTCGCTGATGTGGCGGGCCTTGCCAGGACCATACTTCTGGAACAGGAAGACATCAGGCAAAGCGAAAAGGAATCTTTCAAGGCGATAATGATCGACGAGTTTCAGGATAATAACGAACTGCAAAGGGATTTGCTTTATCTTTTGGCCGAAAAACCGGCATTGTTGAACAAGGGCATTCCTGATGCGAAAGACCTCTCCCCCGGAAAACTTTTCTTTGTGGGCGATGAAAAGCAGTCCATTTATCTTTTCCGGGGCGCCGATGTATCTGTTTTTCGCAGATTAAAAGAAGAACTAAAAAGCGCCGATCTTCCTCTCAAAATCAACTACCGCTCTGTTCCTCAATTAATCGGTGCGTTTAACGCTGTCTTCGGCGGCAGTAATTTTGATCCTGAGGGAAAGCCGCCTTCGATGGACGGGACAGGCGGCAAGCCTTCGGTTTTTGCGCCGTCTTATTCTGCGGGCGCTGTCCTCGCTGAAGGCGAAGCGCCGCCGCTTTATGAAGCGTCCTACACACCATTGCGGGCCGCGTCCCTTTCAGCCGGCAGTGAAGGCGGCGGGAAGTTTAACCTGTATATCCTTGATAAAAAAGACGATCAGGATGATCGGGAAGAATCGCGCCTGTCGCCGGCAGAAAACGAAGCCCGCTTTGCTGCTGAACGCATTCAGCAGCTTCTGGAAGAAAAAACCGAAGCCGGCGAACGTAAATACCGGCCCGATGATATCGCCATATTGTTCCGCGCCCGCAGCCCCCAGCATCTGTTTGAAAAACACCTTAGGCTGCTCAATATTCCCTATGCAAGCGAAAACCTGAACGACTTTTTTTATGGCGGTCCGGTGAACGATATCATGTCCGTGCTCCGCCTTGCGGCTTATCCGCTGGACAGCGCGGCTTATGCGGAAATGCTCCGTTCGCCTTTTGCCGGGCTTTCCCTGCCGGGAACAGCTCAATGCCTTGCGGTTTTTAACAAATCAGATTCTCCCGAACCTTTTGCCAACGAGCCGCTCCCCCTTCTTGATGCGACAGATCAGAACAAATACAGATGCGGACAAAAAATTTACACTTTGATCCTCGGCAAGGCTGCCGGAGCAAGTGTCAGTTCCCTGGTCAGCGAGTTGTGGTACAACCAGGGTTACCGTTATGAGACAGAGTGGAATCCCCAAACTTCGGTTTACCGTGAGTTATACGATTATCTTTTTCATCTTGCCGTAAAGGCTGATGCCGCCGGACAGGGGCTTGCCGCTTTTACGGATTCGATCATGACTTTGCGAGACTCGGGCAAACGCCTTTCTGATATTGAAATTCCGCTGGAACGTCCCGGCGCTGTGCATCTTTTAACAATACATAAAAGCAAGGGTTTGGAATTTCCGGTGGTTTTTCTCTGTTGCTGCGGCAGGCACAGTCAGGCAAACTCGGGCGGGAATGTGCTTTTTTCACCTGACGCCGGTATTGTCTTTAGTCCTCCACTGCCCGGCTCCTGTTCGGCAATTTCCGGCATACGAAACAATTTTTTCTGGGAACGCTCAAATGCCGAAGCGAAGCGCAGGAGAACCGCAGAGCTGCGCCGTCTGCTCTATGTGGGGATGACAAGGGCGGAAAAAGAATTGTATCTGACCGGCTGTCTTGATATTACAGGAGCCGGTGATACAGATGAAGATAACGGGAAAAAAGATAATTTTTCTCTCAAAATTAAAAATTATGTTGACAGAAAAACCAAAGACAATAAAAACCTTATCGCGGGCGACTCTATTCTGGATAATGATACTTTTTTCGGTCTTTTTCTGCCGGCAATTGCTTCGCATATTCCCCCTGAGGGCCTTGCCAGGGAACCAGGTTTTTTCAGCCTTCGGAAAATTCCCGTTTATACCGAAGAATACATCAAAACCCGGGAAACACAGGGCGCCGCCCTTACAAATGATCAAAAGGGCCTGAACGCTTTTTTTGATAAAGTTGAATCTTATTATCAAAATGCCGAAGTGATTCAGACTCCTGATTTGTTTGATAATCACCTAACGCCGACATCGCTGCGGTATAAAGAAGATGCGGAAGAATGCCTGCCTGCCGGAAGTTTTTTGGTTAACAGCGAATTTTCAGGGGGAGAATCGGGTGATGTTTTCCAAAGAGTTGATGCCATGCTGGCACGTTTCTCCAAAGCCGGTGATGGCTTTGGGGGGAAAATCAATTCAGCCAGTTTTGGAACAATCGCTCATATATGTGCAGAGGCGTTATTAAATGCCAGGGAACCGCAAATTCCTCCCGAAATTGCCGGGTTCTTAAATCCCGCAGAGGCGGAATTATTTCTTGCTTCCGGCAAGGAACTGGCTGTCAGTTTTTTACGCTCCCCTCTGGGAAAAATCGCGGAAAGCTCAAAATTGCGCGTAAGCGAATTCCCTTTCAGAAGTCTGCTGAAAGATTCAACAGGAAATGATATTTTTATCAGCGGTACAGTGGACCTTTTGTTTGAAGACACGGATTCCGTCCATGTTGTTGATTTTAAAACCGATATCCGCGAAATTCCGGGTGAGCATATCGCGCAGATGGCCTGTTATTACCGCGCGGTCAGTGACCTTTTTGCCATGCCAATAAAAAAAGAGTGCCGTATCTGGTTGTATTATCTGCGCACGGGTCATGCAGTGGAGATAACCCAAAAAGCGAAACAATTTGACCTTGAACAAAGAGCGGCTTCATTGTTTTCAGGCTAATCTGTACCGGCCCCTTCATGCTGCTTAACTGTCAAATTCTTTACCCATCGCTCCTTGGCCAGAAAGTGACGAGCAATGAAATATTTCAGAATATCGGTAAGTTTCAACAAGGCAAACATTGGGACCGGTTTAATGGATGTTGCAAGGGAAAGGATAAAAGCGCCGGGAATAAAGAAAATGGTGTTTACAGAAAGATCGGTATACATTCCCATAGCAGTATCGCCGCCGGCGCGTGATATGGCAAATTGTATGTTTAACAGGCCCCAAAGGGGAAGATAAGCCAGAATGACCAGTACCAGGCCCATGCAGTTGCTTCTGGCCGCGGCGCTGAGATTAAAAAACACCAGAGGGATAAGAATGGCAGATAACACACCTCCCGGAACAGCAACAATGAAACCGGCCGCGACCGATCCCGACTTGAGCCATTCGGCGCGGCGGCGTGCTTCTTCCAGCTTGCCCGCCCCCAGAGCGCCGCCTACCAAAACGCCTGCCGATGTCCATATTCCGCCGAAGATCAAAAAGAAAATATTGGCGATGGTCCATCCTGCGGCCATACCGGCGACTACTTCGGCGCCGCCGCGGCGGTTGTACATGGCAACCATTACAGTTTCGGCGCTGACCCAGGACAGTTCCGATGCAAATATCATCGCTGACTTTATAAGGATTTCTGAAATTAAACGTTTTTGAATATTAAAAAGTTTGGTAATGCCGACAAAGAAAGGCGCTTTGGTTGATGCTGCATAAATAATAAAAACCGTAACTTCAAAGAAGCGGGCCATAATGGTAGCGTATGCGGCGCCCGGCACTTCCAGACGCGGCGCTCCAAGGTTACCATAAATTAATATCCAGTTGCCTATGGTATTAACCAGAGTGGCCGAGGCTGAAATAACAAGAGGTATTTTCGGCCGCGCAATTTCCCGAAAACTGGTTCCAATAGCCGAAGAAATTGCGATAGGAAAAAAAGTCCACGAAACAAGCCTGAGATAATTTGCACCCAGATTTACAATTTCCTCCTGCGCGGCGTTTCCCGTGGTCAACATGGCTATTATGCGGTGGGGAATGGTATGGCAGAGCATAAAATAAAGAACCGAAGCGCTGATGGCAAAAAGCACTTTGAAACGATATGCGTGCTTCATGCCATCGGTGTTGTCGGCACCCCGGAACTGCGCAATGTATATTCCGCCGGCCTGGCAGATGGTATTTATTATGACGAAGTAAACAAAATTGATATGATTGGTTACGTTTACAGCGGCCATTGCAATGTCTCCCAGGCCGGCAACCATAAAGTTGTCGATCAGCGAGACCATGCTCATTATAAATTGCTGGAGCATGACCGGCAGGGCAATTGCCAGAGCTTCCCGGTAAAAAGACAGGGGACCAAAGCGAGATGATAAATTGCGCAAGCCCGCGTTAAGACCATACATGGCCGCGGTTCCTCCCGTGTTTTCTAAACATTCAGAGCTTCCCGGTTTAACATACTCTATCCAGGCTTCAAATTGTTCAGGGAAGCTCTGTTCTGAAATGGATAAAATGGAATTAGCTCAAATCCCTCAGTACCCGGTATTGCATTACCAAAAAAAACATCAGATTGATCTTTCGGCTGCTAATTAAATTACCGGAGAGAGAGGGATTTGGGGTTCCAGTCGCGGACCTCCTTGTCCGCTCCTTCCACCCCCGCCTCCGCGCTCCCGGCGCGTCCTGCGCCGCTATATTCGCAACAAGGCTTACGCCTTGGATTTATTCAAGGAGCGCTCCGGTTCAAATCCCTCAGTACCCGGTATTGCATTACCAAAAAAACATCAGATTGATCTTTCGGCTGCTAATTAAATTACCGGAGAGAGAGGGATTTGAACCCTCGGTACCCTTCCGGGTACACACGACTTCCAATCGTGCACCTTCGGCCGCTCGGTCATCTCTCCAAAAATATTGCCAGTTCGAATCCCTTATTGGGAAAGTCAAAAATCCGCAGAATTTTTGACCATTTTACCGGAGAGAGAGGGATTCGAACCCTCGGTACCCAAAGGGTACAACGGTTTTCGAGACCGCCCGATTCAACCGCTCTCGCATCTCTCCTGTGAAACTGAGAGATTTTACTATAATATTTGGGACTTTTTGTGTCAATAGGACAGGAAAATGTTGGTTTTCCCAAGACTCCATGGAAATCAATTTTCAGCAGTTTTCCCAGTATTTGACGGCAAAAATCTTACACTGCAAAAATGATAATTATTGCCTCAAAATCATAGTAAAAAAAGTCAAAATTGATTTCCGTGCCCAAGACTCACTCTTATACCTCATCTCAATTATAATAAGTTTAAGGAGAAATTCCATGGTAAAAAAAATTGTCGTTTTATTGGCGGAAGGTTTTGAGGAAGTCGAGGCTGTAACACCGATAGACTATTTACGCCGGGCCGGGGTGGAAGTAACCACCGCCGCGATAGGGGAAAGCCTGACTGTGAAAGGCAGCCGGGGCATTCCGGTCATCGCCGATACTACGCTGGCTGAGTTGACAAAACAGGGGAAGACCGGTGTTTCTTCCTGGGATGCGGTGGTGATTCCCGGCGGCATACCCGGCGCTTCCAACCTGGCCGCTTCCAAAGAGACCGGGACGCTGCTAAAGGAAATGGCCGCTGCGGGTAAATGGATCTGCGCTATCTGCGCTTCCCCGGCTATGGTCCTTGCCCCGCTTGGCCTGCTTTCGGGCAAAAAATTTACCTGCTATCCGGGGAGAGAAAAAAATATAAAAGACGGCGAATGGTCGGGGGACCGGGTAGTAGTTGACGGTAACATCATTACCAGCCGGGGAGCCGGAACCGCGGGCAATTTCGCGATTACCATAATCGAGAAACTTCTCGGCGAGGCCGAGGGGAAAAAAATCGAGGCGGCGGTGCTGTTGTAGGTTCAGCTTTTCCTTTGCAGCGTTTTTGCAAAAGACCTGAGTTTTCCGCTTTTAATCCAAGTCCCCGGAACTTCCAAAACCTGCCGGGCTACCTTGTTTCCCAGGGCGGCGCATTCGGAAATGGACTTGCCTCGAATCCAGGCTGCAAGGAAGGCGGCGCAAAAAGCGTCTCCCGCCCCCGTTGTGTCCCGGGGAACAATCGTAAATGTTTCTTCATGATACACATTGCCGCCCGCTACAACCGCCGCGCCCCGGCCACCCAGCTTGACAACCACAATGGGAAAAATCTCGCCATCGGTGATAATTTTTAACATTGGACACACATCGCGCAGAATCATCCCTTCCTTTTCCCGCTCGTTTAGGCCGGTTTCCTCTTCCCGGCTTTTTCTGATTGTATTGAAAAAGGCAATGGCCTCGTCGGCGTTCAAAAAAAGCAAGAGGGGATAATTCCGGCTGTAATGCAGCATTTCCTCGGCCTTGTTCCGAATTTGAAAAACCGAAGCCGCGTCCAGCGCCACGGGAATTCCTCGCCGGTTTGCCAGGTGCAAAACGTGCTGTACAAGAGGCCGGCGGTCGAGGATATAGCCGTCCAGGACAACCAATTCCGCGCCGCTTGTTAATGCTTCTTCCGCATCAGCTTCGGTGAATTCCAGGGATGCTCCCGGCGAAGCTGCAATGCGGGTTTCACCGCCCGTATTGCACACAAAACAGACGCCGGTTTTTTCTTTTCCCTTGGTAAGGTGAACAGCAGTTCCCGCATTGGTAAGGTCTTTCTCAAAAACAGCAGCCAGGGCATCCTGCCCTGCGCAGCCGGCAAAAGCAGAATTCATGCCCAGCATGGCGGCGATTTTCGCCACATTGGCCGCGCCGCCGCCGGAACTTATCACCGCGCCGCCGCCGGAAGCGATGTCCAACTCGTTGAGAATCAATTCCGCCTGTTCCCGGTCAATATGCTGCACGGGTTCCCGGATACCAAGCCGGTCCATGGTTGGAGGATCAAGAGTGATGAACACATCCACAATCGCGTTGCCAATGCAGAGTAATTCAGTCGTAGAAATCAAAAGCGGATCCGTTGCAATTTATTTTGGAGCGGCGATAATCTCCGCCAACTGCGGATTTTTCGCCAGTTCGCTTTTCAGCCCCTCGGCGCGGCCCTTGTTCACATAATCCTTGCTCTGGAAGGAATAAGTGAATTTGGTATGCACATCGTAGGTCCCCTGCATCAGGGCAAAAGCGTCCTCGGTCATTACCAGTTCTTCGTCCGTGGGGATAATGTAAACGGGGATTTTCGACTCAGGCTTGCTGATAATGGTCTCGGTGTTTCTGGTGTGGGACATCTCGTTCTTTGCCGGATCGTAAACAATGCCGATGCCGTCAAGTCCCTCAAGAATTTTATTGCGCATAAACCACGCGAACTCGCCAACGCCGGCGGTAAAGACCAGCGCGTCTACCCTGCCCAAAACAGCCTGGTAGCCGCCAATGTACTTTTTAACGCGATGAGCCTCAATGTACTGGGCGCGCAGGGCCTGTTTGTCGCCTCCGACAGCGGCGGCCTGAATGTCCCGCCGGTCCGTGAATTTGCCGGTTAGCCCGATATGCCCGGACTTCTTGTTCAGGGCGCTCTCAATTTCGGCGGCGCTCATGCCGGTTTTTCGCATCACGTAGAAAGGCAGAGCAGGATCAACATCGCCCGAGCGCGTACCCATGACCAGACCCTCCAGCGGGG
>Ga0082212_10008529_pt1 | contig 13369 bp, 12 predicted proteins | sample TergutNt197P3_FD_71548 | JGI IMG/M metagenome (GOLD analysis project Ga0082212, IMG submission 71548) | Neocapritermes taracua P3 segment gut microbial communities from Petit-Saut dam, French Guiana - Nt197 P3 | ecosystem: Host-associated > Arthropoda: Insects > Digestive system > Gut ... | reverse complement strand
CGACATGACCGGGACGCTCGGCTCGAACGAGCCGGGGGAAGCGGGCATCGCCGGCGCGCTGGTCATAGAGATTGTTTTGACGTTCATCTTCGTGCTGACGGTTCTGGGCGTGAGTTCCGACAAAGCCAAGGGCGCGGTCGCGGGTATGGTCGTCGGCGCGGCGCTGACCTTGGTGCATATCGTGGGCATCCCGCTGACCGGGACGTCGGTCAACCCGGCGAGGAGCATCGGCCCGGCCCTGCTGTCGGGCGACTCCTTCGTGATGGGTTCGCTGTGGATTTTCATCACCGCGCCGCTGGTGGGCGCGGCGTTGGCCGCCGCCGTGTTCAAGCTGCTGTCGGCGGACGAACCCGCGACCAAGGCCCGGTACACCGTGCGGGACAGATAGGCGTGAGCGCGGTCATAGCCGGGGCCGGCCCGGCGGGCGCGATGGCCGCGATTTTCGCCGCGATGTCGGGCGAGAAGGTGCGGCTGCTCGACCCCAACGGGCGCGTGGGCCAAAAACTGCGCATCACGGGCAAGGGCCGCTGTAACCTGACAAACGACTGCTCGCGCGACGAATTTATGGACAACATGACCGCCAACGGGCGGTTTCTGTACAGCGCGTTCGGCGTCCTGCCGCCCCGCGAGGTGATGCGGCTGTTCGAGGAGTGGGGCGTGCCGCTCAAGACCGAGCGCGGGCGGCGCGTGTTCCCGGCGTCGGACGACGCGCGGGACGTGGCCGCCGCCTTGGAGTCACGGCTCTCGGAACTGGGCGTGCGCGTCGAGAAGCGGCGCGTGACCGGATTGCGGATAGAAAACAAAAAGTTAGTAGGCGCTGACATCGACGGTCAGGCCGTTTCAGCCGACAGGGTGATCGTGGCCACCGGGGGGCTTTCATACCCGGCCACCGGTTCCGGCGGCGGTTACGCGCTGGCGCGGCAGGCCGGGCACACGGTGACGCCGCTGCTGCCGTCGCTGTGCCCGCTGTTGTCGGACGACCCCTGCTGTCCCCAAATGCAGGGGCTTTCGTTGAAGAACGTGATGTTCTCCCTGTACGGAAACGGCAAGCGGCTGTTTGCCGAACAGGGCGAGATGCTGTTCACCCGCGAGGGGCTTTCAGGGCCGTTAGTGTTGAGCGCCTCGGCGCACATGCGCGGGCCGGGGCCGTACCGCGCGGCCATAGACCTCAAGCCCGCGCTGACAACCGAGCAGCTTGACGCGCGGCTGCTGCGCGGCTTGGCGGCGTCGCCCAACAAGGACATGGTGAACCTGGCGGCGGAACTGTTCCCGCGCCTGATGATACCCGTTATGCTCGAGCGCGCGGGCATACCGGAGCGCGTCAAGGCCAACGCGGTCACGCGCGCCCAGCGCGCGGAACTGCTGCGGCATATCAAGAACTTCGAGGTGGACATAACCGGGTTCGCGCCCATCGAACAGGCCGTGGTGACCAACGGCGGCGTGTCGGTGAAGGAGATAGACCCCAAGACAATGCGCTCCAAACTGATTGGCGGCCTGTACTTCGCGGGCGAGGTGTTAGACCTTGACGCCTATACGGGCGGCTATAATTTGCAAATCGCGTGGTGTACCGGCGCTTGCGCGGGGGCAATTGATAATTGACAATTGACAGTTGACAATTAGGGGGACGGCGGGGCGACGTCGTAGGGCGCGACGCCCTCGGCGCGCCGTGTATATACTTCGTCATTGCGAACCGGTACTTGCCCGCAGGGCAATGTACTGTGAAGCAATCCAGTCCTCTTTACAACTCAGTGATTTTTCTGGATTGCCGCGCTTCGCTCGCAATGACGGGGGGGAGGGATGATTTAATTATGGGTGTTAATATTGCTATTGATGGGCCGGTGGGGGCGGGGAAGAGTACGATTTCGCGGGCTTTGGCTGCGCGGCTGGGGTTTATTTATGTGGATACAGGGGCTTTGTATCGGGCGGTGGCGTTGGGGTGTGTCAGGGCGGGGGTTGATCTTGCTTCGGAGGACGCTGTGGCGGGGTGTTTGGAGTCGCTGGGAGTTACGCTGGGGCATTTGGGGGGTGTTCAGCGTGTGAAGTTGGGCGGGGAGGATGTTTCGGGGCTGATCAGGACGCCTGAAATATCGCAGTTGGCGTCCAAGCTGTCGGCCATGCCGCCGGTGCGGGCGTTCCTGTTGGATACGCAGCGGAGTATTGCCGCCGCTTGCGACGTGGTGATGGACGGGCGGGACATAGGAACCGTCATACTGCCGGATGCGGATATAAAGATATTTCTCACGGCGTCGGCCGAGGACCGCGCGCGCCGCCGTCACGGCGAATTGCTGTCCAAGGGCGTTGACTGCGACTACGCGACCGTCTTAAAAGAACTCACCGAGCGCGATGAGCGCGACAGCACGCGCGCCGCGTCGCCCGCCGTCCGGGCCGCCGACGCGGACTTGATCGACACCACCGGCAACACCTTCGAGCAGAGCGTGGCGCTGTTGTGCCGTCACGTCGAGAACAGGCTGAGGGGAAAGGGCGTATAGCCGTGTTTTACCGCTTCATACAGGGACTGCTGAAATTTCTCTGCTTTTTCGTATACCGGCGGCGCGCGACCGGGCTGGAGAACCTGCCCGAAGGCGCGGCGGTGGTGTGCTGCTGCCACACGTCGCTGTTCGACCCGATCTACTTCATCATGGGCGTCAAAGAGCCGCTGCGCTTCATGGTCAAGTTGGAACTGATGAGCGTGCCGGTGTTCAACTGGATACTCAAAGGTCTGCGCGTCATACCCGTGAACCGCGACGGAAACGACATAGCCGCCGTCAAGGCGGGGTTCGGCGTGCTGAAGGGCGGCGGGAAGCTGTTTGTGTTTCCCGAGGGGACGCGCGTGCGCCCGGGCATGGAGATCGAGCCAAAGACCGGGGCCGTGCTTATGGCGTACCGGTGCGGCGTGCCGATGGTGCCCGCGTATGTGACCGAGGGCGGCAAGAAGCCGTTTCGGCGCATTGACATCGTGATCGGCGAGCCGTATCTGATCACCTGCGATGAAAAACGCCCGCCCTCGGGCTTTTACGAGCGGGAAACCGCCCTGATGATGGAGAAGATTTTCGCCCTGCGGCCAAGCGCCGGGACGTAATGGAGATCATCGAGGCCCGGGTCATGGGCTTTTGCAAGGGCGTGGCCCGCGCCGTGGACATGGCGCGGGGGGCCGCCGCCGAACACGGCGTCTGCCACACGCTCGGGCCGGTCATACACAACCGCGCCGTGGTCGGCGAATTGGAACAGGCGGGCGTGCGGGTGGCGGACAGCTTAGACGCCGTGCCGGACGGCGGCGCGGTGGTCATACGCAGTCACGGCGCGCCGCCCGAGGTGTACCGCCTGATTGCGCGGCGGGGGCTGCGGCTGTTCGACGCCACCTGCCCGGACGTCAGGCGCGTCCACGAGATTGCCGCCGATGAGAGCGAAGCGGGCCGCACGGTTGTTATACTGGGCGACGCCGCGCACCCGGAGGTGGCGGCGCACGCCGGATGGTGCCAAAAACCGTTGGTAGTCAAGGACTTTTCGGAGTTGATCGCACTGCGTCACGACGGGCGGCTGCCGTCTGATACGCCCGTTTCGTTCGTTGCCCAGACCACGGCCTGCCGCGACGATTATGACCTATGCGTGAATTTTCTAAAAAAACAGTATACAAACGCCAAAATATTTGATACAATATGCAACGCTACCCTGTTTCGGCAATCGGAAGCGGAACGCTTGGCCGCGCGTTGCGACGCCATGCTTGTGGTTGGCGACCCCAACAGCGCCAACACCCGGCACTTGGCCGAGGTCTGCAAGAGACACTGCAAATTAGTGTTTTGGGCGGAGAACGCGGAAAAAGCGGACAGGCTGCCCATCCCGCGAAACGCGAGGGTAGGGCTCACGGCGGGCGCGTCAACGCCGGCCGGGGTCATAAAGGAGGTCAAACGAGCGATGTCTGATGAGAACAACATCCGCGCCGACGGCGAGCAGACTTTTGAGGAGATGCTCGAGCAATCATTCAAAACGCTGACCACCGGGGACAAGGTTTCCGGCGTCATCACCGCGGTCACGCCCACTGAAATACATGTCGATCTCGGAACGAAGCACGCGGGTTATATCCCCGTGGGCGAGCTGTCCGACGATCCTGATTATAAAGCCGAGGAGCATTTGCGCGTGGGCGAATCCATCGAAACGTTCGTCATGCGCGTCAACGACGTCGAGGGCACGGCCATGCTCTCCAAGAAGCGCGTGGACGCCGTGCAGAACTGGGAGGACATAGAGGCCGCGCGCGAAAACCGGGGTATGGTCGAGGGTATCGTCACCGAGGAGAACAAGGGCGGCTTGGTGGTGTCGGTGCGCGGCGTGCGCGTGTTTATACCGGCGTCGCAGTCCGGCGTGCCCAAGGACGGCAACCTGTCCGCCATGCTCAAGAAGAAAGTCAGGCTCTATATCACCGAGGTCAACCGCGCGCGCCGCAGGGTGGTCGGTTCCATCCGGGCCGCCCAGAACGACGAGCGCCGCCTGCTGGCCGACGAGGTGTGGAACGGCATCGAGGATGGCAAACGCTACAACGGCACGGTCAAATCACTCACGCTGTACGGCGCTTTCGTGGACATTGGCGGCGTGGACGGCATGGTGCATGTGTCCGAACTGTCGTGGAGCCGCGTCGGGCACCCGTCCGAGGTGGTCAAGGTGGGCGACCAGATCGAGGTGTACGTGCTTTCGTTCGACAAGGAGAAGCGCAAAATATCGCTTGGGTACAAAGACAAGGCCCAAAACCCGTGGAACCGCTTTATCGAGACTTTCAAGGCCGGCGACGTCACAGGCGTCAAGGTGGTCAAGTTGGCGCCGTTCGGCGCTTTCTGCGAGATCATACCCGGCGTGGACGGGCTGATCCATATATCGCACATCTCGGACCGCCGCATCGGCAAGCCGGGCGACGTCCTCACGGAGGGCCAGGAAGTCGAGGTCAAGATACTGGAGATCAACCACGAGCATAAGAAAATATCGCTGTCCATACGCGCGCTGATGGCCTATGAGCGCCCCATCTCGCCCGACGACGAGGACGACGGTTATGACGATATACAAGATGACGTGACCGAAGCCCAACCCGAACCCGCGTTGGTGTTCCCCGAGGTAGAACCCGCCCCGCAAGCGTCCGAGAACGCCGAAAACGCCTCGGAAGAAGCCGCGAAAGCCGAGCAGAAACCCGCCAAAACCAAAAAAGCCGCCCCCAAAAAACCGGAAGCCGCCGCGGATGAAGAAGCGCCCCCCGCCGTGCCGGAAGCACCGGCTGACGAGGCCGAATCCAAACCAAAACCGGTCAAGAAAACAACGCGCAAAAAAGCCGAAGCCGCGCCGCCCGCCGAAGACCCCGGCGCCCCCGAACCCGAACCAGACAAACCCAAACGCAGAACAAAAAAAGCGGAAGCGGAATAATTTACAGTTAACAACGAACAACGAACAGTTAACAACCGGGACGCGCCCGCGTCTCCTAACTGTTCGTTGTTCGTTGTTCGTTGTTCGTTGTTAATCTTCCCAAAAGGCTCTCAAACCGCACCCCCTCCACCGGCGGCGTGCCGTCGGCCAGCGACAGTTCGCAGCAGTCGCGGACGAACCCCGCCGCCATGTCGGCGGCGTCGGCTAACGGCAGGCCGCGCATGAGCGCGCCCACCAGCACCGAACTGTAGAGGTCGCCCGTGCCGTGGAATGTCATGCCCACGAACTCGCGCCCCGCGTAGCCGAAGTCGCCGCTTTTGCGGTCAAAGTACACCTGCCCGATCCGGCACGGGCTGGGGCGCACGCCGGTTATCACCACCGAGCGTTTGCCGCCGCCCGACAGTTCGTCCAACCACTCTTTATACCCCTCCGGCTCGGCGGGCAGCGACTCGTACGGCCTGTCTAACAGGATACAGGCCTCGGTTACGTTGGGGGTTATCAAATCCGCCTTTGCGGTCAGTTCCTTCATGCGCGAACACATTTGGGGCGTGTAGGTTTTATACGGCTTGCCGTCGTCGCCCATCACCGGATCGACCACCACCAGCGTGCCGTCGCCGCGCTTGAAGCTGTCGAAGAACCCGGCCACCACGCCGATCTGCTCCTCGCTGCCCAGAAACCCGCTGTACAGCGCGTCGAACCGTAAATCCATGTCTTTCCAATGCCCGGCGGTGTCGATCATCTGTTTCGTCATGTCGAAAAAGGTAAAACGCGGGAACCCGGTGTGCGCCGACAGATACGCCGTGGGCAGCGCCGCGCACTGCACCCCCATGGCGGAAAGAGTGGGCAGCGCGACGGTAAGCGAACAGCGCCCGAACCCCGAAATGTCATGTATGGCCGCCACGCGGCTGATCGGTTTCATGTTTATGAATCACTCCTTGAACTTTCGCAGTAATGCCACAAGTCACGGCACATCTCGTCGAGGCCGCGCGCCGCCTCCCAGCCCAGCAGGCGCTTGGACTTGGACGTGTCCGCGTAAACCGAGGCCACGTCGCCCGGACGCCGCGCCGTTATCTGATACGGCACGGTCTTCCCGGAGGCGCGCTCGAAAGCCTTTAACGCCTCGAGTACGCTGTAACCCCTGCCGGTGCCCAGGTTGACCGCCTCGATGCCGGGGTGGCCGCGTATATAGCGCAGTGCGGCTAAATGGCCGTCCGCCAAGTCGCACACGTGGATGTAGTCGCGGATGCCGGTGCCGTCCGGCGTGCCGTAGTCGCCGCCGTACACGTTCAGGCGTTCCAGCGTCCCGAGCGCCACGCGCGCGATGTACGGGAACAGGTTGTTGGGGATGCCGCTCGGCTCCTCGCCGATCAGGCCGCCCGGATGCGCCCCTATGGGGTTGAAGTAGCGCAGCAGCGAGATACGCCACTCGCCGTCCGAGGCGTGCAGGCCGCGCAGGATGTTCTCGACGGTCAGCTTGGTCTCGCCGTAAGGGTTGGAGGCCGACAGCGGCGCGTCCTCGCGGCACGGCAGTTCCGCGTTTTCGCCGTACACGGTGGCCGACGACGAGAACACCAGCCGTTTACAGCCGTGATCGCGCATGGCGCGGAACAGGTTGAGCGAACCGCCCACGTTGTTGGCGTAATATTCGAGCGGCATACGCGCCGACTCGCCCACGGCCTTCAGGCCCGCGAAGTGTATGACCGCCTCTATGTTTTCGCTCCCGAACACGCGGCGTACGCCGTCCCCGTGAGTCAAGTCGGCGGCATAGACTTTGACGTCCCTGCCGCTCACGCTTTTCAGGCGGCGTATCACGTCCGGGCTTGAATTGGAGAAGTTGTCAAGAATAACAACTTCCTCGCCCGCTTCCGTCAGGGCCGCGCAAGTGTGGCTGCCGATATAACCCGCGCCGCCGGTAACCAATATGGCCATAATCCCATCACCTCAAGCCGGTTGACTATATCACATTTGGGGAGTGTTTGTAAATAGGCAAGACGGAAATATCCCGCGGCTCAATAGACCTCTTGCGAAACCCATCGTGGATGTACTTGCGAGAATTTTTTTCGTCGGGCAAGGCCGACGACGCAGGCGGGCTGGTGCCCGCCAAGGAGGAGAACGAAGCACGGCGGGAAAAAGTCCGCAAGGACACCGCGAGAGGTTTCGCAAGAGGTCTATTGAACCGGGCGCAGGATGCCCATGGGGGTGGACTCGTTGGACTGCCCCAGCGGGTTCTGCCGCAGGAGGCTTGCGATTTGGCTTTTGTCAAGGCCGCAATTGGAACTGCCAAGGATTCTCACGCCAAGGTCGTTCGCGTCCACGATCAGAACCGCGCCGCCGCCGAGCATCCCCGACGCCTCCTCCGCCGCCTTTTGGGGATTTAGCGGGGCAAGCACCACGCACTTGTTATAGGGCGGTATGGTGTTATGGCACGGGCCGTCTATACAGGCGGCGCGGTATCCGGCCACTTTATAAAACCAACCCTTTTTCCCGAAAACCTTGCCCAGCATACCGGCCGCCGCGGCCAGTAAAATTCGGGCGGCCCCACATTCGTTTATGGCGCATTGCATGGTCTGCGGCATGGCCAGGCCGATCCCGGCTTTGCTTTTGGTGACAAATTTACACAGAATTTTGGCAAGCCGCCCCGCTCTTACCGAGTCCGCCGGAAAGGCCCTGCCCTGCGTGCAGGCCACCATCTTTTCGCAGATAAAAAGAATGTCGCCCTTCTCCAAGACAGGCTTTGCGTAGCTCGCAATGATTGCGGAGAGGGTATCCTGAGCGGTCACAGTCTTGGTTCTGATGGCGCGGCAGACGTAGCGCCCGGCGTCTGAATACACGACCGGGTCTTTTCCCGCGTTCACGCATAAACTCGCGTAGTCCATAAAAAAACAACTCCCTCGAACTTTTGATATTCTAAAGAATACCAGCTGTCCGAAGGAGATGTTTTAACGCCCGCTCAAGGAAAACTAAAGATTTTATAAAGATTTTATATCAAAATCGTAAAGGTGGTCACTTTGTCCTGGTTGGCGGCGGTGATCGAGCCTCCGTGCGCTTCGATGATGTTTTTGGCGATGGCCAGCCCCAAGCCGCTCCCTCCCGTTTCGCTTTGGCGGGCCTCTTCGCCCCGGTAGAACTTTTCAAAGAGCCGGGCAAGTTTTTCGGGCGGGATCTCCGAGCCGGTGTTGGAGACCCTGATCCGCGCTTGAGCGTCCGCCCTGTCCAGCGTGACCGTGACTTTCCCGCCCGGCGGCGTGTAATACGCGGCGTTGTGCAGCACGTTGTCCAACGACCGCGCCGTCTTTTCCGGGTCGATAAAGGCCGGTAGCGCTTCCTCAAGGCGCACTTCCGTCTCGATACCGCGCTGTTCAAACACCGGGCGCAGTTCCTCGGTCAACTGGTTTAACATCATGCTCAGGTTGACTTCGGTTTTTTCTAATTCGATCCGCGTGATGGAATAGCGCGTGATTTCAAACAATTCCTCGACCAACGACTGCATCCGTTTGGCTTTCCGCAGCGCCGCGCCCGTATACTTTTTGCGCCGTTCCTCCGGCAAGTCCTGATTTTCCATCAGCAGTTCCAAGTATCCGAGAACCGAGGTCAGCGGCGTCCGTATGTCGTGGGCGAGACAGACCACCAAGTCGTCCTTGCGCCGCTCGGCCTCCTTGGCGGCGAGCTGCGAACGCTTCAGTTCCTCGTTTATATCGGCGTATCTCTTCAGGAACGGCTGCATGATCCAGCCGATGGCCGGCACGAATATGATGATACATCCCATTGTCAGGAATAAGGAGCGGTTGTGACTGACGGTGTAAAAAGCGTTGAGCCAAAACTGTGAGTTGGTCTGCCTGTACTTGCCGTCGATATAGCCGCTGACGGCGGGTCCCAGTATAATGCCGAAGACGACGGCCGCGGCAACCACAGCGCCGCCGCGCCACAACACGCCGGGATGCAGCCAAAAAAATCTATTCTTCAATTTTATACCCCACTCCCCATACGGTTTGCACATAGTCTTTCCTCGCGTCGCCCAGCTTTTTGCGCAGTTTCTGCATATGCACCATGACCGTGTTGTTGCTCTCAAAGTATTTTTCGCCCCACACCGTCTCAAATATCCGCTCGCTGCTGATGACCTTCCCCTTGTTTTGGCACAGCAAAAGCAGGATGGAGAACTCGGTCGGCGTCAGCAAGACCTCCTTGCCGTACAAAGCGCAGGTGTGCGCCTGGCCATCGACGCGCAGCCCTCTTATTTCAATGACGCCGGAGGGCTCGTTCACGCCGCCGGGCGCGGGCAATATCCGCGCCCGGCGGAGCTGGGCGTTGATACGGGCCAGCAGTTCCAGCGGGTTGAACGGCTTTACCATATAGTCGTCCGCGCCCAGCGACAGGCCGTTTATCTTGTCGGCGTCCTGATCCTTGGCGGTCAGCATGATGATGGGGAAGGTGTGGCGCTCCCTGATTTTCCGGCACAGCGTCAAGCCGTCCATGCCCGGCATCATGACGTCTAAAACGGCCAAGTCAAACGTTTCGAGCGGGGCCGACAGCGCGTCTGACGGGTTCCCGTATTTGAAAACCGTGTGGGCGCCGCCGGCCAAGTAAGCCTCGATCAACTCAAGTATCTCCGCCTCGTCGTCCACGATCATGATGTTTGCCACGGGCTTCAACTCTTTTCTAAATACTCTTCCAGCGTGATATTCCGGTCGCGGATGGCCCGCGAGTGGGACAGCCCGACATAGCGGTAATGCCACGGCTCATAGGGGATGCCCGTGACGCGCTCCTTGCCTTTGGGGTAGCGCAGGATGAACCCGTAGTCCCAGCAGTTTTGGTTCAGCCATTCAAACTGCGGCGTTGCGTCAAAGCCGTTTTCGCTCCCGATCACCATGACGTCAAAGGCCAGCCCGGTCTCGTGTTCGCTTTGGCCGGGCGGGGCCACCGTGCCGTCGCTGCTGCCGTTGTAAAGTTCCTCCTGTTTCTCGCGGCTGCGATAGCCGCTGGTCATGATAAATCCGTCCACGCCGTCCCGCACGGCGGCGGCAAACATGGCGCCGGCAGCCTCATAAACGGCCTTATCCAAGAGAATATCACTGCGGGCAAGGCCGAAACACCTGTCTTTGAAGTCAAACAGGTTGACCAGTTCTTCGCTCACAAAATCATCCGGCAAAGCGTTCCGGGCGTTGACAAGCAGTATGCCTGTATCCGGCGCGCCGGGTTCCGGGATGGGCGCGGCGTCCTCCGCCGGCTGCCGGGGTTCACCGGTCTGCGGTTCACGGTTTTGGAACAGGACGCTTGCGATTATCAGAAGGGCCGCGATAACAATGGCCGCGCCGAACAGCTTACGCATGATAAATTCCCCCTTATCATCAAAGCGTACCACATAAACCTAAAGAAAAGGGGCGGGAAATTCTAAAGATTTTCTAAAGATTAGCCGCCCCGTATACAGGGGCGACAACAACTTTGACAATTACCTATATTATTTATTTTACTCTGTTTGTTTTGATTTGTAAATATAAAATTTACAAATCCCCGCACAAAAATCCCCCTTGATTGCATTGCTCAAAGATGTTATAATGTACCAAGTTGTTACTCCCGCGCTTAAATATAGAAATATTATTTTCGTATATCCCCCGCCGAAGGCGGGGGATATACAGGAAAAATTCCTGAAACACAAGGAGAAATCTGTCATGTGGTTGGCCGACGGGTGGCCGGATTATGAACTGCTCGACTGCTCGGGCGGCGAACGCCTTGAGCGGTGGGGGAAATATATACTCGTGCGCCCCGACCCGGTGGTCATCTGGGACACGCCGCGCCGTCACGGCGGGTGGCGCGCGCCCGACGCGCGTTACGAGCGTTCGGCGTCCGGCGGCGGCAGATGGCTCCCGAACAGCCTGCCCCAGCGCTGGACGGTGGCGCACGGCGATCTGCGCTTCCAGGTGGGGCTGACCGGCTTCAAGCACACCGGGCTGTTCCCCGAACAGGCTCCCAACTGGCGTTTCATACAGGACATGCTCCGGGCCGCGGACGGCCCGGTCAGCGTGCTGAACCTGTTCGCCTACACCGGCGCGGCCACCGTCGCGGCGGCGGCAAGCGGCAACGCCAAAGTGACCCATGTGGACGCCGCCAAGGGCATGGTCAACTGGGCCAGGCAGAACGCCGCGCTGTCGCGCGAAACTGCGCGTTTCCCCGACGACGCCATACGCTGGATCGTTGACGACTGCGGCGGCTTCGCGGCCCGCGAGGAGCGGCGCGGCAAACGCTACGACGCGCTGATACTCGACCCGCCGTCGTTCGGGCGCGGCCCGGACGGCAAGACGTGGCATCTGGAGGACAGCCTGTACGGCCTGTTGAAGCAGTGCGCGCGCATCCTGTCCGACAGGCCGCTGTTCGTGCTGCTGAACACCTACACGTCCGGCCTGTCCGCCGGAGTTATGGCGCACATGCTGAACAGCGTGTTCGGGCATCTGTTCGCCGGTAAGGCCGAGGCGCAAGAACTGGGCCTGCCCATCACCTCCGGCGGGGCGCTGCCGTGCGGCTCCTGCGCCAGGATCGTGTAATATATGTTTATACGCTTTGAAAATGTGAGTTTCAGCTACGCGCCCGGCGGCAAGGATGCCGCCGAGGGCGGGGACTCGGCCCCGGCTCTGAACGGCGTGTCTCTCGATATAGAGGCCGGGGAGTTCGTGGCCGTGCTGGGCCGCAACGGCTCGGGCAAATCCACGCTGGCCAAGCATATCAACGCCGTCCTGCGGCCCACGGCGGGGCGCGTGACGGTGGACGGCTTGGACACGTCCGACCCGGACGCCACGCTGGACATACGCCGCCGGGTGGGCATGGTGTTCCAGAACCCGGACAACCAGATCGTGGCCACCTTAGTCGAGGAGGACGTGGCGTTCGCGTTAGAAAACTTGGGCGTGCCGCCGCCGGAGATACGCGGGCGCGTGGATCAGGCCCTGCGCGACGTGGGCATGTACGAGTTTAAGGAGTACGCGCCGCACAAGCTGTCGGGCGGCCAGAAACAGCGCGTGGCCATCGCGGGCGTGCTGGCCATGCGGCCCCGGTGTATCGTGTTCGACGAGCCCACCGCCATGCTCGATCCGGCGGGACGGCGCGAGGTGCTGGGCACCATACAGTCCCTGCGCCGCGAGTACGGCGTGACGGTGGTTCTGGTGACGCACCACATGGACGAGGCGGCTATGGCCGGGCGCGTGGTGGTCATGAACGAGGGCCGCGTCCTGACGGACGGCCCGCCGCGCGAGGTGTTTTACGCCGCCGACAAACTTGAGGACGCCGGGTTGGAGCCGCCGCAGACCGTGGCGTTATTGCGCGGCCTGCAAACGGCGGGCTGGGATATAGACGGCGGCGCGCTGACGCCCGATGAGTGCGCGGACGCCATCCTTGCATATTTGGGAGAACCCGATGCCGAAACTTGAGTTGAGAAACCTGACGCACATCTACTCGCGCGGCACGCCGTTTGAGTGCGCCGCCGTGGACGGCGTGGACTTTTCGGTCGGGAGCGGCGAGTTCCGCGGCCTGATCGGCCACACCGGGTCGGGCAAATCCACGCTGATCCAGCACATGAACGGACTCCTGAAACCCTCCTCCGGCCAGGTGCTGTTGGACGGCAAAGACATCTGGGCCGGAGGCGATATACGCTCGGTGCGCTTTCAGGTGGGGCTGGTGTTCCAGTACCCCGAGTACCAGCTTTTTGAGGAGACGGTGGCCAAGGACATCGCGTTCGGGCCAAAGAACATCGGGCTGTCCGCCGAAGAGATAGACATCAGGGTGGACGAGGCGCTGGAGTTCGCGGGGCTGCCGCCCTCGATTCGCGGTAAGTCGCCGTTCGAGCTGTCGGGCGGCCAGAAACGGCGGGCGGCCATAGCGGGCGTGATCGCCATGCGGCCCGAGGGGCTGATACTCGACGAGCCTACCCCCGGGCCTGACCCGCGCGGGCGCGCCGAGATACTCGGGCACATCAAAGCGGACCACC
>Ga0082212_10008528_pt1 | contig 13370 bp, 6 predicted proteins | sample TergutNt197P3_FD_71548 | JGI IMG/M metagenome (GOLD analysis project Ga0082212, IMG submission 71548) | Neocapritermes taracua P3 segment gut microbial communities from Petit-Saut dam, French Guiana - Nt197 P3 | ecosystem: Host-associated > Arthropoda: Insects > Digestive system > Gut ... | reverse complement strand
GTTTACGGTTACTTTGGCGGATTTCGGAACAAGCGGCGAGGATATACCGACATGCGAAAAACGGAAAGTGGCAGTAAGCCAGTTGCCGTCTTCAAATGCAAACTTCGTTTCCGTATGTACTGCGCTGGCTTGCGGATCACCAATACGTACAGGCTTCGTACAGAAATAGTCCTCGTCCTGGCTACGCATGAAAGTGGTATAGGCGCGTAGCGTGTAGTCGCCTTCGGGCGCAATTTCAGGGATGAGCAGGCAGCCATGATACGCTCCGTCTTGCTGACGTATTTTTACGCGGGTTACAATTGTGTCCAACGGATTGATCAATTCTACATAGACATACCGGCTATACGATTCGAGGACGTGAGTTGCCGCATCCGCCAAATGCGCCCTGAACCATATTCGCTCGCCCGAGATGTAATAGGGCTTGTCGGTATGTAGATGTATCTTTTCCTGGGGAAAGTATGCCAACTGGTTGTGAAACAATAATGCCAGACTGTCCGCCAAATTTTCTGCTTTATCTTTTTTCCCCTGTATCGCGATATTATTATATTCTTTAGGCATCGCCAACGACAATCCGGTTACTGTATTTTGATATCCTTTTATTTCCTGTATCTCCAATAATCCCGAATAAGTTCCATCCGAATAAACTGTAAATTGTTGCGGCTGAAGTATCATTTTCCAATTATTATACAAAATCGTATTATAGCGATTCATAGAAATACTTGCTAAGTATAATGGAGAGGCTATACTTACCTGAACCCGATCCTGATCTGCCTGTAAAATATCCTTTAACGGATTTTACTTCCCCATCTTCCAATGAGTCAGCCACATGAGCCATTTTTATACGATAATGTAGCGATTAATTATTTTAGTTAAAAAATGTTAATAATTTGCATGATAAATTTATATGTAGTATATTTGTGGCGATTAATGTTTTTGAAGTATGTATATACAGCGCAACAAGATAAAAAATAAGAAAACCGGCAAGATATATTCATCGGTTTTCCTGTGTACCAAGTATCGCGAAGGCAAAAAGGTTAAAACCCGCGTAGAAGCTAATCTCTCCTCATTACCGGAGCAGATTGTTTTGGGGATAGAAAACATGCTCAGGTCAGACAGAGAAACTACTGTCTGTCTGAAAGATATAAGTATTCCTGCCTGTATTGATTACGGCTATGTTTTTGTTTTGTATCAGATAATGAAGCAGTTGCGCATAGATGAAGTTTTGGAAAAGACGCTTTCGGCGGATGCCGCCGCTTTGGTCAAAGCCATGCTCATTGGGAAAATCGTCACTGGTGGTAGCAAGTTGTGCATTTTCAACTGGATGAATAGCGAGCGCGGCATCGGTAAACTTCCCTTCATGGACGTTCAAGTCCGTAAAGTCGATCAGTTGTATCATGCACTGGGTGAGTTTTGGTTACATCAATCGAAAATAGAGAAGAAGTGGTTCCGCTACCATCGTGGCGCCCATCGCCGCATCTATCTGTATGACCTGACCAGTACTTATTTTGAGGGGAAAGACAATGCGTTGGCTGCTTACGGATACAGTCGCGACGGCAAACGGGGCAAAAAGCAGATGTGCGTTGGGTTGCTCGCCGGCGAAGACGGTTTTCCGTTGCGTATCGAGGCTTTTTCGGGTAATACGCAGGATAGCGCCACCGTATCGGAACAGATACGTTCTCTGAAGAAGGAATTTGGCGTGGAAGATATTGTATTTGTGGGTGATAGAGGCATGCACATCACCTATCATTTAGAAAACGATCCGGAACTGATGGATGAGGATATTCATTTCATTACCGGTCTGACCCATGCACAGATACAAACGCTGGTAGCGCGCGGGACTATTCAAATGAGCCTCTTTAGCAGTGATTTGGCAGAAGTGAGCGCCGGTGGCAAGCGTTATATCCTTTCGGTGAACCCCGACCTGAAATACAAAGAAGAAGCCTTTTTAGACAGTCGTAAGGATCGTTGTGAGGCTTTGGTGGAGAATATTCGCAAGGCGTGGGAAAAACGTCACGCCAGAAACGAAGAGAACCGCGGGAAACAGGAAGAACATCCGGGTGGGAAATACAAACATCTGAAAACGGAGTTCACGCAAAAGGATATGGAGGGTTACCGGCGTCGCGTGGAACATATTGTACACCATTGTGGTATGGGCAGTTATTACAGCGCAGGGGTTATCGACGACCAATCATTCACGATGGAGTTCAACCGGCAGGAATTTGATAAAAGCCGTGCGCTTTGCGGGAAATATGTGCTGTGCACCAACGTTCCGGCACAGGAGATGCCGATGGAACAGGTGCGGGGCGAATACAAAAAACTTCAAAACGTGGAACATGCCTTTCGTGACCTGAAAAGCGACAACATCAGCATCCGTCCGGTATATCATCATAACGAAAATCAGACCAGAGGTCACGTTCTGCTATGCTTTTTTGCTTATGCTATGATTAAAACGATGGAAGACAAACTGTTCCCGTTTCTGAAAACCTGTAACCGAACGCACAAAACCAAATTGTCGTTCAATGATTTGACGGCAGAACTCAATAACATAAAGATGTGCAAATTAGGCATTGGCAAGGAGGTAACGTCAGTTCGAATTCCTGAGTTGACTGCCTTGCAAAAGAAGATATTCCAAGTGTTGAACATTAATCCTGAAAAAATGACAGCGTAGCAACAAATCAGCAGTTTATTTTAATCATCATGCTGATTATTTGCGCGTTGGAAAAGTAAAATCCGTTTAAAGAACGGAAAATTGTGCATGTGATGCCCCACTATTTTGCGCTCATCAATCTCGGCAACTAATGACAATTCGGGAATAAAAAGTCCCGAATCACGCATTTCTGCCAATGAAAGATGCTCGCTGCGCTGCACATGCCGGAATGTCCTTTTAATCAAATCCATTACTACAGGATAATCTGCACTATATAGATATAATTTGCATTTTTTACAAAAAAATGAACGTTCATATTCTTCATTTTGAGAAAACCAATGATTGCGAATATCAAAAAAAGTACTTATTTTTGTCAACCGGATTATTTCTCGTGTCTTGTTTGTAAGTTTGTCTTTATCAATTAATATTAAGTATGAAAAGAGTATTTGTTTTTATCAGTTTTGCAGCATTGATCATCACATTCGATCAATTGCCGCTTTTTGCCGATGTTCACCTGAACACGGCAAAAGAGAGTATCTTTCGTTCGCCGGTCTACCTGCAAAATCCCGCTACGGATGCCATGACGGTCATGTGGGTCACCAACGTTCCTTGCCACAGTTGGGTAGAATACGGAACAGACAGCCTCAACATGCAGCGGGCGCAAACATGGGTACATGGCATTGGCTTGGCCAACAACACGCAAAACCGCATTCGTTTAACCGGTTTGAAACCCGGAACACGCTATTATTACAGGGCTTGTTCGCGCGAAATCACGTTGTATCTGCCCTACAAGAAGGAGTTTGGCGAAACGGTTTCAAGTAAAATCGCCGCTTTTACCACATTTGACGACCGAAACACAGATTTTACAGCATTGATTTTCAATGATTTACATGACAAATATCCGCTTTTCGATCAACTGTATGAACAGGTGAAAGATGTTCCCTGCGATTTTGTGATTTTCAACGGCGATTGCATTGCCGATGTACAGACCGAAGATATTGCCGTTAATACTATTTCACACTACAGTCGTGGCATCGGCGCCGATCAGGTCCCTTCATTTTATGTGCGTGGAAATCATGAAACACGTGGAGCTTATGCGCCATTTCTGTGGAATTTGTTGGGAACGATAGACGGTCGTCCGTATGGCGCTTTCAGTTTTGGCGATACACGTTTTGTGCTGCTCGATTGCGGTGAGGACAAGTCCGACGATCATCAGGAATACTCCGGAATGAACGATTTTACCCAGTTTCGTAAAGACCAGGCCGAATTTCTCAAAAAGGAAATTGCTTCCAATGAGTTTCAATCGGCATCCAAACGAATACTCATACACCATATTCCCGTATATGGAATGCCCGAAAGATCATTTAATCCGTGTCTCGATTATTGGGGTGATATACTGGCCAATGCGCCGTTCACTGTCTGTCTGAACGCGCATACCCACCGACACGCTTATCTTCCCAAAGGTGCAGATGGAAACAATTTTCCGGTGGTCATCGGCGGAGGTAACAACGAAAGAAGCGCTACAGTAGCCATACTTACCAAACAAGGCAAACAGATGACCCTGAAAATACTCACTGTAAAAGGGGAAACAGTGTTGTCGCTGGATCTTTGATGAAAATATTTTCTACTCGTGAAGAATGGTGAAGTAGAATGTGGCGCCATTTCCCGCTTCCGATTCAGCCCACATTTCACCGCCCATCAGCAAGACTAAATCTCTCGATATGGTTAATCCCAATCCCGTTCCGCCGTATTTCATCGAAATGGTATCATCAGCTTGGCGGAAACGTTCGAAAATGAATTTCACTCGTTCCTCCTCCATTCCTATGCCGGTATCCCTCACGTGAAAAAGGATATGATCGCCGTCTAAACGATACCCAAATTCAATAAAACCTATTTTCGTGAATTTGATCGCATTGTCAATCAGGTTGGTCAATATCTGACGAAGCCTGACAGAATCAGTATGTACGGTCAAATCGGGGAGACTGTCGGATTCATCCAAGATCAAAGCAAGTTTCCTGTTCGAATCGCGCAAAATGATTTCATCATAAAGAACATATAACTCATGCATCAGTTCGTTGAGCTGACAAGGCGCTTTCATGACCTTGAGCTGATTGACTTCCAATTTCGATATATCCAAAATATCGTTGATTAATTTCAATAAACGTTGAACGTTACTGTTTATTATCCGATAGTATTCATTCAACTTATCTTGCGGAAGGTCTTTATGTTCAATATGATTCAGAAAACCGATAATTCCGTTCATGGGCGTTCGTATCTCATGCGACATGTTGGCCAGAAATGCCGATTTGAGTTTGTCCGATTCTTCGGCTTTTTCTTTAGCCTTGAGCAGTTCGGCGGTTTTTTTCATCACCATTGCTTCCAGGTTATTTTTATAGGATTCCAACTCCTCGTTAATTTGTTGTAAAGCCATATATGTTTCTGAAAGCTCCTCATTTTGCGTCGCTAATTCTTCTTTTTGTGCTTTGATCTGTTCAGTACGTTCGTCAATAATTGATTCCAACTGTTTGTTTTTTTCCTTCAACCATTTCATGCGCCATTGCATCAGAATACGGATAAATGCAACCATCGACAGTAAAACGACAGCATAAAACCACCAATGCATCCAGAACGGTTTCGGGACAACGAAAGACAAACTTGTATAATCGCTCCAAATGTCAGCATATCCCTTGCTGCGAAAGATAAAAGTGTAATTTCCCGGCGGCAGGTTGGCGTATCGTGCTATTGATTCTTTGGTTGTCACGAAAAGGCTATGTCGGGAATGGCCTTGTAGAGCGTACATAAAAACATTATCCGCTTCATGAATAAATGATAATGCAGACATCTCGAATAAAAGAACATGATTGTATGCCTGAAGAGCACTCGGATCAATCGTGTGCACTTCAATGTCGTTTTGTCTTATTGTCAGACCATTGCGTGGTGCAGTCTGATATTTCGGCATTTTATCGTAATTAAATACAGCCATTCCGTGATATGTGCCTATCCATAATAAGCCATTGCGATCGGTCATCAGTGCGCCGATTGTAACTTCGTTGTGTGGTAGTCCCATTTTATCTGTAATGGTGATTCCCGTTTCGCCGTCGTTGATGTTGGTATGAAAAACGCCGTCGTTCATTCCAAGCCATAAATGATGAGCGTCGCGTCCACAAGTGATGGAATTTACGGGACCTTCAATGATATAATGAAGCGAATCGGCGCTATACAAACCCAATCCGTTTTCTGTCCCCACCCAAAGACTGTCGCCCGAAACATACATGCACCATGCGGCATAGTCAATCGTCAACATTTGTTCAAAAGAATCGTCGTCATATACGCATATTCCGGCATCATTGGCAGCCAAAACCTGTCCTTTGTATTCGGTAAACATGTAAACTCCGGAGGTCTCATCCGAAGCGAATTTTTTAGGCACAGACCTGTAATCGCGCATGTAATACAAAAGACTGTTGTACGAATCGGAAATAAATATTTCATTTTTTGAAGAAACATAAACACATTCGATATAATCAATAGGTTTGTTAAAACGGCGGGAGTAAATCGTAGATAAGGTATTAACGTCAACAACGCTCAATCCCAAAGGGCAAACGATCAATATGTTCCCGTTGGTAAGTTTTGTGGCATATATCGTCTGATATTCAGATAAATGTGGAAATAATCGTTCTGAAAATTTCACGATACGATCATCCGATATGTAACATACAAGGTTGTCCATCGAAAACCAGATACGACCCTTTTGATCTTCAAAAATGCCCATGATATATCCGTCAAATTCTGCGGGTGCAATCCTGCGAACGGATTTATCGCCCAACTTTTGAGCGCCGCCTGAAAGTCCAATCCATGTATTGTTTTCGTAATCGCACATCAAACTGTATACCGTGTAACCGGCTAATCCGTTGGAGCGATTATAGATTTCGGGAGGGGAATCGAACGATTCTATATGAAATGTAAAACCGCCGGTAATACCAAAAATACTACCATCAGCCGCTTGCGTGATTTTCGAGACACGTTGTCGCAAATAGGGATATAGATAATGATTTGATAACTCAAATCCTGTGCGAACTTCGGAAAGCGGAATACGATACAATAAAATGTCCGAAGCAACCCAAAGAAACGAATCTTTGTCAATAAACAAATGATGTATTTCGGATTCGGTATTGATGTCAATACATTCGTAATTTTCTGTCAAATAATGCAATCCTTTATTTGTTGCCATATAAACGGACGATGAGTCAGGGCGCTGGGCAATCGAATGAACAGACAGAAAATCTTTTCCCAAAACATCATCAATATCAACATATTCTTTGTCGGAGGTCCATAGAGCACAATTTTTTTCGCTATAAAACCATTTACGATTGTTTCTGTCTACAAAAATAGAATTGTAGGAGTTTCCCTGAAGAATGGTATAAAGCGAATCCGAATCGTTCTTGAGGACAGAAATACCGTTGGGCGTAGCAAAATAAACGGTTCCGTCGCTGTCTTGTGCAATATCAAATACCGAGTTGCTGGCCAATCCGTTGGCTGTGTTATACAGTTGGGTGGTTCGTCCATTGTAACGCACTACTCCTGAATGTGTTCCAAACCAAATATAGTACATTTGATCCTGAAATATTGACAGGACGTCTTCCTGTGGCAATCCTTCCTTAGTGCCATAATATTTAAAATTGTATCGTCCTATTTCACTTTGCCCCCACGTCGTCAAAGATGGAGTAAGAATCGCAATACAAATGGCAAATATTTGCCTTAATCGCTTCGATATTACAGTATTGACCATACCTACAAATAGAGTTTTTTCTATCGTACAACTACTACAATTGAAAAGAAATGCAAATGTAGTTTTTTTATTTTCAAAAGACCAAAAAAATTTAAGGATATCATTTCACAAAATCGCTGTAAAAATACAGGCTGATGCTGTATTCAAATCTTGTTTCGCATTATTCTCTGATAATCCATACTTCTGCTACCTGACAGCCTCTCTCGCCTTCAACAGTTTCCCACCTGAAGATGATTGTTCCGTTTGTAAGCGCCTGCTGTGGAATTTTAAATTCGTAAGTCGGCTGTTCGCCAGCCCTGATATCATCGTGAACCGGACATCCGTTGGCGTATAATTTCATGGCCGATTTGTACCTTCCTGTATACGAAACTCTTATTTTATATGAACTGTTGACGTCCAAACCATCGTACTGTACTTACAGTGGATTTTCATAGAATGTAGCGAACTGTGTCATCCATTCTTCAGGGCATATTTGATTGTCAAACCCTCTTGCTGCGACCACATGCACCCATAATACATCTATTGACTCGGCTTTTTTCCAAAGTATAGCGGCGTCCGTTGAAGGTGATTTCAGGAATCCCGGATCATCCTCATAAAGTATTTTGCTGACCAATCGTTTTTGAGCATCTATGGTTCCAAAGTTATCGTAAAAACCTCCAGGTCCCGGGTTGGTACGATTCAATACTTCATGGATTCGTGCGAGCCGATCCTGTTCATTAGCAAGTTCCGAAATCCTCTCTATTTGATCTGATAGCCAGAGTGAGTTATTCAAAGGCGCATCAATATAATCCATAAAATTGCCTCTTCCATTCTGTGCAGAATGTTTATCTACAGTTAATTGCGATCCAATATTTACGAATAGCGAATCGGCCAGATCAAAACATTTCTGACGTAACTTTTGAATATAATCCGATTCGGGTTTGGTCATCAACTTCGTTTTTGCAGCCGACAACACCGTGAGCGAACCTTGCTCTTTTGCGGCTGACAGCAACTCCAGCGCGTTGGATTCCATAGCACGCTCGTGTATCAATCTTCTATAGATATATTCATCATAACATGCCCTTATTAGCGCCAATTGAAAACGGTAGTTGCTGACATCTTTTCCCGGAAGGCTTTCTTCGATACTCTTCCATTGTAAATATGTCCGCGTAACATTCGTATTGGCGATCAGATTTCCTTTGAAATTTTGTTCCAGCGCCATGATACCCTGGGCGATGTCTTCGGTAAAATCCGGAGATATGAAAAACCGCGCATAGTCGCGTAATGTATTGATCACCGACGTTTCTGGATCCCAATCCTGATCGCTCCAGATCATTTTGTTGACGTCGTCGTTGATTCCCTCCGAATAACTGATACTGCCCACACAATACGGAGCCAGATGATTATGTATCACCTTCTGATCAAGCGGTCTTGGATTGATGCACTCGCGTCCCAAAGTCCTGATAAAAGCCGGATCCCAATAAGGTACAGGATACTGGGAGCCAAGGCTGTGCGTAATATCGGGATAATTACGTATGGATACGGATGCGTCAACCCGCTTGCGCATTTCTTCCGGAGAGTCTCTTACCCAAGGCCCGAAAACCATTCCTCCAAACCACGGATATTTCTTATTGACATGGTAATAAAATCTGTCCAGCCATTCCCTTGTCGGCCTGAATGCCTGCGGCGAAACCCAAATCCTTGCTTTCGGATGATATTGCTGAAGTACTTCTGCCATTTTGTCCAAAAAAGCAAAAAGAGTATCGGGATGAAGTTCACCGGGATCGCCTCCGGGAACGAATATTTCATCCACTCTGGGTATTTTTCTGAATACTTCGCGACGTTCCTCCAGTTCGGCTTTGATAGCGTCTGCACTTGCATAGTCTTTTCCCATATTGGGATACCACATCCAGACATCCATACCATATGAGTCGCATATTTTCGATTGCTCGATCGCCATATCAAGCAATGGGAGTTTCATCACAGGGCTGTATGGCGCATCGTCAGTATTGGGAGGCATGATCTCAATTGAATTGGCGCCGAAAATAGCCAGATCGCGGATGTAACTGTTCATTTGTGCGACAGTCCAGGCATCGTACGCATTAGTTTTAGGCCGGTAACCAAGTTGATGTCCTCTGACCGAAGACTTGGGAGTAGATGATATTTTCAAGGGTTCGGGTATTAGAATCCCCTCTTTTCTGATTTCCATCATCCGGAGCAGTTTACCAACTCCATACAAAACACCACGAGGATCGGCTCCGACAACCAGAATGGTTCCGGTTCCGTCAGACGTCAAAAGCTTATAACCCTCTTTTCCGGTACGTTTCATCGCAGAAATCTGCTCCCTGTAAGGCGACGGTAAGTCTTTAACGCTCTTTTCGAGACAAAGTATCACACTGTTTTGAAGCGACTTGGGTATTTTGTTAACAGAAACAATTTTTATTACGCTTCTTTTTCCAATTTCTTCCTTTAAAATATCGGCCGACCGATTGACCAACTTTTCATTTTTTTCCAAATTTACAATTGTTAAATTTGAAATACTTTCTGTTCGGGAGTATACTGCATTGCCTGAAACTGTAATCAGTCCCAGAAATAAACCTATTCGAAAAAAACAATTCATCATATCTTTATTATTGAATAAAATCATATGCTAACATTAACCATCGCGTTGAGGGGTGTACCCAGATTTCTTTCCATGTACCTGTGATTTCCGCCGGCCAATACGGTTCGTCACTTAAGTAATGCGTTTGGACACCAACAGGAAGTCCGCCAACAAGAGTTCCGCTGGAATAGGCATACATCGCTGCAAATCTGTATCCTTCGCCGTACATCAGGCTTTGGGCAAATGGATTTACACCAAGATGCCAGTCGAATGCACGATAAGCAATATTCAACAGATCTTTATCCCGCAGAAAATTTGCGACAACAGACAATGCTTTGGCTTGAGTGAGCGTAGTCCCACTATTGCCGCGTATGTTACTCCAGACAGGAAATCGTCTTAAATAATAACGATCATTCAACTTGATACCATTCATGATTTGTCCAATATCCTCTTCAGTCTGTGCTTTCGTAACATCATATATTCCGGCCGGGATCATATAATAAGGGGGCGTATAGGAGCAAATCTTTTTATAAAAATCGGCATACAATCGTAGCGCCTTCTTCCATTCCGCAGCTTCCGACGGGAAAAGTTGCGACAGTTTGACCAATCCAACAACTAAATCCTGACCGTGCGCTCTGTGCGAATAATTCAGTATGGTTTCCTTTTCGGGAGTAAGATAGAAAAAACCATTTAGTGGAACATCTGATGAAGTATCCTGTTGTTGGCAACTGATGATATAACCGGCATGTTTTACGGCTGCCTTTTTATAGGCCTCGTCCTTAGTAATGTCAAATAATGCCAGGGCTGCATTTAGGGCTGCTCCTGCTAATTCAACACTCATCCCTGATGGCTCGACACCAAATTCATAATCTTTAATTGCGCATTTCAAAGCATGAGCGGCCAAAAACGGATTCTTTTCCTTGAATGACATAGCCGCAAAAGCTTCGGTAGTGGCCGAAACAAGATTAGCGTACGAATCCTTTTGGGCGATACTGTTAAAGTCGTCATTAGTTCCGATGATGCCGTCAGACCACCCATCTCTTGTACACCATACATTCCTGTATCCATCATCAAAACGGGTTCTTAACACCCAAGCTACTCCCCACTCGGCTTCTTCCAACAAACGATCAGACAAGGCAGGATCGGTTTTTTTCAATTTCTCGGCAAGCATCATCATCGAATATGCCGCTTCCGCAGTATTCACCAAACCCTGTGATAAATCGCCCGCATCGTGCCATCCGCCGTGAATCGGCACAGACTTTCCCTCGTGCATACACAGCCAGTCCAAATGGCAGGCATCATGTATGCCAGGTACAGCGTATCCACAGCGTTGCGTATAGAAATGATTGATTGTCTTGATGATTGAACTCCTGAAAACATCCGAAAAAGTACCGATAGTAAACGGTTTTGTCTTCAATTTACCAATTTCTAATATGTAGGTTCCTTCCGTATTCACTTCGCTGAAATCCATCATCCGATAGGTGCCCAGTGGCGTAGTTTGGGAAGAAACAACGCCTGTTTTCACGGCTTTGCCCGAAATATGATCTTTCAATACAAACTTTTGTCCAATATTTTGCGAAGTAAAAGCTATTTTGGGATAGCCATACGTATATCCTGCATGGTTATATGCTATTTCATCCGGCGCTACATCCCATCCTGAAAAATGGTCGGCCTGAACTTTTTCCAGATAAATATCATCTATAAACAAACGAGCTGTTTCCGAAGCGCTACGTTCATGGCCCCGCACGATGTAACTGATCGTTAGCCCGGTAACTTTATCTCTTCCCAAGTGGGCGATCTCCCAACATACCTTATTCCATTTTTGGTTTTCGACTACTGCATAGTTGGGGCCATTAGGGAAATATTTCCACGGTACTTTTTCTTCGCCATCGTTCTCGAATCTAATATGAAACGGTACTACTTTCCACCCGGGCATATCGGGATATATCCAGAGTGTTATCCGGTTCCAGTCCGTCCAATCCTCATTATCCACTTTAAAGAATGCAGCCGTAGAGCCCCAAGACCGCCCGCTGGGGGGAACAGGTTCAGAAGATCTTGTGGGCGATTCTAACAAAAGTGCGTATTTCCCTTTATACGGTCTCTCATCTGATAAGGTCAAATTTCCAAAGCGGCCTCTATGTTCCCAACCCCCGATCGTCTCCATATCCGATATTAACTTTGAATCATGCACTTTTTTCTGCTGCCAGACATATTCCAGCGAGTTTTCATAAATCGCTTTCATGGGCATGTCAGGTAAATCGCTACATTCCACCGTCTTTGGTTTACAGGAATACATCATGGGGATGATTACCAGCGCTACATAACAAACATTTTTTTTTATTTTATCTCTGTTTTTCATTTTATCAATTTGAATTTATAAACACGAACTCATATTTTAGTTCCAACCACGTCTGGTAATTTCCGTTTCAAATTGATTCTGCCAGTTCTGGGCTTCGGAATCTTTGATTACCTGATTCACTTCTTTACCGTCAATGATCCATGCCTTTTCCCAGGGAATGGATGAAACGATATATGGATACTTACGCAGACTACGAATAAGTTCATTTTTCTGCTGATCGTTTAGATGAGGAGGTAATTCGAACACATCGTAGGGACGTTTCAGTTTGACAGCCCAAACTTCGAGGAACTGTTGAAGTAACCAGTCGGCAGGATTGCGTATGAATTCGTTTTCCCACAGACTGTATGTAGCCATAGCGTTATACGAACGCAATACGGCAAGTTTTGGCATGGGTTTCGGAGGTGGTGAAGCCGCTATTTTCCGGTGAAATACAGCTGCCTGTTCCCAACTATCGGGACGCTCTTTCGGAAAAGTCATATTGTTGCCGTATCCAAGCCAAATCAACCCGTCAATACCTTGCTCCCATTGTTCATCTGCCATACGGCTGACCTGTTCGGGAGAAACATTGATCAGACTGCCATAAATGTGCGCCTGCATCCAGGGGATGAGCGGCTTGTTGTATCTTCGCGCCAAACCCGAACAGTAGCTCATATCTCTGACGATAACATCGTTATATCCATTCGCTGTAACCGGATAGGGATCGAGATGAACAATGTCCAGTTGACGGGTTAGAAGTTCCTGTCCCGAGCCGTCAAAATAGTTGGACAGACTGAAAATTCCCATCCGGGTAGTATTTCTGAACAATTTCAATCCGGGCGCCGTTTGGGCAACCTCATCATGCGCTACGCCAATTAAACCGGATGTCAATTCATGCAAATTATACATCCACCAACCGTATGCTTCTTCGCCATATATTTCGGGAAAACCCCAGGTACGCGGATATGCCAGTTGACCGGCATGATTCCGGTATGCCTGAATGGTTGGTTCGCTGTATTCC
>Ga0082212_10008526_pt1 | contig 13374 bp, 11 predicted proteins | sample TergutNt197P3_FD_71548 | JGI IMG/M metagenome (GOLD analysis project Ga0082212, IMG submission 71548) | Neocapritermes taracua P3 segment gut microbial communities from Petit-Saut dam, French Guiana - Nt197 P3 | ecosystem: Host-associated > Arthropoda: Insects > Digestive system > Gut ... | reverse complement strand
TGGCGGCGGCGAAAATCCGCCAAGCGGGGACTATGAGAGCCAGTTCGACATAATCGCGGACAACGCGCGCAAATCGCTCGACATGGATTTGATCTACAGGATAGTCGAAAGCGGGGCGTAAATCACAGTTTGGCGCGGGGGAAATATGAAATGCGCAGGCAGGTGCAGCCGTACGGCACCAGTTTCAGCGTCAGCTCGCCTTGAACGTCGATCGGCGCCTGGTAGACCTCATGGGTTTTGTGGATATACGGCGCATAGGAATACAGCGCCTTGTAGCCCGGCAGAGTCAGCGTCACCCGGGGGTTCTCCCATACATATCCGCCCTCGTGCCGCTCCACTTTCACCGATTCCGGGTCGAGCGCCTCGTCGATGGCCACGTTCCAGCCGATGTTGTGCTTGCGCCAGCCCTGCTGCTCATATATGTCGCCCCTCTCGTCCCAATCGAGCTTCGGGGTCACGCTGTACCAGCTCCACCCCTCGGGGAGCGGGGTGCGCGGGCTGCCTTTTATCGTGTTCCACACCTCCGGGATGGGCAGCGAAAACAAAAGCGGGCCGTATTCTACCGCCAGCGGGTAGTGCCTCCAGCTGTCGGAATCGTCGAGCCTGCCGATTTTCACCTTCATAGGCAGCTGCACCAAAATCATGTCGCCGTCGTTCCAGACCCGCTCGGCGGCAAACCAGCTCCCGGGCTTCATCTCGCCCAAAAGCTTTTCGCCGTTCACCGAAATCTCGGCGCCCTCGCACCAGGACGGGATCCGGAAGCGGATCTTTTTTTTCGCCCCGCCGCCGCGCACCGCATACTCCACAGTGTCGCAAAACGGATACAGCGTGTCGCTTTCAAGGCAAAATCCGCCCAGATTTATCCGCGCCGGCCCGTATGAGGCTATATATATCCCCCCCTCACAGTCGGCAAGCGCCATGCCGTACAGGTAGTCCGGCATGATCCAGACCGAGTTCACCGGGCAGCAGGCCACGGGGAAACAGGGCGCATATACGCCCCAGCCGCCGCTGTAGAAATCCGAATGTTCGGTGGCGTATATCTGGTTTCCCGAAGTGAAATACGCGATCGCCTTTTCATCTTTTTTGCGGGCGCCCTGCGCCCCGTTGAAAGCGATGCGCTCCGAAATATCATAATACTGCGGGTCGCCGGTTATCGAGGCGAGCCAGATCAGCCCGTTCTGCAAAAATGTGTAGGTGCAGTATTCGGTTTCCGTGTTGCCGGCAATCGGGCTCACATATTCGGTGTTGCTGGATATTCCCCCGCTGGGAAGCAGCACTTTGTCCGATATTTTCCTCACCAAATTCACCGCCGCCTCCAGATACCGCTCTTTCGCGCAGGCCATATAGCCCGAGGAGGCCACTTTGGCGAGAATGCCGAAGCCTCCGGCATGATATGAGTTGTACACGAGATCCGGGGAGAGCATCGCGTTCATCGAATTTAGGTAGAGGTCGTTATGGTCGAGATAATCGAAGTATTCGTCGATGAACATTTTCAGCCGTTCGTCTCCCGTGAGCCTGTGGCACCAGGCCATGTTGAAAACGATCGCCTGCCCGCCGTATTTGGTTTTGCGCTCGCCGGCCCAGTTTTCGCAGAACCACAGAAGGCAGCGGTGAATGGCCGTCAGGATTTCGGGTTTTTTCGTGGCTTCGTAGTAGGCCTGCAGCGCGCCCAGCCCGCAGCCGGTGCCCCAGGCGTTGTAGTCGTCGCCCATGTCGTCGTTTTCCGTGTAGGTGCCAAGATATCCGTCTTCTTTTTGGTTGGCCAAAACGCCCTGCACCCACCGCCCGGCTTTCTCTTTCAGCTCGCAGTCGTCAAGGGCAAAGGCCAGCTGGATCAGCCCGTACCAGTAATTGCCCGATATTTCCGCGCCCCAGCCCGCTTTTGAGGCTCCCCAGCCCTCGTCGGTCTGGCGGGTGATATACGGGGTGGCGATCATTTCCGGCTCGAGCTCGTCCAGATGGCCGCCCATGCCCTCTTTGCTTTTGGTCAGCTGCTCTTTTATCCAGCCGCGCGCGGTCACGCTCCCCGGAGGGAGCATTCGCAGTTTTTCTTTTGTTTCCCACATCGATCATTCTCCCATATTCGCTATTAATTCGTTGAAATTGTCCAATATTTTTTGTAATTTCGCGGATTGCTTTTCCGCCATCGAGGCGAAATTGCCCTTTCCCATCATCTCCGAAGTGACTGCGGAGCGCACATCCCAGTACATGGAATCGCCCAAGTCGATAAACACGGAGCCGAAAATCAAATCGACCATTTCCACGCTCTCGTCGTCGCGGGTAAACTTTGTTTTCAGGCACAGTTCCTTGAGCACGGGAATCACCGCGTTTCCCGACTCCGCGGCCACGGCCTCCAAAATCATGCTCGTGCGCTCCGGGTCGGGGGCGTGGACCGGGACTATCTTGGGCCAGGGATTGGCCATTCTTGCGTAATACCTGTCTTGGCTCTCGTCCGCTTTGGGAAAGGGGACGATGCCGAAATCCGTTTCCATCGCCCGCAGGGCCGGCACACCGCCTATCCCAGCCGCATAAAACAATCCCAGATCATTTTCGAACTGCCGGCGGGATACATTCCTGTTTTCCTCCGTGTAGCCGAGTTCCTCAAAGGAGTCGAAATATATTTTTTTGCCCCCGTACAGCATCTGGCAGGTTTTTTCCAAAAGGCCGAACAATTTTTCGTTGCCCGCCAGATTCAAGGCCAGCATATCTTCCGAATCTTTCACCACCGTCTGGATTCCGGCGCATATCCAAAACAGCGGGAGAAAAGCGTCGTTTTGGGACACTATCCCGTACCTGTCGGAGGCATCCATCTTCCCGTTGCCGTCGATGTCGAGCGCGGCCTCGCCGCACATCTCGAAAAATTTGTCGTATGTCCACCTGCCGTCCCTCACCAGATTGTACAGGTTTTCAAAGCCAAGATCCTGCATCAGCTTTTTGTTGAAGCAAAGAACCGAAATATTTTCGTACAAGCTCAGGCATTCGTCGCCAAATGCGATATATGTCTTGTTTTGAACTGACGACGCCTCGTTTATATCCCGCATGTACCACGGCTGGGCCAAGTCGATATACGGCAGCCTGTCCGCCGAAAGCACCAGGCCTTCGGCGACGAGCTCGAAGGCTTTGAAATCCACCTGCGAGCACACGTCGAAATCGTCCGCCCCCGACATCACGCTCCGCTTGAAGGAATCGTTGGCATCCCAAGGGGTATTTTGGGTTTTTATCTGTTTTAAGGCCACGTTGTATTTTTCCTCGACATAACGGTTGCGTTTGTATATCGCGTCGTTTATGAGGTCGCCGGTCTCCTCCTCGGCGTCGAATGCGACGGTGCTGGTGCCGTACTCGAACACGAGCGCGCGGAACTCGTATCCGCCGAGGTCGGCGTCGGGAAGTTTCGGGACAAATCTTTCGGGCGCCTTGCCCCCCGCTTCCTTTGGCCCTGCGGCATCTTCGATGCTGTCGGCGTTGCCGCCGTTCTCCCCCGTGCCCGCCCGGGAGCACGCGGGAATGAAAAGCAGAAGGGCCGCGACACTCAAAACGGCAATAAATCTTGCGACATTTTTATGCTTCATGAAAAGTTTCCGCCTCCAAATCCATTTCTCGCTTTTTTTAGCCATTACGCATATTCTACCACAATATTCGAAGGCAGTCAAGGCGAAAACAAAAATATTCGCGCCACGATTGCCGTTGACGGAATGAAGATTATATGGTATAATTACCAAAAACAAAAAACTTTAAGGCGATGCAGATGATTATGAATATGAATAGTACGCACAACCAAAAAAAGTTTGTCGCATCGTACAGCGGCGGCAAAGACAGCATATTGGCGATATACCGGGCCATAAAAGCCGGGATGATCCCCCTTGAGCTGATCACCACGTACAACACGGACGCCAAACGCTCGTGGTTTCACGGCATAACCGAAAACATCATAAAAAAGGTTTCGGACTCGCTTAAGATCCCGGTCAGGCTGATCAAGACATCGGGGGAAAAATACGAGGAAAACTTCGAAAACGCCCTCGCGGAGGCAAAAGCCGGGGGCGCCGAAACCTGCGTTTTCGGGGACATAGATATCGAGGGGCATCTCGAATGGTGCAGCCTGCGCTGCGAAAAAACCGGGCTTGCGCCGTATTTCCCGCTGTGGAAAGAGCAGCGGAAGAAACTGGTCTATGAATTCATCGACTCCGGCTTTTCGGCGCTTGTCACGATAGTCGACGCAAGCCGCATGCCAAAACAATTCTTAGGGCAGGTATTGACCAAGGAAGCCGCCGATGCGATCGAGCTGAGCGGGGCCGACATATGCGGCGAAAACGGCGAATATCACACATTTGTGTTCGACGGCCCCATTTTCAAAAACAGAATCGACTTGTCCCTCAAAGAAAAATTCGAAAAGGGCAAGTATCATATTTTAAATATAGAGTGACGAGTGACTTAAAGGCCGCCCATTTTTTTCGCTGCGAGGCGCCTGGCCAAAGACACCGCCTCCCTGCAGGTCTCAAAGGCGCTCCTCGCATACCATACTTCTTCCCCCTGTTTCGTTTTTGCGCAGTTGTCCAATGCGAAAGCCGCGATCATCACCCCGCGCAAATCATTTAGCCTGCAAAACAGATTGGCCAAAAAATCCTCCATGTCCACATAGGCTATGTCCTGAATCTGCAGCATCACTTTTCCGTGCAGCTTGGCGGCGAGCTTCTCGAAGCCTTCCCATTGCAGCAAAACGCTGTTGTTGACGGCGCGCAGGTTTTTTATCTTCAGTATCGCGTCCGCGTGGTTGGCGGCGTTTCCGCAAAAATGCAGGCAGCCGCCGCCGAACGCCTCGAATATCCTCGAATACTGGGGCACGATGAATTCCTCGTACAGCTCCGGGCTTATGGTCACTATGTCGTCGTCGGAGAGCCATACGCCGATCCCCTCCGGCGCCCACCAGCCCTGCAGCCCGTTGCTTTGATTTAAGGGCTCGCCCGCGACGCTTTTTTGCTGCTTCACCCACTCGATGAACGAATCGGTCACCAATGAAAGCAGGTCGCGCACCGCTTCGGGCTCGTCGTACATCCACAAAAACAGGCTGTCGTAGCCGCACATCTGCGCCGCCGTGGAGAGCGGGCTGTTCAAATCGGTCAGCCCCACCGGGAGATCGCTTCGGCGGCGGGCATATTCCATCGTTTTGAGCACCTTGGGCATCCAGCCGTCGCTATGGGGATCGGGCATTTTGAGCTTCGCTATGTCTTTTGGCGAGTTTATGCACCTGCCCACAATCGACGGGTCTTCGCCGCGCCCTTTTGACTTTTGATACGGGCACCCAAACGCCGAGGCGAGCACGCCCGTGCCAAACCAAGGCATAAAATATGGGACGGCGTCGTCGTCCGCATTTTTCAGATGCTCCTCGAATCCATTCTCCTGAAAACGCACCATTTCGGCCGGATCCTCCCAGTACGAGGGCAGCCGGGTTTTGTCCCCGAACCCGAAATAGCACGGCGCATTCACGATAACAGGAAAATCCTCGGGCCCGCGCAGCCCGGCCATCCGCGATGCGCGCTCAATTTTTTCGCAGCGGCGGGAAATATCATGCCCCCGCCATTCTTTTAAATATCCCATTTGCTTTACTCTCCTCAAAATCAAGTGTGAATTTTATGAATTTTTTTTGTTTGGCTTCCAAAGCAGCCGTATCAAAACCGCAGTGCCGAAAAGCAGTGCCGCCACCAAAATGATGACGAGCCAGGGCAAAGAAAGCCCGGTGGACGCTTTTACGGCTATATTCTCGTTTTCCGGGTCGTTTATGCAAATCCAGGTGCTGTATTCGTATTCATCCCCGCCGCTTGGAAAGTATTTCATGAATGTCCATTCGCGCCCCTCGGCATCCTTGTACGCCGTGTAATATTTAAACAATTGGTCTTCGGATAACTCGACGTCCACGATTTTCACGATTTCGCCCGAACCGGGGTATGTCCACAAAACGATTTTTTCGGCGTCTTTCAGTTTTTGGTAAATGTCGGCATATTCATAAAATTCGCCTTTGTGTTCCCCGGTGAAAGCGAGATTATCATATATGAGCGACAGTTGATCCATGGGAACCCAGCCGGACTCCCATCCATACGGCTCGCGAAACTCGTACAGACCCCAGTTTTTTCCCTGATGGCTGTACACGGCGCATATATGCAGCAATTCGCCGTTTTCAATTTTCGCCGTTTCCGTGTCCGAGCCGGGCTCTTTTTTCGCTGAAACAAAGCCGTTTTCGCCGTTCGCGGAAAAATTCATGCGCAAGTCCGCGCACTCCAATCTGTGCCGCGAATAAAAGCTATCTTTCGGCTCAATGACGATGTCCGCCTTTGCGGCAAATATCGTCGAGAGCACGAGTAGCGCGAAAAAAACAAAAAACCGTTTGAACATACAAATATTCCCTCCCTGAACAGCTAAATAAATTGTTGTATCAAAACGCCAACCCCAAAGGAAAACGCATTCGCTGCCAGCGAAAAAAGGTACGGGCGCCCGAAAGTTTTTCCGTATTTTTTGTAGTAATGCCCCTCGATGAGCACCGCAAACAGTTCGAGCGGTATCTTTATCAGCGTGCGGTTCCAGCCGGTATACAGCGCCATAAGCCAGTACAGCAGCACCACGGCGGGGTTTGTGATCATGTTCGCCATGACCAAAAGAAACAGGTCTTTTTTGTTCCGCTTGCCCAAAAGCAGAAAAAATCCGGTTTCAAGCGCCAAGGTCAAAACAAGCGAAAGCGCCAGCGCGGCCGACAATTCTTCGTTCATATGTCCGCCTTTTTCAGCCCCGCCCACAAAAGCAAAAGCGATATCGCGGCGGCGGCGGAAAACAGCCGGGGCGTAGGCGAGCCAATTCCCAGATACACCGGGACAAAGCCCAAAAACAGGGCGAAAGTCAGAAGCCCGAACGAGAAACCCTTTGCCCCCGGGAAAATTTTCGCCATTGCCCAAAGCGTGAGCGGCATGCTCATGTTAAAAAACAGTACCGCGGCGACTCCTGCCAGCGGCGCCTGCGGAAACATGAAAAGCAGCGCGGAGAGCCCCAGGGAGAACACGGCGGTTTTGCGCGCGCCGAATCTGTCGGCCGCGAATCCTCCGAGCGTTTTACCGATTGCCGCCGCGAACACGACCGCCGTCGCCCAGCCCCCGATTTTCCACGGGAAGTTTGAGCTAAGCCCCACATAGGAGCGCAAAACGACCACAAAAAACATGCAAAGCGCCGCCAAAAGTATTTTATGGGATCTTCCGCAATCAAGCGAAAATGCGGTGTTGTCGATTGCCGCAGGCTGCGTCCTGTGCGCGGCGACGATAGCCCCGGCCGCCAAAACCGGCGAAACCAAAACCAAAGCGGGGGAAAACGCGCCCCCTTTGCCAAGGAGCGTCCCGAGATAGACCCCGAGCGCCCCCGGGGAGACGAACACCCCCAGAGCCGCGCTTTTTTTTTCGCTCATATTCAAAACCTCGAGGCCGCCGCCGATGTGGAACATCCCGTTTCCGATCCCGGCGGTTATCGCCGCCGCCATCGGAAGCTTCCAAAATGCGTAAGCCGCGCCCGCGGCAATGCAGCCGGCGGCCGCCAACAGCCGGTTGCGGTTCAGCCTGTCGGCGATCAGCCCCAAGGGCATCTGGGCCGCAAAGGCGAAAAAGTTATACAGCAAAACGCATAAATACCAGTCCGGCGAGGCCGAAACGCTTCGAAACATCAAAAAAGCGCACGCGAAATCGACCGCGAAATGCGCGATGGAATAAACCGCTGCCATTCTCATCCGATAATCCTCCTGCCAATTTATACATATTGTATCAGATATTTTTCTTATTTGCAACAGATTTAATATCATTTCTTCATAAAATTGAGATATAATAGGCAAAAAAGCAAAAAAGGCGGGAGGAAAACAAAAATGAAAGCTGCTGTGCTGCACAAAATAAACGACTTGCGATACGAGGAGGTACCCGACCCTGTGGCCGGGGAGGGCGAGACGCTGATAAAAATAATGGCGGCGGGGATATGCGGGAGCGATGTGTCGAGGGTGTTTGACAAAGGGGCGTACCATTACCCGATCATCATCGGGCACGAATTCGCGGGGCTCGACGAAAAAACGGGCAGAAAGGCGGTGGTCTTCCCGCTGCTGCCCTGCAAAAAATGCGCGATGTGCCAGATAGGCGAGTATGTGTGCTGCGAGAACTACGATTATTACGGCTCGCGCAGGGACGGCGGGTTCGCCGAATATCTCGCGGTAAAAAACGAAAACATACTGTATGTGGACGCCGATATCGGCTATGACGCGCTCGCCATGGCCGAGCCCGCCGCCGTGGGCTTGCACAGCGTCTATTTGGGGAACATAAAGGCGGGAGACAAGGTTTTGATCACCGGCGCGGGCGCGATAGGGCTCATAATGGGCTACCTGGCCGAAATACACGGAGCCCGGGCGTTTTTTGTGGACATAGACGAACGAAAGCTCGATTATGCGGCAAATCTCGGGTTTGGCATATATGAAAACCAGAAAATAGACGTTTTCATAGAGGGCACGGGCGCTTCTTCCGCGCTCGAAGCGGGGCTTGAAACCATAAAGCCGTTTGGAAACGTCGTGCTGATGGGCAATCCCGGCGGCGACGTTTCGATCTCGCAGAAATCGTACTGGCACATTTTGAGAAAGCAGCTTTTCATGAGGGGCTCGTGGAACAGCATGTTCAACTCGTTTAGAAACGAATGGCAGATCGTGCTCGGCTTGATCGCCGAGGGCAGGCTGCCGCTTGAGAACATGATATCCCACCGCTTCAAGCTCGAAAACTGCAACGAGGCGTTCGCCGCGCTTAAAGACAGGGCGGAATTTGCCAACAGGGTGATGTTCGTGATGTGCTGAGAAAGCAAAATGAAATACATGGAGAAAGGGGAAAACAAAAATGAATACAAAGGCGAAGCGCGGAGCGATGGTTTTTTTGGCCGCTTTGACATTTATTATGTTTTTGATTTTATGCTCATGCGACGCGGGCGAAAACTCCACCGAAAACACCAAGGAAAACGTTCTGTCCGGCGAAAATCCCGAACCGGAGACCAAGCCGGAGATACCGGACAATCTGCCGGAAAGGGATTTCGGGGGATACAATTTCCGATTGTATCTCGACGAGAGCAACCAAAAGGACATGTACATCGAGGAGGAAGTGGGCGAAATAGTCGATGACGCCGTGTACAAGCGCAACAGGACCGTCGAAGCCAGGTTCAACATAGACATAACCGCCGTGTTGCATCCTGCGGAGTGGGCGAGCGGGATGGACGGCTCAAAGGCGATAAAAGCGGGCGACGACGCCTTTGACCTGATGCTGACGCACGGCCGCATCGCCTATCAGTACGCGGGCCAGAACATGGTGGTGGACTGGCTGGAGAATATGCCGTTCGTGGACCTTAATGCGGTTTGGTGGAACCAGGACGTAAACAACGACAGCACCATGTTCGGGAAACTGTACTGCCCGGCGGGGGATATAAGCTACAGGGGGCTGCGCACCACGTTTTGCATGATATTCAACAAGAATCTGTTCCAGGCGCTCGGTCTCGATTATCCCTACGACGATGTGACAGGGGGCACCTGGACGCTTGAGAAATTCATGTCGATCGTCAAAAACGGGGCAGCCGACTTAAACGGGGACGGCCTGATGAGCCCCGACGCGGACAGATACGGGCTGGAAGCGGGCAATGTATGGTGCTACCCGACCTGCGTGCTGTACTGCGGCGGCGACAGGGTCATCGCCAAAAGCGACGACGGCGTTCCCGTATTGGCGCTGTACAACGAGCGCACCATCGACATATTCGAAAAGTTTTTCGATATGTTGGGAAGCGGCGCCGTGTGCGTCGGCGGCGAAAAAACCGACCCGTGGGGAAACCCCGGCAGCATCGCCGTGTTCAAAAGCGGGCGTGCGCTGCTTTACAACGCCGGAATGGGCGCGATAGTGGCGCTGCGGGACATGGAAGAGGAAATAGGGCTCGTCCCGGTCCCGAAATATGACGAAAGCACGCCCAAATATTACGGGCTCGTGGAAGCTTACGGGGGGCTTTTGAGCGTGCCGGTCACGACGTCGGATTTTGAGAGGACGAGCATAATAACCGAGGCGCTGTGCGCCGAGGGGCACAAGATAATCATCCCCGCCTATTACGAAAAGGCGCTCAAGACAAAATACGCGCGCGACGACGAATCCGAGGCGATGCTCGACTATATAAAGGACAGCGCGGTATACGACTACGGCTATATGAACCACGCGCTCGCAGGGGATCTGAGTTCCATCGGGGCCACGCTCGTGCAGACGAACAACCCGAACTTCACTTCGCTGTACGAAAAAAATCTTACAAAGGCGCAAAAAAACATAGAAAAATTTATAGAAAATATGGAGGCTTTGGATTAGTATGGCAAGCTACAACAAGATATCCACTTTTTACGTGGGAAAGGCGCAGTTCTTGCCGGGGGCCGAGGTTTGCGGCTCGCTGGGGCAGGCATTTTCCGAAATCGCGGAGCTGAGGCGGAGCGGGGTAAACCAGCCAATAACGGTTAAGCTCGCCGCGGGGGAATACTTTTTTGACAATGCCATGGAGATCAATAGCAATCTGACCGCGGTGACAGTCGAGCCTTTCGGGGACGCCGAGGCGGTGATAAGCGGCGGCAAGCCGCTGACGGGCTTCGAAAAATCCAGCTTCAACGGGACCGAGTGTTTTTCGCTGTTTATCCCCGAGGTCAAAGAGGGCTCGTGGAAATTCACGGATCTTTACGTCGATGGCAAAAGGGCGGATGTGACGCGGTTTCCCGAAAGCGGGGCTTTCAGTTTTGTCGAATGCGAAAACAAGGACGGCCACCTGTTCGCCTCGTCCAAATGGATAACCGTGAACCCCGGCGACATCGCCGAAATAAGCGACAAAAGCCTTGAAAACGCGGTGATAAGCTACTGCCACTACTGGATAGACGAGCATTCGCCGATCGAAAGCTTCGACAGGGCATCGGGCAGGCTGGTCATGAAAGCCGCGTCGCGTTTCAGCATGGCCGGCGAAAAAGAGTACTATCTCGAAAACGTGCCGGAGGCGTTCGGCAAGCCGAACAGCTGGTATCTCGACGTTGAAACCGGGATGCTGTACTACAAGCCGCGCTGCGGTTCCCAGACCCCGGAAAATATCGCCGTCCACGCACCGGTCGCCGAAAAACTCGTCAACATCAAGGGGACGCCCGACAAGCCCGTGAAAAACATCCGTTTCAGGAACATCGCTTTCGCATATACGAGAGGCGACTACAAAATAACGAAATCCACGCTCGGCGAACCCGGCGAAGCGGAGTACGCCTCGGATTCGCAGGCCGTTTCAAACGGCCACGCGGCGATCAACCTCGAATATGCCGAATACTGCGCATTCGAAAACTGCAAGGTGCTAAATTACGGGCTGCACGGGCTGAATATAGGAAAAGGCTGCAACAATATCCGCGTGACGGACACCCTCTTCTTTGACGGCGGCGGAGGTGGCATCAAGCTCAACGGCGCGGACGCAAACGGGCCGGAGCGCGACATCACCCACAGCAACACAATATCAAACAACACGATCAAATCCTGCGGGCGGCGCCATATGGCCTCGTGCGGCGTGCTGATGATGCACTCGCACTCAAACGTGATCTCGCACAACGAAATCTGCGACCTCTTCTATACCGGCATCTCCGGCGGCTGGGTCTGGGGCTACTCGGACAGCGTGTCAAGAAACAACCTGATACAAAAAAACCATATACACAATCTGGGCCAGGGCGTGCTCTCCGACATGGGCGGCGTATATCTGCTCGGCGCGCAGAGCGGCACGGTGGTGAGCGGCAACCTGATCCACGACGTGAAAAGCAAGCGCTACGGCGGCTGGGCGCTGTACACCGACGAGGGCAGCGGCTTCATGACGCTGGAAAACAACGTGTGCTACAACACCTCGAACAATTCGTATCACCAGCATTACGGCAGGATGAACGCGGTCAGAAACAACATATTCGCTTTCTCCGACATGGAGCTCGTCTGCATAACGCGCTTCGAGCAGCACCTTTCGATAATTTTTGAAAACAACATAATGTACACAAAGGGGCCAAACATATACAGCCTCTCGATGCGCCATTTCAAAAATTCCACCGTGGGCGCGGAGGGCAACGTGTTCTGGGGCAAAAACGGCGCCCCCGAATTCCACAGCGAGCTAAAGAGCATCGGGGAGGTGCAGAAATACGGCATGGACCACGGGAGCATAGCCGCCGACCCGCTGTTTATTGACGCGGACAACTATGATTTCACGCTCGATCCGGCTTCCCCCGCGCTCGCGCTCGGATTCGTGCCAATAGACATAAGCGACGTCGGCCCGGCGAAGGGGGAAAAATAGGGCGGAAACTTCAACTTTTCGGGGGATTTGAATATGGGTAATTCATAGAAGCCCTGAAAGAAAACGGATTGAGCGATGCCCAAATAGAAAAAATCATCGCTTCCATAAGCGATTGAATCGGGAACAAGGAGGCCATTTTATGAAAAAAACGGTATCTGTCATGCTGCTGCTCTGCGTTGTCTTTTCGCTCGCCTGCGTTTTGTCCTGCGCAAACAACGACAGCGAAAGCTCCGAATTCATCGACATAAAAGGCAATATGTACAACACGGCATGGACTGACTTGGAGCTGCAATTCGCAAATCTCGAAGATTTGGATATTGAGCCGCTGAAATATATGACAAATTTGACGAGCTTGAATTTGGCCGGAAACCAAATCAGCGACATCGGCGCGCTGGCGAACTTGACGACTTTGACGCTGCTGGTTTTGAGCAAAAACCAAATCAGCGACATCGGCGCATTATCCGGCCTGACAAACTTGACGCAATTGATTTTATTCGGCAATCCGGTCAGCGACATCGGCGCATTGGCGAACTTGACGAATTTGAACACTTTGAATTTGCAGGACACTCAAGTCAGCGACATCGGCGTGCTGGCTCACCTGACGAATTTGAAATCGTTGTCCTTAGGCATCGTCGCAATCGATAACATCGAGCTGTTGGCGCAGCTGCCGAATCTGAAAATTTTGGATTTGGCCGAAAGCGGATTGACTGCCGACCAAACCGCGAAACTCGCCGAAGCGCTGCCCAATGCAATAATAATTTCCGAGTATTGATTTACCAAGGAGGCCATCTTATGAAAAAAACGCTATCTCTCATGCTGCTGTTCTGCCTTGTTTTCCCGCTCGCCTGCGTTTTCTCCTGCGCAAACGACGACAGCGGCAAGACGGGCGGCCATGAGCAAAGCGCGGACGACCAAAAAAAAGACGACGCCCAGGATCCAAAACAACAGGCGACCGAAAAGATCATGCCGGATCTGCCCGAGGCAGATTACGGCGGGCATGAGTTCAAGATTTTGGTCACA
>Ga0082212_10008525_pt1 | contig 13375 bp, 14 predicted proteins | sample TergutNt197P3_FD_71548 | JGI IMG/M metagenome (GOLD analysis project Ga0082212, IMG submission 71548) | Neocapritermes taracua P3 segment gut microbial communities from Petit-Saut dam, French Guiana - Nt197 P3 | ecosystem: Host-associated > Arthropoda: Insects > Digestive system > Gut ... | reverse complement strand
TTATGTTCATACGCGGGTCTATTGTCATTGCCGATTCTCCTGCTTGGTTAATGATTGCTCCCTCTGAAGAAGGATGTCATGCTCTTGAATCCCGTATTGGAATACCAAACGCCGTTCTCTTCCACGCCGTCGCCGACATTGATAATTTTGCCGTCCGCAAAGAGGAATGACCATTTACTGCCGGTTTCGTTCAAGAGAGCATCTTGATTCTTTTTGATTGAGTACATATACTTTGTTCCTTGTGCTTTGCACCGAGCCCAGAATGGACGGATGGTCTGTTCGATGTACGTCATCGTGTCGGAATAATCGTTCTTGACGATTTTGACCCCGCCGATGACTCCGTTGTGAGCAATTGCGACTTCGGTTTTGCGGTACGTCCGCTTCAGATTTCCGGTAACGGCGAACGGATGGCAATTTCCCGGCGACATGCTGCCATGAGTTGCGAAGCGAAAGTGAAAGACACATGCGTAGGGTTCGAGCCGGTCGAATTTGATCCCGGCGGCAAACTCCTCAAAAGTCATGTAACCTTTGCGGATAATCACGCTGCCGTTGAGAGCCACGGCGCAACCGGCTCCGTGCGGATTGTGATTCCAGCAGGTTTTCAATGTTTCGATACCCGGCATTGCGATACCGGCAGGCTTTGAAAGTATAATGCACATAAAAATTCTCCTTATGGTTTGGGTTGATGCCGATGATCGCCATCGACAATCGGCGGGTTGAATTGTTTGTTACCGGCGACGAGTCCGGCGGGAATTGACGGCGGCGGTGTTGTTCGCCACTCCCTCGCTGTCATATTGCTTGGCGAGTCTGCGAAACTCCTCCTTGATTGAGTCTTGCGGCACAGCGTTGCTGATCCATCCGTATGACCGTTGGTGCGCCGCTGCATGTCCCCGGTTGACCCAGCAGAGCAGGGCAAGCAGTCTTTCAACTTCCGTTGCACCGGCACCATCCTTCTTCCACACGCCGGTTGCGTCCTTGCCGTTCCACTTGGGCATCCGCTTGCAGGTCAGGGCTTTTTCGACGAGACCGAGACATACTTGAATCCAACCGGCGATTTTGACTTCGTTCAGACTCCCGGAAAAAACTCGGAACTCTACCGTGCCTTTGCCGGTAACTCGGTCTTGCAAATGGGAGATGTTGAGCAACTGGTACTTTTCCCGACCGAAGTCTTTTTTGTACTTGTCGGCATTCTTTTTCGTTGTGCCACCAACGACTCCGAATCGCTTGACACTCCGGCACCACCCGCCGTTCTCCCGTTTTTTAGTGCCGGTGATTGCGTAGAGCCCCTTTTCGGCATAGGAGCAGATTCCGATCAGTTTGCTCAAGTCGGCAGTATCGATTTCCCGACTGTTAATCGTTCGGAACCCCACATGGACATGGATACCGCAACTCTCGTTGACTTCATGTCCGTTCGTTTTCAGAGCGGCAACCACGGCGACAACTTCCTTGATTCCCTTTTCCCCCTTCAAAATCGGGCTAACAATTTCGCAACCGGTATAGCCGGACTTATTCGTATGCAGACTGGCATCCCGCATGGCGACCCAGCCAGTCGGCAAGTAGGGAACTTGCTTGCCCCTGTGGTATTCGCCGATTTCCAGATCGTTTTGCGGCTTGACGATTGTTTCAATTTCTACGCCAAAAGTCAGGTTTTGGGCGATGACGCTGTTAATATCTGTGGTATCCCGTGTGATTCTGTTCATGTTTCCGTGTTGGTTGCGCCCGTCAGGGGCGAGGTTATGGGCGGTTGCCCTTTCACTTACGTGAGGTGCAGCACTGGTGTCAACAATTAAATCGGGGGACTTGGGAAAGTCGCAGATTGCGGGTAGAATGGCGGAACCTGGCGGTCGGGAACCGGCAGGTGGGAGAAGGGGAGAAAGAGCCTCACGAAGAATGCCAAAGCATACGTATTATACGTATGCCGCCGATGCCGGTTTATTTCCCAGTCGTTCGGAGCATTTCAAGAATCTGCGCCGCTGTCGGCGGGCAACCGGGAACGTGTCGGTCACAACCGCTACAACAGTTACCGATACCGAGACCGGCGCATTTTTGATCCCGGAATGATTGCCCGATTTTGATTGTGCCGCCCTTCGGAGAATTGGCATGTTGCCGGAGCGCACAAATCAGTGCCGCATAACACGCCGAACAAGCGTTTTGCTCGTCGATGTACTTGGCGAACCGGCGGACAAGTTGACTTTGATTTGCCGCACTGGTCTTCGGACGCATTTCCGGCTGCAATTCGCAAATCTCCGTGGTCGCATCGCAAAATTTGCCGATTCCTAAACTTGCCGCAAGCCGCAAATACTCAATCGCCAGCGGGTCATACCCAAGAAGAATCGCCACGAAGGAATCAAGAAGCACGGGATCGGTGCCGAGCAAAATGCGGTCGGTCTGAACGGGATTGCCGCCTTCTTCAAACGTCGGATCGCCGCAAATGCTGTCGATCACGTGCAACTGCGGTTTCAGAATCGTATTGAGTGCCGCTATCGGTTTGTGCAATCCGATGTTATGATACCGCCGCTTTTCGCTGTCGGGAATGCAGCCCTTCATATTTTTGAGGCAGCAGGTCATGGTCGTTTGACAATGCCCCTTCAAAACCGGCACGTTAATCAGAAAATCGGCATTCAAAATCGTTTCACAGATACCGAGCGTTAAGTCGCCGACGGTTTTTTTGACAACCTTGTCGTTTTTCGTATCGAAGAGTTTGATGCCGTATTTTTTTGCCAGAGCGGAATAGCCGCAACGGTCAAAGGCACGAGTCGTTGTTTCGCCGAGCCAAGAACCTTCGGCAATGGTGATCGACGAAATACCGTTTTCTTTGAGAAAGAGAATTATGCCTTCGACAATTTCAGGATGTGTAACGGCACCTTCCGCCGCCGGTTTAGCGACAACGAGATTCGGCTTGATGACGACGTGCATTCCGCCAGTCAATCGCTTCGTGACCTCGGACTCCCGCAAGAGAGTACACGTCATTTCAGTAACGTTCGTTCCGTAAATGATGCTGATTGTCGACATGAGTAAAAGCCCGACTGTTTTGGATTCTTGAATCTATGAGATTCATGGCGTTTGTCAAGGGTTAATAATTTGAGCAGATTACTATTTGATTGATGCTCAACATGTCGCATTACAATCAAACGATGCAATAAACATACTTGAATGAAAACCACAGTCCGATGAGGATAAAAAGCGTTCCCGTGAGAGTTCGCATCCACCAGTCGATTCGACTCATCACTGAAAATGCTTTGCCGAGCAACCGGGCATTTACGGTAATCACTCCCGCAAAAATCAATACAGGAACCGCCGTACCAATACCAAACGCCATCGGAAACAATACATTCGATTGAAATTGCGACGATAACGCAATCGTCGCTAAAAACGTCGCCGCCGAAGTCGGACAAAATGCCATCGCAAAAATCACTCCGAGCGGTAATGCACTCCACAAACCGAGCGAATCGGCTATTTTTTGCATCTTTTCCCCTTGAACGCCGCCGATGTTAAACGAAATCATACCGAGCAACATCATACCAATCACAATCAAAATCGAACCAAGATAGCCGTGAATTTTTGTTTGCAAAAATCGTGTCATCGTTTCACCGCTCCACAGTATCGCCGACAGGATCAACACTGCCAGCAAAACGTAAACAAGCGTCCGACCGAGAGTGTACAACAAGCCCGAAAATAATACATCACGAGACTTGCTCATGTTTCGTGTAATGTACGATATTGCCGCAATGTTTGTCGCAAGCGGACACGGACTAATTGATGTCTGTAATCCTAGCAATATGACCGCACCCAAAGCGAACCACCATTCCATTGTTATCATTTCTTTTTTCCTTTTTGATGTTGATCTCTATCTGCGGAATGGCATCAATGTCCTGCGGACTGGTGCTGGTATCGCAGTCGAACTGCCGGTTTCGCAACATTGTGCCGATTGCGGACAACATTGCGCCGACGGATTCGGTTGAGGGCAACACTGCGCTTTATCGCCAACGCTATCACTGGCACAGCAGCCGCTATCACAACAACTGCTTTTACCAGCAAAAAAACGTTCGAGATTGTCGGGCATCGTATAGGCAATATCATCCTCACGGAGTTGTTGCTTGTAAACGACTTGCAGGATACCATCGACAATCATAGCGGCAGGAGGCTGTTCGTATTCCTTGCCTTCATAGACAAATACTCTGCAATCAACCCGGTCGCCGCATAAATCGCCGCAATCTTTACAGTCGCTTTCTTTTACCTCTTTGCAAATGTCCACGCCATTTACACGAATGGTAGGCGAACTGACAAAGCGGTATTTTGCCGCAAGTTCTTTCGACGTGATGTTGACCGTGTTGACAATTACAGGACGTTTGAGTGTGTTAAATACGCCGGACAAGGTATCAAGCGATTCTTTGAGAGCATCATCTGTTGCGACGCACCGCTCGCAGGTGTCTAGGTCAAGGTAGAGGAAGTCAACGACAATCTGCTCCGATGTGCTTGCCAGAGACGAGTCCGCCTTTAATGATTGGGTCGATCCGGGAATGTACGCCTTGATTTCCTTCTCGACGTAATCGACGAATTTTTCCTTCTCGGCAGCGAGCGACCAAATTTGTCCGGCAAGTTTCGCCTTCACCAATTTACCGTCTTTGATTTGTATGATGGCAAGCGACGGTGATTTGATACCGAGTTTCTGCACGAGAGCGGCATTTTTCCTGTCCTCGAAATTTTGGAATCGCAGCACGATTTTTTTGCCTTTTACATCATCGCTGAATTGCTTCTCGACGGTCTCATAAATGTACTTCGACATTAACTGGCAAGTATCACAACCCGGAACACGATGAAAGTAAACTACCCAAATGTATTCCTTCGGCAACTCGGTCTTTTCTTCAATGCCGAGTTTTTTGTCGAGTTCCACATCGGTCAGGGAATACGGCGGCTTGTCCTCTGCCTTCGTTTGCGCTTGGCAAACGTAGGACACGGCAAAACATGTCGCCAAAACGAACAATAAAACGTGTAGTGATCTCATAATTTTCTCCATAGGGTTAAAGGGTTACAACGGCAACACAATATCGCCGTCGTCTGAATCAAAAATTATCTCTTGCAGACTGTCGTCGGCATCAAGCGTTCGCCCTTGCAGCATTGCGTCAATTTGTTCTTTGAGCATGCTCTTGAAAGCCGGTTCATCGGTGTAAAGCCGCCATGCCTCGTTTGCAAGGTTTTTGCCAGCGACAGTTTCCCCGTTCTTGATGTTCACAAGAACGACGGTGGCAGTGGCAATTTTGAATTCGTCGGCAAAAGCGGCGGCTTCCGGGTGTTCATAATTGACTTCACGAAACACGATTTGTCCCGATGTTACGGCATCGCAGAACGATTCGTCAAGTGTTTCTCTTGTCAATCGTTCTATTGCGGTACAGGCTGGGCAACGCTGTGTAGCGTGTGTGCAGATGACGTTGAGTCCGTCCGCAAGGCTGATCGGTTGAACCGGTCGGAACTCTTTGGCAATCTGGACGGCGAGCGTTACACCAGCAAAAGCCAGCAACACAACGGTCAAAATTGGTTTGATTTTCTCTTTCATCGATTGAAATTGCTCATTGTGGGTTATTGTCGATGGCATTATTGGGGTTTCTCAAAATAACGACCATTTTATGCGACAGTGTCGGTCATTCTCAAATTTTGAGTTTATATTTCTTCATAAAATTCTCAAAATGGTTATTTAATCGTTCTTTTGATGTTCCGCTAAATTTATGTTTTTCAATAATATCATATAAGTCATCCCATGTAATAACCTTGATATTCTCTTTGTATTCCTCAACAACAAAGTTCTTTGCTTGTTTTGCCTGACTATAAACAGGTTCGTTATCTTTTGGAATGATAAAGATAACATAACTGTCATTATCAACATGGATTAGATTTCTCATTATTTGATAATGACCTAAAAATGAATCTACGTTATTAAATTCGGGTTGAATTTTTCCGTTAGCCGCTTCTTGATATATCTTCTTGTATTTCACGTCGTATTTGGGCAAATACGTTTTTGTCTGTTTGTCCTCTTCTGCTGATCCAAATTTTTCTTCCGTATATTTAATTTCAAAATAGAATTTTTTCTTTGATTTTGTTTCAAAATAGAAGTCAAAACTTGTGGGTATTACAGGTTTGCGTCTTTCCTTTAGTTCTGGTGCCTTTTCAACAATCGCTTTTTCGTTATCTATACTTGACTTCTTTTCAAATTCCGCTGTGTTGTATGATACTTCTTCTCCAAAAATGCCTGCGGTGTTAAGAATGATGTCTAATTTCTTTTCGACAATTAGCGGGAAAAAGAAATTGATACACATTGCTTGTGAAGACCTTAAACTATGAAAAGACCCGTGAAACGCAATGTTTGACAACTCATCTCTCAAAAAGTCATCACGATATGTTTCGAGCAAGTTTAACATTCCACAAATACTTGGCAGAACATACTTCTCATTGTCATTTTTTTCACGACAGTAAGCATCATTTAGTGCATTGAAATTCTCTTGTCTATACTCCGACAAAAGTCTCTCGATACCTTTGTTGTATTTTTTATATTCTTTATCACTCATAATACTTTATTGTTTCCATGTATTGGGCTAAAACCCTTGTTTTAACCGACGCTCTGTTCCCCGTAGTATTATTCCTTATATGCTTCTATTGACAGACTAGCAACATAATCCGTTATTTCTTCCCCTTTCGGCAATGCTTCAATGAGTTCCCTGTACAAAGGATCATTCCAAGTCAACATATTCCGAACATAGTCCGGCTTCGGAGTTAGTTTGATTGAAGTGAAACCTGCCTTTTTCAGCATTGCGCCTGTCTCGTCCACCAAAACCGCACCTGCCACGCATCCCACCAAAGCGGCTACCATCTCACGGAAATTATCAGGTATCGGTTTCAATAATGCCAAGTCCGAAATTGATACCTTGCCTCCCGGTTTGAGTACCCGGTAGATTTCACTCCATACTTGCGGTTTTGTCGGGGAAAGGTTAATAACGCAGTTAGAGAGAACAACATCGACACTTGCGTCCGGCACCGGCAAATGTTCTATTTCTCCGAGTCGAAACTCCACATTGTTCAAGCCGGTTCGTTTGGAATAATACTCGACATTCTTGCGGGCTTTTGAGATCATTTCCGGGGTCATATCTACGCCGATAACACGTCCCGATGCTTTTACTTTTTCTCCTGCTTGGAATACGTCGAACCCGCCGCCACTTCCGAGGTCTAATACGATTTGTCCTTCCTGCAAAGCAGCGATGGCGACCGGATTGCCGCAAGAAAGTCCCATGTTTGCGCCTTCCGGCAAGTTGGCAATATCGTTTTCGTTGTATCCCAGCGATTTTGCCAATAGTTCTGGATCGGCATAATTATTACGTTCGCCACAGCAACGGTCGCCGCAACACGAGGACTGCCGCCCCGTAGCAATATCCGCATATCCCGTGCGAACTTCTTCTCTTATTTGTTCGTTTGATTTGTTCATATCTAAACCTCCACAAAATCAGCATGTAGTATTTTCAAACCGCTCTTTCAATTTTCGATAATAATTTTCGACGCTCTTGTTTCCGTCATTATCCAAAAAGAGACAAAACGGCAGACTGTCCGTCTCTCTGTGTTTGATCACGCAAACACAGCATCGCCCGTGATTCGGACAAGTTGTTTTCGGACAAGCGCATTCTTTTACATTAGGACAATTCATAGTGCGAAATGTTTATTGTGTGAGCATAGTTACGATTTGATCGACGCTCGGTATATTACCGGAACATCGGACTTTACCATCGACAACGAGTGCCGGTGTTACCATCACGCCGAATGTCATAATCTTATTGATGTCGGTAACTTTTTCAAGCATATAATCGACACCCGTTTTCTTTGCGGCTTCGTCGGCTTGTGCCGCCAGTTTCGTACATTTCGCACAACCAGTTCCGAGAACTTGGATTAACATCGTTTTCTCCTTCATTGTTAGAGGGTTAAGTTGATTTATATTTTCAAGGCATACCGGTTGTCCGGCTATTTTGTCTTTGGATATTTGTCAATGTGTTCTTGGGCGTGATCGTGGCAGGAGGTACAATTCATCCTGACAATCGTATCGGCTTGCATTCCTTTGGGAGCGTGACATTCGACGCAGGAGGCGGTCGGTTGCGGCAATCCCATGAAGGTGCATTGTTTGTCAGCGTGGTCTCGGTTCAGCAGTTCGGCAGTCTTTGCCGTGATGTCGGCGGAAAGTCGGCGGCAGCGTTCCGCACGTTTCGGGGAAAACATCTGCACATCGGCGGCAGTTCGCCATCGGGTACTCGAAACGTGGCAAAGAACCGATTGAGGTACAACCTGTTGCATCGACGGAAACTTGTCATCCTTCGGCTTGTAGATGGGCAATTCCGTATTTTCATAATAGGTGGCGAGTTCCTGAATCATCATATCCCGCCGTGTCGCATCTTTGACAAATAACCCGATGACAGCCGCCGCACCATTGAACGTGCCACAAGTTGAGCCGACCATGCCGATTCCGGCATGCCCGTATTTCATCATCTGAAAAGGAAAACCACTGACGACCGATGCCGCAACGGGATCAATCGACCGCAGCGAATCGGCAACGGCAGTCAACAATGCCCGAACGGTTGCATACATACACGAGCCGTCCGGGTAGAGTTCGTAAGCAAGGTCGGCAACTTTTACCGGGTCAATCTTTGCGTATTTCCACATGTCGGCATCCACAGAAGGAGACTCCGCCGCTTTCGTTTCACGGTCAACCAGACCGAAACTCAAAAGCGAGCCGAGACCGAATCCGGTGAGTCCGGTCAACATGTCACGTCGTTTGATTTTTTGCATAATGTTTTTGTTTTGTTAGGATTAAGGAAAAAAGTATCCGAACGCCATACCGAAAGCCGTTGAAAAAATGATAACGAGTCCCATAAAAACTGCTGTCTTTTTGAGACCGAGAACGCTGTGAATGATTAACATACTCGGCAGACTGACTGCGGGGCCTGCCAGAAGGAGTGCCAGAGCGGGCCCTTTGCCCATACCAGCACTGATTAACGCTTGCACAAATGGGACTTCTGTAATCGTTGCAAAGTACATAAATGCACCAGCAAAGGAAGCGAAAAAGTTTGCCCGAAGCGAATTGCCGCCGACTGCCCAAGCGATCCACTCCGAAGGAATCAATCCCTCTGTACCGGTTCTGCCCAAAAGCAGACCTGCGATAAGGATTCCGAACAATAAAAGCGGTAACATTTGTTTTGCGAAAGACCACGAAGCGGCAAACCAATCGCCGCATTCCCCCTTATCCGTACTGGTAATGAGCGACAGTCCCAACAGAGCGGCAACAAACGGAATCATTACATTTCCGGGAAACAAGCAGACCAAAACGATAACCGGAATGGCAACGGCAACGACTTTCCACCATTTCACGCCGAACCAGAGTACGAGCATCACGCCGAGTGCAATACCACAGAGGGAAGCGAGAAAATTGTAAGACACCGACCAAATGCGACTCGTGTCTTCCGAACAACCGCAATTCACAAAAACGAGGATGCCGAGCATCGAAGCAAAAAACGATGTAGTCTGCCATAGAGAACGTTTCGATATTTCCTCCGGCAGTGCCATTTGTGCAACAGCCTTTTCTTGTTCCTCTTTACGGAATATAAATGCCATGAGCAAGCCGATGATGATACCGAGAACGATTGCTCCCACTGCTCTTGCAATTCCCAATTCAGCCCCTAGGATTCTTGCGGTCAGGATAATTGCCAATACGCTAATTGCCGGGCCGCTGTACAGAAATGTACAAGCCGCTCCGAGTCCCGCCCCCATTCGATAGATTCCCGCAAAGAGCGGCAGGATTGTACAGGAGCAAACGGTAAGAATACCGCCGCTGACGGAAGCAACTGCGTATGCCAGAACTTTGTTTGCATCGGCACCGAGGTATTTCATCACGGCACCCTTTGAGACGAAAGTACCAATTCCACCCGCAATGAAAAATGCTGGTATCAGGCAAAGCAGGACGTGTTCTTGGGCATACCATTTAACGAGATGAAACGCATCAAGAACGGCATGATCGAATCGGGCATTTCCTACCGGCAAATAGAAGCAGGTGAGAAAGCCAATGACGATCCAGAGCAGATATTTCCATTCTGTTTTCCAAATCATTGTTCTTTGTGGGTTTATTGCATAATTGGCTAAAAAAGCAAATATCTATTCAAAAAAACACCGAATCAGTGTTCGGTCAATTCTTTTTCCATACATTTGACCATATCGAGGATACACGGACACCGTAGGCGATAGAAAATGTTTTTTCCCCGCCGCTCGTCGGACACAATTTTGGCGTTCTTCAAAACGGACAGGTGCCGGGATAATGTGGACATGTCGATGTCGAACATTTCGAGAATATGGCAGACGCACAGTTCGCCGTCGGCGAGTTTTTCGACGATCTGCAACCGTGTCGAATGACCGAGAGCCTTAAAAACTTCGGTCTTTCGCTGGACGGACAACTTTTGCGACTTTGCGGAATGCTTCACAGTTTGTATCTTCTTGACTACATTTGGTATTTTAGAAAAATGTTGTCCGGTGTCAAGAGAGGATAGACGCTTCCAGCAATTCTCGTACTATCGGATGAACGTCCAGTTCTGCCAGAATTTCTCTCTGGATTGCGTTCGTCCGAAAAACGTTGACAGGACGGGAAAGCAGTCTATGAGAATTCCAATAGACTCGTTTTTTCGCTGTAATAGAATCGGCGACCTAATTTCCGAACTTGTAATGTTTCCGCACGGCTTCTTGAACGTTCCACGTGCAACTCATGCCCACCGGAAAAACGACGAGATCGCCTTTGCCGAATGTTACCGGTTCGCCGCCGTTGGGCGTTACCGTTACCCTGCCGTCAAGAATGAGGCAGGTTTCTTTTTCGTCATAATGCCAGGGGAACGTCGACGGTTCTTTTTCCCAGACCGACCACGAACGGCAACCGAGTTTGTCGATTATTTCTGCTGACGGATTTTTCGTTACTTCAATTTGCATGTACTGTCTCCGTGTATCACACACGGTCATTTTATCACGTTGGATTCGGAATCCAAGCCCGCCCGAAGAACGTGCCACCCGTGATGTCGCAAAACGGCGTAAACTATATGCGTTTTCACAAACCGTCCACGCTAACGTCCGGTTGCGTACTGGCTTGCTCTAATTCTTTGCAAAGGGCATTACTGATTATGTTCATGATGGCGTTCCACACATTTTCTCGGTTGAGTGCCGCCCGAATGCTGTTGATGATTATTTGCCTTTGCGCTGTTGCATCGGCTTCGTTCTGATTGTTTGCCATTTCTGTCTCTCCTTTGTTGACTGTTTTCCTTCCGATTGTACAACCATCTGATTAAGGACGAAAAAACCGATGAGTCAAGTATCCTCACACGGCACCAATCGGCGTATCGGCGTTTTCACAAATCGCACACGCCGCCGACACAGGGCTTCTTTCCAAGAAGGGTAAAAGTATCGGTATTCTCTCCGAAAGCGGCAACACGGGCAAACTAGGCGGTCGAAATTTGGAATCGGCGGATTCGGACGTGAAAAATCGACAAAAGAGTCGCCGGTTCGGGACAAACCGATTCTACTGCGTATGCCCACAAAATCTCCAAGCAGGGATGTCGCATTTTGAAACAACGGACATGGACTGGTCATTTTGTTAACGTAGGCAAAATACAACGCCACTATTCCAAAACTGTCGAAGCCTATTTGCCAACCAGCCCCCTGTCCCGGAAGTCTTTCAAACATTCTAAAATCACGTTGGCACTGGTACTGACGTTGACTCCGCTATCGGCTACTCCAATATCCAAATTCGGGCGGTGTTGTCAAAACTTCCCGTAACAATTTTCTTTCCGTTAGGTGAGAAGGAAACAGAAGAGATAGCCCCCGTATGTCCTGCCAACGTTTGTAACACTTTTCCCGACTCGGCATCCAAAATTCGAGTGATACCGTTCTCATCCCCAGTCATGATTTTTCTGCCGTTCGGCGAGAAGGTAGCAGAAGCAACACAACCATCATGCTCTTCCAACGTTCGTAACACATTTCCCGATTCGGTAGCCCAAATGCGGGCGGTGCTATCCATGCTTCCCGTAACAATTTTCTTTCCGTCCGGCGAGAAGGAGACAGACATAATTGTGCCTTCATGTCCTTCCAATGTTCGTAACACTCTTCCCGAATCAGTATCCCAAATGCGAACAATCCTGTCATCGCCTCCCGTAACAACTTTCTTTCCGTTAGGCGAGAAGGAGGCAGATGCGACAGCCCCCGTATGCCCTCCCAATATTCGTAACGTTTTCCCTGACTCGGTGTCCCAAATTCGGGCGGTAGCATCAGCACTGCTCGTCACAATTTTCTTGCCGTCCAGCGAGAAGACAGAAGATATGACCACACCTGTATGTCCCTCCAATGTTCGTAATACTCTCCCCGATTCGGTATCCCAAATTTGAGCGGTGTTGTCCATGCTTCCCGTTACAATTTTCTTTCCGTTTGGCGAGAATGTAGCAGAAAGGATAGTAGAAGGATACCCTGTTAACGTTCGTAACACTCTTCCTGATTCGGCATCCCAAATTCGGACAGTTTTGCCCTCATCACTTGCCGTCACAATTTTCCGTCCGTCAGGTGAGAAGGCGACAGACCTGACCCTTCCTGTATGTCCTTTGAGTTCAATAAAAGGTGGTGTCGTTCTCGAATCATTCTGTGGTACTATATCCCTCGTCGCCGGTTTGGTTGAAGTGGACGAGCCATTTATACTTGAAAGGTACTGAATGACTGCTGTACGTTCCCCATCCCTCGCCACGTCGAGCGGGGTTTTTTCCCAACTATCTTTGGCGTTAACATTTGCTCTCTTTGAAACGAGAAATCTGACAATTTCGACGTTACCATTGGATGCCGCCCGATGAAGAGGGGTTAGGTCTCTATCGGTTGCCCGCATATTGACATCTGCGCCCTTTGAGACGAGAAACTTGATAATGTCAAGTCTTTCATCGTTTATTGCAACATGGAGCGGAGTCCAATCACTAAAACCTTTTGCTTTCGCATTAACATCAGCCCCTTTTGATACGAGGAATTTGATGATTTCAATCTTACCCTGAAATACTGCTAGATGAAGTAGCGTCCAGCCACTGTCGCCCACCGCTATCTTTACATCACCTCCAAATTCCGCATGTTCTGCAAGAAACTCGCCGATTTCTTTTTGATCACCGCCGAAGTATGATATACCAACGCCGATCAATACAAGTACGAAGAGCAGAACAAGTCCCACGAAAAAAGAAATTTGCGATGCCGCTCGGCTCGCTGTTGGCATATCAACCGTGAATGGATTCTCCGCCGGTTTTGCCACAGGCTTGGGTGCGGTGAACGGATTCGCTGTTATCGCTGAATC
>Ga0082212_10008524_pt1 | contig 13375 bp, 9 predicted proteins | sample TergutNt197P3_FD_71548 | JGI IMG/M metagenome (GOLD analysis project Ga0082212, IMG submission 71548) | Neocapritermes taracua P3 segment gut microbial communities from Petit-Saut dam, French Guiana - Nt197 P3 | ecosystem: Host-associated > Arthropoda: Insects > Digestive system > Gut ... | reverse complement strand
ATTGCTTCCACTGCCTTGGTAAATGGATTGATACTTGTTTCACGCAACACCAAAGATTTTAAAAGCATTCCCGACTTGGTAGTACTGAACCCTTATGATATTTGAATACACTGCAACACAACGTGCAGTTTACCTGCGGTGAGATCGCTTACGCTAAATTGGCGCAACGGCGGCAGTAACCCCGCAGACAATTTTGTGCGAAATTGCACGTTATTACTCATAGCCGTCAGGCTAAAGTTCTAACTAGGGTCTGCTGAAAAATTTGCACTCCCTTCAAGATTTTTTATCCGGAAAAAACGTATCTTTGTCCGTTCAATTTTTTCGATCATGTTATGGTAAGAATCTACCTGTTGTTATGCCTTATTTTCAAGTGCGGATGTTTACTTGCCCAGGATATCGGACGTCAGCAAATAATTGACAGTTCTGCGGTCAGGTATTCGAAGATTGCCGGTAATCAATCCGTACTTTACTACGGAAAAATTCAGGATGGGCATCCGAACGTAACCAATCATCCTTATCTGAAAGATGCACACTATGCGAAAGCACGCCTGTCATATTGCGGTATCATATATCCCGATGCGATGCTCCGTTTGGATAAAAGTCGGGACGAACTGGTGATACTGTCGCCCGACCAGCGTCATATTGTTTTGTTTCCCGAAAATGTTGATTTTGCGGAACTGCATGATCAGCGCATTATTTATTTCCGTGGCGATACGCTGTCCGGCGCTCCTTCATCAGGATATTTCATCCTGTTACATTCCGGAAATTGCAGGGTTTTGGAAAAAAACAATGCTTACCTGATGCACGATAACAACGGTGAATGGTTTTATCAAATATCAACGCAGTTTTATCTGTACAAAGATGGGGTTTACCACAATATAAGGAATAAAAGCGGGTTGTTGAAACTTTTGAAACCATACAAAAAGGAATTGAAACGGTTCATCTTCGCCAACCGTTTGCAATTCCGGCATGGCGCCGGAGAGTTGATTTCGCGAACGGTGGGCGAGTACGAAAAACTATGCGGGACGATATGAAGAAATTATTATACATATTTTTATTGTTATTTTTGACGGTTTTTGGATTTTCGGCTTATGCGCAGCAGCAAGTGTCCGTCCGGCTGGATAACCGCCCCATCGCCGAACTGTTTGAAGCCATCGAACAGCAGACCAATTACCGCATCTATTGCGCTTCAGAAGTTTTGGATTCGATAAAGGTTTCCATCAGCAAAACGAATGCAGAACCGTTGATATTGATCCGGCAAGCGTTGCAGGAAACTTCTTTCCGGATGTCGGTGTTTCAGAATGCCGTTTACATCATTAAGGACAAGACCTTGATCACTGCGTTGCCGGAAAGTTATTACAGAAAAACGCCAACCCATACGGACAACGCTTTGCCTGTATTCGAGCGGGAAACGAAAGCGTCGTCCGAAACGCTGATTTATGCCATCGGCAATCCGAACACTCCGTCGTCCACCGATGTGGTGATGACGGGGGTGGTCACCGATTTTAAAAGCGGCGAAGCGATGCCGGGCGTCACCCTGCTGCTCGAAGATCCGCTCGTGGGAACCACCACCGACGCTTTCGGCTTCTATTCCATTCGGTTGCCCCCGGGGCGTCGCGAATTGATCATTCGCAGCGTAGGCATGAAAGATTCGAGGCGGCAACTGATGCTTTTTTCCAATGGCAGGTTGGATATAGAACTGGTGGAACAGGTGTATGCGCTTTCCGAAGTATCCATCTTAGCCGATAAGATAGACAACATACGCTCGGTAAGCGGTGGCATGGAACGTCTTCAAATGCGAAATATCAAAAATATACCTACCGTTTTGGGTGAAGCCGACATTCTTCGGATTGTGATGACGCTTCCGGGCGTGAAATCGGCGGGGGAAATATCGAGCGGATTCAATGTCAGGGGCGGTGCGACCGACCAGAATCTGATTCTTTACAACGATGGAACGGTTTACTCGCCAACGCATCTGTTCGGTTTGTTTTCCACATTTAATCCTGATATTGTTGACAATATGGAATTGTACAAAAGCGGTATCCCTGCCAAATATGGGGGCAGGATCTCTTCCGTATTAGACATCAAAACCAAAGATGGGAACAGGAAGAAGTTTCAGGGCGCTGCAAGTCTGGGATTGCTCACCAGCCGTCTCACTCTGGAAGGGCCTCTTTTCAAAGGGAAAGGCTCATTTATCGTCGGCGGACGCACCACCTATTCGGACTGGCTGTTGAAAAAGATTCCCGAAAAAAGCGGCTACAGCAACGGAACTGCCGGTTTTTACGATTTGAACGGGTCGGTGAATTACAAAATCAACGAAAACAATAGCGTTTATCTAACCGGATATTACAGTCACGACCGGTTTAATTTTACGAATCGTGATCAATACGCTTATCAAAATGGCAACGTTTCGGCCAAATGGCGGCATATTTTCAGCCCTGAATTTACAAGTACTTATGTTGTTGGCTACGATCATTACAGTTACGCTACCAAAGATACGACCGATATTATAAATGCTTACGCGCTTGATTTTGCGATCAACCAAATGTTCGGAAAGGCCGATTTTTCGTATTATCTGAACAACAACCATACATTGAATGCCGGAATCAACACCGTATTATACCGGTTGGATCCGGGAAACCGCCTGCCCGCGCACCAAAAATCGGAAATCAGGGAAGACTGGCTTCCAACCGAAAAAGCGTTGGAGTCGGCCATATATCTTTCCGATCAATGGGAAATATCACCGAAATGGATGATCAGCGCCGGAATCAGATATTCGGTATTCAACGTGCTGGGGCCGCGCATCTATAACGTTTATTCGCCGGATTATCTTCCTTCGCTGCAAACGATTTTGCGGGTTGACTCGGCAGGAAACGGCATAGTGAAAACCTGGCACGGACCGGAGTTTCGTTTTTCCGTGCGGTATATCATTGACGACAACACATCTGTAAAAGCAAGCGTGAATACGATGCGGCAATACATTCACAAGATTTCCAATTCTACCGTCATGTCGCCCACCGACACATGGAAACTGAGCGATGCTTTCGTTCGTCCGCAAACCGGAGTACAATATACTGTCGGACTGTTCAGGAATTTTGCAAAAAACACAGTCGAGACGTCTGTTGAAGCATATTACAAAACATTGAGCGACTATTTGGATTATCGAGGAGGAGCAGAACTGTTGATGAATCCGCACCTCGAAACGGAAGTGGCGGGCGTGAGAGGAAAGACTTATGGCGTGGAACTGATGTTAAAAAAATCACAGGGAAAGATGAATGGATGGGCAAGTTACACATGGTCGCGCACCATGCTGCACCGACACGAGGAACTTGCCTCGTCGGTCAATTCGAGCGACTGGTATCCGGCCGATTTCGATAAACCGCACGAGGTGAAACTTGTCGGAAACTTCAAATTGACGCACCGTTACAGTTTTTCGCTGAACTGCGATTACAGCACGGGACGCCCCATCACCATGCCGAAAACTAAATATTGGCTTGATGGCCGTCAATATGTATATTACTCGGAAAGAAACAAATACCGAATTCCCGATTTTTTTCGTGTGGACGTCTCGTTCAATATCGAAGCAGGGCATCACCTCACCAAATTGACACACGGCTATTTTAATATCGGCGTGTATAACGTGACGGGTCGTAAAAATGCCTATTCTATTTATTACGTATCGGAAGGAGGGCGTATTAAGGGATACAAACTGTCCATTTTCGGCGTTCCTGTTCCATACGCATCATATAATATTAAATTTTAAGAATGAAACTAAGCCCCACCCCAACCCTCCCCCAAAGGGAAGGAATAGCAAACAGAATGAGCCGGCTTTACACGTCCGGCAGGAACAACATTACTCCCTCCCTCTTGGGGAGCGTTGGGGTGGGGCTTATGTGTCTCATCCTTTGCGGTTGCATCACCGAATATGAAGCGACGGGGATTGACGAAGATGCGGGTATCCTTGTGGTGGAAGGCGTCATCACCGACGATGAAACCACCATCACGTTGAGCCGGAGCAGTAATCTGACGGATGATTACCTGACGTCTGTATCCTATATCAACGATGCAAAAGTTTCTGTGGAGTGCGACGACGGCACGCAATTTGACGGATATCCATACAGTGAAGGTGTAGGTTATCATGTAATCTGGCGGTACCTGATCAAAACGGGTAAACTGAATCCGGAACGTCAATATAGTCTGAAAATTGAGTTCGAGGAACATGAATATTGTTCCGATTATGCCCATCCGATCGAAACACCTGAAATTGACAGTATTTTCTGGATGAAAAGAGGCCCGAGACAACCGGTGATGATATATGTTTCCACTCATTCGCCGGAAAATAAGGTTCTGTATTATCGCTGGTCGTACAGGGAAGATTGGGAAATTCATTCTACTTATAATATGTTGCCTGATTATCCACACTATTGTTGGGACAAGGCGAACAGTGCGGGACTGTTGCTTGGTTCTGCCGAAAAAACGGTCTTTGGTAAACTGTCGGACATCATCGTTGAAATACTTCCGTATGCCAGGAAATTGTCGGTTCTGTACCGAATAAATGTCAAGCAAAATGCCATCAGCAAACGAGCGTATGATTATTTTGCAAATATCAGGAAAAACGATCAGCAGAGCGGCAGCATATTCGCTCCGACTCCTTCGGAGTTAAGAGGAAACATAACCTGCACCACCGATCCCGAAAGACCGGTTATCGGGTACGTGGATGTTTCTACTACAACGCAAAAGAATCTTCACATCTATCGTTCAAACGGGGCTTATGAACAGCCTTTAAGTAACGAGTGTGAATTGGTTGATGGATCCCTTTTGTTAGATTGGAACGATGGTATATTGCCAAAGGATTACGTATTGTATGATCATTATGGAAATTTTTACGCTCATATCAGTTGTGTGGATTGTACCTATCACGGTACTGAACAAAAGCCCGATGATTGGCCTAACTAAAATGTGGAAGCAAATGAAAAGATTTTTTTGTGGCATATTATTGACCTGTACAGGATTGATTTTATTGAGCGCTTCATCGTTGCACGAACGGATATATCTGCAAACAGACAAGCATTTGTATTTAGCCGGCGAACCGGTTCTGATGAAACTTGCGACCACCGATCAGGAGCAAATTCCGCTTGTTTTCAGCAAAGTTGCTTACGTGGAATTAGTCAGCGAATCCGTTGCACGCTTACAAATCAAAGTTGAACTGACCAACGGGACAGGCGCCGGACGAATGTTACTGCCCACAGATTTGCCGACGGGATATTATCGTTTGATCGCTTATACCCAATTCATGAGAAATGAAGGAGTCGGGGTTTTCTTTGAAAAAAATATCGCGGTGCTGAATACTTTCCAATCGGACTATTATCCTGCTGAATCGGGAAAATCCCTCGACGACGTCAACCCCGAAACTTCAAAACCCGAACCCGAAACTATTTCGCTGCAACCCAACAAGACAGCCTATACCACACGTGAACACGGGGAATTGATTTTAACAGGCTTGCCTGAAAACATGCATACGCTTTCCGTATCCGTTGCCGGCAAGGAATTTGTACCCGTTACAGCGTCAGACGTATCACTGTTCGGGAACAACCTGATGAAAAAACCGGCAGCCTTTGCCGGTGAATTTCTTCCCGAATATGAAGGACATATCATTACGGGTACAATGATCAGTAACGAAACCGGTAAACCTGAATCCGGCAAAACCATGTTAACGCCCGGCATCTCTTTTCCCGGAGAAGGAATTAGGTTTTTTTCGGGACAAAAAACCGAAACTGGGGATATTTGCTTTTTTACGTCGGGTATTTCCGGAACGAACGAAATTGCCACCATTTTATACAATGCAGACGACAAGTATCGTATAGACATTCAGTCGCCGTTCGTATCGGAGTTTGCTCCGGAACAAATGCCGTCGTTGCATGTTGATTCAACTTATTACGGTCAACTGCTTGAGCGGAGCGTTGCTTTACAGGTGCTGCATTATTTCTCGGATGATCCTTCCGTCGGCAGTGACGTTTCGGAACCGTTTTTCAAAATGAAACCCTCGATGAGTTACCCATTGGAAGAATACACCCGGTTTACGACCATGCGGGAAGTTTTTACGGAATTTATTGCCGGCGCCCGGTTTCGCAGAAATGGCGACAAACAGGAAATATCGGTACTTGTCAAAAAGGGAAATTACTTCGAATACGGATCAATGCCGCTTGTTCTGCTCGATGGTGTACCCATTTCCGACCATGATGTGATTTTCAATTATGATCCCCTTGCGGTCGAAATAATCAATATATACTACGGTCCGTGTATGATGGGAGGATACCGGTTCGACGGAATTGTCGAACTGACGACGCATCATCGTCTGCATCAGGATTTGAATCTGAACAGATCCACACAAATCATATCTTATGAAGGGCCACAGACATATCACATGATGGATATTCCCGATTATTCGGATGAAGAAAATCGCAGAAGCCGGATACCCGACGGACGTCATACCTTGCTTTGGAATCCGGATGTTCCCACAGACGGGAAAACCTCCATCCGGTTACCTTTCGATACTTCAGACCTTACCGGCGAATTTCAGGCAACTGTGGAAGGAATCACCAAAGACGGATATTTCATTTTTTCAACCTCCTTTTTTGAGGTTGGACGTTAGGGGTTAATAACGAGCCATCCCTTATTTGTTGCAATGCTTGGGTCGCAAGTGGCTGATCCGGGATTATTGGATATGTTTATCGTTGATCCTCCCGGAATAATCCTTTCGGGTAATATTTCGAACAAAGCGTTTAACCCTGCGGCGCTTAGTTGATTGGAACTGCAATCCAATTGTGTAAGCGCTGTATTGTTGCGCACGTCCAAACTTGTTAATTGATTGCTGTAACAATCCAAATATGTCAGTGCGGTATTGTTACTAACATCTAAATTCGTCAGGTTATTATTATTACAATAAAAGTGTGTAATGTTTTCGCCTCCTATCGTTATGGTATAGGAGAGCCTGTTGGAATAATTGTGATAATATGATATTAATAAATCCGATATTTCGTCTATATTGTCCAATGAGCCGTCGCCCCAATCAATGTTCACTGTACCGCTGCCTAAGATCAAAAACGACGCTATGTTAAACTGTTGTAAAGTCAAGTTCAGGTATATGAATTTATAATTTTCCGGTACTACCTTTACATTGAATACTTCCGTTCTGTTGCCGACCACAGTGGTAACGGTTATGGTTGCTGTACCCGGCATTTTTGCAATGACAACTCCATCTTCTACCGTCGCAACATCGGGGTTGCTGCTTTCCCATTTCACGGATTTGTCGGGAGCATCATTGGGCAATACCGTTGCCGTCAGTTTCAGACTTTTGCCCGAGGGTAATACGGCTGAGGCTTTATCAAGTATAACGCCGGTAACAGCATAGGCTACTATTAGTGTGCAGGTTGCCGTTTTTTGACCGCTCTTCGTGATAGCGGTAATCATGGCCGTGCCTTCGCCTGTGGCAGTTACCACTCCGCCGGTTACAACGGCCACTGCAGGGTCGCTGCTACTCCACATCACGGTTTTGATGGCGGCTTCGTTGGGCGTCACATCGGCGGTCAATGTCAGTGTTTGGCCGGGAGACAATATGGCGAAGGTTTGATCCAGCGTTACACTCATAGGTATACTCGTTATATCAGCAGTACAGGCTACAGAGATGGCCGTCAAAATCACAACAACAACCAACAGATAAAACCTGCCAGGATATTTCGGACAAGGTATAACCTTGTCCGAACACAAAACCTGACCATGAACAATATTACATTTGTACATGGGAAAAATGCAACGCTATTATTTCACCAGCGCTTTCCGACAATAATCTACGCATTTGATCACTTCCTTCACGGCATCGGAACCTTCGGGTACCTTGTATTCCAACTCAATATCACAATTAATCGGATATTTTTCTTTTTGGATCAATTGGAGTATCTCCGTCAAAGGCGTTTGACCTTCGCCGAACGGCATGTTGGAATTATCCTTTGGCGCCTGCGGACCTGTCCTGTCTTTCAAATGAAGGCTGACAATACGTTTGTTCAAGCGTTTGATCAGGTCGCAGGGATTTTGTCCGGTAGCGCGGTAATAATGTCCGACATCGAAGTTCAGCATCAAACGGTCGCCGTATGAAAGCATTTTATCGAAACTGAAGTCCGGCTTACCGGGTTGTTCATGATTGTGCATGATCACGTAAAGTTTATGCTTGTCGGCAAAAGGCGCCATTCGCTTGGCGGCTTCTTCGCCTACTTCTAAGGAAATTCCTTTAGCGCCCAGCGTTTTGCACACCCTGAACGCATAGTCGTTTTCTTTGTCTGACCAATTGGGATCACCCAATTTCAGAATATGGATTTTCACCCCCTGTTTGTCGAACATTTTCTTGATTTCTTTGAATTTGTCCATCGAAACGGTGGTGCGCCATTGGCGGGCGGCATCCTTGTCTGCCGGTATTCCGGCATATTGTTCTACTGCGCCCCCCATCAGTTCTATTGAACTTATTCCCGATTGTACGGCGTATTTCAACATTCCCTCAAGCGACTGGTCGGGCATACTCCGGTAACTGTAAGTAATGGCTCCGATTTGAACACCGCCAAACTTTGAATTAGGCTTTTGGGCAACTGCAAACTGCATACATGATGCAGCGACTAAAATAAAAAACATCTTCTTCATATCTAATTTTTTTTATTGGTTATTGATTTTTTGATTATTGTTTATTGACTGTTTTAAATATTTTTCAGTGTTTCCACAAAATACTCCCAGAACATGGCCACCGACGGTATATTTACTTTTTCGCCGGGAGAGTGCGGATGTTCGATGGTAGGCCCGAATGATATATAATCCATATCGGGATAGTTCCTGCCAAAGATGCCACATTCCAGGCCGGCATGGATCACCTTCACTGCCGCCGGTTTACCGTAAAGATTCCGATAAACATCTTTCATGGTTTTCAGGATGGCCGAATCGAAATTGGGTTTCCATCCGGGATATGCGCCGCTCAGCGTTGTCGAAGCGCCTGCCAGTTCGCAGGCAGCTACCACAGCATTGGCAAGATCTTCTTTTGCCGAATCAACGGAACTGCGCAACAGACACATGATTTCTACCTGCTGTCCGTTCGATCTGACAATAGAAAGGTTGGTTGATGTCTCCACTACTTCGGGCATATCGGTAATCATACGGATAGCGCCGTTGGGAATAGCGTAAACCAGATGGAGCAGTTTATTCTGCGAAGCTGGATCCATCACCGTTTCGGGGCGTTCAACAGGTTCGGCGGTGAAACTGATACCCGATTCTACACCCGACAGTTCGGCTGCAATGATAGCCCCAAAAGACTTAACATCCTTACGGAACTCTTCGCTCATGGCAGAAGGTACCGTAATCACAGCAAAAGCTTCACGTGGAATGGCATTGCGCATGTTCCCCCCGTTGATTGACGATAACCTTAAACCGTGTTTTCGGGCTGCGCCCCACAGGAAACGGTTGAGCAGTTTATTGGCATTACCGCGTCCCAGATGAATATCTAAACCCGAATGACCTCCTTTCAGTCCTGTCAGCCGGAGTTTGAATGTCGCAACGTCACTGTCCGAAGGTTCTGATGCGCAGGGAAGATATGATTCGGCATTGATCCCGCCGGCGCAACCGATATACAGCTCACCTTCTTCTTCCGAATCCAAGTTAATGAAAACGGAACCTTTGAGCAGTCCTGCTTGAAGAGCGTTAGCGCCGGTCATGCCGGTTTCTTCGTCTATGGTGAACAGGGCTTCCAGCGGGCCATGCTTCAGGTCTTTCAGTTCGAGTGCTGCCAGCGCAGCCGCCACACCTATTCCATTGTCAGCGCCCAGCGTTGTACCTCTGGCGCGAACCCAGTCGCCGTCTATGTATGCATCAATCGGATCTTTTTCGAAATCGTGCTGTACGTCGCTGTTTTTTTGCGGCACCATGTCCAAATGCGCTTGCAATATCACTCCTGGACGGTCTTCCATACCTGCAGAAGCCGGCTTACGGATGATTACGTTACCTGTGACATCTACGGTATAATCCAGCCCCTGTGCAATGGCAAACTCTTTCACAAACTCTGCCGCTTTGCCCTCTTTCTTTGATGGCCGCGGTATTGCGCATAAATCATTGAAATGTTTCCACAACACTTGAGGTTGCAGGTCTTCCAGTTTTTGGCTCATATCCTGATGAAATTTTCATTAAATATGCGTACAAAGATAATATTTTTATATATATCCTGATATGAAAAGAAAAAAAGTCACTGCTTCGATTTCAAGTGTTTTGCAAAAAAATCTTCCACCTGATTCAGCAAATTTGGGTGTAAAAATTCGATGCTGCCGTGTTTTCCTCCCGGAATGACGATGAACCGGCAATCTGCTCCTGCTTCACGCAGTGCTTTGTCGTAGATGACGCTCTGTTCAAATGGAACAAGTTCATCGGCATCGCCGTGCAAGATAAGAATCGGCGCCACATCTTTTTTGACATAATTCATGGGACTGGCTTTTGCCCATGACTCTTTCCAATTCGGATCATCAGGATCGATAAGAATTTTTTTTGCATAAGATTTGGCTGTTTCCGGATCTGCCGAAGAGTATCTGTCAAAAGCGGTCGGCCCGAAAAGATCGCATACTGCTTGAACATCACTCGATTGTTCCAGATGTTCGCCTGCGTCAAATTCAGCCATTCCCGCAGTTGATCCCATCAAGGCGACAAGATGACCTCCGGCTGAGGCGCCCCACGCCCCGATGCGTTCTTTGTCAATCTTATACTTTTCCGCATGGGCGCGAAGCCAGCGAACAGCAGATTTACAATCCTGCAACTGAGCGGGGAAATAGGCCGTGTCAAGCAGACGGTAATTGGTGATGGCTACAACATAACCATAAGGAACCAGCCAGTTGGCATTGAAGACATATTCGTCCTTTTTCCCTTTTGTCCAACCGCCTCCGTGTACGACAAGAATTGTCGGGTATGGTTTTTCGGCCTTTTCGTAATCTTCGGGAAGGTAGAGATCCAACTGCTGACGATATCCCCCGCCTGTCACGTAAGGAATGTTTTTGAGGACGACAATATCCGGATTCGGCGCGACTTTAGGCTGTCCCCAGGCAAATAAGGAAAATAATCCAAGAAACAGGGAAAAAACTAATACTTTCATTTTCAATTATTTTTGACTAATAACTTTTTATCCGTTGTCACAAACATTCTTGTGCTTTTGGTATATTCAAGTCCTGATTTTGTTTTATATTTTAAATCCACATAAAAAGCCTTATATCCTGACGCCGGATAACCGACATTGACAACAATTTCGTTTTGTCCGGCTGCATTCAGGTTTTCGCCCGACCAGACTTCATTCCTGAAATCCTGATTTTTCGATACCGCATACCATAACTCGGCGCCCAATAATGCGTCGGGGGTCGTTTTTACTTTGATCGTCATGAGGTTCGACTGCTCGCTGATGGTCTCATCGCAAATCGGGTGATTCCCATCGGTAGCGGTTATTTCAAAAAATGCGCCCAAGGATGTAAACGCTTTTTGTCCGTCGCCAAGATTGTGTTTTGCATTGGGAACATAGCAGATAAAATTAACGCCCGGAATATCGTCAATATAATTTTTGACGGCGTCCACCGGCCAATAGGGATCATTGGTGCCCATAAACAGCATTTTGGGCATGGTTAAGTTTTTCCGGTACGAATACGGATCAACCATAGCGACAATCTCCATTCCGCCTTCGGTTGCAATTTGTTGCGCGATTCCAAGGTTTACATAATCCTGAATTTGAATGCTGTAATCATTCCATACCTCGATTTGATAATCTATGTTTACAGGCATGTTCAGAACGTCAATCACCATAGGCGCTATGGCTTTTACCCGCTTGTCGTGTGCGCCGGTCAGCCATGTTGTCCAGCCGCGTTTCGATTGCCCGGAGACGACGAATTGTTTCACATCCCATTCCAGTTCCTTGTCGGTCAATTGCTGTATGACATCCATCGCTTTGATGGCGCTTTTGGTCATAGGAAAGAGCAATGGCCATGTCATATCGCCGTCGTTCAGGTAATTATGAAAAGTATAAGAGATCAGGGCGTCTTCCTCCAAGCCATTATAAAGCGGTTGATTGGGCACCTGCCAGAGTACGGATGTAATAGCCATGCTGTTTTTGGCAATTTGACGCACGGGAGCGAGAAAATTATACGCCCATGGCGGCGTAAAAGGTTCGCCATCTATGTTATCGCCTCCGGTGATGTACAAAAGGGCGTCATGATATTGCAACACATCCGGAACAATGATCATCATCTCATGTTTCCACTCGTATTCCCTCCATTGTTGCGAAGTAAATTTCACCAGGTACAGCGTTGTCCCGTCCTCATGAGTTTTTTCAACCAGTTCCCATCGGAAAGAACTGTCGGAATTGTTGAGATATGCCTGCATGGCTGTTGCAGGCGTAACCGGTTTCTTCGTCTCGTTAGAACAGGAAACCAGTAAGCCCGCCAGCAGGGTGAAACAAAATAATACTTTTTTCATTGAAGTGTTTTTTAATTGACAAACATCAACGAAACTGCCCAAAAATTGATATATCGGATATAAAAATTTTTGAGCAGTTTGTTTGATCCAAACATTTTACCAGGGTTTACCGGTACCTTGTAAAACCCACATCTTAGCCCATGCGGTATTCAATCCTTCCTCCTCAGTATAATAGTTGGTTCTTTCGAGACCGGTCTCTATGGCTTGTTTTACATTTTCCGTATTATAATTTAGTTCGTTATCGCCATAATAAAACCGTAAGGGAAGCGCATCCTGTTTGGCAACTTTTCCTGGTCGGAGGAAATCGGGTAGACCAGTTCTTCTATAGTCGAACCAGGCTTCGGTGGCAGCAGTCCAACTGGCAATCCATTTCTGTTCCATGATTTGTTTCAATGTTCCGTCGAACACAACGCCGGGATTTGCAATATAGTCGCTGTAATCATCGGCTACATCCCATGTTTCGAAAGATGCCTTGATACCTGCGTAATAATGATCTTCAGCCGATCCGCCCCATCCTTTCAGCGCTATTTCGGCAAGGCTGAAATGCATCTCTGCAGCCGATAACATTCTTGCTTTCAGCAAAGGATCGTTACTTTTCTTGTACAGATCGCTGATGTGGGAGGCATGAGGATTGATGGGCGCCTGCAGCAAATTGGGGTTTAAATTATAAGGATAAGCAGCGCCATTCCATGATACGGGTAAACCAACATAATCCTTATTATAGCAGAGTGGTGTTCCTTCGAAATCGGTGAGCCATCTATCTTCAATTCCTTTACCAATCACTCGTTCTCCATCAATAATCTGGTCAAAATTATTAGGTCTATCGGGATCGAGCACCAATGGTATT
>Ga0082212_10008523_pt1 | contig 13377 bp, 8 predicted proteins | sample TergutNt197P3_FD_71548 | JGI IMG/M metagenome (GOLD analysis project Ga0082212, IMG submission 71548) | Neocapritermes taracua P3 segment gut microbial communities from Petit-Saut dam, French Guiana - Nt197 P3 | ecosystem: Host-associated > Arthropoda: Insects > Digestive system > Gut ... | reverse complement strand
AGGCAAGGATGGCTGGATGCAGGTGTGCCCTACGCGGCTGGAACCTTCGAGTCGGAATCTCGGTTCACGCAAAGGATGGCAGTAATGTTCAGAAATACAGTATTAGGTGTCACACTGGGTTTGGTTGTGATATTGGTGAGCGGCTGTGTTGACCCGCCAGCGAACACACACACTCCTACTGCGTCGACCATGCCCACGATCACGTCTACACCATCCCCATCTGATTCCCCTATACCAATCGAAACTCCGAGCATGAGCTCAAGTGCTCCGCTGGAGAGTTTCCCTCCTTTTGAAGATGGGCCAGATGCTGACTTCAGGCCAGAGACTTGGGATCTGAGTGAATTGTTAAAGTGTGGCATGAGCCAAGATCAACTTATGACAGTAGAAGGCAATCTCGATAGTTATTTTATGGATATCAATAGTGAGGAGCCTGATCCGGCTAAGCGTGTAACGTTCTATCAGGTTAGTGATGTGACCCGTAGTGAAACAAAAACCGGTGGCTGGGTGTATAGCGCGCGCGTGATAACTAATGTTGGTGATCACGAGTTACTCGTAACAGTGCCAGACAGCGAGGAGTCGTGGGGAACAAAAATCATGTTTGATGGCGAGGAAACTTTATAGTAGACACTGAACTGATGATTGGTTTTAATGTAACAAATGATTGGAACGAGTGTGGAATCCTTAAAGGCTACAAGAAGGCATTCCAAGGCGTCGATCTTTTCTATGGTTTTCGCTGCCATCTTGGTGATGAGTGGTTGTAATGGTGTGGAACCCCCAGTGTCTCCGACACCGAGCACACCGACATCTGTGCCTACAGACAGCATGGATCCGAGTGTTACAGTCTCGTCAAGTCCTGAACCCATCAGATGTTCCGAAAATGTCACCTTACCTGTGGGTGTGAGTCTAGCTGTATGCGATGGTGTTCCAGCCAATGCTAGCGGCATGATTGATTTATATGATGAAACTAGTAACTTTTATGCTTTCGTTTCTCCCTTGAAGAGCATTCGCTGTAACTGGCTGCCATACGATGAGGGCCTTGAGGGTGGCTGGTCTGGAGGTGTCGACTGCGAAATAGACAATACCTCAGCGACTGCTCAAAATTGCGATGACGACGACTGGAATGGTTATCGAGTTTGGGTGATGAGTGATGCCGAAGGAGAAGTTTGCTCAAGTAGTGCGATGTGGGGGTTCGAGGAAGATGATGGACCTCCAGTTATGTTGGAATATGGAACCTCCATTGCTGATTATCCGTGGGCTTGCTTGTCTGAGGTTGATGGGTTGACTTGTTGGAATACTGAAACGTTCCACGGGTTCAAACTCTCAGAAACTGAACAACTCGTCTGGTGATTAAAGGAAGACTACCTTTGTTTGTTTCACATTTTCTTCGGCAGTCCGCGCCCAACAGAAGGTGACTGAGATAATGAAGATTCCGATGCGGATATTTACAACTTTCGTTTTCATCTTCGCTGTGAGTGGCTGTAACGGTGTGGAACCACCAGTGGCACCTACATCGGAAACTCCTACGTTGAGCCCTGCGCCAACAAACAACTAGCCAGCTTCTGCCGCTAGTTACCGCTGCTCTACCGACGGAAATACTCCTCAATTCGTGGGTTTTAGCAGCGGGAATAGGATAGTTTCTCGGATGCCAGCACCGGTAAGCAGCATCATCAGTCGATCAATTCCAAGACCGTTACCGCCCATGGGGGGCGCGCCCTGCTCCAGAGCTGCAAGGAAATCCTCGTCAAGTTGCATAGCTTCGACATCGCCCGCAGCCGCTTTCAGAGATTGAGCCACCAGCCGTTCGCGTTGAATCACCGGATCGATCAATTCTGAAAAGCCAGTGCCGCGTTCTACGCCGCCGATTATCAAATCCCAGGCTTCGATTAAATCGGGATCACTGCGATGTGGCCGAGCCAACGGCTGGGCGATGGGCGGATAGTCGTAAACAAAGGTTGGCTGAAGCAGTGTGGGTTCAACTATCTCACTGAACAGCTCCATAACCAGCTTCTGAGCCTCCCAGGCCGGATTGTAGGCGATCTCGCGGGCATCAGCGATAGCACGCAGGGCAGTGGCAGCAGTGGCTGGAGTAATCTCTTCACCGACAGCTTGCGACAGCGTAGGATAGACCGGTTTCCACGCCCATTCTCCATCCAGATTGATCTCGCCATCGGGAGTTTGGATAATACGCGAACCAATAGCATCAGCAGAATGTACGATCAACCGTTGCGTCATCGCTGCAATGGAGTGCTGATCGCCCCAGGCCTCGTACGCTTCCAGCATGGTGAACTCAGCCGAATGCGAGGAGTCAATCCCTTCGTTGCGGAAAATTCTGCCGATCTCGTAAACCCGATCTGCGCCGCCCACCATCGCGCGCTTCAAGAAAAGTTCCAAGGCGATGCGCAGTGTCATCGGTATGTCAAAAGCGTTCAGGTGAGTGTTGAAAGGTCGCGCTGCTGCCCCGCCATGGATCAATTGCAGTGTCGGCGATTCAATCTCAATGTAGCCTTCGCCGTTGAGGGTTTCGCGGATGGTTCTAGTTACGATTGCCCGTTTTCTGACCATATCGCGCGCATCAGGGCGAACAATCAAATCGACATGACGCAGACGAACCCGGTTCTCCTCGTTGAGATCTTTGTGCAGTACCGGGAGTGGTCGCAAGGCTTTGGATGCCAGCATCCAAGTCGACGCTAAAACCGAAAGTTCACCGCGTTTGGAGCAGATTACCCGCCCGCTCACCGAAACAAAGTCCCCCAGATCGACCGACGCCTTCCACGAATCCAGCGCCTGCGCGCCAACTTCGGCCAGCGACAACATAACTTGCAGTCGAGTACCAGATTCATCCAAAGTAAATCCATCTTGGATGGAGGCAAAGCAGAGTTTCCCAGTGTTGCGGATAAAAACGACCCGTCCTGAAACGCAAACCTGATCGCTTGTTTCTTCGCCAGTTTGCAAATGCCCCCAAAGTTGGTGAACTTGCGCAGCGCTGTGGGTGCGCGGCACTGCGATTGGGTAGGGTTCAACTCCATTTTCCAGCAGTTTTGCACGCTTACTGGCTCTCACGAGTTGTTGTTCACTCAACTCTTGGTCCAGGTTTTGGCTTGAAATCGTTTCGTCCACCTGAACAGATTACCGTGCGCTAGCGGCAAAACGCCTCTAGGCTATTGGAGAAGTTGTGAGAATTTGAGGACGTGGATGGTCAAACTTTTTGCCAAATTTCTAAAGCCGTACCGGTGGTTGCTGCTCGCGGTGATCGGACTGCAATTGGTTCAGGCCATGGCTTCGTTGCTACTGCCCAGCCTCAATGCCTCCATCATCGACGACGGGGTCGCCAAGCAAAACTTCGCGCACATCTGGACTTTTGGGGCTTTCATGCTCGGGGTTTCGATCTTGCAGGTTGCCGGACAGATCTCAGTGACCTGGTGCGGTTCTCGGGCAGCGATGGGGTTCGGACGCGATCTGCGCCAAGCAGTTTTTGATAGCGCCATCAACTTTTCCCGGCGGGAAATGGGAGAGTTCGGGGCGCCATCGTTGATTACTCGCAGCACCAACGACGTACAGCAGGTGCAGCAGTTCGTGTTGATGTCTGCGGTGGTGATCGTCTCTGCGCCACTGGTGATGATCGGCGGCGTGGTTATGGCACTGCGTGAAGACCCGGGGCTGAGCTGGCTGATCGTAGCTGCGGTTTTTGCCCTTGGGGTGGTTATTTCGGTGCTGGTAGTGCAGATGACTCCGCTGTTCAAACAGATGCAAATCCGAATCGACAACCTCAACCGCGTGCTACGGGAACAGATTTCTGGACTGCGGGTTATCCGAGCCTTCACTACCGAACCGACCGAAGCTGCCCGTTTCGATCGGGCAAACCGTGATTATGTGAAGACGGCTTTGGCAGTTGGTGCCCGCATGATGACCATGTTCCCGACCGTGTTTCTCATCATGAACTTGACCCAGGTTGCGGTGATCTGGTTTGGCGCGGGGCGTATCAACCAGGGCGATCTACAGGTGGGACAGTTGACGGCCTACCTGTCATACCTCATGCAGATTTTGATGAGCGTGATGATGGCGTCAGTGATGTTGATGATCGGCCCCAGGGCGGCGGTTACCGCTGGTCGAATCAAGGAAGTATTAGAAACGAATTCTTCGGTGGTGCCTCCCGAAAACCCAGTTACCGAGTTGCGTGCCCACAGCGTCGTCGAATTTTCTGACGTTGAATTTCGCTACCCGGGCGCTGCCGAACCAGTCATTCGTCAAATCACATTTACAGCCAAACCAGGCACGACTACTGCGATCATCGGGGCAACCGGTGCTGGTAAAACGACCTTGGTTAATCTGATTCCGCGACTTTATGACGTCAGTGCGGGTCGGGTGTTGGTCGATGGGGTCGACGTGCGCGAGTTGGATCAGGATTTGCTGTGGGCTCAGATCGGCATCGTCCCACAACAGCCCTACCTGTTCTCAGGCACGATAGCTTCCAATCTGCGAATGGGTAACCCTGATGCCAGCGACGATGAATTGTGGCAAGCTCTCGACGTGGCACAGGCCACCGAGTTCGTATCAAAGTTAGCCGACGGCTTGGAAGCTCCAATAGCCCAAGGCGGAACCAATGTTTCCGGCGGGCAACGACAACGACTGGCAATCGCTAGAGCCTTGGTGCGCAAACCTGAGATTTACATTTTCGACGACTCGTTCTCAGCTCTTGACGTAGCCACCGACGCTCAGGTACGAGCCGGATTGGCCGAAACCACCAAGGATGCCGCGGTAATCGTCGTGGCACAACGAGTTTCAACGATCCGGGACGCCGATCAGATCGTGGTGCTTGAAGAAGGCACGATCTGCGGTATCGGTACCCACGAATGGCTGCTGGAGAATAATCCTACCTACGCCGAGATTGTCGAATCGCAATTTCAAACCGAGGAGGCTCCGGCATGAGCACTCCTGCTAAAAACCTAGCACCCGGCCTCGACAAACCAAAAGCGAATGCCAGACCCGAATATGGCCCTACAGGGCCTCGGGGCGGTGGCCCGATGGGGCATGGCCGCCGCGCCACGGGAGAGAAAGCTATCAACTTCCTGCCCTCGTTGAAGCGGTTAGCGCTGCAACTGAATAAGGAAATCCCGAAGATCGTCATCATCGTTTTTACGATCATCATTGCCACTGCCGCCCAAGCCGTTGCACCCAAGATCTTAGGCAACGCCACCGACATAATCTTCGACGCGTTCATGGCAAAACGACCGATAGATTTTGGCGGTGTCGGGGAGCAGTTAGCGATTGCTGCTGGAATCGCCTTCACCTCCGGTTTGGCAATGTGGATTACCGGTTTGGTGATTAATGGCATTGTGCAGCGTTCGGTCTACCGGATGCGTAAACAGATTGCCGAGAAAATCACCCACTTGCCGCTGAAATACTTTGACTCCCAGCCGCGCGGGGAGCTACTCAGTCGTGTGACAAACGACCTGGACAACGTTTCACAGTCGATGCAGCAGTCGTTCTCGCAGGTGCTCACCAACCTTTTCACGGTGCTGGGTGTGCTGGTGATGATGTTCTATCTGTCGTGGATATTGGCGTTGGTCGCACTGTTGACAATCCCGTTGGCCATCGTCGTCACCATGATTATTGGTAAACGTTCCCAGAAGCTCTTTGCGGCGACCTGGAAAGACACCGGACAGCTTAACTCCCAGATTGAGGAGGCTTACACCGGACAAGACTTAGTTAAGGTTTTCGGCAGGCAGCGTGAAATCGCCGCTGCATTCCGCAAGAAGAACCAAGAGTTGTTCGAGGCCTCGTTTGGGGCACAGTTCGTGTCTGGAATCATCATGCCGGTCATGTCGTTCGTGGGGAATCTGAACTATGTGGTCATCGCCGTTGTTGGTGGGCTACAGGTAGCGACTGGCGGGCTCACACTCGGTACTGTTCAGGCGTTCATCCAATACTCACGGAATTTTACCCAACCCATTACGCAACTAGCTTCGATGGCGAATCTGCTCCAGTCGGGGGTAGCTTCTGCCGAGCGGGTGTTTGAAGTGCTGGACACCGCTGAAGAATCGGATGCTGATGCGACACAAACGCCGTCACAGGCGTTCACGGGATTGGTTACCTTCGAGAATGTGGAGTTCAGCTACGATCCGGAAAAGCCGTTGATTACCGATCTGTCATTGCGGGCAGAGCCTGGCTCAACCGTGGCAATTGTCGGCCCGACTGGGGCTGGCAAAACCACCTTGGTGAATCTGATTCTGCGTTTCTACGACTTGCAATCTGGACGTATCGCCCTAGATGGAATAGACATCACGACTATCCCACGTCGGGATTTACGTTCACTAGTTGGCATGGTGCTGCAAGATACCTGGCTGTTTGGGGGCACAATCCGCGAAAACATTGCCTATGGGCGCCAAGATGCCAGCGAAGCTGAGATTATGCAGGCGGCCAAGGCTACCTATGTGGATCGTTTCGTGCGCTCGTTGCCTGAAGGCTATGACACCTTGGTCAACGAGGAGGCTTCCAACCTTTCTGCTGGGGAAAAGCAGCTAATCACCATTGCGCGGGCTTTCCTGGCTGACCCCACCATCTTGATCTTGGACGAGGCTACTTCCAGCGTAGACACCCGAACCGAGTTGTTGTTGCAGCGGGCGATGAAAGCCCTGCGGGCTGACCGTACTTCATTTGTGATTGCGCACCGGCTTTCTACGATTCGTGACGCTGACACCATCTTGGTCATGGAACACGGCGACATCGTCGAGCAAGGCAACCATGGTGAGCTGCTAGCCGCAAAGGGCGCGTACTATCGCCTCTACCAAGCTCAATTCCAGGGAGTCACCCAAACCGAGGATCCTTCAGATTGAGTGCTGGCTATCTCCCGCTGCCTCGTGTGCCTTTTCTCTGAGTTTCGATACGGAACCCAGAGGTTCCTACTCAACCTGCTTCGCAGTTCCCCACAGCAATCCCCTCAGCAGGAAGGGCGGTACAGCGAAATACCCAGCGGCAAGAGTCCACCGAACGCGATAAGGGCGAGCGCTAACGCTATGGCTAGGCTGGTTCCAGGCAGGGTCGTGCCGCCAGTATCTGCCTTGAACGGGTTCTCGTCTTCACCATCTTCTGTTTTCTTGCCGGAATCGTCGTCTTTATCGTTGGTATCGTCGCCCTCGTTGTCGGTTTCTTTATCTTCTCCTTCGTCTGCCTCTTCCCCACCGTCATCGTTCACGGCTTCAGTATTGGTGAACGTCAGCATGGTGTCCGCGGACAACTCGATTTCTACGACACCGTCCGATGCTGGTATCGAGGTACCGGAATCCAGGGTGTAGCTGACCGTGAAGCCGTCGAAGTTTAGTTCCTTTACCCGATAGGTTCCGACGAAAAGACCGTAGATAGTCGCTGACTCACCAGCTTTCAAGCTGAATACTGTCGGCTCGCCATCGGAGTTCGTGCTAATACGACTACTGTCAATGCCAGTGATGATAAAAGTGTCATTTAGGGGAGCATCCGATGTTGAAAGCGGCACTGCCCAAGGGTATGAGTCCAATCCAAGACCATCATCAAGACACCACACGCTGAAAGAGAAAAGGTCATCCGGTGTGGCCGCTGATGTTGAAATGACCGTCTTTGAGATGGTCAGATTCGCCATAGTTAGCCGCTGATTTATGAACATCAATCGTGCATAGCCCGCTTCAGACAGCTCGATATTGCTGACAGCATATGGGCTGATCGTCCAATTCGCGTCGTCTAGGTTGCTGCGTTGGGAGGCGGGATCGAACTCATTTACTGTTTTTGCATCGTCAGCATAGTAGCTCAATATGTACATCGGAATGACGTCAGTTGACACGTCGCGTTCTTGGACGCGGTAGGTGAATGCTGGGTCGAGTTCAAGTAATACTGATTTACGGGAGCCAAGTGTGAACGTACCGGCTGCAGCATCAACAATCCAACTCGAATCACCTAGAAAAACCTCGGCACTGAGGTTTACCGGAGACCAGGAGACTCCTTCGTCATCGCTCTGCTCAACCACGAAGGTATAGGACACGCCTGTCTCAATGTCAGCCCCATGTACAGCCAACTTCTCGACGTAGAGTTGCGCACGGGCTAGCTGTTCTACGGCTGTATTTGTATTGTAGAAAGTCACCATCGCCAGGTCGTCATCCATTTCGAAGCCGACAGTTGTGCCTCCTGCGGCTCGGCTTCCAGAGCCCGCTGCCGCAACATTTAACTGATATTCGGAGCTGTAACCAGCAGCAGCGCTCTCTACTACTCGGTACTCGTATCCGACTGGAAGATAGCTGAACATAGCTAGTCCGTTTGCTGTCAAAGTGAAAGTGTTGCTGACGTCATTGACACTGGCAGCCCCATGCACCGGATAGTCACTCAGGTTCAAGACCACGAACTGGCCGTCGCCTGGGTCTTGCGTGTACTCCACCCTGAAAGTGAACTCGGTATTGTCGGTGTTTGTGCTGTTCTCGACCTGTTTGGCAATGAAAAGCTGACCAAGGTCAACATCGGAGGTATGTAAACCAGTTTCGGCGTACAAGTTGACCTCTGCCCCAGAGTTAGCAGCACCAATGAAGGCTTGCACCGCGTTCCAGGACTGGGAACCGTCAGCTTGTTGGTTGATAAAGAACACCGGAGTTCCCTCGATCAGCGGCACATTATTTGCCATTGCGTACGCCTTGAGAATCAGATCACCGGTATGGCTGCGACTGGCCGGAATCTGTAGGTAGAAAGGTTCACTCGTCCACACTCCAGCGCTGATAGTGCCAGCAGCAGCATCCAAATACTGCGCATTGTTCGATGTTCCCGGAATGGTTTTTAATCCGGGCAGTGGCGACTTGTCAGCAGCAACCAACGTGATGTCGTCAGCAGATGACCCACCTACCGTTACTGGCACATCGTCCAAATCCAAGGCATAACCTGAACCTGCCGCATCGGATAAAGTCACCGAAGCAGTCACCGGCCCATAGAACTGATAGCTGGCATCAGAGACTAGTTGGGTTCCAGCCGCATCGTAGTTCAACTCAACTTCCAGTCGCGTGATTCCGGTGGCTTGTTCAAAGGTTGCACTGGCAACGAGCGCATCAACCAGGTCAGCAAAAATCTTTGCCTTGCCAGTGGTGAAGTCTGAACCGAGACTAGTTCGCAGCACTGTCAAGGAATCTCCCACCAGAATCTTCCACATGGCAACCTTGCTAGCCATCAGCGCGATCTGCTTGTCTATGGCGCCCAGGGCGGGATAGAGAGCGCTCAGCCTTGCCACACTAGCTTTACTTTGAGCGTCGTCGCTCAGATAGTCGCCGCGGTACCCGTTGACGCTGAGCCAAGTCACGGCGTCAATATTTTTATAGAGGGTCGCTGACATATTCCAAGGTGCCGCAGAGACGTAATCGCCCTTCTCGTCCACTGTCGCGTTCGTCGCCCTATCCCAATAGGTACTGTCAGCAAGCGTGTGGAAGGGCACGAAGGGATCGATGCAGTAAAGCTGACCGGCTATCTGAGTGCCGCCGATGGGAATATCTGCCGCGCCATTCCAGATATTACTGTTTGGATAGACCAGTGAGTACGTCAGTTGCACGTCGTCGTAATACCGCAGCGTCGCGGTGTAACGGGTGTCGTCTGCGGCGTATGCCGGTTGCACCACCACAGGAGAGATGAGCGCTAATGTGATAATTAGCGCACTCGCCCAAACCCCAACTCGTCGTGTCATTGTTCATGCCTCCTCCAGGTGGGCTACACGTACGGCGTACGTGGAGGCAGTAAAGGGTAACGAGGTGAGTAACCGCGAACATCACTTGTGTTAAAACGTGAGGTGTTCACGTCATTCATTGCGTGCTACACCCTTCGAAGCAGCACCACGAACTTAAACGCGCTATAACCCATAAGTGTCGTTTGGACAATTCTAGTAGCAACATCGCGGCCTTGTCTTGAATTTTGACAAAGATCATGCTGACGCAGTTGCGGTTGTGTTCTAGTCGGGTGAGTCGTAGGTGCTTCACCACCAGCTCAAACCAGTTTTGGCTAGCGATTATTCCCAATCCAATCTAATGGTCTGGTTCAAGGCGTCGAATCGTAGACAGTGTTTGTGTGTCCACACTGCGAACAAGCGAATTATGTAATAATACGTAGTGACGCTAGCTTCAGCATAGGGATGCAAGTACCTTGGTTTGCAGCAAAAGTGGGCCGATATGGCAAGAAACCTCAAATAGCTTCGGTACAACAAGAACATAGCAGGTACTAAGTTTCCTGGACTATCATGCGTTCATTTTGGTCAAACTATGTGCAGATTGTTGCCCAACAAAGCTACAACCGCTAGATTCTTACCCATGACTGCGGAAATACTCGCCAGATGGCAATTTGGCATTACGACCGTATACCACTTCTTGTTTGTCCCAATAACCATCGCATTGTCGCTCCTAGTAGCAGTTTTGCAGACAATGTGGGTTAAGTCGGGGAACGTGAGGTTCTTACGGTTAACCAAATTCTACGGAAAATTATTCCTAATTAACTTTGCAATGGGTGTCGTCACCGGCATTGTCCAGGAGTTCCAGTTCGGCATGAACTGGTCTGAATACTCCCGGACCGTCGGTGACATTTTTGGCGCCCCACTAGCTATGGAAGCTCTCATAGCCTTCTTCCTAGAGTCCGTTTTCTTGGGCGTTTGGGTCTTTGGCTGGGACAAGCTTCCAAAGAAAGTTCACCTAGCTACGATTTGGCTAGGCTCGATCGGTACCTTAATCTCGTCAATCTTCATCCTCGCGGCAAACGCTTGGATGCAAAACCCGACCGGCGCAGAATTCGCCAATAATCGGGCACAGATGACGGATTTACTCGCTGTTATCCTCAATCCAGTCGCCGCTACCACGTGGACTCACGTAATCTTCGGTGCCTTCATGACTGCCGGTGCGTTAGTGCTGGGAGCCGCTGGCTGGAATCTAGTACGCGTGAACCGCGAACATCCAAATTCCGATGATGTCGCCGACTTCCGTTGGGCAACTCGTTTCGGCGCTTGGGTGCTTATCGTGGCCTGTGTGGGCGTCGTTGTGACCGGCCACATCCAAGGTCAGGTTCTGACTGATTTGCAGCCCATGAAGATGGCTGCGGCTGAGAATCTGCAAAAGACCACAGACTGCGCTCCATTTGAGATCGTTCCAGGTCTGGGCGTTCCTTGCGTTTTGAGCTTCATGGCTACAAACGATCCAGGCGCTGAAGTTCGAGGCATGGACGACCTAGCGGCCGAGTACAGTGCAAAACTGGCAGCTGGTAAGCCACTCGACGACCGAAATCAGTTGCAAGTCACTACCGCTGCGGCGGGAGCTGGAATCTGGGGACAGAAAGACGCGGTTGACTGGATTCCTCCAGTCATGCCGAGCTTCTGGTCGTTCAGATTCATGATGCTGCTCGGTGTGATTGGCGTTGCGATTGGCATCTACACGCTGGTCGCCACCAAGGGAACCAAGATTCCTAAGGGCGGCAAGGGCTGGACAGCAATGATGATCCTTACACCGCTAATGCCGCTATTTGCTTCCAGCTTCGGCTGGCTGGTGACTGAGATTGGCCGTCAGCCATTCATAGTCAACGGAGTGTTGAGCACACATGCTGCCGTTTCGCCCGGTGTCACCGCCTTTGAGGTTGGAATGACATTGGTGCTGTACACCTTGATCTACGCAGTATTTGCGGTGGTCGAAGTGAATCTGATGTTGAAGTACATAAAGCTCGGAATGCCGCATTATCTCAGAGAACCAGAGGTTCAAACTGATGAAGATGCTCCGATGAGCTTCGCATACTGATAGGCAGGTGTAGAAATGAATTTCAATTTTGCATTTAACCTTCCTGAAGCGGTCCCCTCTGCATTGGCGGTCGTTTGGTTCCTCCTAGTCGCTGTTTTGTGGGTCGGGTATCTCGTCCTTGAAGGCTTCGACTATGGCGTAGCTATGCTCATTCCATTCCTCGGCAAGTCTGAAAAAGAACGTCGAGTGATGATCAATACCATCGGCCCAGTCTGGGACGGTAACGAAGTTTGGCTATTGACCGCTGGTGGCGCAATGTTTGCAGCTTTCCCAGCCTGGTACGCCACACTGTTCTCCGGACTGTACCTGCCACTGTTCTTGGTGCTGGTTGGCTTGATTATTCGTGGCGTGTCCTTCGAATATCGTTCCAAGCATCCAAATACAAAGTGGCGCGGTACGTTTGACTGGCTGGCATCGATCGGTTCATTCCTGGTTCCGTTGGTGTTTGGTGTTGGCTTTGCCAACTTCGTCATCGGCTTGCCGGTGGTTACCGATCCGAACAACCCGGCGCTGTTTGTAGTCGCAACTAGCCAAGCTAACGTTGGTGTGACGCCATACTTCTGGGAGTTGTTCAGCCCATTCGGTCTGCTCGGTGGCATCGCGGTAGTCGCATTGTGTCTATTCCACGGTTCTATCTACCTGGTTCTCAAGACCAAGGGTCAAATCCATGATCGGGCAAAGAAATTTGCTAAGACCATGGGTCTGATCACCATCGCTGGCGGCGCAGTATTCCTGGTTTGCCAGAACCTGTTCTGGGCTCCAGTGTTCCTGTCCGGTCTGAACTGGATTCTGGTATTAGTAGCGGCGGTGGCTCTGATCTGGGCCTGGCTCAACATTGGCAAGGGCACGTCCTTCGTCGCCACCTCCGTGGCTTGGTTGGCTGTGGCCTTGGGCATCTTCATTCGGATGCTCCCAGGTTTGGGCTTTGTCGATGCGGGTACGCGCACTGTCTTCGATGCCAGTGGCGAGCTGTTCGGAATGAACGCCTTCGCTGCCGCTTCGACAGATGGCACGTTGCTGATCATGTTGGTCATTGCGCTGATCATGGTTCCGATTGTGTTGGCATACACGATCTGGGTCTACTGGACGTTCCGGCGTCCGATTGGCGTAAGCAACATTCCAGACGATGTCGTTGCAGATGCCAAGTAATACGAAAGCAGCATCTTCACTTGTGTGAAAGCTGACTATCAATAGCTATCGGGGGAGAGTCGCCAAGACTCTCCCCCGATTTATTTTTGCCCAATCTTGACTCGATTTATGCCCTGGTGCGGGTTTCTCTTTCGAGACAACGGTAAACTGTTCGCCTTCGTGGCCACCGGAATGCTGAGCCCGGGTGCCTGCGACAGCCGCCTGGGGTTGTTTCATCGCTACAGGTTGGTGCAGCTAGCAGCTAACACTAGAACCGGAGCTGACGATAAGGTGTAGCAATGCCTGGTCCTTTAGACACAAATCTGTTGCGTCGCGCGCGTGCGACCAGAGGTTTCCTGATTGCAGGTACCGGTGTGGGCTCAGTAAACGCAGTGTTGACGCTGTTCCAGGCTTGGCTGATCGCATATGCCGTCACTTTTTTATTTGATCATCTTTGGTGGCATTCGCCGGATGTCGAGATACAGGCGAA
>Ga0082212_10008522_pt1 | contig 13377 bp, 13 predicted proteins | sample TergutNt197P3_FD_71548 | JGI IMG/M metagenome (GOLD analysis project Ga0082212, IMG submission 71548) | Neocapritermes taracua P3 segment gut microbial communities from Petit-Saut dam, French Guiana - Nt197 P3 | ecosystem: Host-associated > Arthropoda: Insects > Digestive system > Gut ... | reverse complement strand
GCTGGCTGTAACAGGTGAAATATCTGTCGGCTATACTGATGATTTTTTCTTTATATTTTTCAGCTGAGGGATCAGCTATGGCATACACGGTCATTCCCGCATTTTTCGCGGCTTGCACCCCCGGCAATGAGTCCTCAAACACGAGGCATTCGGCTGGCTCTACTTTTAGATTTTCTGCCACTTTCAAGTATATATCGGGCAATGGTTTACCTTTTATATCGCCACAACCTGTCACTATGGTGGCAAAGTGTCCCAGCAGACCAAACCTTGATAGGATTATTTCTGTCAAAGCACGGCTATTACTGGTGCCGACGGCTAGGACTTTGTCACTCTCTTTTAGCTTCTGCACAAAGTCACTCACAAAAGGTTTTAAACCTATGCTTTTTTCGTAATGTTGCAGCATATTTTGGTGCCATTCGGACAGTATCTCCTCCACAGTATCGGGGAGCTGAAATCTTTCTTTTAGATATAGGGCAGTGTCATTTAAGTTGTTTGAGGGTAAGCCTGCAAAGAGTTTTTCAGGCATTTCGATATTCCTTTTGTTTAAAAATTTCATATCTATTTCGCGCCAGATACCCATAGAATCTATCAAAGTGCCATCGAGGTCAAAGATAATATTTTTGTAGTCAGACCAATGCTTCATTTATTACCTAATCAGGGACACGCCGGTCATTTTTGCGGGTTTCTCTATATCCATCAGCTGCAGTATAGTTGGAGCTATATCGCAGAGCTTGCCATCTGACAGGGAGGCATTGTGGTTGGTGGTATGCAGTAAAATCAAAGGGACATCGTTCATACTATGAGCTGTCATTACATTACCATTTTCGTCAAGCATTTGCTCTGCGTTGCCATGGTCGGCTGTGATAACGATATTATATTGTTTTGACAGTGCCAAGGGGACTATCTCTTGCAAGCATTTATCGACAGTTTCCACCGCTTCCACAGCGGCTGAAAACTTCCCTGTGTGCCCCACCATATCGCAGTTCGCGAAGTTTATGATGATCAGGTCATAGTCTTTGGTATTTAGCGTGTCTATAGCGGCGTCCTTTACCAAAAAGGCACTCATACTCGGCTGTTGGTCATATGAAGGTATTTTGGGTGAGGGTATCAGTATCCTGTCTTCGCCCGCAAAAGGTTGCTCTACACCGCCATTAAAGAAAAAGGTCACATGTGCATATTTTTCGGTTTCGGCAAGTCGTAGCTGTGTCTTTTGGTGTGTTTCCATCACTTTTCCGAGTATATCATCGAGCTTTTCTAGCCGAAAGGCTACCTCCACCAGATCACCGAATTGAGCGTCATATTCCGTCATGGTCACATATTTTAGGTTTTTTATCTTTTTTACAGGAAATTCTGCAAAGTCGTTATAAATAAAGGCTTTGGTGATCTCACGTGGTCTATCACTGCGGAAATTGAAAAAAATCACAGCGTCGTTGTCTTCTATCAAGGCTATGGGTTTGCCGTTTTCTGTGATGATGGTAGGTAGTATAAATTCGTCTGTGACGTCGTTTGCATAGCTTTCGGACATGACTTTTACAGGGTCTGTGGCGGCATTTCCCTGCCCGAAAACGAGCATATTGTAAGCCTTTACCACTCTTTCCCAGCGATTGTCACGGTCCATAGCGTAATATCTACCGCAAACCGAAGCGACCTTGCCCACACCGAGTTTTTCGGACTTTGCCATATATTCCTTTATATATTCTATGCCGGAATTTGGCAAGGTGTCGCGACCGTCCATAAAGGCATGAAAATAAGCCTGTTGTAAATTCTCTTTCTTAAATAGCTGCAGTAAAGCATCGAGGTGGTTCAAGCTACTATGCACACCGCCTGGTGACAGCAAACCAAAAAAGTGTAGCTTTGAGTGGTTCTTTTTAGCGTGATTGATGGCGCTGAGCAGGGCGGGATTCGTAAAAAATTCACCAGTCTCTATTTTGTGATCTATCATGGTGTTTAGCTGATACACCACCCGTCCGCCACCGATATTTAGGTGACCGACCTCAGAATTTCCCATTACACCGTCTGGCAAGCCCACATCACGACCGCAAGCCTTTAGCCTACTATGTGGATATTTTGCGAATAATTCTTTGATAAAAGGTCTGTCGGCAGCTGCCACAGCATTGCCTTTGACCTGGTCATTTAGCCCATATCCGTCTAAAATAATCAACATTGCTTTGTTTTTCATATTTATAACCCCTTATTATATACAACTTTATATGCACAAATACACAGTTTAAAAACTGCTGTTATTAGTCAAGTGTTTTTTTTGTAAAGAAACGCAAATCGAAAAAATAAAATAAAAAAATACTCATCACATACCCCGTATCCAAATGCTTTAGGGGTTACATATATTAGAACCTAATGACTATGTAAAATAGTTTGCAATGTTGTTTTTTCCTTAGGGAAGGCAACCCTTTGCCTTCCGCTACATCCGTTCGAAGCACACTTTATCCGTAGAGAAAGACGCCCCCTCACTACATTCCAAATTTATAGAAAACAAATAAAAAATTACTGTTAATTTTATGTAAAAAAAATAATGCTTGACAAAAAACACTATCTTTGATTTTTTGGCAACAGTTCTTTGATGTATGAATATTAAAAGGACATTATCTATATAAAGACTGATTTAGTGGAGTGTGTGCGAAAGCCACTATCCGCTAAAAATAGGTTATTTTTGCTGGGCTTGTAGCTCAGTCGGTTAGAGCACTGCTCTGATAAGGCAGGGGTCGGTAGTTCGAGTCTACCCAGGCCCACCAGCACAAAATAGCTGTAAGATATAAAGACTGGGGGATTAGCTTAGTTGGGAGAGCGCTGCCCTTGCAAGGCAGAGGTCATCGGTTCGAATCCGATATCCTCCACCAGTTTTTATATAAGATATCTTTATCTCCGAATGGAGAATGGAGTGACGATTGGAAAAAGATTTTCGATTTAAGTTTATCGGAAGAAGTCCATTGGTAGCTAAAATAAGCTTACCAAAGGCGATAGAAGACAATTGTCCCCAAAAAGCCTCATCTCACTATCATACCCTCCACCATTTTTTACTAGTTTACAGCTATGGTTTTTGTGATATATGAGGAAAAACTATCTAAATAACTGCGAATAGGGTGACACAAAATATTAGCTCCGGCTTGTCTAAAAAGGCATAGCCAGGGCTATATATAGCTGTTTATAGAAACTTCAAAACTGTGGAGAACGAAGCGAAAACCACAAATATAAATGTAAAAAATAAACAATTATAGGAGTAATAAAATTATGAAAAAATATATTATGTTATTACTAGCGATGACATTTATTTTCACACTTGCCATCGCACAAGTCGGCATCACTGCTGGTGTGCATTATGTAGAACCAAATACAGACATGGATGATGACGAATCTATCAAAGTCAAAATAGAATACGATGGTGCTTTTATGGATGATGCACTCGAAATATGGGGCAATCTAATCTATAATAATCCATTGGATAGCGATGCAGACGGAGATATGGAAATAGAAGTCGAAGCTACTTACAACTTCAACGACAATATGGCTGCTATCCTCGACCTTTGTATCACGATGCCTATGGATAGTGACAAAGATGGAGAGACATGGCTCACACCTGGATTTAGATACAAATTCGAGCCAAGTTTCGATTTCTTTGTTAGATTGGACTTACCTCTCATATTAGCTGGAGATGAAGATACCGAAGCTATGGACTTTGTCGGATTAAACCTCACTATGAACTTAAACAGACTTCGTGACAAAAGAGGAATGGCTGACACTTGGGGATGTGAGCTGAAATTAGAAAACTGGCTAACAGAACCATCAGAAGACATCTTCTTAAATTACCTAAAGATCACTCCATACTTTGAACACGAATGGTTCTATGGTGAAATAGAGATTGCTATGCCTCTTTTTGAAGACGGTATGGACCTCGAAGGCATGACCATCACTCCTTTGATAGATTTCAACATACTTCCTGTAGATGGACTTGCAGTCGAATTTGCACTTCCTGTCAGTAACTTAGGCGCTGACAATGATGATGATGCTATCATCGGGTTCAGTTTAGGCGTAAAATATTCGTTCTAATATAGACAAATAACCGGGGGACTGCCCTACTCAGAGCAGCCCCCCTAAATATAAAACAGTTTTTCACAGTTATTGAGGTTTTTATAAACAGCTATAAAGTTTTTGTGGTTACCCACTCTTTTAAAATTAGAAATTAGAAATGTGGTGTGCTCCGCACGGATAAAAGCACTTCGTGCCGTTGAGGTATACACATCCCTCACATTCTGCAGAGCAGACACATCCTCCACATCGTCTTGGTGGTGTGCTCCGCACGGATAAAAGCACTTCGTGCCGTTGAGGTATACACATCCTTCACATTCTGCAGAGCAGACACATCCTCCACATCGTCTTGGTGGTGTTCTTCGGACGAATGAAAGCACTTCGTGCAAATTATAATTTATAATTTTATTAAATCCTACCTTATAGGAACATCTTTCTTTTTTTACTTGACAAAAAATGCAAGAAATAATAGTTTGCTACCTAAATGAATATTAGTAAAATATTGGTTTATGAACGGCAATAGATTGACTTTAAAAGATAGATATAGTGGCAGGTTCGAGCTGTTTGATTTGGTAGTGATAGCTGTGTTTTGTGCTATCGGACTGGCTATCAAACCTATACTAAACCCTGTATTTCACACGTTCACCACAGCGCTCCGCATACCCGGTGGTTCGCTATCGGGAGGGTTTCTGCTGATGTGGATGGTGCTAGCTCGAGTGATAGTAAATAAGCGGGGTGTGGCATTGCTTTTTGGTGTGGCACAAGGTTTGGTAGTGATGATGCTAGGATCTTTTGGCTCACATGGTGCCTTTACGCTCATTACTTACGGTTTACCGGGTTTAGTGGTGGAAGTTTTTGCACTATTTTTACGCGGTGAGACCTTGCTGGTATTTTGTGTATACACGATATTTGCAAATCTAACAGGTGTGATGATAGTGTCGCTTGTGGTTATGCAGCTACCACCATTGCTTTTAGTGATAGCATTGATTACGGCTACTATATCGGGGCTTTTTGGAGGATTTTTAGCTGAAATAATATTCGGAGAAATGAAAAAATTCAAAATTATATAGTTAGGCAGTTTTTATAAAAAAAGCTGTCTAAGGGGGGAAATAATGAATAGGATAGTATTGCTAGCAATATTATTATTGGGGATAAGTCTTTTTGCTATCGAAGTATGGGAAGATGACCAGCAGATAGGGACTTTCAACGAGAGAGACTATGATTTAGGCAAAGTGGTGACAACTCGTGACAAGCGAGGAGTGGTAAACACAGAAGTCTGGCAGGGAGTGTTCTTGTCCGATTTTATACACCACTATGGCATATATCGTTTTGATGCGTTGGAGTTCAAGGCAGCCGACCATTATATGGTCAGACTGACCAAAGAGCAGATCAAGGAATTTAATCCCTTGATAGCCACCGCCCGAAACGGTGCCAGATTAAAGAAAGACCAATATCGTTTAGTGGGCGAAGAGCTTCTAGATTTGTATTGGATTGCCGATATCGAGCAGATAGTTTACCACGAAAAAAACGAGATTTACCACCCGTTGCGCGTCTATTCGTATCACACGATACTTGACCATATCCGGATGCATTTTGATCCATTAAAAGGCTACAAATTTATGGACATACTAAATTCTATGGATAGGAAGGCAACCGGTCCAGTGCGGTTAGTTTCAGCTGACGGTGTAGAACATACTATGCCATTGTCATATTTCAAAAATGCTTTTCTGCTAGACGATGAGACCTCGTATTCGCTGTATGCCTCTGATATACCGTCGGCTATGTGGGTAAAGGAAATCATGATCATCTCACAGAATGACAAAACTATATTTTTCTATGAAAATATAGACAAACAAGGGAATGTAGTTTACAAAGATTTTATAGATTTTATCTCCGCAGAACACCACTTTATGACCTATCCAAATATGAAAAAGATCACAAATTGGGACGATGTGGACTGGTATGGCATATCATTTGTAGGAGCTGTCGACAAAGAATAATGAGAAAGATAGTCTGTATAGCTCTTTTTCTATGCTTTGTGCTGTCGTGTTCATCGCAACCGTTTCTGACAGTAAAGGGGGATATACCCCGCCAACATAATATATCCCCTCCCGGTAGCTTTATGTATCTAAAAGAGGTAACCACTACACAGATGCTGTTTGTGGCTAAAAATGGCGATGCAGTGGCTATAGTGGCAGATAGCCTGCACACTGCAAGTATATCTTTTGAGGAAGGGGTGTGGAATCTAAAAGTCAAGCAGCCGGGTGTGGCAGGCTTACACGACCTAGACTATATAGCTGTCGAGAGGGAAAGCCCCAGGTATCAGCTGGCTGTGTTTGAGGGGCTAAACCACCTTTTTTTTGTGAGACCTTATGCAGAGATTTTGAGGGGGTTTGAGCAGATTCCCTTAGGGACAAAAGCAGTGATAGGCTATACGCGATACAAAAAAAAGGAAAGTGGTTTTGTTCGGTTTTTTGATAGCATACCCGATTCTCTTTTGGTGGTGACCGATATAGGCGAGAAGGTCTATACCTATCAGGAGTTTGCCGAAAATCTGGTTTTTGACGGCTCTTATTTTAGCATGCGAGATATCCCAAAGTCTGAGGTGATGATAGTGTGGAAGGATTTCCCGCAGAAAAGCATTTATGATATTTACCCGGTGATAGCTGAAGTCTCTCCCAAGCGACCGCTTTTGCTGATATTTTTAGACGGCTTGGGCGCGAGTCTTTTGGCTGACTGTGAGGCAAGGGGATGGGATATCTATCTAAACAAAATAGGTCTCGAGCCGATGAGAACCGTGTATCCAGCTACTACATCGGCTGCGTATAGGGTGGTCGGTACTGGGAATATGGACGGCTTTCCCAGAGGACCTCTAAAAGTGTTTATGCAGCTCGACATCGAGAAAGCCTATATTTTGGAGACATCACACAGCTTTGTTAGCTCAAAATACCCTGTGATAAACCACACAGACCAAAATAGAAACGGCACGACTGACGACGAGATTTTTGCCAGTGCACTCGAATATTTAGACCAAGATTTTGATATGTTGCTTGTGCATTTTCATGGGATAGACCGAGGGGCTCATGCCAGAGGTCCGGATGGAATGTTTTTGCAAAGAGAACTAAACGCAGTTGGCGGTTATGTGGAAGAGCTCTTGAAGAAATGGCAGGGGGATTATATCATATTTTCTGACCACGGTATGCACTTCGTGGCAACTGGGGGGAATCACGGTCGACTGGACAATATGCCAATGAGCGTGGATAAAGAAAGATATGGGCGAGCCTGGATAGAAGACATGGTCGGAGTGATAAAGTATTCTATCAAAGAGGAGGCAGCAGAATAAAGTTACCTGCTATTGAATCAACAGAAGCTTATTTTAAAAGGATCTTCTGGATAGTCGTTATCTTTTTCGTGATAGTCTTGGCTTTTTTACTATGGTTGCTTCCACGTTCGGCGGTAGGTAGCCTCACAATCGATGACGACGAAGGAAGGTCGGAGACCTTAGAATATAAAACTATTTTGCAGAGACGGGGCATAAATTTCGCAGAATTGCGACAGATAGCTTCCGCAGACGATACCCCAAACGACCTCTACACCATAGAGGTCCTACTAAATTTTTACGAAAATTATGTGGGCGAAGATAAAGATAAATACTTGAAAGTGTATGAAATAGACCAAATAATACAGCTCTCAGGCATAAAAAGATTGGACTACAAAAGGCTCACTTTTATTGCGGCTGACGGAGCCAGAGTAGTGATAGAACCATACGAAAACAAAGATTCGTTGATTTTGCTCGCCTTTGAAAAAAATAAAAGCGAATATACCTGCCGATTAATCTTGCCAGAAGATAGCTTCTCACAACGTTGGCTAAAAAATGTTGCGAGGGTAAGCATAAAGTAAATTATATAGATTTTGGCATATCATTTGCAATACATATATATGTATAAACCCCTCGTATAGTATAAAAAGCTTGACAAAAAATGGGGGGAAAAAAACATGAGTTTTTAGTAAAGAGGAAAAGTGGCAGAAAAAAAGAATGCACTATTAGTTAGCTTAGGAAAGGGTTCAAACGCCGTAATAATGGTGGGTGTGATAGCAATATTATCTATATTGCTATTTAGCTTACCCGGTTGGCTGATAGATGTTTTGCTTGTGATGAATTTCATGATTTCTTTTATCATACTGCTTGCTCCGCTTTATCTTTTGCGACCCACTGAATTTTCTGTATATCCCGGCTTGCTACTGATAGTTACACTTTTCCGTCTTTCACTAAATGTGGCGACTACACGAGCTATTTTGCAGACAGGGAACCCAGGCACTATCATCGCTGTCTTCGGGAGAGCTATGGTCGGCGACCCACCCGTGGTTGGGGTGATCATCTTTATCATCATCTTTATCATAAACTTTATAGTCGTGATAAAGGGTTCTGGGCGTGTGGCTGAAGTAGCTGCCCGCTTTACATTAGACTCTATGCCCGGTCGTCAAATGGCTGTGGACGCTGATATGAACAACGGTATCATCACAGAAGCAGAAGCTCGCCAAAGGCGTGATGATATACGCCGTGAAGGTGATTTTTATGGAGCTATGGACGGTGCTAGTAAGTTCGTGTCAGGTGATGCCAAAGCAGGTATTTTTATACTATTTATTAGCTTTCTGGGTGGTATCGTGCTAGGAATGGTTCTACGAGGAGACACTTTTTTTGACGCACTCAGCACATACACTACTTTATCTATCGGTGACGGTTTAGTGTCGCAAATACCAGGTCTTTTAGTTTCGGTGTCCGCAGGTATTATAGTCACTCGGGCAGGCTCAAAGTCAAATCTCGGCGAAGAGGTTCTCACGCAGATGTTCAAAGAGCCAAAGGTTCTTTACGCTGTGGCTGTGATCATGGTAGTCTTTGCCTTTGCCCCTGGCATGCCGTGGTATTTATTTGCTCCCGCTGGTTTAGGTTTAGCCTATTTCGGGTGGAGTGTTTCGAGGGCAAAAGTGGTAGAAGTTGAGTCCGAAGAGGAGCAGAGACTGACTGCTAGGCGAGAAGATGAGCAACGACAAGCTGAGACAGAAGCGGCAAACTCGCCAGAAGAGAAGGCTCGCGAGCTGGAAAGCATTATGCGGATAGACCCGCTCGAATTAGAGATTGGTTACAGCCTTGTTTCGCTGGTCAATGAGACCCAAAAAGGTGACCTTCTCGACAGGATAACCAGCCTACGAAAGCAGCTTGCATTAGAGATAGGCGTTGTGGTGCCTGCTATACGCGTGCGTGATAATATCGCCTTGATACCAAACCAATACATCGTGAAAATTCGAGGCGAAGTGGTGGCAACTTACGAGTGCTTGGTAAATCATTATTTAGCCCTTGACCCCGGCACTGTGGATAAACCCATCAAAGGTATCGAGACCAAAGAACCTGCTTTTGGACTAAATGCTGTGTGGATTACAGAGGACAAAAAGAGTATCGCCGAAATGCACGGATACAGCGTGATAGAGCCTTCGGCTATGATAGCTACACACCTTTCGGAGATCATAAAAAGCCACGCTGATATGCTGATAACCCGCCAAGAAGTGCAAAAACTTCTCGATAATGTGAAAAAGGAAAATGACGCGGTGGTGACCGAACTCGTGCCGAACCTTTTATCTGTGGGCAATATCGAAAAAGTTCTTAAAAATCTACTGCGAGAAGGTATCCCTATACGCGATACTATTACTATATTGGAGACCCTTGCGGACTATGCCCCTGCAACCCGTGATATCGAAGTCCTGACCGAATATGTTCGGTTCAATCTGTCCCGCACTATAGCCAAAAAGTTTGTCTCTGCCGATGGCACAGTCTACGGTATCACCTTAGAAGCCTCATTAGAACAACTGATTATAGACACCGTAAACCAGTTAAAACAAAAGAATTATGCAGCTTCATTGCCTCCGGAAATAGTTAGCGTGTTATACAGCGACCTCAAAGAAGCCAGCACTGAAATGCTAAAAGAAGGGCTGACACCAGTGATCATCGTCACACCGAATATCCGTGCCTACCTCCGCCGCTTGATAGAGCCGACATTGCCTTCGTTGCCTGTGATAGCTTATAACGAGATACCCACGCATATACCATTAGAATCAAAAATCAGCGTATCGTATAAATAAAATAGAAATTTCTAATTTCTAATTTACATAAAGCCCCAATCTATCCGCGCCTCACCATTTTCGGCTAAAAAGTCATTTGCCTTTGAGAAGTGCCGACAGCCAAAGAATTTGCCTCCTGCCAAGGGACTAGGATGTGCTGCTGTTAGCACGAGGTGTTTTGGGTTATTTAGTGCTACTGCCTTTGCTTTGGCGGGGTTTCCCCATAAAAGGAAAACTACAGGTGCGTCCTTCTGATTTAGGATATGGAGCACATTGTCGGTGAATATTTCCCAACCTTTATTAGCATGTGAATGGCTACGACCTTGCTGGACTGTCAGAACGGTATTTAGGAGCAGAACTCCTTGCAAAGCCCATTCTATCAGACATCCGTGTGGGGGAATAGCCGCGCCTATATCGTTGTGTAGCTCCTTGAAAATATTCGCCAGGGATGGGGGGATCTTGATATTTTTGGGAACAGAAAAAGATAGTCCTTGTGCTTCCGAAGGGTTTATATATGGGTCTTGCCCGAGTATGACTATCTTGGTGGCATTGTAAGGGGTCAGCTTAAAAGCATTGAAAATATCGTGTTTATCGGGGTAAATAGTCTTTGTCTGATACTCTGCTATCAAGAACTGCCGTAGCTTGATATAATACTCTTTTTGGAACTCTGGTGCAAGCAGAGCATCCCAATCGTTGTTTAGGTTGACCATATTATTATACTGTTTCCTAATTTCGTAGGGAAGGCAGCCCTCTGCCTTCCGTTCACATCTGTGCGTAGCACCCCGAAAATTCCCCTCGAATTTGGAGGGGTGGCAACTTGTTGACGGGGTGGTTAAACAACTTTCATCCGTGCGTGGCACTCCGAAAATTCCCCTCCAATTTGGAGGGGTGGCAACTTGTTGACGGGGTGGTTAAACAACTTTCATCCGTGCGTAGCACTCCGAAAATTCCCCTCCAATGTGGAGGGGTGGCAACTTGTTGACGGGGTGGTTAAACAACTTTCATCTGTGCGTAGCACTCCAAAAGAAAACGGACGCCGTATATGTCGGCGTCCGTTTATATTTTTTGGATCTACCAAGACGCTCTGGTGACGCCTGGTATCTCTCCGTTCGAAGCTAGTTTGCGGAAACAAAGGCGACAGATACCGAAGTCACGGAAGTAGCCTCTTGCTCTACCGCAGACCTGACATCTATTATACTGACGCACTTTAAATTTTTGCTTTCTACTAGCTTTTATTACTAAAGATTTTTTTGCCAAGTTTTTCTCCTTTGTTTTTAGTTGTTTTTCTTCACAAACGGCATACCGAGCTGACGAAGGAGCTCACGCCCTTCTTCGTCTGTTTGAGCGGTGGTAACCAGTGTGATGTTCATGCCTCTCACGGCGTCTATTTTATCGTAATCTATTTCTAGGAATACCGTCTGTTCTTTGATACCAAACGAGTAGTTTCCTCTGCCGTCAAACGAGTTTAGTGGCACGCCTTTGAAGTCTCTGATACGTGGTATCACTATGCTGATGAGCCTGTCGAGGAACTCATACATGATCTCATCGCGCAGCGTAACCATGCAGCCGATAGGCGAGCCTTGACGCAGCTTGAAGTTTGATATAGATTTGGTTGCTTTGGTTATCTGTGGTTTGCGACCGGTGATCTGGGTCAGGTCTTTTACAGCGTTGTCGAGTAAGGCTTTATTTTGCGTAGCTGCACCCACACCCATACTGACCACTATTTTTTGCAGTTTAGGCACTTGATTTACGTTCTTGTAGGCGAATGTTTTTTGCAGGTTTGCGGTCATTTCTTTGCGGTATTTTTCTTTTAGTCTATTCATGTTATCTCCTGTTATGACAGCTCTTCGCCTGTTTTTTTACAGACGCGAACTCTTTTATTTCCGACCACTTTCATCACTGCTTTGGTCACTTTACTGTCGCCACTAATTTTAGCATTAAAGAGCATCACATTGGACACATGGATAGGTGCTTCTTTTTCTATGATGCCACCTTGCTGGTTCTGACGGTTTGGTTTTGTGTGTCTTTTTATAAAGTTTACCCTTTCTACTATTATCTTGTCTATTTCAGGGAAACATTTTAGGACGCGACCGTGCACACCTTTGTATTTTCCTGTGATGACTACCACATCGTCACCTTTTTTGATTCTCATCTTTCCACGAGTCACTTGGTGAATTTTTTTGCCGATTCTGTATCTTAAATTTTCACTCATTTTTACTCCTATAGCACTTCGGGGGCTAGTGATAATATTTTTGTGTAGCCGTGTTCGCGAAGTTCACGGGCTACGGGACCGAAGATGCGTGTTCCTTTTGGTTCGTAGCGGTCGTCTATGACCACAGCTGCATTGTCTTGGAAGCGGATATATGAACCGTCAGGACGGCGAATCTCTTTACTGGTGCGGACTATCACCGCTCTTTCCACAGTTCCTTTCTTTACTTTGCCACCGGGAGAAGCTGCTTTTATAGCCACCACTATGATGTCGCCTACACTTGCGTATTTTCTTTTTGAGCCACCGAGGACTTTTATACACATAGCTCTGCGGGCACCAGAATTGTCGGCGATATTTAGGACAGTTTGAACTTGTATCATAGCAATTCTCCTTTATTTACTTCTTTCGATGACACGGGTCAGAACCCATCTTTTACGGGCGGAAAGCGGACGCGATTCTGTGATCTCGACCACATCACCCACTTTACAATCGTTCGTAGCATCATGAGCCATAAACTTTTTGTGTTTCCGAACCACTTTCTTGTATAAAGGGTGCATAAACTGTCTACCGACACGGACCACGATAGTCTTGTCCATTTTGTCGCTAACCACAGTTCCGACCTTTTTGACTTTTCTTTCTATAGCCATGATTTTACCCCTTTTTCTCTGCTAGTAAAGTGTAAATCCTAGCCATATCTTTTTTCGTATTTTTTATCATATTTGTGTTTTCCAAGTTGCCTTTTACTTTTTGAAAACGAAGGTTAAAAAAGGCTTCTTTCTTGTCTTCGAGCAGTTTTTCCAGCTCTGGAACGGTAAGGTCTCTCAGTTCTGTAATTTTCATAATTCTTTACCTTCTCTCGCTATGATTTTGGAAGTGATGGGGAGCTTGTTACCTGCTAAACGCAATGCTTCCTTCACTATTTCTAGTGCCACACCTTCCACTTCAAACATTATGCGGCCAGGACGAACTACTGCCACCCAGTATTCTGGGGCACCTTTTCCCTTTCCCATTCT
>Ga0082212_10005369_pt2 | contig 13377 bp, 9 predicted proteins | sample TergutNt197P3_FD_71548 | JGI IMG/M metagenome (GOLD analysis project Ga0082212, IMG submission 71548) | Neocapritermes taracua P3 segment gut microbial communities from Petit-Saut dam, French Guiana - Nt197 P3 | ecosystem: Host-associated > Arthropoda: Insects > Digestive system > Gut ... | reverse complement strand
ATATCTATAATACTGCCGGGAGGTGTCCGTGTGTACAATGCGTATTTTGTTGACGACGATTCGTTGATTGTAGAGACATTTATGTCTTCACCCGTCTTCCTGGAGTGCGGTTATATAAACGCCGGACATTCTACCAATCCGTTTGACGCGGTCAAGGAAATCAAAAACGTGCAGCCCGACGCGGTCTTTACCGATCTGAAAATGCCGGAGATGAATGGCGTGGAGCTGATGAACGAATTGAAACGGGCGGGATTCGGCGGCGAGTTTGTCGTCATCAGCGCCTACCGCGAGTTTGAGGAGTCCCGCAAGTTCTTTTTAACGGGCGGTTTCGATTATCTGAACAAACCTGTATCGGACGAGGATTTGCAGACGCTGCTCGAAAAGCTGTCAAGGAAGCTGACACTGAACAAAACGGGCGCGGACGCTTCAAAAGAAACGCCGTCGCCCGAACTCAACAAGATCACAGCCTATCTGCACGGCAATGTGGCTGTGAAGCATTCGTTGGAATCGGTCAGTGAAAAATTCGAGCTCAAACCCAACTATATATGCAATTTATTTGCCCGTTATCTCAAAACCACGTTCGTCGCCTACCTGACGGGCATCCGGATGGAGGAAGCGGCCCTGCTTCTCAAAACCACGCATAAATCGGTGAAGGAAATATCGGCGCGCTGCGGGTATCAGGATTACTTCTATTTCTGCCGTGTGTTCAAGGAAGTATATACCAGTACGACGACCGAATACAGAGAGGCGGAGCAGTGAAAGGTTTGCCGGTGAGAAGGCGGTTTGTATACGCGCTTTTGCTGTATACCGCGCTGATACTTACGTTATGGTTCGGCTATTATACTTTGGCTTATCGATCCGTCAGCAACTCTGCCAAAGAAAACGCCGAGCTTGCCGCGCTGCGCCTTTTGGATCAGGTCAGCGCCGAATTCTCCCAAATGTACAATATCGCGGGCGTCATCGCCGGGTCCGCTTCGGTGCGGGATTTCTTATCATCTAGCACATCGGAGGAGTTTTACAACAAAGTACAAGCTGTTGAGGAAATCATACGGACGGCGGCTTACCCGATTTCATTGGTTGACAGCGTGGTCACGATCAACACATGGGGGGATTATTACCGCTTTACGGGCAGTTTGTCAAACGCCGCCTGCGAATCGCTGCATGAGAAGGTCCGGGAGACAGGGAATCTTCACGCCATCATCGCGTTGGACGGCAATCTGTTTTTTTGCCACGCCGCGGCTGTTTATTCCTTTTCGGGGCAGGCCCCCGGCCGCGTCGGCACGGTCATTCTGCTCACCAATCTGAACCGGACGCGGAAAGCGCTGACCGAGCCCCTGCTGTCCGGCGCGGACATGGCCGTCATACAGGATGATATTATATTGCTGTCAAATATAGTGGAGATCGAAGGAAAACACGAAGCCGATGTTGAATCGGCGTATGCGGTTGTGTCACGCAAAGCGATAGACGGAACCAACCTTTCCATCGCGGCGGCCATTCAAAACGAAGCCCTCTTCCCCAACCGCGCGCTGTTTTTGCTGACCTCGTTTCTGTTGCTGGCCCTGCTGCTGATCGCTGTTATTGCCCTATACCGCTATCTGTCGGGCTATATCGTAAGGCCGATGGCAAGCGTGATCGGCGGCGTTGCCGCGCTCGGGGGCGATCTTAGCGGCAGGCTTCCCGAAATGCCGGCGCTCGGAAAGCCGGATTTTCAGGCATTGGTGCTGGCAATCAACGGCCTGATCGGCCGGGGGGAACAATATGGAAACGAACTCACCGACAAACAGCAGAAGCTGTTTGCCGCGGAGATATTGCAGAGAGATATGCGGATCGGGCTGCTCATCTCGCAGATAGACGCGCATTTTGTGGTAAACGCGGTCAAGTGCATCCAAACCCTTGCCCTGCGGGGCGACTCTGAGCGCGCCGGTGAAATGGCCGACGGTTTGGCGCGGATCATCAAGCACAGGCACACCGGCGACGCGCTGTGCAATCTGTTTGTGGAGTTCGAGATGATAGAGAAATACGTCGCGCTGATGAACATCCGGCACGACGGCAAATTCAGCGCCGAGTATGATGTGGACGACAGGCTGACCTCGCACCATATCCCCGGCCTTGTCTTGCAGCCGGTTGTGGAGAACGCGCTGACACACGGCCTGCAAAACAAAGAGGTCGGCGCCGTCCTGCACATCCGCGGATTCGCGAGCGGAGACGCCGTTGTTCTTGAGGTGTCGGACAACGGCTCCGGGATCGCTCCGGTCAAGCTGAAGTCGATACAGAATATGCTGGAGACCATTGATATAGAGGGGTTTCCCGATCCCGGCCTGTCCGGCGTGTCGCTGTCCAATATCCAACGGCGGATACGGCTGCGGTTCGGCGGTGAATACGGGCTGGCGGTAGACAGCGTACTCGGCGAAAGGGAATCCACGGATCACCGCGAAAACCGGGATAACAGGTTTTATGGCATCCATGCTGCTAATGCTGGCGGAAGGTTCGGTGCTGCGCCATTTCAATTTCCAACGCCATGACAGTATGTATATCGCGCTCATACCATGCGCCTTTTTCCTGTTTTGTTTTTTGCTTACCCGGCAAGGAAACGCGTCACCGCTCCTGCGCGAAATATCCATGTGGATATACATTCTGCACCCGGTTTTTATTATCGCTGTTCGCGGCGCCGCAAAGGTTACAGGGCTTACCGGCTTTCTGGTGGATAATAGCGTATTCCATTACATTGCGGTTTGCCTGTCCTCCGGCGCCGCTTCCCTTTTGATTGCCAAGCTGCGGCGCTATCAAAAACCGGCCGCGTTTCCTATGGGCAGGGCTTGGATCGAGCTCGACATGGAAAACCTTCGTCATAACGTAAACGTGCTGCGAAACCTTTTGCCGGACGGATGCCAGCTGATGCCTGCCGTCAAAGCAAACGCGTATGGGCATGGGACGGCGGAGATTTCCAGAGAGCTGAATGCTTGCGGTGTCCGGGCATTCTGCGTGGTGACGGTTTGGGAAGGCGCGGAATTGCGCAAACGGCATATCAGAGGCGAAATATTGATTTTGGGATATACGCACCCGGAACAATTCCATCTGCTCCGCCGCTACCGTTTGACGCAGACGGTCATTGACTATGAATATGCCGTTGTATTAAACAGTTTTGGCAAAAAGCTGGCTGTTCATATTAAAGTGGACACAGGTATGCGCCGGTTAGGGGAGCGTTCGGAAAATCTGAGAAGGATTTTGCAAATATTCGAGTGCGGCAATCTCGCCGTTTCAGGAATCTACACGCATCTTTGCATGACTGACAGCGACAGTGGTACCGATAATATCTTTACACAGGCACAAATTGCAAATTTTAACAGCGTTCTTTCCGGTATTGCGGAATGCGGATATCCGTGTCCCAAAGCACACATCCATAGCAGCTATGGGGTTCTTAGGAATCTTGAAAACCCATATGACTATGCCAGAGTGGGCGTCGCCCTTTATGGCACATTGAGCCGCCGCGGTGATATGGAAAAATGGAACAACGGGCTTCGCCCTATTTTATCTGTAAAGGCGCGGGTCAGCACGGTAAAAATGCTGTATGCCGGAGAGTCAGCAGGCTACGGCCTTGCGTTTACCGCGCAAAGTGATAGGCGGATTGCCGTGCTGACAATCGGATACGCGGACGGTATCCCTCGCTGTCTTTCGGACGGCATCGGCCATGTGCTGATAGGCGGGCGGAAAGTTCCGATTGTCGGCCGTATCTGCATGGATCAAATGACGGTTGACGTCACGGATATGGAACATATTCACAATGGCGACATAGCGGTGATCATCGGCAAATCCGAAGGGATTGAAATAACCGCCTGTGATATTGCGGAACAAGCGGCGACGATTTCCAATGAAATACTGAGCCGGTTGGGGGAAAGGCTGGATAGAGAGGTTTTAAGAGGCCATTGCCGGCCTCATCGCCGTTAAGCGGGCATTTGCTGTTTTTCTGTATACATTGACAACACTGGCCTCATTTGACGTTGTCAGCTCTCCTTTATACATATTTTTCTATACCCTGCTCGGCTTTGCTTGGATGTATCTCAGCACTGCCTTGATAACGTGCTTTTTTGACCTTTCCTGGAAAGACGATATATTAAACGGAAACAACAAATCAGCCCTGGCCGCTTTTGCCGGGGGCTTCTTGGGGGCGGCGGCCATTTACGCGGCGGCCAATATAGGCGACGGGCCCGGCTGGTGGTGCTTTTTGCTCGCAAGCGGCGTCATTCTCGGGGGTTTTGGAGGGAACGTGCCTGTCCCGCAGGAGAGCAGGCATTATGGTTATGGTTGATGGTAATCAAACTTGATACATTTCATTTTCTGTTTGGGGCATTAAAACAAGTTTGTAATGTTGCAATTGCAACGGTTACAGGAAGTAAATACGTTGAGCTTACATCAAAAACGTATCCCATTTGCCGTTTCGGGAGTTTTATTGATCTCTATTTTCTTTCCCGATGTGGACAGGAAAAAACATCGTTGGTATAATCGGTTTATATGTTTGAACGATTAAGCCGGATGGAGGAACCATAAAGTGAAAATCAATCGGATACAATTCGGCATCGATAATTGTTTCTGCGTCGAGGGTGACAGCGATCTGTTTGTAGGTGATGCGTTGATGAATATCGTAGCCCCATTAAAATCGCCGATGTATGGAAATCGGGAGGAGATGCAAAAAAGTGCTGCTATAATCACTACATTCAAGGATGTGACCATTCATTTCGGACATGGGAAATCGGTCACGAATAGAAAGTGGTAAGAAGAATCAGTAAAGTCTTTTGAACGAAAAGATTGCCGAACCTTCAAGATTCGACAATCTTCGCCGTGGTCGGAGTGGAATTATAGGACTTAGGAAACCCCTTATAAATCAATGGTTACAGACTTTTAAGCGAGTAGTATCCCAGCAATTCAACCCCGAAACAACCCAAAACACGATGCCTTGCATATCATTATAAGCCGGAACGCTCTTTTTGTCAATCACATTTTAATATTGAAAGAATCAATGCCGAACGGATAAGGACAAATCCGCTCGGCATTTTTCTATACAGCTTCGGGCCAAGTTGGCCCGAAGTGCGCCCTGCTATACGCGGGGCTTTTTTCATGTAAAAACATTGAGGAGGTAAAACGCATGGCAGACCCGAAAGACAAAGCCCCGCAGGGCGGCGATAAACAGGCCGCGCCAAAAGCACAGCCCGAAAAGCAGCCCACACCCGCCGCGCCGATCATTCCCCCCACCCCGGCAAGCGGCCCGCCCAAAAAAGACGCTGCCGCTCCTGTCAAAGAGACTGTAACGGCGGGCAGCACCACCCCCGGAAAGGAGGGTGATTTTCCTGTAAAAGACGGCAAAACGCCGGAGCCGGGATTATCCCCCGCAGACGAGGCAAAGAAAAAGGCGCAGGAGGCTCTGTTAAAGGCGTTAGACGAAAAAGCCGAACAGAGCAAACCCAAAAAACCGGGCAGACCGCCCAATGACCCGGCAAAGGCAAAGACCCCGGCCCCCGCCGAAAAGAAAACCCCGCCCCCGGCTGAAAAAACTCCCCCGGCGAAAGAGCCGGAGAAGCCGCCGGAGCCAACGGAGGCCCCCCGTAACGGGAAGGGTTATTACCGTTTGTCGGGTGATGATATTCACCCGTATGCGCGGCTGGTTGCGGTTGCCGATGTCTTTGACGCGCTTTACAGCGCAAGGCCGTACAAAGCCCCGTGGAAGATAGGGCGTATACAAGGGTATTTTTCCGAACAGGCCGGGGAGCAGTTTGACCCTGAACTGGCGATGCTATTACTTACCAACATTGCCGATGTGCAGGCTGTATATTGACGGGGTTTGACTTCGGGCCATATTGGCCCGAAGTTGGCATCCTTGATTTTACGTCTGCCACGGGATAGATTTACGCCGGGGGGAGGTGATGATGATGAAAGGTACACAAGACACATTCGCCATTTATCAGGTTGAGGCCCATTCCGCGGTGGAGGCTTCGCTTACGGGCCATACCATTGGCATCGGGAGTACACGGATTTGTGGAACGAGGTCAAAGACTTTCTCGGCGCAATCCGCAAGTTCCCGGCGCGTCTGCGGGAGTTCATATCCGAGTTGTTCCGCCCCGAACGCGAAGCGGCGCAACATCGGGAACAGGAACAAATCCAACAACCGCAACCACCGCAAAAGACCAAGAAAAAATCTTATGGACAGGAGATATAATATATGGAAAACAATATAATCGCACCCGTGTGGGCGGCGGGCGTTCCCGATAAACCGCTTGAATGGTTTTATCCCAATGTATTCGTTCGAGGGGAGCTGAATGGCGTACAGGGAATCCCCGGCGACGGCAAGACATGGCTGATGTGCGAAATCGCCGCGCAGACGAGTGTCGGCGGTATCGTGCAGGGCGTTGTTGATGAGAACGACTGCGCGGAACTTCCTTGCGGGAACGTGCTGTACTTATCCGGCGATGACGCGCCCGAACGGATTAAAGAACGGCTTGTATCACGCGGAGCCGACCTCTCGAAAATCGCGTTCGCGCCGGAGGGTACGCTACCGCAAATAGGCTCGCCGGAACTGGAACAGCTTTTCGAGCAAACCGCGCCGACATTGTGTGTAATCGACACACTCCAACATTTTTGCGGCAAGGCGAGCGCGAGCGACATGACGGCAATCACGGCGGCGTTACAGCCGCTCCAAACACTTGCGCGGAAGTACAATACCGCTGTTGTGGTGATTATGCACGTTTCAAAACACGCGGCGACTGGTAACGGCGGCGATAGTACCGGGTACGCTATCGGCAGTTACGCAATCGCGGGGATATTCCGAACGCTTTGGACGCTTGGACGGCTGAAAGAGCATGACGGCAAGCCGTCGCCGACCCGGGCGTTGTGCCAGTCGAAGAACAACTACGCCGAATTTGACCCGCCCGCGCTGCTGTTTGAACTCCGCAATGGATTCCGATGGGGCGGGGTGGACGCGGATTTGACGGCGGAGGATTTGTATAATAAATCCAAACGGCAACGGGGCAGACCTGCGGAGAAAAAGGACGGCGTGAAGTCCGAAATCCTGCGTCTGCTTGACGGCGGCGCGGCAATGCCGTCTGCGGAGTTGGAAACTGCGGTGTGCGCCGCGACAGGTTGTCACGCAAACACGCTTGCCGCCGTGAAGAAGGAGCTTGGGGTTGAGAGTTACCAGTCCGGGCGGCAATGGTTTTCCCGCCTACCCGGTCAGAACACAGAAAATGCTCAGGACACAATAAATGCCGTGGAGCCGGAAAGCCTGTAATCACGGGCTTTCCCGGCGGGGTTAGCGGGTCAGACCACAATAATTGCCACGGCATATGAATTATTGTGGTCTGAGCTGCGGCTGCGTTTTTACAATAAAAACCTTTTCTTAAAATTCACTTCAAAGAAAGTGCAAGCCACATCCAAATCCATTACAATGCAGTCCCGCGACTTATGCGCTTCTAAATCTTCGGGCAACTCTTTGATTATGCGGTTCGTTTCGTGAATATCGCCCGTACTGTATCGAAGTTGATGTCTTTTTCTGTCAACAACGAATTGTCTCTTATTTATCCGCCATGCATTTTGTATTGTTTTTATAACAAACGCGCCCGTAGTTTTTTCGCTAAAATAATCATCTAAGCTGAGCTTTCGGATATAAAACGGCATTTCGTCTTGATAATTTTCGCTAATGATTGCATAAATAATCTCCGAAGAAATTTCAAGAATGTCCGGCGCGATATTATCTTCCGATTTCATTTCCTCAATCAATGCGGGTACTCGTTCCAACATACGCCTTAAATATTCACGATAAAAAGCGGTGGTAATTTGTTGCTGAACTTTGCGAACGATGTTACTGCTTCGTATAATATCGGTATTTTTCAACCCTGCTTCTACTCGGCATATAACCGTTCTTCTAACGATTTCCGGCGCAACAGCTTTCACATCCTCATTCGCGCTTATGACGACGGCGGGATAAGTCGAGAGCCTATCTAATAAACCGAAATCATCGTTCTTTATAGTTTCAACGGCGTGTTGAGAGAATCGTGCTTGTGTCAGGTCGTCAACTATAATCGGTGCGCCTTTGACTTCTCGTCTTAACCCCTCGATTGAACTTCGTGTAAAATCGGGCGCGGCAATTTTCGTTTTCTGACCTATCATCATCTTTAATAGTGTTTCCAAAAAACTTGTCTTTCCCGCCTTGCTTTTACCGTAAACAAGCCCGAATACAGGGTATGGAAACGAAACTTGATTATTCAATGCCGCCATATTACGCATGGTCGCAAAAAACGGCGTTGCGAAAAACCAGTTTGCGAACTCGAAATACCGCGTCTGCATAAGTTGAACATCGCCGTGGAATTTTTCATATCCGTTCATATATTCAAGAAACAGCCTGACATCACTTTCGATTTCACTTTTCGGCGGATTAAGGTCAAGTGGGCGGTCATTCAATATAACGGATGAATTTTCAATATCTATTACAAGCTGCGGATATTCGCTTCGTAATTCTTTTTCCTGTCTGCTGACATCCTCCAGTTTACGTCTTGCTAACTTTATCGCTTCCGGCGTAATGAGCGTTTTACCCCTTTTATCCGCTTTCGGCATGAGAGGCGCATATTTTGCCGCCAAGCCTTTAACGCTCAGCGCAAAACGTATATCCTCTTGTAGCTGTTCATTTATTTGCGGCTCGATTACCAATGCCTTTTGGACTTTAACGGTTTGGGCAATCGGTAATTCATCGATGTTGTCCGCTGTATCGTCAACGGAAATCATTTTAACGGATATACTATCGGAACTGTTATCGCGCAAGTCCTCGAAGCACCCGTAATACCAGTCAAAAGCTCTGTCACCGTCCATGTAGCAGATATTTTCGCGCTGTGCCCCCGAAAAAGCGGAGTACGACATATTCGCCGAACCCGTGACAACACGCTTGCGACCATCGTTCGCTTGCAATACATATATCTTTTCATGGGATAATTGCTTTCGTGCTGTGTACAGTCGCAAAGAACCCTCGTCAATTCTCGAAATTAAATCGACTTTATTTTTAGACGATTTTTCTTTGATACGTTCGATTGCCTTTGATTGATACGCTAAAATCTCCTGCATATTAAACGATATAATCTCATCAAAACCAAAAATAATTTCCGCATGGTCGAATTTCTTCAGCATTTTGCAAATAAAATCCATTCCCGATGAATATGTTATCGCGTAAAGCGTATCGAACCCATCGAACAGGTTTTCCCATGAAAGGCTTTCAACCTCAACAAAATCAGCCTTCACCACATCTAATTGTTTTTGCGAGCCTGGAGTGTCCATCAACGTCATTTGTTCATCCATGTCCAACAAAGATGTATTATCACTCATTTTGTACACCCCCACCTTAAATTCCCGCCAATTCCACACAGATTTTTTCGGGAATACCATATCGTTATCCAATATGTCGAAATGCTCCGAACCGCACTTAACTTTATTTTATTCATCGTCTTTCGCCACATCGCCTTTCAGATATTTAGCCATATCGCGGTCAAAATTGGATATATAATCATTGTCCTGTTTTTTTCTGAACTCCTTGTAAATCTCACTCGCTTTCAGAATCGCGTCATCGTGAGAAACACGCCCCTTATCGGATAGCACCCTGCGGCGGTTGTTTTTCAAAAAATTATCGGCTTCATTCAGCCAATCCTGCATACTTGTTGCGATACCGTCCTCAGCCATCAGTTCAGCGTAGTCGATAAACATAGTCACCAAGCGGTTAAGGCGGGAGATTTCCTGCTCGTTCAGATAATTTTTTGCAACGATAATATCACGCTTGAGGATTTTGCCATCCGGCGCATCTTTCCATGTGGTCAAACCCATTGTCGGATGGTCGGCACTGACACGTTCGGAAATAAGCTCTGCCGCTGTTTTTCCTGTAATAGCAAAGTGGAGTTTATTCTGCACGAAAGCGTAAAATTCCTTAGTCGTCTCGCTTTTCGGGCTATAATCATAGCTGCACTGCTCAAAAATATCAGCGATTTTTTGATATGCACGGCGTTCGCTGGCGCGGATTTCACGGATTTTTTCTAAAAGCTCATCGAAATAATCTCGCCCGAACGGTCTGCCATTTTTTAAGAGTTCCATGTTCAGCAGATAGCCTTTTTGGATATATTCTTTGAGCGTCGCCGTCGCCCATTGGCGAAAGCGTGTCGCTTGCTTGGAATTGACGCGATATCCAACAGCGATAATCGCGTCAAGGCTGTAAAATTTCGGCGTTCGCTTTACTTCGCGCGTTCCTTCTTTTTGAACTACCGAGATTTCCTCGGTAGTTGCCGATTCGTCCAATTCTTCTTCTTTGTATATGTTTTTCAAATGTAAACCGATGTTGTCCGTAGATGTTTCAAATAATTCCGCCATCACTTTTTGCGTAGCCCAAAATGTTTCGTCCTTAAACACAACGTCCACAAAAACATTGCTGTCGGATGTGGAGTATAATGCGATTTTCCCCTCTGAAATACTAATAATTTTATTCAACGCAATCATCCTCCTAATTCGACACATCCTGTATATGTGGATTTGCCCAAAATCATTATTGTGTTGTCGCCGTATAAGCTGCTTCCAAACGAAGTTGACATACTGCTTTTAATTTCGCTGTATTTTCACTCAAGAACCTAATCATTCGCGGCCAGTCGGATTCATCAGTTATGCTCACATCATCAATATCGGCGTAAATTTTACTCGCCAAATTGTCACTCATGCGCTCCCACTTTAAGGGATATTCGTACTCATTTTCTATTTCTCTGCGTTGGTTCTCTAAAGCATCAAAAACAGCCTTGTTTACGGCTTTATTAGAAGTGGTGATATACAGCTCAATACGGGCGTTGTCATAATTAGCTACACAGTTATAATAAACGCCTGCACAGCCAGACGCGCCCTGTATGGTATTACTTGTGATTGCACTTACATTGGCAAAAATACCCGTAGTTTCACGGATTACGGGCAACGCCTGCGCCCAAAACTCCCGTCGCAAAGCAAACCGTCCTGCCTCGTCCTCAGAAGCGGTAGAGCCTTCTTTGACTACAAACACTAAGTTTTCTTGCTCCTCATTGAACAATATAAAGAATTTTTGCAATAGATTGATTTTATACTGAGTGGATGTGTTCACCCATATATAAATGTTTTCATCTATCTTAGCGGCTTTCGCATAATTTGATGTTTGTGTAAGCGCAGATTCTGTACGCGATAAATGGATAGCCAAGTCCACAGAATCATCAGCATCGGCTAAATAATTAAGAATAGCCTTGTTCTTATCATGTAGTGTTTGTATGACTTCCGTATACATTTCAGTCCAGCTCTGTACTTCCTGCTCAATGCCGTTAAACCTGTACTTGACGATAATTTTGCCTGTAAATGTTATATCATCGTCAAGAGCATATTCGTCATATTGCTTTTCTGGAGGGGAATAATTTGATTCGGCATACGACCACAATCCATACGCTTGTTTTGTCAGGCGCTCGGCTCTTTCTTCAAGTTCGGTTTCACGCCACTTAGTTTTTTGTGCAATCCATTGGTTCATGCGAAGCCCGCTATCAAGGTATCCGTCTTTCATGGTGCGTTTTTTCTCAAAAGCGTAGTTATGATATTTCGTGTTGTATGCACTCAATGTAAGATTAGCAAGCCTATGAAGCCATGTATCATGTATCCGCTCGTATTCTTCACCCAATTCTTCCTGCCAATCTGGGGTGAGAGTCTGCGGAATAATATGCTCAATCGTATAATCGCTTCGGTCTATGCGGTCATAAATAGCCTTGTACTCTAAGCTGTCGCCGTTTTCAAGCCGTTCAAACAAATACGCTTTATATCGCGGCAGCATCTTGTATATATTTTTTTGCAATAACCCTTCAGCAAACTCCGTATTATCGGGGAAACGTGCCTTTTCCTTTTTCGATGACAGGATATATTTGAATTTACTGATAAACTCGTCCCATGTTCCGTCAAGGCGATAAACGTCGTTAGTCAACGACAAAAACACTTTATTTAAGGCGTTGGACGGTAAATCGCAAATAATTCGGCGGAATAAGTATGATTCAACAGTACGGAATACTTCAGTGGTTTCGGCGTTTGATATAACGTTTTGCTCTTTCAGTCGCAATATTTCCATCAAAAATGGTCTTGTTACGCTGCTCTCAAAGCGGTTAAGACGGTAAACAGAAGCGTTTAGTTGTGCAGGAAAATCACTAAACCCGTTCAACAGTTTTTCATAACGCTTCGCGTAATTAAGCAAATCCTGCAATAACGGCTCAATATCGGAATTTCTGAACGGTTCCGAATATTCCTTGAAACTGTTATATACAGAATTTATACTTGGTATTTTCCGTTGTTTAATACTTAGAAAATCGCGGATAAACCAACTGACATTAAAGCTGTTACTGTCTTTATCGTAACCCGCTTTTCTTTCTATGGGATTCCAATACTGATTATAAAACTGCTCTTGCTTTTCTATCGGCAATCCCATAAGGACATAATTTCTAATTTTATCGCCCTCGCTTAAATCAAGCCCGGTAGAATTAAGGCTTTCAAATACCAACTGCGGGTCATCGTCCGGCAACTTCAACGATATGTCAATAATTTGCAAACGCTGTATAGCGTCAAAAATTTCATTTGGGGATAATTCGCCTTTTTGAATACGGTTATAAAAATATGTATAGTTCAACGTAACATTGGACGAGCGGTTATATTCATCGGATTCCTGCCATAAAAGTTCAAATGCTTCAGCATCACCTTTGATTGGTTTCAACTTAATTTTACGGTTATTAGGATTTATTTCATCGGCAAGGTATTTTTTAATGATGGTGTCAGCTAAATATGGGTCACTTGACTGCACTTTGCTTTCTTGCAACAGTTTCGCAAGCGCAAGAAGAAGGAGCGTAATAGTGGTAATGCGTTGTTGCCCATCAATGATAAGCAAATCAGCCCTACCGCCAACGGGGTCATTCGCAGAAACAATGCCGCCGAAAAAGTGGGTTTTTCGGTTGTTATGTATGGTTTTTACCAAGTCGTTAAAAAGTGTCCGGCAATGGCTTTCTTTCCAATCGTAATTACGCTGATATACAGGAATAATCAGCTTATCCGCGCTTTTTAAGATTGATAGGATGTATTCAGCGTGTCCGTTCATATATTAACTCCCCTGCTTTTTTGAATTTTAGCTTCCTTAGTCCTGCCATCCATCGGTTTTGGTTTATCTTTTGGAATGAGCCATATCTTCGACAATCTTATTGCGCCGGGTATTTTGCCTTGAGCGCATAATGATTGCACTTGACGTTCGGTGATTCCCCACTTTTCAGATGCCTGTGACGGCGTAATCCAATCAAGTTCCATATTCTGCTCCTATCATTGATTGCCAATAAC
>Ga0082212_10004209_pt2 | contig 13377 bp, 9 predicted proteins | sample TergutNt197P3_FD_71548 | JGI IMG/M metagenome (GOLD analysis project Ga0082212, IMG submission 71548) | Neocapritermes taracua P3 segment gut microbial communities from Petit-Saut dam, French Guiana - Nt197 P3 | ecosystem: Host-associated > Arthropoda: Insects > Digestive system > Gut ... | reverse complement strand
CCATTGGAATTTCGGAATATAATTTATCTAAATTGATACCTGAAAATTTTAAATCCTTATTGCCGTCTATTGAGGAAATTGAAAGAGAATTGAATAAAGATAAAGAAGAAGAAGAAAATACTTAATCTTTCTTCAAGCTATTGACATACCCTATCAACCTCTCAAAATACGAAATCATATTTTCTCCTTTTTGTACCGGGAAAGTTTGCATTGAAAGTACAAAATTATCAAGCAAAGCATCATATTCCTTGAAATTAGCTTGCATTAAAGATTCATCACCAGTTTCCCAATAATCACTTTCGTCTATCATTTTGAAATCCGTCAAATATTTGTTATTCAAGTATTTGAAAAGATTAATGATTGTTGCATGGATAACCATTCCGGCAAATTGTGTTTTAACCAAAACTTGGTAAATAAATTTTTTCTCTGCTTCATTTTTAGAGTTGCCAAAATATTGCACACATCCCGGACAAACCATAACTCCATTTGATAAAAACGTTATGGATACAGTTTCGCAGTTAGGTGGAGTAAAGTTAATTCCATATAGTGGCTCAATATGCTCTTCTCTATCAAGTATATCATTAGGGAACGAAGATTCAAAAACCTCATATTTCCATTTATTAATAGCTGCAATGTCTTTTACTTCCTCTACCAAACGGGGTAAAGATGTTGCATCTTTAATTTTACCACTATAATAGATACATAAACCCATTAGATTACTTTTTTATTGATTGTGCAAAAGTAGTGATTTTTTGCAGGATGCTGATTATCTTTGCGAAATAATTGGCAGTATCTATGGCACAGCAAGACTTCGACAACTTCAAGCAACATTTAAAGGATTGGAAAGAAACCCATTCCGAAGAATACAACCTGTTCGAGGAAGAAATGAACAGCAAAGATACTATTGGTTATCAAAAAATTATGAATCTGGCAATTACCCTTGTTCCTGCATACAAAAAATTAATCTACCAAAAAGCCAATCAGGGAGTATTCGATGATATTTCCGACATTGAAAACCTATTTACAGACAACCAATTAGCCCAAACTTTACTCAACGAGTTTGAAAACCCACAAAAAGATTCAATTATTCCGGCAATGTTGTATTGGTTGTATTTTGGTCAAAGTTTTGAGCGTATGGTTGAAAAAGGCGAAGAATTGCGTAGAATGCCGGACATCAGCTACATCAAGAAATTCCTTATCAAATCCACCATTCGCTTACTTAGAAACAAATCCGTCAGTTTGGGTCTTCGCACCAAAGCCGACTGGGAGGAACATTACCAACTTATGAAAGAAGTTGATAGCAATGAAATTATGGATTTGGAAATAGATGCAAAAACGAACACACCACTTACCAAGCCAAAGAACAACAAAGAATTATCATTAGAAGATATGATAATGATTGACGATGAAATGAAAGAAATCCTCTTAACCAAAATCGGCGACTACATCCGGCAAGGGACAAAAGGCAAGAAAATAGCATGGATGATACTTGCATTAAGGCAATTGGGCTATCTCCCAAACACCACATCCGACCGGCATCTATTCAATGCCATTCGTAAAGAATTTGGTTTAGACATCGGCTCGGACAAGGGTATCTATGCCTATCTTGATGGGACAACTTTAAAATATGACCAAACAGAAATTGATGCTTTAAAAAACTACTTCACGCTAAATCCAATTCAATCCGGTTCACTCTGATAGAAACTTTTTTTGTGTAAGAATGTGAACTTTTACCCTTGTTTATTCAAATAAATTCAGTATATTTTTGTAGCCGCTTTCCAATACAGGATAGCGGCTTTCTTTTTACATGCCTGTCTGAAAAGGAAGTTTAATCCGACAGGTAGATGATTATATATGAAGAATTTATTATCAATTATTCAAGAAGAAAAAGCCAACATTAAGTTGGAAATGAGTGGTGAAGATTTATTGGAATTTTCAAACGACCTGATTAACCGTGCAAAATCAGAGTTATCCGTAGAAATTGCCGAAGCCCGCAAAGAACGTTATCTCACCCGTAGCGAGGTAAAGGAAATTTGCGGAGTATGCGATGCAACCTTGTGGCACTGGAATAAGAAAAACTACTTGAAAACCATTAAGGTAGGGAGTAAAGTGCGTTACCGTATGTCGGATATTCGACGGATTTTAGAGAGTAGTCATGAAAACCGCTAATCCGATGAAAGAAGAAAATAAGGATTCTGGTCGATACATCCGCGTTGGTACGACCCTTTATAAAATTGTCCGCCGCCCATTGATGAGTGGTGATTTCGTTGAGGAACGTCGGGTGTGGAACTACGAAACGCTCCGACAAGACCATTCCAAAGATTTTATTTCGCGAATTGAGAAATACGACGGTTTTTGTTCCGTTCCCGACCACATTGATTACAAACGTAGCATCGGCTCATTCCTGAATCAGTACGAACCTATTCCTTACCAACCGACGCCGGGCGATTGTCCTTTGACATTGGATTTTCTTTGGCATATCTTCGGCGAGCAGTTGGAAATGGGATTGGATTATTTGCAACTACTTTACCTCAAACCATTGACAAAGTTACCAATCATTCTCTTGGTTTCAGTTGAACGGAATACAGGCAAAACCACATTCCTAAACTTCCTAAAAGCCATTTTTGCCGGAAATATGACTTTCAATACCAACGAGGATTTTCACAGCCAATTCAATTCCGATTGGGCAAATAAATTGATTGTTGGTGTTGATGAAGCCTTGCTTGACCGCAGAGAAGATTCTGAACGTATCAAAAATCTGAGTACCGCTCTCTCTTACAAAGCGGAAGCCAAAGGCAAAGACCGTCAGGAAGTGGAATTTTTCGCCAAGTTCGTTTTGTGTTCCAATAACGAAAATTGTCCGATTATCGTGGAAAAAGGCGAAACACGCTATTGGGTTAGGAAAATTCATCCGATTGAGAAAAAAGATACCGAAATGTTGGATAACTTGAAAAAGGAAATCCCTCAATTTCTTTATTTGCTGTCAAACAGGGAATTAAGCACAAAAAAAGAATCTCGCATGTGGTTCAGGCATGATTTATTGATTACCGATGCTTTGCGCCGGATTATCACGCATAATCGTGGAAAAATAGAGAATGAAATGATGACTATCATCTCGGAACTCATGCAGATAAAAGAAATGGATGAATACTTATTTTCTGTTCATAACATGCTTGATATGCTAAAACGCAATTCCGTACAGGCAGAAACAGGGCAAATACGGAAGATTTTACAAGATAAATGGAAGCTCTCGCCGAAACCACCGACATATTATACGGCACAAGTATTCGGCTACAATGGTGAAATTTTGTCTATTCCTAATCAGGTAGCAAGGGTATATTGCATTTCACAAAAGCAATTGGACGGAATTATGTCAGAATGTTAGCAGTTCTTTTTAATTTATTGATTTATAAAGAATAATACATCTTACAAGTTTCTAACAAAGTTCTTACAAACTAACAAACAGGCATTCTAACAAAAAGTATTTCCTGTTAGAGGAATGTAAGGCAGATAAATTACTGATAAACAATAGACAAATACAAACTTCTAACATTATTACAAATTTTCAAGTACTTCTTTCCGATGAAAGAAAAAAATAACGATTAAATATACGAATATGAACAAATTAAATGAAATATCAATCAAGCAGCATCTGGCAAAGATGAATATTCTCCCTGTAAAGGATTACGGTTACTATGGAATGTATTATTGTCCGTATAGAGAAGACCGTAATGCGAGTTTCAAAGTGGATTACAATAAAAACCTGTGGGTAGATTATGGCACAAACGAGGGTGGGACATTTATCGACCTTGTAATGAAAATGGAAAACTGTTCGTTCCATGAGGCTGTAAACAGGCTTGAAAGAAAATATGCAGATGTGCAGATAAGCAGCCATGCGGACAATCCTTTTTCTTTTCATGGGGATAGTCCTTCAAACATGGTTCAGAACATTCTTCCAATCACACATCCAAAGCTAATCGCTTGGGTTCAGGAACGAAAGATTGATTTAGATTTAGCAAACCGATACTGCAAAGAAATTCATTATCGAAACAAGGATAAAAATTATTTCTCTATTGGATTCAAAAATGACAAAGGCGGATATGAATTAAACAGCCCACCAAATTTCAAGGGTTGTATTTCTCCAAAAGAAATTACAACTTTCCGAAACAACGATAGCGACACCTGTTTGGTTTTTGAAGGCTTTTGGGATTTTCTTTCATACCTAACCATACAGAAAATTGAAAAAACAAAACACAATGTAGTTGTTCTCAATTCTGTCGCCAATATTCAAAAAGCAGTGGATTTTCTGAAATCGCATCGTGAAATTTACACCTATTTGGATAACGATGATGCCGGACGGAAAGCAAATGAATTAATCAAATCTGCAAACTCAACCGTGTACAATCGCTCAAGAAAGTATGAAGGGTATAAAGACTTGAACGACTATTTGTGTCAAAAACCAATAGTGAAACCGGAAATAAAAAAGAAAAAAATGGGGTTGAAACGATGAATTACAATCAACGGAAGATACAGTGAGCTGTCGCTCATTTTTCAGCGGAGCAAGTTTATGTTTCGAGTGCATCGAAACTATGAATTATCCCGTTGGTCTCCATTCAAAACTTGTAGAATTATGGTGAAAAATAAAAAAGGCGGACGACCGAAATTAAGTCCTTCCGAAAAATTGAAATACCGAATAGCAATCAATCTTTGCACAAAAGATTTTTACGCGCTGAAAGCTAAAGCCTCCCAAGCAGGGATGACCTATACCGAGTTGGCAAGGTTAGCAATTACCGGTTGCCAAATCCGCCAACGGCTCACAACGGAACAGATGGATTGTATCCGCAAACTTTCGGGTATGGGTAACAACTTGAATCAAATTGCCAAGCGAGCAAATATTGAAGGTTATACTAATACCCGAAACGAATATCTCTATTTGGCTGACAGGATTGACAACGTAATAAACCTTATGGAAGATGATGGCAAAAATAGTTAAGGGAAAAAATTTCAAAGGCGTAGTAAACTATGTGCTTGACAAAACCAAGCAAACAGAACTGTTGGCGGCGGAAGGCGTTCGTTACAAAAGCAAGGAATCCATTATCCGTAGCTTTATCGCTCAAAGCGGGTTGAATCCGAAAGTTTCAAAAGCGGTCGGTCATATTTCGTTGGATTTTTCGGCACAGGACAGGGATAAATTGACCAATGCTAAAATGGTACAGATTGCCAATGAGTATATGACTAAAATGGGAATTACAAATACGCAATACATTATTGGTCGGCATCACGATAAGGAACACCCGCACATTCATATTGTTTTCAATCGTGTGGATAATAACGGCAAAACGATTTCGGATAAGAATGACCGTTACCGTAGTGAGAAGATTTGCAAGAAATTGACTGAAAAGCACAATTTATATTTTGCACAAGGCAAAGAAAATGTAAAAGTTCATCGCTTGAAAGAGCCAGATAAAACGAAATACGAGATTTACGATGTCCTCAAAGCAGCTATTTCCAAATGCAAAAATTGGAACGAGCTAAAAAAAGAGCTTCAAAAACAAGGCATTACAACCAATTTCAAGTATAAAGGTAATACAAATGAAGTTCAGGGTGTAATGTTTGAAAAGAATGGTTATAAATTCAATGGCTCGAAGATTGACAGGCAATTCAGTTACAGCAAAATTGATTTTCAATTGAAACAGAATGACAAGGCACAAGATTTTCACATTCAGCAGGAACACAAACATTTTCAAAACCATTCTTCTGTTTTGGAAAATGTCGGTTCAGCTTTGGGTGGGCTATTCAATTTTCAATCATTAGGAACAGATTATGACCCCGACGAAGCGGAACTATTGAAGCAACACAAATACAAGAAGAAAAAGAAAAGAGGATTTAGATTATAAACAATTAAAAAACAAACAATTATGAGTAATACAGGTAAAATGGATACTTCCGCAGTATTCGAAATGTTTGAAACGATAAACAAGAAATTGGATAAACAGACGACAGACAAGTCGGCAGAGCCGATAGAAATTGATTTATCCGCAGTCGATACTATGACTGAAAAATTAGAAACCGTCATTGAGGAAGTCCGCAAACCTGCCAAAGTTGAACATAAACACCGTCATACGATTGACATAAATTCCAATTGGTTTTTCTTTTCATGGGTGATATTGGTTATCATCATTTTTGGATTGTTTTGGGTACTTGCCAATCAACGGCAGACTATCAATCAATACAAGGAAAGTGACTTGAAATACAGGTATATCAAAATGCAGGGACAAACCAATGAAGAAAATCTTTACCGATTGGAGCAACAATTTCAATACAGCGACAGTATAAAGATTGTTCGCAAACAGGTAGAGAAGTACGAGGAGTTGGTTAAGGTACAAACGGAAAAATTGGCAAGAATGAAAAGGGATAGCGAGGAAGCGGAACAGTTACGGAAAGAAGCGGAAACAGTGAAAAATATTACTAAAAATTAGGTATATATTTAATATCTTTGTGGTCAAAAAATAATCTATAATAATAGATTATTGTGTTAAGTTATGACCTATTTGGAATGGAATAATATTATTGCTGAATACTTTTTCAATCCCTCTAATGCAGGGAAAGATGTTTATTTATACCTAACAAAAATAGATATTGTCCATTTAGCAAAACAGTTCAATGAAGGAGTCGAAAAAGATATTTGGGCAGATTTTACCGGAGCCATAAGGCGCGGACTTCCCGGTTCAGCAGGGAATGTAACCGCAAAAGCACAATACGCTTATGGCAAAAGGAATTTGATAAAAATAGATTCAGTAGAAATCAAATACCCACCATACCTTGCTTATCTTGTGTTTTTTGTTCTTCCATTGACTGAAGGAATTGGCGAAGCTTATAGTGCTAATAACTATTACGGTAGACTAAATGATTTTTTGAGAAATAATCAAATAAGTGAAACCATTGGCACAAATGATTTCCGTAGTAATCAAATAAATTATTTGTGGGAAGACTTGGGAAATTGGGCTAACTATAAAAATAATGGAGATTTAGGATTATTTAAAGTCGTACCTTTCAAAAACTCTAATTGGATTTATGTTGGAAAGGTTTTTTCCCAATGCATATTTCCGCCAAAAGCGATAAAGCGTTTACCGGACTTATTCCTGCAATCAGGAATGATTCCTGATTCCAACTATTCATCAGCAGAAATAAAAAATTATTTAGTACGGTATGGCTCTTCAATATTACAACTGTCTAACAACACCTTAAATGCTATTAGAAGTGAGTCAAACGAATTAGGGCAATCCGTAATTGACATTGTCAACCGGGAATACAAAAAATGGACAGGTGAAACCAATAAAGATGAAGAGGACGGTGTAATACAGCACATAAGAAGAAATTATACCGTTGCTCCTTTATTCCTGCAATTCAAAATAAACAATAATGACGGATTGATTTCATTTTCGTTTAGGATATATTCGTCAAATGAATATCCCGAAGACTTAAAGTTCGGAGAGTATGAAAATCTTTACGAAATAAACGGTTGGTCAAAGACACTCCAAATAGAGTATAAAGAAAAATTTGAAATTAATGATGACTTCAATAAGTGGGTTGCAAGATTCCCGGAACGTGATGTGAGATTATTTGTCAATGCCGGAACATACCAATTAAGTACCGGATATTGGATAGAAACCGGATTGCTTTCTAAGACAGACCAAATGTATTTGCTTTGCAGAGATGAGAAGAAAGAATCAATTCAAGAATGGGGAAAAACATTTCATAGTGGAAATTTCCGGAAGGAAGATTTGGATGGATTACCGGAAGGTTATTCCTTGTTTTGGTTTCGAAATCCTGTACAAAGCCATTCTGACATTCCATTACTTACCCTTTACGCCGAAAAGCGAATTGAATTAGTCGAAGGACTGAAAGTAAATTTCAGAACTTTTATAAATGATTTTTTACCGGAAGTTGAGGTTGTGAACTCAGATGGAAACGAAAAAGTTTATTTGCAAAACAAAGAAACAGATGAAAAAATATTACTTTCTAAAAAACAAGCGCTCAACAACCGTTGGCTGTTACCAATCGACATGCCGTTGAATGTTGATTTCTACATAAAAGTTGAAAATGAAAATTTTTCGGGAAATGAAATTGCTTACAATCTCATTTCATCAAACGGTATGGCAAGTAAGGTTGACGGAAGCCAATTGCCCAAAAGAGATTTGTTTGGAAGATATATTGAAACTGATGCGGAGCAATATTGCCTCGGCAACAACTTGATTAACCCTAACCGTAGAAGCACGAAAGGATTTTCACTCTATACCTCATTATTTATTTCAACCAATCAAGAAATCTCTACATCTATTTCAAAAGCCACATTTTCTAATCATTGTGGGAATATGCTTTGTGGTTTTCTCTCATTGAAAAATATTCTTACAACAGAAGAGTTTTTCAGGGCTTTTGAATTTTATTACTCAAAAGCATTCTCAGAAAGACAGATAACTGTAAATTTCAATCTTACAAGGACAAAGAAAATGTCGCTGAATTTTTACGATTTCATAGGAATACTTGACTACGACTATGAAACCAAAAAGATTGTAGTAAATCCTCCTCAATTCATTTTCATTCCTGCATCGCGGGGACGAAAAGTTTTGTTAGTTGGAGCGAGAGATTTGAGTTTGGTTGAGAAAATCATTGATACATCGCCAAAATATAACTTGCAGGTTGAAATCACAGAGCAATTTTCATCCAACGAAAAATTAATTTTACCGGATGTAATTACAATTAAAGCATTTGGAGAGCCAAGAGAAAATTACGGAGTGAGAAAACTTAAAGCACTTGCAGATGAGTTACAGATACAATTTTCAGACGGTTATTTTCCACAAATTGCACTTCAAGATTTTTCTGCTAATATCACAGATTACGAAAATTCACTGCAACATACTGACGAAAACGACTATGATTGGGCAAGAAAAGTTTTCAACCCTGATACTTTGAGTTTTGACAAAAGTGAAAATCCCGACTTTGATAAATCATTTTCATTGATTGAATATAAGTTGAACGAATACACATTCCTGTATAAACTTTGGAAAGACAACAAATGCTACCAAATTGATAAAAATTGGGGAAGACTTATAGCTCTAAAACATTTTTCCAAGAATGTGATTTTGCTTGATAGAACAAAAAAGAAAGTGGCTATTCCAATAGAAACACCATTGCCAAGATTACTCGCAAAATCTATTTTGTTACTAAGCGGATTAGCTCCGGATTTCAAAGAAATAGAAGGAAAAAAACATCGAGTTTATGAAAATATCCCCAGCATATTTACAGATAACTTATTTCTCAGGTTAGGTCAAACACCAATAAATATTGAATTATGAAAGACCCAATAGGTTCATTTGAAACCATAAAAGAGAATTTTATTCGCTATGTAAAAACGGCGTTCGGAACAAAATTTGAAGGTATTGAAAAAGAACGGTATGATTTATTGAATTACGACAAAGTATTTTACCGTCAACCTTGGATTGAGCCATTACCCGATTATGTTTCAAGCAATAAACGCATTAATGATTTATCTGCTGATGATTTAGGCAATGCGTTAAACGAAGACGAAACAAAAATCTTTAAAGGGCTTGTAAATACAGGACTTGTAGGTAATTTCCCATTACATTCACATCAAGCCGAAATGCTTGAACAAGCGTTGCGGGGTAATAATTGCATTATTACTTCCGGTACTGGCTCAGGAAAAACAGAATCGTTTCTACTCCCATTGTTTGCGCAGCTCTCCAAAGAACTTACGAATTGGCAAACACCCAATCCAAAACCAATAAGCGTAAACACTTGGTGGAGTAAAAATGGAGGACTTACCCCAAGACAAATTGTCAATACATCAAATTTTACTTTGAGCGATACGGTAAGTCAACGCCAACACGAAACAAGAAAAGCTGGAGTAAGAGCATTGATACTTTACCCTATGAATGCTTTGGTTGAAGACCAAATGAGCCGGTTGAGAAGGGCATTAGATTCTGATGATACGAGAAGTTGGTTAAGCTCAAATACAAACGGCAATGCTATTTATTTTGGAAGATACAACGGCAGTTCCCCAATTGCAGGAGAATTAAAAAAGAGAAAAGACGATGGTACATTTATAATCAATGAGAAAAAAGTAAAACAACTCAAAGAACAACTGCAACAAATTGAAGTTGACGCTAATCGCGTAGCACAGTATATTCAACAAAACGGCATTAGCGGAAGTGATGCGAAAGAGTTGAAATCATTTTTTCAACGCTTAGACGGTGCGGAGATGAGAAGCCGTTTTGATATGCAAGTTGCTCCACCTGATATTCTTATCACAAATTATTCAATGTTGAGCATTATGCTGATGCGTGATATTGACAAAGGAATTTTTGAAGAAACAAAACAGTGGTTGGCTTGTGATGATTTGCCTGAAACACAAAGAGAAGCAGAAAAACCAAACCGGATTTTTCACTTAATCATTGACGAGTTGCATCTATATAGAGGTACGCAGGGATCTGAAGTTGCCTACTTGCTCAAACTTGTACTTGACCGTTTAGGTTTACACCCACATCACCCTCAATTACGCATACTTGCTTCCAGTGCATCACTTGAAGCTGGAGATGACGACAGCAAAAACTTCGTGTGTGATTTTTTTGGTGTGAGCAAAGAACACTTTTCCCAAAAGTTCAAAATAATTGAAGGTAAAAACAAACCCGTTTTTGCATTTCCTGAGAATGGAAGAAAACTTCCTGTTAATCCTTTCAGAGAAATTGCCGGTACATTTTCTTTGGTAAAAGGGAATATTGATGATGAAGCGTTTATTTCAACTTGCGAAAAAGCAGCAATAGAACTTGCAACTACTTTTGGGTTACCACAAACCGGAAATGGAATTTCAAGTTTACTTTCAGTAATTACTAATCCCAGCTTCCAACTAAAAGAAAGATTATTTTCTCCTTGCGAAGACTATAAAGCGGTCTGTTCAATTCAAGCAAACGGCGATGATACAAATGGAAAATACTTTGCAGAGACAATTTTTGAGAATACAAGCAATAAAGAAGATTTACAAAATGCTTTGCGTGGTTTATTGATTGCAAGAGCAATATTAGACGAGCCGGAATTCAAAAGTATCGCTGATGCAATTCCTGACGACAGAAAATTGCCTCGCTTTCGCTTTCATTATTTCTTTAGAAACATTGAAGGCATTTGGGCTTCAGTAAAATCAGATGATATTGATAATCCTGAATACGCAAATAACGAACGAACCGCCGGGAAACTTTATTCAACTACACGGATAAATTCAGAAAGAGGGAACAGGGTTTTAGAATTGCTCTATTGTGATAATTGTGGAACAACTCTGTTGGGTGGTAGCCGGTTGGTCACGGGAAGAAATGCCTTTGAATTATTGCCGATTAGTCCAAATATTGAAGGGATTCCTGAAAAAACACCTGCAAAACTTGTCGAAAAGAGGAGTTATCAAGAATACGCCGTTTTTTGGCCACTTGGAAATCAGGAATATATTCAACACGACGCTGAACGTCCTTTTATTTCAGGTGATTACTGGCGACAGGCAACAATAAACGGGTTTAGCCAAGGGGATTTCCGCGCGAATTGGATTCCCGCTTCTCTAAATTGCATTTCAGGAGACATTGATTTTACACACGAGAAATCTATAACAGATGGAGATGATTGGAATAAAGAAGATTGGATTAAAGGATATTACTTTACCATTTACAACGAAAATGATACTTCAAGGAGAGACATATCTTCACCAGATGGACAAAGCAGAATTAGTGAAATTCAAACTCATTTAGCTTTACCTAATGTGTGCCCTTGTTGTGCTGTAAATCACCAAAAGAGAAGACAAGATTGGAATAAAAGCAAAACCTCTTCTATTCGTGGTTTTAGAACCGGTTTCGCCAAAACAACTCAAATGTTTGCAAAGGAGTTGATGTATCAACTTCCAAACAATGAAACCGAAAGAAAGTTGGTCGTTTTTTCGGATAGCCGTGAAGATGCTGCACAGGTTGCAAATGGAATTGAACGAAGTCATTTTACAGATTTAATGCGAGAAATTTTAGTAAATGAGTTACATTCTAATTTGATGTTACGATTCCAAATCGTAGAAGCATTTGATAACAATAATGTAGCTTCTAAAGAAAGATATTCAATCAGCCGCCCAGATATTTTTGAGGAAATAAATACCATTTTTTATCATTCTCATTCCCCTAATAGAGCGGAAAAAGAAGAAGCATTGAGAAAGTTAAAAGAAATCCGCTCATTAATGATAAATGTAAGATGTTTAGTTGACATTACAAACTCCGTAAATCTTGCTCCACTTATCAAACACTTTGTTCGTTTAGGAATAAATCCCGGCGGATGCGATATTTCTCTGCAAACAAGATTGCTAAACAGTAATTTTGTACCTTGGTATGACCTTATTGACTTTACAAATTTCGAGTGGGCAGAAGGAACAGACCAAACTTATATTAACGACTTAAAAGAAGGAACTTTTAGCGGTCTTGCTTCAATGTTTTTTGGCTCACTGTTTTATTCTTTTGAATCTTCGGCATTGGGCTATGTGAGCATCAATCCCGAATTACAGATTATTACTGAACAAGCGAATACAGTTGGAATAGCAAAAGATGAGTTTTTGCAAATAGTAAATTCTACAATCAGAATACTTGGTGACAAATACAAACACAACAAAATTGAAGATACTAATTCTTTCGGTTTTGTTCAATACAGCAATTTGCCAAATCAAGCAAAAAAATACATTCGTGCTGTTGCAATTAAATTTTCAAAACAAGAAAATGAAACCGGAGAAGCGGTTTTCAATACACTTTCAACAAGTGGTTTGCTAAGAAGTGACACAGGAATTCAAATAGAGAATCTTTTTATCAAAGTCGCAAGAGTAACCGACTATGTATGGTCAAGTACGCGAGGGAGCAGACCTCATTTACACTTTAGCGGAGGCATTTGTACTTATTCCGCTACAGCATTACAATCACAACGAAATAGTGTGTGTAATGATATTTGGAAAGAGAATTACCTTTCTTATAATGCTATTAAACAACAACGCCCACCAATCCGTTTGCATTGCGAAGAACTTACCGGACAAACAGACGACCAATTTGAAAGACAACGGCACTTCAGAAATATTATTTTGCCCGATGAAGGAATGAGGCAAGTGAAAGCGATTGATTTATTGAGTGTAACAACAACACTTGAAGTTGGTGTTGATATTGGTGCATTACAAGCCGTTATGTTGGGGAATATGCCTCCACAACGGTTTAACTATCAACAAAGAGTTGGTCGTGCAGGTCGTAGAGGACAAGCCTATTCCATTATTTTGACTTTTTGCAGAGGTAGAAGCCACGATGAGTT
>Ga0082212_10008521_pt1 | contig 13378 bp, 10 predicted proteins | sample TergutNt197P3_FD_71548 | JGI IMG/M metagenome (GOLD analysis project Ga0082212, IMG submission 71548) | Neocapritermes taracua P3 segment gut microbial communities from Petit-Saut dam, French Guiana - Nt197 P3 | ecosystem: Host-associated > Arthropoda: Insects > Digestive system > Gut ... | reverse complement strand
AATATTTTCTTGCGGCAATATAATTGCCATTAATCAGATTTATATTGCCTACCGCAATGTTGGTTCGGATGTCATCCGGATCTTTCTCCAAAACAGCCTTGTACCAGTCCATCGCATTGTATCTCGGAGCATAAAACTGTTCCACTCTTTTCCCGGTTAAATACATCTCTTCGATGGTTTCAAGTTTTGTCGTATCGGGATACCCTTCCCAGACTTTTGGAAGGTCTTCATTAGCAACCGGCGTGCGTTCAACATACTGGTATTCGATCAGCGCCTCGCCGGTTTCGCTATTGATTAACTGTGTCTGAAGTTCCGCCAGATTATAGGGGCCGTCAAGCCGGATGGTTTCAGTAAAAGGTTTATCCGGTGAAATCGCAATATTTTTCTCAAATACGGTTTTGTCTTTGTTTTTAAGGATGACCTTTGCGTTATCTACCTTTGCGGTTGAATAATAGCCAAGAAACACATTGTATCTGTTTTTCTCATTCCTGGCTTCCAGGTTGACCGCACCGTTGAGATTGGCATTCTTAAAGCCTTTAATATCTTTGATCGGGAACCAGTATTGTGTCCACTGTTTGACCTCGTAAGGCTTAATCCAGCTGTAATCCGGCTGGTTGTCGCTAAAGGAACCAACCATCAATTCGGCATACGGACCGCTTGTTTCTGTCAGGTATCCTTCCGTAATTTGTCCGCTGGGACCGGATCCCCATTCCCACAATTTTGCACCTTTCGTTATGTTATGGTCGCCGAAATGCACCGTGCCGGCATTTTTCCCGTGGTCGTACCCACCCATAAAGTCCTGCTGAAGGTTATGAATGAAAAAGGAGTTGGAGGTTAATATGTTTTTCCACCAGCTAATGTCCCTTCCCGCCATTTCTTCGCCTCTATACACGTTATTCGCAATCGGCCACTGCGTGAAATCCGTTTTTGAATGGAATGTTACCACCTGTGCGCTCGGCGGAAAGATTGTCTGGTAGTTTTCATTTACATGTACGGCTACGTTTGCCCAGTTTAAGATGGCATGTGTATAGGGGGAGGAATTATGTATCCTGGCTTCCGCCCTGAAATAGGATTTACCCGGAAAGATGGTTACCCCGATGGTCCATCTCATGCCGTGACGCGGTTCGTGCTCCGCCACCCAGACGGTCTTACTGCCATCCGGATTTTCAGTTGTGGTATAATCCAGTTGCTGAAAGGTTGACGCCCTGTGGTGATGGAGCATGCACCATTCGATACCTCCTGAAACCCATGCGCCAACCATCCCGATATTTCCGGGACGTACCACTTCATTTTTGTAAATAAAATGATAGTCGTTGGTTTTATCCGTTGCATAATATAACTTACCTCCGATGTCGGGCGTTACCCCCAGTTCAATATACTCATTTTCAAGCACAAGGGTTTTCCATTCCTGCGTGATCCTTTCGTTGGTATACTGATCTCCCAACTTTAAGGGATAATAATGATGCGATGCGCCCTGATAGGCCTCGTTCCTGAAAAATATAGGATTCTTGTCAACAGGTGCTATGACATGAGTAGGCATGGGAATTTGTTTTTCCGTCAGGTTTACTACTGACTTTGACTGTGAATACCCGTTTATAAAACAACAGGTCAATATTGCTGATAAAATATAAAATCGTGTCATATATTTAGAATTAAGTGTAAAAGTATCAAATGAAGCATTATAACACCTGTGTCCATTTGAATTGTTTCAGATAGTCGAAATCAGATTTGCAGGCGGCAAGGACATTCGTTCGTGTTTCCTGCTCAATAGTAAGTACCTCTAAAGCAGTAGAGTCGGCTATTTCGAACATAGCCGGATACGGCGCACTACCTTTTCCCAACAGGGTATAAACCCTGTTAATAGCATGAAAATCAGACGCATGCCACATTGCAATGCGTTTCGGGTATTTACGCAGATACTGGTAACAATCACCGCCACCATTCACTACATGTCCCATATCCATCTGGAAAAATACCAGTTCGGGATCGGTATTTTTAATCAGGAACTCAAGTATCACCTCGTCTTCAACTTTTCTAAGTTCGCCGGCATGGTTGTGAAAGGCAAATTTAATCCCGCCCTTTTTGCATACTTCGCCTACACGGTTGAAATGAGCGGCAATACGCTTGAGTTCATCAACCGTAAGGTTTCTACCTCCCGGGAACCCGGCCTGTACTGCATATTTCCCACCGCCCGACTTGAGATATTCCGAACATTTTTTCCAGAAATCCCACTTCGGATCATTCATATCTTCAGGTAGTAATCCTGAGTTTGTGTGCGTGCTTGAAATAGTCATACCCAAATCCCCAACTACTTTGCTCAGTTCTTTCATGGTGTAATTAAAAAACTTTTCTTCGGTGAACCCGTACGGCTCCACTTGCGAATATCCCATTGCCGCTAATTTTTTCAATGTTCCTAAAAAGTCTTTGGGTAAATCGTCTCTTACACTGTATAACTGTATACCAATTCGGCCCTTATTGGGCGCCGGCGCCATTGAAGCGAAGGCTTCACGGCCTGCTAAACTACTTAATGCCAACACTGTTGCACTTCTGTTAATAAATTGTCGTCTGTTCATGATACATTTTATTTAATTATTGTTGATATTATTATTGACTTATAGACGGTCAAAGATACAAAAAACATTTTTTTATCAATCTTTATTTTCACGGTAATCGAAGAACTTAATCAGTTTGCGGCTTGTCGGGGGCAGTTGTTTCCTGGCGATGAGTTCTATCGGTTCGAAAACAATATCGGGCGCGACGCGTATTTTTGAACGGAACAGGTCTTTGATGTGCTTTACAAAAGGCTCGTTATTTATCTGACTGCCTATAAGAATACGTATTCCATCGGTTCCGATCGTACTGGTGTATACTTCGACAATATAATTGCTTATTTCGGGAATATTTTCCAGAATATCGTACAGGGCTGCCGGATAAAGGGATGTTCCCTTGTATTTAATCATCTGACCTTTGCGTCCGAGGATCGGGCCAATACGAATTGAGTTTCGCCCGCAGGCACAAGGTTCTTCAAAGCGATAACAGATGTCGCCGGTCTTGAATCGAATCATCGGCATTCCTTCGACGTCTAATGTAGTAATGGTAATCTCACCGGGTTCGTCGGTTTTGACGGGTCGGTTGTTGTCGTCGAGAAATTCAACGATGGTGAGGTTGGGTTTGTGGTGTGCGCCACATGCTTTTGTACACTCATTGAACGACGACTGCATCTCGGTCGATGCGTAGTTTACATACATGGAGAGTTCCGGCCATAACGCATTGATTTTTTCACCGAGTATATTGTACCGGTGGTCGTTTGTCCTGACCGATTCACCCACGCAAATGGCGCGCCTAATGGACGAATTTCGATAGTCGATATGATGCGCTTCGGCAAAATCGATGAGTTTCAACAGGAAGGAAGGTACGCAAATACAGACGGTAGGTTTCATACGTTGGATTGTATTCCATTGTAATTCAGGTATTCCATTGCCCACGCGGATGATAGCCGAGCCTAATTTCAGACTTCCGAGCATACTGGCCTGTCCTGCCATAAAGCACCGGTCGATTGTAACCATCAGTTGGATAATGTCGGACGTCGTGCATCCGGCAAATTCGTATGACAAACTTTCACTCAAAGCCAGTCGGCGGAGGTCGTTAGCCGTGTCGCCAAAAGTGACCGGATCACCCAGTGTGCCGGAAGTAGTCACATAATCACATATTTCCGCAGCAGGAACACAAAGGAACTCCATGTTACGCATTTGCAGGTCCTGCTTTGTAGTAACAGGTATCTGCCGGAGGTCATCAATCTTTTTGATTTTTGAAATATCGATTTTTTCTTTTGCGAACATCTCCTGATAGAAAGGCGACCGTGCGTTTACATACGCAAGCATATCAGCCATTTTCTTTTCCTGAAAGGCTGTGATCTCCTGTTGAGATAGATATTGAAAATTAATGCTGTCCATATTTTTATTTCTTAATTTGTAATTCTTAATTCGAAATTAAGCCTGCATTGTCTATTGGGTTCGCGTAAATTCCTAAGAAAATGGATGTCAGCGTGTCTTTGTCGCCATCAACCTGTTCAAGCATGAGATTGTATCGTGCGATGAAAGCATCTTTTTCTTCGTTTGTGTATTTGTCCGAATACGTGCTTTTGCCGGAACGTAAATCGTGCGCTATATAATTATTATTGTATAGCCTATAGTGTTTATATATTCGTTTATCAATGAGACCGGCAACTTTTTTATAGAAATCGTTTGGTATCTTTTGATCAAATTCAAGTTCTTCCCCTGTTAACGGTTCACAGAAACTGATATGGACATGGCCTTTGGGTTGCGTGATACCGGTCAGAATACTTTTTAAATCTTCCTCGGGCTGTTTGATGTATTTCCGGTCGTTTTGCAATAGATATAACTCACGGGTTTTAAGAAAATCGCACGATTCGATCTGGTAAGATATAGCGATTGGGACAATATGCAGTTCTTCGATGGCATGGATCAGGTCGGATTTTCCGCTCATGCAGAACATTTTGATAATACCCTGGTCGGTAGTGTCATCCCCGTTTTTAGTACGCCCGTTCCGTTGCGCGATCCAGATAGATTCGCCTTTTTCGGTAATCGTGTAACGGATATATTCAGACAGGTGCAAAGAGTTTTTAATAAACTCGCGTATATTGCTGCTGCGTACTACCTTAAACATTTTATTTGCCTTGCCGATGTCTACAACTAACTGCGGACGCATCAGATTGCTTCCGAAAGTTATTTCAGTAGTTCTGAATCGGTTGTCATGCAACAGGTTTTGAAGCAGGGAAGAATCAAGCATGATATCGCGGTGATTGGATACGAAAAGGTAGTTTGTTCCCGGGTTCAGTTTGTCAAGTCCGTCATATGAAAAACCGGTCATCGTCCGGAGGATAACCTGTTCGTTAAAATAGTACATTACTTCTTTCTGAAATTCATCAGTTGTACGGAAATTACGTACCATTTCCCTTACTTTTTCTATGTCTTTTTCAGGAAAAATATATTGCGACATCAGTCCAAAATATTCGCTTTCAACGATGCGCTGCATAGCCGGAGGTATTTCAGAAGGGTAATAGGGGCGAATGTCGTCAAATTTACTCTGCATGGTTGTCAGTTTTTTTACGGTTGTCAATAAATTTTATGGGTTTGCGGTTTGCGTCAGGAAAGTTAATTTTACGGATTTCATCCGCAGGGCATATTTCAATTTCCGGCGCTACGCGGATACGTGCCCGAAAGCGGTCTTTCAGGTCTTTGGTAATATCGAACGGAGGCAGTTTGTTAACGCCCACTTTCAGGACAATCAGGTCGTTACCATAGTCGTTGTCGCTAACCGTCATGATATAATTTTCAATGTAGGATGTATGATCGAGCACATCAAAAACAGCCGGCGGATAGAGCGATGTCCCCTTGTACTTCACCATGTGGTTCTTTCGCCCGATAATCGGACTGATCCGCATGGTAGTACGTCCGCACCGGCACTGTTCAGCGTGAAAACTTGCCATGTCGCCTGTTTTAAAGCGCAGTAACGGCATCCCTTCCACCCCTAAGGTGGTAAAAACGAGTTCGCCTGTTTCGCCTTCCCGAACGTTTTTCCCTTCTTCATCAACTAATTCACAGATAATCAGTTCGGGGTGATGATGTCCGCCGCATCCGTACTGACATTCCGTGAAAGAGGTAGCCATTTCGGTAGAGGCATACGTCGAATAGAGTTCGATATCCCACAATTCTTTGATGCGCTGTCCGAGCAGGTTTAACGAAAAATCCTGCCGTCGCAGATTCTCACCTATGCAAACGGCTTTCTTAACGCTTGAATTTTTATAATCAATGCCATGATTTTCGGCGTACTGGATGATTTTGGGAATAAATGACGGAACAACAATGATTGAATTTGGGCATATGCGGGTAATGGTATCCCATTGCAGTTCGGGAATACCGTTACCGACCCGTACAATACCGGCGCCTAACTGACGGATACCAAGAAAGTAAGCAAGTCCGGCCATAAACCGCTTGTCGAGGGTGGTCATCAGTTGAAAGACATCGCCCTGCCGGGCGCCCGCACATTGAAAGGATATCTTTTCGTTGTATGCCAGCCGGTCTAAGTCTGCATCAGTCATGGCATAAGTGACAGGCTCGCCGAGTGTTCCGGATGTGGTGATATAGTCAATGATTTTTTCTTTTGGAACGCAAATGAAATCATTGTTGAATTGTTGTAAATCTGCTTTGCCGGTAAAAGGAATTGCTGTAAGATCTTCCAATCTCCTGATTTTACGGACGTCAATATGATTTTTTTGAAACAATGCTTTATAAAACGGCGAACAGGCTGCCATATATTCCAGCGTATCCGCTAACCTGTCTTCCTGAAACTGCCTGATTACTGCGTGCGGTTGTCTCTCTATTTCGGGTATTAAATTCATTCTTATTGCGTCAGGATGATATTTATTTCGTTTGCGGAAAGTTGCCTGTATGCCGGTCGGCCGCTGCCACCGCCTGTTTCAGGGAAAATAACTTCGTAAAACTCTTCATCATAAAAAGACAGTTTGGAGCTTGTGTCCGGATTACATTCGAGGTATACGACTTCTGTTTCAGCGAATCCCTTATGTTCGCAAATCTGCCTGAAGAGCGAATAACCGGCATAAGTAACGGATGTTCCGGGATTATCCTGATACAACTCAGTTACAATAATATGCGTTTTTCCCCTGAATTCAAGGGTTTTCAACCCGCATTTGGAGGGCACATCCCACATACCTTTAAAATCAAAAACTTCGTCATAATATTTCTCAGGCACTTTCATTTTTCAAAGTAAATCATTAATTATTAAATATTAATTCAGTATTTTTTACTTATAATGTAAGTATATTTTCGGCAAAGATAGCGTAAGTCGAGTGCAATACAAAATATGCCTGCATATTTTTTATTGCCGAAACGCCAATATCTTTTTACAAAGTACTATCTTTACCAAAATTTATAAAAAAAACTACAAAAAATCGATTGTTTTTTCAAGACGGATAGCACGGGAGCCTTTAATCAAAATAGAATAACCCCGTAACGGATGGGTATCAAGATATTCGCACAATTTTTCGATGGTCGGGAAACAGCGGTATTGCTGTCCGGCAGCAGAAAAATGTTCGCCGCATAACAGTACTTTTTCATAATCACATGCTTCAATCTGTTTGATAACCGCAGCGTGCAATTCCAAACTTTTTTCTCCAAGTTCGCGCATATCGCCGAGGATGATGGCTTTTGGATCAGATGCCATGGCTGCGAAGTTTTCAAGCGCCGCGTTCATGCTGCTCGGATTGGCGTTGTAGGCGTCAATAATCAATTCGTTGAATTTTGTCTTAAGTAACTGTGAGCGGTTATTGGCCGGTTGATAACTGGCAATCGCTTCGTTTATCTTTCCAGGCGGAATACCAAAATAGGATCCGACCGTAATCGCAGCCAGTACATTCCATAAATTGTAGTCGCCTATGAGATTTGTCTTGACTTCATAAACTTCATTTGATCGGTGTTGCCATGATAACGAAAGGCATGGATTAAGGCTTCTGACAGCCCCTATCAACCCTCCCGATAGGGGGGAGATTGGGTCGTCATTCACAATACCGGTTGAATCCGCCGCGCCATACATTATTTGTTTTAATCCGCTCGCAATCGTTGTGAGATATTCATTATCCCGATGGATGAATATAATCCCGTTCGTTCTGCGTAAATATTCATATAACTCGCCTTTTGCTTTTATGACTCCTTCCAGCGAACCGAATCCCTCCAGGTGTGCATATCCGACATTTGTTATCAATCCGTAATCGGGACAGGCAATCGCGGCAAGTTCGGCTATCTCGCCGGGATGATTCGCTCCCATTTCGATGACAGCAATCTCATGCCTGTCAGTCAGTTTAAGCAGCGTCAACGGTACACCTATATGATTGTTCAGATTGCCAGACGTATATAATACATTATATTTCCGCGAAAGAACAGCGGCAATTAGTTCTTTGGTTGTGGTTTTTCCATTTGTGCCCGTAACGCCAATCACGGGTACATTCAGCGTTTTGCGATGGAAACAGGCAAGTTGCTGCAAAGTCTGTAATACGTTGTCAACGACGATCACCCGTTTATCGGTTGCCATAGCAATGTCATCCACGATGGCATAAGTGCATCCGGCCTGGAGCGCATTCCCCACAAAAGCATGTCCGTCGAACTTCTCGCCTTTTAAAGCGAAAAAAAGCGAATCCGGTGGACAGTCTCTGCTATCGGTTGTAATGGCAGGATGCTTTAAATAAATTGAATACAGCTCTGAAACAGTCATACGCACAAGTAATTTTGATACAAAAGTAATATATTAATTGAAAATTGGAAGTTGAAAGTTGAAAATTATGCTTACTTTTGCAATTAAAAACGACAAATATTTAATGAAAAATAAGTTGTTAAATATAAAAGGGAAGTTGTTTTCACTGGAAAAACCTGTTGTGATGGGGATACTGAATGTTACTCCGGATTCGTTTTTCGCCGGTAGCAGGCAACAGCATGAATCGGAAATGTGCAGGCGTATCGAAACGATCATTTCAGAAGGGGGAGCCATAATTGATGTTGGCGGGTATTCAACCCGTCCGGGCGCTGATGATATAACGCCCGAAGAAGAATGGCGCCGATTGGAACCGGCATTGAACATCCTGATGAAAAACTTTGCGGCTATTCCGGCGTCAATAGATACCTTCAGGGCTGATCTTGCCAAACGCGCAGTAATGGATTACGGCGTTTCGATGGTTAATGATATTTCCGGAGGCGAAATGGATGAAAAAATGTTCGAAACGATTGCAGAAATACAAGTCTCCTATGTATTGACGCATTTTCGCAGTGGTAAAGCCCCCCCCAGCCCCCCCGATAGGGGGGAGTCTGCGATGTCATTCAATAGGGATGAAAACCGGTTTCCGGAGGATGTCATGTTGTATTTTGCGAAAAAATTACAAATGCTACGGCGTCTGGGCGTTAATGATGTGATTTTGGATCCGGGATTCGGATTCGGTAAGACATTGGAGCAGAATTATGAACTGATGCGGGAGCTGAATCAGTTTTCACTCCTGTTTGATTGTCCGCTTTTAGTTGGTATTTCCCGGAAAAGCATGATTTATAACCTGCTGGATTGTACGGTTGAGGAAAGTCTGAACGGGACGACTGCCCTGAACACTTATTCATTGTTGAACGGCGCGGATATATTACGGGTACATGATGTGAAAGAAGCTGTTGAGATTGTCAAACTTGTTGAAAAATTAAAAAAATAATCGTATGTTGGTTTCATTTGGATTAAAAGATGCAATAGATATTCTTCTGGTAGCGTTCCTGATGTATCAGATTTATAAACTGATGCGAAGTTCGGGTACACTTGCAATTTTTAGTGGCGTCGTATCTGTAATCGTACTTTGGGTATTTGTTTATGAGGTGCTTGAAATGCGTCTGATCGGGGGGATACTCGATAAATTTATCAGTGTTGGCTTCATTGTGCTTGTCATCCTGTTTCAGGATGATATCCGCCGTTTTTTAGTCGCGTTGGGTTCAAACCGGGGATGGCGCTTTCTCTATAATATTTTTAAACGAAAAACCGACGATTCTGAAACACAAAAATATATCGCATCGGTAGCGCTTGCCTGCATGAATATGGCCAAACGAAAAACAGGTGCTCTGATTGTTATCCGGCGCGAAATGGATTTGGAAAACTATATACAGACAGGCGAAATGTTTCGTGCGGAAGTGAACGCGCGACTGATTGAAAATATTTTTTTCAAAAACAGTCCGCTGCATGACGGAGCGATGATTATATCGGATAATGAAATAAAAGCGGCCGGATGTATTTTGCCGATTGCGCATAATGTGATTATACCAAAGGAAATGGGCTTGCGACATCGTTCCGGTCTTGGCATGTCGAGCGAAACGGATGCATTAGTTATTATTGTATCGGAGGAAAGAGGCGCTATTTCTGTGGCTCATAACGGGAAGCTGAGCATTGACATTACTGCTGAAGACCTGCAGGAAATTCTTTCCGGTGAAAAAACAATATAATCGTAGAGACGGATAATTATCCGTCTCTATGGACAGAAATGTTAAAATCCCAAATTGCAATGTCTACTTTGCAATTTAATCATTACATTTGTCGCGTTTTCAAAGAGACTTTATAAAATTAATAAATATTTGTTATCAATCCATGAATTTAATAGATGAGATAATTGCGCGCGCGAAAGCTGATAAACAGCGCATTGTACTTCCGGAAGGAACGGAAGAGAGAACCTTAACAGCCGCCGATCGTTTAATTGGCGACGGAGTAGCAGAAATTATCCTGCTTGGAAACCCGGAAGAAATTAATTCACTTTCCGGACAACTTGGTCTGAAAAACATCAGCCAGGCTACAATTATTAATCCGGTTACGGACGTGAAAAAACAGGCTTATATTGATTTATTACTTGAATTGCGCCGCTCAAAAGGATTAACCCCCGAAAAAGCGGCGCAATTGGTTGAAGACCCGCTGTATTATGCCTGCCTGATGATCAAAGCCGGTGATGCCGACGGCGAAATTGCAGGTGCACAGAATACAACCGGCAATGTACTTCGTCCCGCCTTGCAGATTATTAAAACAGCTCCCGGAATCAGTTGCGTTTCAGGAGCTTTTTTAATGTTTACGAATAATCAGTCGTTTGGCAAGGACGGCGTTCTTTTGTTTGCGGATTGTGCGGTGATACCCGATCCATCTGCTTCGGAACTGGCTCAGATTGCTGTGGTGACGGCACAGTTGGCACGTTCACTGTTAGCCGTCGAACCGCATGTGGCCATGTTGAGTTTTTCGACAAAGGGAAGCGCTTCGCATGAGAAAATAGATAAAATAACGGAAGCAACCAAAATCGCGAAAGAGATGGCGCCCGATTTACTGATTGACGGCGAGTTGCAGGCCGACGCCGCGCTTATTGAAAAAGTGGCTGTACAAAAAGCGAAGGGAAGTCCGGTTGCGGGTAAAGCCAATGTACTTGTATTCCCGTCGGTTGAATCGGGAAATATAGCCTATAAATTAGTTCAGCGCATTGCCGGAATTGAGGCCATAGGGCCTATCCTGCAGGGAATGGCTGCGCCGGTCAACGACCTGTCGCGCGGCTGCTCGGTCGATGATATTTATACCATGGTTGCCATAGCAGCCAACCAGTCGATAGCGCTAAAAAAATAAACATACGATGAAAACACTGGTATTAAATTGCGGTAGCAGTTCGATTAAGTATCAACTGTTTGACATGACATCAGGCAAGGTGATGGCGAAAGGCGGGATTGAAAAAGTCGGACTGGAGGATTCGTTTCTGAAACTGACAAAAGATGATGGCGGGAAGGCTGTGATTGAAAAATTCATTCCGAACCATGAGGAAGGCATCACTTTTATCCTCAGTATTTTAACAGACAAAGAATATGGATGTATCGGGCGTTTTGACGAAATTGATGCGGTGGGTCACCGTGTTGTTCATGGCGGGGAAAAATTTGCGTCCAGCGTGTTAATCACACAGGAAGTCATTGATAAAGTGATAGAATGTTCCGAATTTGCGCCGTTGCATAACCCGGCAAACCTCGAAGGAATAAGGGGTATCCAAAAGATTCTGCCCGACACGCCGCAGATAGCCGTATTTGATACGGCTTTTCATCAGTCGATGCCTGATTATGCTTATTATTATGCGTTACCTTATAAAATGTACGAGAAGTATGGCGTGCGTCGTTATGGTTTCCATGGTACAAGTCATCGTTACGTTTCCCGGCGCGCATGTGAAATTTTAGGTGTGCCTTACGAAAATCAAAGAATCATTACAGCGCATATTGGCAATGGAGGCTCCATCACAGCCATTGAAAACGGAAAATCGGTTGATACATCCATGGGCATGACGCCTACAGAAGGTTTGATTATGGGTACCCGTTGCGGTGATATTGACCCGGGCGCCTTGCCTTTTATCATGCGAAAAGAAAACTTAGATGCTGAATCTTTAGGCGATTATCTCAATAAAAAGAGCGGCGTTGTCGGATTTTCCGAACTGTCGTCGGATATGCGTGATATCGAAAACGCCATGTATGAAGGGGATAAGCGTGCCATGCAAGTACTTGGCATGTATAATTACCGCATCAGGAAGTATATCGGTGCATACGCTGCAGTTCTGAACGGGGTGGATATTTTGGTATTCACCGGCGGAGTGGGTGAGAATCAATGGATTTCGCGCGAAGCAATTTGTAAGGATATGGAGTATATGGGTCTGGTTTTCGATGTGAAAAAAAATAAAAACGAACGCGGCCGCGAAATCATACTGAGCAAACCCGAAAGCAAAGTGACGGTGATGGTCGTTCCTACTGATGAAGAATTTATGATCGCATCCGATACGCAGGAAATATTGAAGAATACATAATATTTTAAAAAAAATAGCCGAAAAATATTTTTTCGGCTATTCTATAATTCTATCAATAATCACAATGTATTTTTAACCAGTTTTAGTGGAGACTAATCTCGTAATCCTGTCCAACTCCTCGAATTCCGAATTATTGCTGATAAACTCGGGTACGATTTCTTTCATGATTCTTACGATTTTCATCTCGTCGTATGTTTCGGTTGCCTGCAGCAGTTTTTCCATCCATTCGGTTACTTGCGCATAGTCGTATTCTCGCACGTTGCCGACCATTATTTTTTCGTTTTGCAGCGTATTTGTGTTTTCTTTCTCGTGTAGTAATTCTTCGTGCAGTTTTTCGCCCGGACGTAATCCGGTATAGATGATGTCGATGTCTTTATAAGGTTCCAGTCCCGACAGGCGAATCATCTCCTCCGCCATATCTTTTATTTTGACCGATTCGCCCATGTCAAAAACGAATACTTCTCCGCCTTTCCCCAGATTTCCCGCCTCCAGCACCAGACTGCACGCTTCGGGAATAGTCATAAAATAACGGATTATATCCGGATGTGTTACGGTAATAGGTCCTCCTTCTGCAATCTGCTTTGCAAAACGCGGGATAACCGATCCGCTGGAACCCAATACATTACCAAAACGTGTTGTAATGAAACGTAATTTCGAAGCGGATTTAGTGTTCGCTTTTTTCAGAGATGTTGACAAACTCTGGATGTAAATCTCGGCAATGCGTTTGGAGGCGCCCATCACATTACTCGGATTAACTGCCTTATCGGTCGAAATCATTACAAAACAGTCTGCGCCATGAGCCACAGCCAGATCGGCCATTGTTTTGGTGCCCATTACATTGGTAAACACAGCCTCACAGGGATATTGTTCCATCAAGGGTACATGCTTGTAAGCGGCGGCATGATAAATACATTGAGGTTTGTATATTTTGAATATATGGTCCATTTTATTTTTGTTGCGTAC
>Ga0082212_10008520_pt1 | contig 13379 bp, 11 predicted proteins | sample TergutNt197P3_FD_71548 | JGI IMG/M metagenome (GOLD analysis project Ga0082212, IMG submission 71548) | Neocapritermes taracua P3 segment gut microbial communities from Petit-Saut dam, French Guiana - Nt197 P3 | ecosystem: Host-associated > Arthropoda: Insects > Digestive system > Gut ... | reverse complement strand
TGGCCGTCAGCCAGGGCAGCACTAAACATGGCGGTTATCATGAGGCGCTTATCGGCCTCGGGCAGGTGCTAGGCCCGATTGTAGGCGTTACCGCGCAGTTGATTCACCCAAACGCGCTCTGGCCGGTCGCGGCGGGAATTTCCTTCATTGTGACCGCGACGATTGCGACGGCAACGGTCGCGGGTCTGCGCATAGCCGGAAGTTTCCGCGCCATTATTTACGGAACCCCGGCAGGGACTAAGTAGCATGGATTAAGGAAAATGACCCGATACCCACTTCCATACGGCGATGACAAAATTGAAATCGAAGTGGCGGACAGGAACTTCCTGTATTACGCCAACCCGGTTACGGTCGGGGCCATCCCTGATCCGCAAGCGGTCATTGAAGACGCATTTAACAATCCCTTTGGGAGTAAACGCCTCGAAGTGATGGTCAGTCCGCGCCAAAAGATCGCCGTAATGCTCGACGATATCACACGTCCCACGCCAAAACGCCTGCTGCTTGATTGCGTGCTTGAGCGGCTGGCGAAAGCCGGCGTTCCGGACGGCAATATTTCGATTATCGCCGCGCTCGGAACTCACCGCCAGGTGACGGAAACGGAAATTGACGCTCATTACGGCCGCGATTTGCTAAACCGCTATAGCTTTGTAAACATAGACTACAAGGATCAATCACGCTTTGTCGATCTTGGCAAGAGCGCCAACGGCACGCCTATCGAGGTGTATCGCGAGGTCGTCGAATCGGACTTTAAAATCGCTATTGGAAACGTTGTGCCGCACATCGCGTCCGGATGGGGCGGGGGCGGGAAAATGATTCAGCCGGGCGTGTGCAGCGAGCGCACAACAGAAGTAACGCATCTGATGGCATGCACCATACAAAACGTGCTTGATGTATGCGGCACAACCGACAATCCCTGCCGGAAGGAAATCGAAACCATCGCGGGACGGGTCGGTCTGGACTTTATCGTCAACACAGTACTTGACGAGCGAAAGAACCCCCTCGGCGTTTTCTGCGGCCATTATATTGAGGCTCACCGCGCCGCAGTCCGGCTGGCCGGCCAGGTGCTGCGCCCGGCAATCCCGCGGCGCGCGGATATCGTTATCGCGTCAGCCAACCCGGCCGACATAGATTTCTGGCAGGGCTGCAAGCCATATATTTTCGCGCATTTCGGCGTGCGGGACGGCGGGATTATTATCTTTGTCATACGCGCCGTCGAACGCTTGTGCGGCAACGCGCCGGAACACGAAAAGACGATGCGTGAATATACGACAAAATCCCTTGACGAAATAAAGGCGGGCATCGACAGCGGCGAGATCACGGACATTGTCGGAGCAAATGTTCCCATGTTTGTCGCAGCTGTCAAACACAGGGCATCTACGATCTGCGTATCCGATGGGTTGACCGATATGGACGCGCGCGACCTCGGCTTTGAACGGGCAGCCGACGTAGAGACCGCCCTTGCCATGGCGTACAAACGGTTGGGCAATAACGCCACAGTCGGCATCATTCCGTTTTGCGGAGAAACGCTTGTGAGGGAAGCTTCAGTAAACGCGGTATAATAAATTTTTGGAGTGAGACGCTCTGATACATCGTTTATTATTGAAACATATTTGACGGAGGCAGCAATATGAAGCGACTGACTGGTGTTTTGCCGCTTGCGATAATGGCGGCATGTTTTCTGTGTATGACTTCTCAGGCGGTTTTCGCGCAGCAGTCCTGCGAGAGCCTGAAATCTCTCAAAATTCCAAATATTACGTTTTCCATCGTTGAAGCTTATAAAGCCGGCGGGGTAATACCGGGTCAACCTATCCTTTCCATTTCCAAGCCCGATCCCGACGCCCCGCCTCCTGCAATTGGCAAACCACAGACGACCTCTGTAGGGTTCTGCCGCGTGTCGGGCTATGCGACACCTACCGACGATTCTCGTATCGGCTTTGAGATCGCGCTTCCAGACGCGAAAGACTGGAACGGGCGATTTTTGGCATCCGGCAATCCAGGTTTTATCGGTTCTTTATCGCTCGGCTCCGTGCTTGGCATCGTGCAGCGCGGTTACGTTGCCGCGGCGACAGATACTGGCCATGTGGACGGAACCGCGGCGTGGGCAATTGGGCATCCTGAAAAATGGGCGGACTGGGGCTATCGCGCAGTACACGAAACCGCGGATACTGCCAAACGCCTTGCTTTGGCTTATTATGGACGCCCTGTGCAATATTCATACTGGAACAGTTGCCATAACGGCGGCAACCAGGGGCTTTCCGAAGCCCAGCGCTATCCGAACGATTTCGACGGCATAGTCGCGGCCGATCCCGCGTTTCACATTTCGCGCATTCAACCCGGTACGCTCTACTTAAGCTGGGTTTCACTGAAAGACGGCACCGACGCGCCGGGATATATTCCGACTTCGAAATACCCTGTGCTAAGAAACGCGGCGCTTGAAGCATGCGATGAAAACGACGGTCTCAAGGACGGCATTATCACCGACCCTCCGCGCTGTAAATTCGATCCGATCGTTACGTTGTGCAAAGACGGCGACAGGCCTGATTGCCTCACGGCGCCGCAGGTGGAAACCGCGCGTAAGATATACGCGGGAGCAAAGTTCAACGACGGCACGCAGATATTCAGCGGCATGGCGCCGGGAAGCGAGCTGCAATGGGCCCTCGTCTCTGAAAAGGAGCCGTTCTATGTGAACGTCGACTTTTTCAAGGGGATGGTGTTCCAGGATCTGAACTGGGATTGGCGCACGTTTGATGTCGACCGCGATACGCGGCTTGGCATAGAACGCGCTGGCAAATACGTCGACAACGCCTTTACCGATCTGCGGCCGTTAAAAGCCGCGGGTGGCAAACTCATTATTTATCATTCATGGAACAGTGTCGCGCTTCCCACAGGTTCGATAGTGCAGTATTACGAAGACGTCGTCGAAACCGTCGGCGGACTGAAAGAGACACAGGACTTTGCCCGATTGTTTGTCATACCCGAATCAGGCGGTTGTGTGGGCACGTTCAACGACGAGGTTTTCAACGCGTTCAAAGCGGTCCAGGATTGGGTTGAAAAGGGAATCGCTCCGGATACCATCACTTATGTGGAGTTCGCCCAACAGAGTAAAGTTGCTCCCCAGAGCAAAGGCTCTACCGATGGCAAACCACAGAGTAAACCACAGAGCGCAGTTTCACGGACGCGTCCCGTGTGTGCCTATCCCAAAATATCGCAATACAAGGGAAGCGGAGATCCGAACGACGGAGCAAACTTTACCTGCGTCGATCGGAAGTAACAAATAGGAGAGCATCATTTCCACGCTGTGCTTTTTGGAAATGATTGAATGACTTGAGATTTTGCTGGAAGCAACGAAAAAAGGGGACTACATGAAAAAATCCGTGGTTTTTCCGGCGGCGTTTCTTTTTCTGGCATGCGTAGCGGCGCATACCCAGTCTTTGGGTGAGTTTGCAAAAGAAGAACAAAAACGCCGTGAAGAAATTCCCATTGACAGAACAACCACATTAATCATCGAGCCTAAACTCATGTCCGCTACCGCGACCGGTGAAAAAAGATTAATTGAGGAAGATGATGAAATTTACGACAATCCGCAAAGAGTCGCGGCTAAACCCCATTTTGACAGGGCTAAGTTGTTTATTTATCAGGGAAACCTGGATGCCGCGATTAAGGAAAACACCGAAGCTATCAGGCTAGACCCCGATTATGCGTCTGCATATCTAAACCGCGGCGTGACGTATATAGAGAAAGGGGACTATAGCAGTGGTATAGCGGACTATAACCAGGCAATTCGTATTAACCCTGATTTTGCGATTGCGTATTACAACCGCGGCAATGCGTTGAGCAATAAAAGCGTATACGATCAGGCAATTGCGGACTATACCCAGGCGATACGGCTTAACCCTAATGATGCGGATGCGTATTTCGGTCGCGGTCTTGCGTATGAAAAAAAAAGAGACTACGATCAGGCAATTGCGGACTATACCCAGGCAATTCGTATTAACCCCCGTTATGTGGCCCCGTATGTCAACCGAGCCAGAGCGTATCATAACGGCAAAAATGATTACGACCGGGCAATTGCTGACAATAACCAGGCGATACGGCTTGACCCGGATTTTGAGATTCCATATCTAAACCGTGGCATTGCATATCACAGGAAAGGCGACTACGACCAGGCTATCGCTGATTATACCCAGGCAATACGAATTTATTCAGCTTTTGCCGAGGCGTATATCAAACGCGGTAATGCATATGAAAATAAAAAAGATTACGATCTGGCTATTATGGACTATGAAACCGTACTGCTTATTGATTCCAATAATGTTTCCGCCAAAAAAAATCTTGCGAATGCCAGGCGACTAAAGGAACGTCAACCCGGATATAAATAATTGAAGTCTGTAACTGGAATATGAAGTGGGCAAACCTGGGAGCCGCAGGCGTCCTCTTAATGGTCTTAAGAGATTGACCCGGCCGAGGTCAAAGAACAAGAGCGAACAGACAATAGAGGGCTCACGGGAACTTGCGAGATCCCGATGTTTCCATGTCAAACACCGCCCGGGAGTCGGTATAAACTCTGGTCGTTTAGAGCGTGCGAGCGAACGGCGACAAGGGCATTGCACGGCGACATGGTATTGCCGAGCGAAGGAAAACGAAGCGAGGCGAGAGGGACGTTGGGAAGTCAGAGCGCCATGATAGTACCTGAGAAATCGGCGAACTCCACCCCGGAGGAGTAATCCCCGGGGCGACCCGGTTACTATTATCGGAAGTGGTGTATTGGAGGCCGGAAAGGAAAATGCAGCTTATTTCTCCTATCCGTCACGCACACTACGTAGTTCAAGTATTTTAATTTGGTATTTTGAATCCATTTATTAATCTATGTACGTAAGCCGTTATTTTCGACTTATAAATAATCATTTAATACTTCTTTGAGGATAAGTTTACTCGTCAGTGTTCCACAACTGTTCCGTTCTCTATCACAATACGTCTTTTGCAACGTTCAATCGTAGAGAGGCGGTGCGCTATAATAATCAGCGTCTTATCTTTTCCTACTTCATAAATTTCATCCATAATTTTGCCTTCTGTTTCGTTATCGAGGGCACTTGTCGCTTCATCCAGTACCAATATATCCGGATTGCTGTAAATAGCACGCGCGATTCCGACACGTTGCATTTGTCCGCCTGACAGTTGTATGCCGCCTTCTCCAACTCGCGTGTTTATACCGTTTTTACTGTCAATAAATTCCCAGATATTGGCGGCTTTAAGAGTTTTTATCAAGCGTTCTTCGTCAAATTCAGAAGAAAACGTTACATTTTCAGAAATTGTTCCATCAAACAAATAAATACTTTGAGGAATATAGCCAATTTTATTTCTCCATGAACGAATGTTCTCATTGGTAATTTTTACGCCGTCAATAAAAAGCGCACCTGTCGTAGGTTTGTTTATGCCAATTAGAATATCTACAAGGGTCGATTTTCCACCTCCAGATTCACCTGTAATCGCAATACTTTCTCCTTTATTGATCTCGAATGAAATATTCCGAAGAACTTTATCTCCTAATACATATTTAAAAGAAATATTATCGATTTTAATAGCATTTTCAAATGAAATTTGTACAGATCCCTCTTCTTCCTTTTCTTGAGTTATAGCGTCATAAACGGCCTTCAATGAATTTTGTTCGTATGCTATAGCATTTACAGAAGTAAAAATTTTATTCATGGCTGGAAGCATCCGATAGAGCGCGAGTGCGTATGTAGCGACAATAGGGATTATACTTTCAGGAGAATCCATCTTCCAAACAATGTAAATCATTGTGCCAACGAGCATGGAAAATCCCAGATTTTCAAGGATATTACGTGGAAGCACATCTAAAACGGCGGTGATTACCTGTGCGCGTATAAGGTTACGTGCTGAAGTATCATAACTCTTTAACAAATCATCTTCATTTCCACGCAGCTTAATAAATTTAAAATTACGAAAAGCCTCTTGAAGTGTCCTCATAATTTTTATATTTGCTGTTGTTGTTTTACCTCCCTGTCGCTTTGTTACTTCTAGCAGAATTTTAAGAACGAAGAAACTTCCTAAAGCAAGGATAAATGTTAAAACCAGTGTCATTTGCCAATTGACAAAAACCATAAACATATAGAGCAATAACGCAGTAAATGATTCTGACATTATTCCCAGAATACTCATTACGATACGGCTTGCTCTTGCTGTTTGACCATTAATTAAATAAATTATATCTCCTGAATTTTTTTGAACAAAGTGTCTATATGGAATTGAAAAGAATACTTTAAATAAGGTGCGCGCAAAAGTTCTATAAGTACCTATTGAAAATTTACTTAATATATACGTATATAGTGTGCCGTATACGGCGCGAAAAAAATAGAAAACGATAATGGAAATACCGAACGCAACGATAAATGTGGTTTTTTCCTTAAACCCCAGAAAATTAAAAATAACCTTAAATCTTCCGGAATTAATAGTTTCTGGATTTGATGCAACAGTAGCAAATGGCATAATTACTGAAATGCTGATCGTTTCAATAATAGATAATACTATTGTAAGCGCAAGCAAAATAATCAGAAATATTTTTTGTTTTCTACTTAAAAGAAATCTTAGCTTGCTGATAATTTCAGTAAAAGAAGATATTCGCATTGATATTTTAAATACATCTCCGGAAATAGAATTAATTGGTTTTAACACTCATATCACTAACCAATAACTTGAATATGAAGTGGCCAGACCTGGGAGCGCGGGCGTCCCCGTCGGCGTACAATTAACGATGCGGGTAAAGTCCGCTTCCATCAAAAATGCCCACTTCATATTCAGGTTACATCCACGATGGTTCTCGGCAAGCCATGGTAGACAAAAATACCGGCTTGCGATGCGATCAGACTATTGCGCTTTCTGGCGCTGCTTCCGGCAAATCGTATCCCGTCCATTTGAGGCGCATCTGTTGTATAGATCCTATCACGGGAAAAAGACTGGTTTTTCTCATGAATAACTTTGCTCTGCCAGCTATCGCTATTGCCCGCCTTTACAAGGCCAGATGGAATGTTGAGCTTTTCTTCAAATGGATTAAGTAGCATCTGCGCATCAAAGCTTTCTTTGGCACTTCGGACAATGCGGTTAAAACTCAGGTCTGGACTGCCGTCTCGGTATACGTTTTAGTCGCCATAATCAAAAAAATAACTCGGCCTCTACCATAGCCTCTACACTATTTTACAGATTTTGAGTATCACTCTATTCGAGAAAAAGCCTATTTTACGGGTGTTTTCTGAACACAAATACACACTCCCAGATGAGACCAAATCTAAACAACTGAATCTGTTTGACTTATAACCGGGCAGTAGTGCGCTTATATATTGTTTTTCAGTAAATTATTATATATCACTTAAATATCCAAATGCAATATTGCATTTCTTTAAATCATCAATCCAACGATCCGAAGAAAATCCTAGAAATCTATGAAAATAATAAGCTAATTTATACTGAAACGCCTGCCTCCAAAGCCAACGCGGTTTTCCAACAAATAGCGGATAGCTTGACTCTGGAATCGTTATTACGGTGCGGTTACAGTGAGATCGTGCCGACACCCGCGTAAAACGCCTGTTCCGTTAAATTCGACATCATGCAGGTCAGGCGATAGCTTTGCCTTGCCGCCAAATTATTTTCAAAAAACCTTTGCAAATATGTTGAATTCCGGAATAAAATCAATTTTTCCGAGTTGGTTGCGTCTTTAGCGCCGTTTTCGGAACGGAAATCGGTTGGTATAATAGGTATTATCGGAAGTGGTGTACTGGAGGCCGGAAAGAAAAATGCAGATTATAAATCCTATCCGTTTTGTTTGTCTTTCATATTTAGTGAGTTAAATATGCGTTTTCGAGTTATTTCTTTGTTTTGTATTACTGTTCTGCTTATAGTATTTTGTATACAAAACATAAGCTTTACGCCTAAGACAACTACAAATATAACTAACACAGATGATTTGTTTGTGAATGAGAGCATTAGTTATACGGAATCGGACGTTTCCCCCTGTATTAGAAGAATTAGTGATGTAAAAATTGATCCAAATCAACCTGATATTCTTTATAGTAACGTATATGATGAATCAACAATCCGCAAGAACGTTATTTACAAAAGCATTGATGCCGGAAAAAACTGGGGGAAAATAAGTATCTTACCCCCTGTTTACGGTAAATTTACTTTAAATACAAAAGATTCTAAAGTATTATATCTTATTTGGGGGAATAGTTCTGGGGGAATTAAAAGCATGGACGGCGGGATAACCTGGAATGAATTATTGACTGTACCGAAGATCATAAATCCACAAAGCGAAGAAATTATGTATTCTACGGGGACAGGTGGTCTTTTTAAAAGTATTAACGGCGGCATCAGTTGGACGGATATTAAAGAGGACTCTAGTGAATGTAGAACTATTGCGATAGCATATCAAAGCCCACAGACTCTCTACACACACTGTCGAGGGAAAGCACCTTCAGGAATTTATAAAAGTAGTAATTCCGGTGAAGATTGGGAAATTGTGTTACCAATTGATGGCATTATTAACAATGTAGCACTGGCTATTGATCCGCAAAACTCGGAAATCGTTTATGCAGGTACAGGCCCGCAATTTAGAAGCGTGTATCGAAGCATTGACAGTGGCAAACACTGGGATACTGTAAAAAACGGATTGCCGCAAGATATACTTAGTATGAATGAATACTCGATGCGTCTGGAGTTTAATCCGATAAATTCGAATATTATTTATATTGGAACAAACCCAGGGGTATTCAAAAGCATTGATTCCGGTATGAATTGGCAGCGCATGAATATTGGTTTACCTGGAGGTGATGTGACTGCGTTAGCGATAAACCCTAATGATCCTGATATAATTTATGTCGGAATAGCCTATTTAGGGATAATTAAAAGCATTGATGGCGGCGAGACCTGGGGTCTTTCAAGTGATGGAATCGACTGTGGGCCGTATATTGCTCCAATCTAACGGTGAAAGTTAGAGATTAAGGTTTTTGAACGAAAGGTACAGGGTATCACAATGAACCAGATTCTACGCAATGCCGCGATATTAGCCGCAATTCTGATGATCGGTTCATCGGCAATGGCCGCAACGGGCGAGATAACATCGGATTTCAACAATACGGCGATAACCGAAGGCGATATGTTATGGTTAGGAGTACAGCAAAAATAGTAGTCCTCACGCGCGATCAATTAATCATCATCTCCGCAAACCGGTTTTTAAAATGATACGGATAATTTCTTTATTATTTAGTGTATTATTGTTTATCGTGACATGTATCACAAATGTGATACATGTCGTTTATGCACAGAGTGAGCCTTATTACGTGAAACATCCATGTCGTAGAATTGTATCCTCCATCATTATTGATAATGAAAAAAATGAAACTATTTATATGAAATATTTTACTAGTAAAGATAATATACTTATAGGTTATAAGAGCATAAATGGGGGTGAAGCGTGGAATAAAATGAGCGATGAAACAGGACGAGTTGCAGCATTGATTAAAAATCCTAATAATGCGCCAATTATATACGATATAGTTGACAATAATCTTAAAAAAAGTACTAATAATGGAAAAGACTGGGTTGTTATTAATGTTATATGGGATAAAAGCATTGCGTTTGCAGCATACCAAAAAAATCCGAAAATAATTTATGCGTATGGAGTAAATGAAATAAAAGATTACTATTGGGGAAAATATGAAAGAGGTGGGATTTATAAAAGCGCCAATGAGGGGGCGGACTGGGATTTATTATTGCCTGCAGATGAAATAAATAACTTGGCGATAGATCCAAACAACCCTGATATTATTTATGCAGGAACCCGATATCGAGGAGTATATCGTACTACTAACGGTGGAGAGCAATGGAACACTGTGAAAAACGGACTACCGGCTAATGAACCAATTAATGTGTTGGTCATTGACCCCGTGCGTTCAAATATTATATATATTGGAACGCGCTCGGGTGTTTTCAGAAGCAATGATCACGGTCTAAATTGGCATAGTGTTAGCGATGGTCTTCCAAATTATATAAACAATGGTTTACCACGTTATTCAGATGTACTGACATTAACAATAAATGCCCAGAACCCCGCAATTATATATGCAGGCACTAATTACGATGGGGTATTTAAAAGCACAAATGGTGGTGAATTATGGAAGCCGATAAATGAAGGAATTCCTTGTAGTGATTAATAAACATCCGGCGATCACGCTCCCTGATGCGGCCGTGGTTTTGTAGTGAAGACTTTTGACATACCAATCTAATGTTTTCAACTACTTACGAACACCATATACCCTGAATGAGGTAAAGTGTTACAAAAATGATAACAGTTCAAATTGTTTAATGCCAATGTATGATTTCTATAGGCCATATTAATAATAAAAGGTTGTTGAGCAATCAACTTGGTTGGTTTTAAAATATAATAAAGTATGTATATATTTAATATACTGTTGTAAATTTCCATTGTTTTTCAATAGCTTATTGAATATAAGTACCAAAAAGAGTGTATAAAATGAAACTAAATGTGATTTTATCTTTGTTCCTTACAACCCTTTTATTTTGCGAAAGTAATAATAATCATACAACATCAGTCTGTTATGCGGAATCCGAAGCGCAAAAGTGTTTTAGGGAAGTATACAGTTTAGCCATAGATCCGAAACAACCTGAGCATATATATTTGAGTATACGTAATGGAGGCACTGTTTTTATAAAAGTACGGATGGTGGCGAAAATTGGCATATTTTTCTAAGTAGACATAATTTTAGTTTATTCAATAGCTTTTTTAACGGTACTATAGCGATAAGTCCTTATGATGCCAAAAAAATTTATGCAGGAAGTTATAAAAGTTCAGATACTGGAAAAACATGGGAACGTTCCGGACTGGGAGCATCTTTTTCGTACCTTACTGTACATCCGAATGATATAAACATTGTATATGCGATAGTAAATGGGAATCTCCGTGCAAGTATCAATGATGATAGTGATTGGTTTTCGATTAAGGAAAAATGCAGTGCTTTTGCAATGGATCGCAAGAAACCAAATGAGCTTTACGCATACTGTACTGAAGAATCTGAAGAAGGGATTTTTAAAAGTATAAATAACGGGGTTAGTTGGAAAATTATTTTTCCCGTTAAGGATATTGCGACTCTAACGATTAATCCAATGGATTCCAGTATTTATATTATTGGTCAACAACACACATATCGAAGTATTGATGGCGGACAAATATGGGATACTATGAAAAATGCGTTCCCTAACGACATAAAGATTAATACCCTAGCTATTGATCCGGTACATTCAAGTACGCTATATATTGGGACGAATTATGGAATTTTCAAAAGTATTGACCGTGGTCGCGAATGGCTTAAAATTAACAAAGGATTGCCTGAAAATATTTTTGTAAGAACTATGGTCGTTAATCAGCAAAATTCAGATATCATTTATATTGGAACAAATTATGACGGTATTTTTATAAGTATTAATGGTGGCGTAAGCTGGCAACAAATTAATAATGGGCTCCCTTGTTCTCCAGGAATTGGCTAATCTCTGGTCTGCTTGATTCATAGCTGTTTTGGACAGTTACACAGTGTAAAATGAGGTATTAAAATGAGATTCAGAATAATTGTTTCTTTATTTTTTACAACTGTTTTATTGTGTCAATTTAGCGATAATAATGCAAAGTCCACTTTTGCAGAACCTGAAAATCAGGAATGTAGCCACAGAATAATACTAAGTCTGGTTATAGATCCAAAACAGACAGATAATATTTATTTAAGTATCCGTACTAGACCTGGACTTTCGCCTTTTATGCCTGATAACGTGGAGTTTCATAAAAGTACAGATGGTGGGAAAAACTGGCAAGCTATACTAAGAATGAAAGGTGGTGAGCATAGTTCTTTAGCGATAAATCCGTATGATTCGCAAATAATTTATGCGGGAAGATATAAAAGTTCTGATGGCGGGAAAACATGGGAACCTTCCGGAATTCCATCAGATATCTTTTCATACCTGACCATACATCCGACCGATACAAATATTGTATATGCAATAACAATGAGAGATATCTATAAAACTATCAGTGATAACAAGAATTGGTTTATTATTAAGAAAGACTGCCGCGCATTTGCTATGGATATTCGGAAACCAAATGAGCTTTACGCGTATTGCGGGGAAAAATCAGGAGAAGGAATTTATAAAAGTATTGATAGCGGTGTAAGTTGGGAGCGTATGTTTCATGTTAATGATATTACGCCATTTGAACGTTATGCGAGAGCAATGCACAGCAGAGTGCCGAAATTCACAATAGCGATTAATCCGAAGGATTCCACGATTTATGCTGCCGGTCTACAAAACATATATTGCAGTTATGATGGTGGACAAAAATGGGATGTTATAAAAAACGAATTCCCGGACAACATGCGTATTAATGTTCTGACGACTGATCCAGTACGTTCAAATACGCTGTATATTGGAACAACGAATAATGGTATCTTCAAAAGCATTGATCGCGGTCTCAATTGGCATAAAATTAATAACGGATTGCCTGAAAAGATATTTGTGGAATTTTTGGTTATTAACCCGCAAAATTCAGATATTATTTATATTGGAACAAGCAGTAACGGTATTTATAAAAGTCTTAATGGTGGTGAAAGCTGGCAATCTATCAATAAAGGGCTTCCTTGCTCACCGCTAGTGCTATTACAATAAGCAATCTATGCTGAAAAATCACATTTTTTAGGATTACCGAAAGCGTTTATCTACACACTGTTCTGGTGATGACACCCCGCGACCATTTTTTTCGGTAACTCGATATCCCAGGGAAGTAAAGGGATTAGTTTTTTTAACGTGCGATTGACGATTTTTTCTTTCATGCAAATTACAAACATTTTTTTCACGTTAATTATCCAGTATACCACTTTCGTAAACGCCCCCTTAAATTTCCTTTTCTATGCAGAGATTATTTCTATCATGCTTCGGTATTGTCCCGAATACGACGCGATAATCAACCGCAGGCCCAAACGCTTCTATAGTTTTCGCTTTAATTTCGTCGTTCATATTTTCCTGAAGGTTTTCTTTCCCGGCGTTTGACGTTTCAATTTCACGCACGGCTATGACAGGCGATATGCCGTCCGGTTTTGGTTCGTCCGGCGCGGCGTCAAGATTCAACGCCGCGTCAAGCCATGCAAGGCGGGCGGTTTTGATGCGTTAATATGATGCGGTTACGTTGAGATCGTACCGACACCCGCGTAAAACGCCCGTTCCTGACTTGACCGGTTTTGCGTGAATTTTCCGGGGGGATCTTGTAAGTATTGGTAATCAAAAGGGATATTTTTTATAAAATCGCA
>Ga0082212_10008519_pt1 | contig 13382 bp, 12 predicted proteins | sample TergutNt197P3_FD_71548 | JGI IMG/M metagenome (GOLD analysis project Ga0082212, IMG submission 71548) | Neocapritermes taracua P3 segment gut microbial communities from Petit-Saut dam, French Guiana - Nt197 P3 | ecosystem: Host-associated > Arthropoda: Insects > Digestive system > Gut ... | reverse complement strand
GCCGGTGAGGGCCGGGGGGCGGGCGGCCAGCCGGCCGACTAGGCGGGCCAGGGTGACGGGGGCCAGGGCATACCACAGGGCCGAGGCCAGGATGAGGAAAAAAAGGCCCGTGGCGGCCAGAATGAGCCAGCCGGCGGAAGAACCGCCAATGACCCGCCGGGGCGGCCGGTGATCCTCCGGCTCCGGGGAGGAGGGCTCTATTTCAGTGGTGACCTCAGGCATGGAGGCTTCCGGGGGCCGGGCGGCCGATTAAAGGTCTCATTCGTCGTCATCGTCGTAATAATAGTCGTCATCATCGTCGTACTCTTCTTCATCGTCATCGTAATCTTCGGATTCATCCTCGTCCGGCCCGTCGTCGCCGAATTCCTCGTCGATGAACTCGTCATATTCATCGCGGGTCATCAGGTCGTCGTATTCGCTCATGGACGCGATCTCCAGGCGGATCAGCCAGCCCTCTTCATAGGGGTCTTCCAGGATGGCTTCCGGCGCGTCAACTATGTCCTCGTTGACCGCCACCACCTCCCCGCCCAGGGGCGACAGGAGCCGCAGGCCCACTCCCCGGCCGGCCGACAGGCGGCCGAAACTCTCATCCTTGGAAAACTCGTCCCCTTCGGCGGGCAGGCGGATCTTGGTCAGCTCGTCATAATCCTCCAAGGCCTCGTCGGTCAGGCCGATGGTGACCTGGTTGTCCTCTTCGAGGCGGATCCAGAGTCTTTCGGCTGAGTATCTAAGCGCGTGCAGGTCCACAGACATCCTCCTTATGACCAAGCCGGTTTAACTCCATCAGCGTTTAACAGCACTATTTACCCCAAGGCGGCCCTGAACACAAGCCTAAAATTCGCGCCTCGCGCCCCGGCCAGGCCAGGGCCGGAGCAGAAAGACCAGACCCAGCCCCAGGGTCAGGGCGGCGGCCAGGGTGGTGGGCGGCAGGCCGAAAAAAAGGGGCTCGCCCCGATAGTCGCCCCGGAAGGATTCCAGGGCCAGCCGGATGGCTCCGGCCCCGGCCAGATACAGGGCCGCGACCTGGCCGGGCCGCCGAAACCCGGGGGCGCGCAGGGCCGCGGTCAGCCCCAGGGCCAGAAGGGCCAGTGAAAAGGCCTCGACCGCCTGGGTCGGCCAAAGGGGTAGCCCGGCCGGCGCCTGGGAACCCGGGGGAAAAGTCAGGCCCCAGCCGGTGCCGGGCTGAAGGGGATGCCCGTAACAGCAGCCGGCGGACAGGCAGCCCAGGCGGCCCAGAGCCTGCCCCAGGGCCAGGGAGGGTGCCAGGACATCGGCCGTGGGCCAGAAGAGCAAACCCTCTTTTTTCAAAAACCAGGGCGAGACCAGAAGGGCCCCGGCCAGGCCGCCCTGGAACATCAGCCCCCCCCGCCAATAGGCCGGGATGCTCCCCCAGTCGCCCGCAAATTCCGGCCAGTGGAAGGACACGTAGGCCAGGCGGGAGCCGACCAGGCCGGCCAGGACCATCCAGAAACAGAAATCCCGGACCACGGCGGCTTTCAGCCCCCGCCGAGGCGCGTTAAGGCCCGCCAGGGCCATAGCGGCCAGAACCCCCAGGGCCACGGCCAAGCCGTAAAAATTCAGGGCCAGGGGGCCCAGCTTGATCAGGCCGGGGAACATCCTTTTTCGCTTATCATATTTCGCCGGCCTTGTCCAGAGAGTAATGCGGCCGGGCCGGACCGGGCCCGGTTGAATTAAAGCTTTTTTTCAGCTAGAATAATACCGGCCATGTTGTTGCCATCGGCTCCGCGCCCACAATACCTGGGCTTAATACCTAAAGGGTCACGCCGCGTGCGAGGTCACCTATGTTGATGGGCCTGTTTCTCTGGCCGGGCCGTTTGGCGGCCAGGCTCTTTTCCCGCGACTATAAAAAAGATTATCGCAGCCGCCGCCCCCGCCCCGAGGCCGCCGGCCGCCTGGTGCTTCTGTCCCTGGTCCTGTGGCTGGCCGGGGCCGGGGCCCTGCTTTTCGCCCTGGACCGGACCGGACTTTTGAAAGAGGCCCTGGACGCCGGCGTGGAGGCGGCCCAGGGCGAGAGAATAACGGAGGCCCAGCCGCCTTCACCTGAACCGGCCCCGCCTGAGCCGGACGAACCCACGGCCGGCGGCGCCCTGACCCCGGCCGGGCCGGAATCCGCCGCCCCCACCCCGGCCGACCAGACCGCTCCAATGGCCCTGGAAACGGAGATGTGGCTGGTCATACTCCACTCCATACCCAAGACCGGCCGGGCCGAAGCCGAGCGCCGCCAGGCCGGCTACAAGACCAGGGGCCTGGAAGTGGATATCCTGGATACCAACGCCTTTCCCAAACTGCCGGCCAATTACTGGGTCATCGCCCTGGGGCCTTTCGACAGCCGGGCCGAAGCCCTGGCCGCCGCGGACCGGGCCAAGGCCTTCAACTCCGGCCTCATGATCCGCCGGGGGCTTTAAGCGCCTTGGAAAAAATACGCCCGAGAAAAACTCGGGCGCATTTTTTTCCTGGGGGCTAAAATCTAATCTCGACGCCCGAACAGCCGAAGCAGAAACAGAAATATATTTATGAAATCCAGATAGAGGGTCAGGGCGCCCATGACGACCAGCCGGCTCTCCTGGTCAACGGCCTCAAAACCCAGGCCCTGGCTCTCCAGGGAATAGCGCATGACCCGGAGTTTCTGGTGGTCATAGGCCGTCAGCCCGGCGAAGATCAAAACGCCCAGAACGCAGATGACCAGGTCCATCTGGGAACTGCCGGCCCAGAATATGTTCACCAGGCTGGCCAGAATGAGCCCCACCAACCCGGCGAAGAGAAAACTGCCCAGGGCCTGGAGGGACCGCTTGGTGACCAGGCCGTAGAGGGCCATGGCCCCGTAGATGCCGGCCGTGCAGATGAAGGCCTTGACAAAGGCGTAGGTGGGATAGACCAGGAGCAGCACGGAGAAAGTGGCTCCGGTCAAGGCGGCATAGGCCAAAAACAGCCCCTTGGCCGCCCCCGGGGAGAGGCTGTTGATGCGGGCGCTCAGATAAAAGACCAGGCCCAACTGGGCGCCGAAGGCCACCCAAAGGGCCCACCGATTTTGAAACAGAAACCCAAGCCAGCCCTGGGAGGTGGACAGGACGAAGGCCGTCCCCGCGGTCAGGCTGAGGCCGGCGCACATCCAGAGATAGATGCGCTGAAAATAAAGGGCCTCGCTGCTGAGGACATCCTGGCGGACGCCGATGCCCTCTGGATTTGGATTGTATTTGGTGAAATCCTGCATAACGACTCCTGAAGTGGGGTGGACGGGTTTTGGTGCCGTTTAAACCATATTCAAGTATAAAGTCATTTTCGCCAAAAATCAAGGCCGGCCCGGCCGTGATATGGCTGTGATATAATAGCCGAATCATGTCCAATTCAAAGCCCTGGCGTCTCCTGCACACTTCCGACTGGCACCTGGGCCGCCCCCTATACGGCCGGCGGCGCTACGGGGAATACGCGGCCTTCCTGGACTGGCTGGCGGAAACGATCGCCCGCGAGGAAGCCGATGTGCTGGCCGTGGCCGGCGATATTTTCGATTCCTCCACCCCCTCCCCCCGGGCCCAGGCCCTCTATTACCGTTTTTTGGCCAAGCTGGCCGGGGGCGGGCGGCGGGTGCGCGTCCTTATCATTGCCGGCAACCACGATTCCCCGGCCCTTTTGGAGGCCCCGGGGGATCTCCTGGCCGCCCTGGACATCCATGTGTCCGGGACCATCGATCAGGGCGGCCGCCTGGTCACCCTCCGGGACGAGGCCGGCAACCCCCGGCTCCTGGCCGCCCTGGCCCCCTATCCCCGCGAGCGCGACCTGCGGGAGTCGGAACCAGGCGAGAGCCTGGAAGACAAGGAACGCAAACTTCTTGAGGCTCTGGCCGGGCACTGGCGCCGGCTGGGGGCCCTGGCCGAGGCCGCTGGCCGCGAAACGCCCAAGGCGGCCCTGGGCCACCTCTTCGCCGCCGGCGGCCTGACCGTGGCCGGGGACGGGGTGCGGCCCGTCTATGTGGGCGGCCTGGGCCAGGTGCCGGCCGAAATCTTCCCCCCGGTCTTCGACTACGTGGCCCTGGGCCATCTCCACCAGCCCCAAACGGTGGCCGGGCAGGACCGCCTGCGCTATTGCGGCTCCCCCCTGCACCTGAGCTTTGACGAACCCGAGCGGCCCAAGAGCGTCACCCTGGTGGATTTCACCCCGGAGGGCCCGGTGGCGCGGACCCTGGACGTGCCGGTTTTCCAGGTCCTAAGGCGTCTTAAAGGCGACCGGGCGGCCCTGGCCGCGGGCCTGGCCGCCCTGGGGGCGGAACACCCCGGGGCCTGGGTGGAGGCGGCCCACACCGGGGCCGAAGTCATAGGCGATCTGCGGGAGAACCTGGCCCGGCTGGCCGGAGAAGCCGGCCTGGAGCTTTTGCGCGTTCTGGACCTCCGCCGGCGGACGGACTGGCTTTCAGCCGGCTCTCCGGCCGAGGACCTGGCCGGCCTGGAACCGGACGAGGTTTTCCGCCGGCGCCTGGACGCCGCGGGGGTTCTCGAGGCCGACCGGGCCGGCCTATGGGCCGCCTACGGCGAGATCCGGAGAGCGTTGGATACCGATTAATGCGCGTTTTGCAACTGAAAATAAAAAACCTCAATTCCCTGGCTGGCGACTTCACCATTGACTTCACCCATCCGGCCTACCGGGGAGGTGTCTTCGCCATCACCGGCCCCACCGGAGCCGGCAAGACCACCATTTTGGACGCCATCTGCCTGGCCCTCTACGGCCGCACGCCCCGCCTGGCCCGGATCAGCAAGAGCGGCAACGAGATAATGTCCCGCGGCCGGGGCGAATGCGCGGCCGAAGTGACATTCGAAACCACGGCCGGGCGCTGGCGGGCTTTCTGGGCCCAGCGCCGGGCCCGCCTTTCGGCTGACGGAGCCCTCCAGGATCCCCGCCACGAAATCGCCGAGGCCGGCGGCCGGCTCCTGGAGAGCCAGCTCAGCCGCACAGCGGCCCGGGTGGCCGCCCTGACCGGTCTAAGCTTCGAGCAGTTCACCCGGGCCTCCCTCCTGGCCCAGGGGGCCTTCGCCGCCTTCCTGGCCGCGCCGGCCGATGACAAGGCCGCCCTCCTGGAACAGATCACCGGCACGACCCTCTACCGCGACATCTCCATCGCCGTCCACCAGCGCCGGGGCGAAGAGCGCCGCCGGCTGGAAAAACTGCAGGCGGCCGGAGCCGCCCTGGCCGGCCCGGCCCCCGGAGAGGACGAGAGCGACTTAAGGCAACGGCGGAACGATTTGGCCGGCCGGCTCAAGGCCCTGGAAGAAAACCTGGCCGCCGAAGAGGAAACCCGGGCCCGGCTCAAGACCCTGGCCGGGCTGGAAGAGGAAAGGAGCCGCCTGGCGGCCCTTGAGGAAGAACTGGCCGGGCGCCGCCAGGCCTTCATCCCTCTGGCCGAACACCTCGGGCGGGCCAACCTGGCCCTGCCCCTGGCCCCCCTAGGGGCGGAATTGAGCCTGCTCCGGGAGCAACGGGCGAAGGCCCTCCAAAGCCTGGGCCTGGGCGGTGACGAAACCGGCGAAGACCGGCTCAAAGCCTTGGCCGCCGAAAGCGCCCGGGTGACCAGGGACCTGGCCGAAGCCCGCTCCCGGCGCGGCCTGGCCGCCCTGCGCGGCGGGCTTAAGCCCGGCCGGCCCTGTCCCCTCTGCGGAGCCCTGGAACATCCCTGGGGCGGGCCGGACCAGGGGCCGGACGAAACAAACCGGGGCGCTCTTGAACCGGACGAATTGGAAGAACGCCTGGATGAGGCCGAGAGCCTGGCTGAAGCCAAGGAAAAACTGGGCCATAAAATAAAGGAACTCCAAACCGCCCTGGACCGGGCCGCGGCCCTGGAAGCGGATATCTCAAAACGCTCCGGACCTTTCCGGCTGGCTTTGACCGAAGCCGGGTTCAGCGGCGAAGAGGCTTGGGCCGAGGCCAGGCTGGCGGAACCTCGGCGGCTGGATCTGGAGCGGCGGGCCAGAAAACTGGAAACAGAGGCGGCGGCCCTGGCCGCGGCCCAAAAAGACAACGCCGGCCGCCTCCTGGACGCGGGAGCCGTAAACCCGGCCGGCCGGACCCTGCCGGAAGTCGAAGGCCTTCTGGCTGAATTGGCCGGGACCCGCCGGGAACTTTTGAGCGCCCTGGGGATCCTGGACCACCGGCTGGGGGAATTGGCCGAACTCTCCGCCCGGCGGCTGGCCTGGCACACGGAAGCGGCGGCCCGGCGGGAGGAGGCCCGGCGCTGGGAAGCCCTCCACGAACTCATAGGTTCGGCCGACGGCAAAAAATACCGGGCCTTCGCCCAGGGCCTGACCTTTGAAAACCTTATCAGCCAGGCCAACCGCCAGCTCACCGCCCTGAGCGACCGCTATCTCCTGGCCCGCGACCCGGCCCAGGGCGGGCTGGAATTGAGCGTGGTCGATCTCTGGCAGGCCGGGGAGGTACGGTCCACCAAAAACCTCTCCGGAGGCGAGAGCTTTCTGGTCAGCCTGGCCCTGGCCCTGGGCCTGGCCCGGCTGTCCAGCCGAAAGGCCAGGGTGGATTCCCTGTTTCTGGACGAGGGTTTCGGGGCCCTGGACGAGGAGACCCTGGAAACGGTGCTGAACACCTTAAGCCACTTGAACCAGGACGGCCGGCTGGTGGGGGTGATCTCCCATGTCCCGGCCCTCCGGGACCGCCTCGGCACCCAGATCCGCCTCCTCCCCTCGGCCGGCCCCCACAGCCGGGTAAGCGGTCCCGGAGTTTTCTAAAGAGGTGAGGGGGACTGCGGCCCCTGGACCTCGACCATGAATATGCGGCGTTCGCCCCGGGCCGGGGCTGGGAAATGGCGGCGGAAACGGGCCAGTTGGGCCGGGTCGGCCAGATCGACCCGATGGGTCGCCAGCCCCCGAGTGACGTGGTAGAGCCAGATATGGGGCGGCTCGGGCAGGATGAGGCCCACATGGTAGTAGGAGACCCCGGCCGGAAAACGCCGGTCGGGCCGGGAGAAACAGAAGAAGGCGAAATCACCGGGCCGGATCAGGCCCAGGAGGTCTTCAAACTCCCGGCCGTGCAGGTCCGTGCCCCAGCCCAGGGCCCTCCCCGGCCCTAAGGGCTCCAGGGCCGGGGCTTCAAAATCCACCTCCGGCAGAGCCCGCACGAACCGGCCCTCGGCCAGGTTCAAAATAAGGTCCAGGCCGAAATCCCAGTCCTGGCCCAGGGGGGCCCCGGGCCCGGAATCGCCCCGGCGGTCGCGGACAGCCTCGGCCAGGCTGACAGGCCGGGCCAGGAGAATACGGGCCGCGGCCAGGACAAAGCCGCTGCAGTTGAAACCTGGATTGGAGGAGACCTGGTCGGGCCGGTCAAAGGTAATCCAGCGCCCCTGCTCATCCCGGGCTCCGTCAGGCCGGAAAGGCTGGCCCAGGAGGGGGGCCAGGGCCCGGGCCAGGTCGGCCCCGGGAAGCGCGGCCTCTAGAGGCGCAACCTCAAGAGGCGGCGAAGGATCGGCGTTCAGAGATGCTGGCTTGAGTGCGGAAACAGCCAGGAGAAAGGCCAGGAGCAAGGCCCCGGCTTCAGGACGGCGGGGGTTGAGGCTCGGCGGGCGGCTCGGTCTTAAAGTCCGGGTGGTCGCGCCAGTAGATGAGGCGGCCGCAATTAGGGCAGACGGATATTTTTTCATTGCGCTGCAACTCGTTGTAAAACTGGGGAGGGAAACTTAGCCGGCAGGCCAGGCAGAGCCCGTCGGCCGCGGCGGTCACGGCCACTCCGCCCCGGTCCCGGGCTGTTTCCTCGTATTGCCTTAAGAGAACCGGGCCAACGATTGCGGCCAGCTCGGCCCGCCGGGCGACCAAGTCCTCCAAGGAGGCCCGGGCCGCCTTTTCCCCGGCTTCGGCCCGGGCGGCCAGGTCCGCGCAGGCGGCTCCGGCCTCGGCCGCCTGTAAGGACCGGTCGGCAATTTGGTCCCGGCGCTGGTCCAGGCGGTCCAGAAGGGCCAGGGTCTCATCCTCCAGGTCGCTTATTTTCCGGCCCAGGTATTCGGCCTCTTTTTTCAGGGCCGCATATTCGCCCTCGCTTTTCACGGCCATCTGGCGGTCTTCGTTTTTTCGTTTCCTGACCGTCAGGTCGGCCACCTCGGCCTCCAGTTCCCGGTGCCGGGCCTCTTCGGCCGCCTGGAGCCCCTTAAGGTCAGCCACCTCACCTTCATCCCTGGCCAGCCCGGCCCGGGCCCGGGCCAGCTCGGTCGCGGTCTCTTTCAGGAGCCTGTCTTCCCGGCGGGCCTGGTCATCGGCCTCCTGGAGCCCGATGAGGGCCGACAGCACCGTCTTCATCGCGCCACCCCGTCCGGAGCCCGGCGCCAGGCCGGAGCCTGATCCAGCACCTGGCAGGCCACCTCAAAGCCGGCCTGGGCCAGGAGCGCGGCCAGCCGTTCGGCCAGCCGCCTGAGCCCCGGCCATTCGGTCTCAAAATGCCCCAGGTCCACCAGGGTCAGGCCCAGGGCTTCGGCTTCCAAAGCCTGATGATAGCTGGCGTCGCCTGTCAAAAACGCCTCCGCGCCCAGGCGGCGGGCCAAGGCCGCGTAACTCCCGCCGCTGCCCGGCAGAAGGGCCAGGCGCTCGACCCGGCCGGGCCGGGGGCCGGCCCATTTAAAGCCGGCGAATTCCGGCCGGCGCCCCAGTTCCTCGAACAGATCCCGGGCCGGGCTCCAACGGGCCAGGAGGCCCAAACCCTGGCCGGGCGGGTAGATCCTAACCGCCTGAAACTCAAAGGCCGGCTCCTCGTAGGGGTGGGCCGCCCGGACAACCAGGGCGGCCTTCTCCACCCGGGCCGCCGGGACCAGCACTTCCAGCCGGCTCTCCCGGACCCTGGCCTCTTCTCCGGGCCGGCCGATAAAAGGCCGCCCTCCGGCCGGGACCTGAAAGCCGCCTTCGCCGGGGGCCGCGAACCAGGTGCGCTCGTAATCACCCAAAACCCCGGCCCCGGCCGCAAACAGGGCCTCTTTGATCCGTTCCTCGTGACCCGGGGGAACAAAGACCACCAGCTTGTAAAGCTCGCGCGCGGCCGGGATAAGGGGCCGGTCGGCCGTAAGTTCCAGGTGATCGGCCAAGGCTCCGGCCACCCCGCCGGCAGCCTGGTCCCAGTTGGTATGAAGCGAGAAAACGGCCAGGCCGGCGGCTTGGGCGGCCCAGATGACCGCGCCGGGCCCGCTGTGCCGGTCCAGATTTTTCAGGGGACGAAAAATCAAGGGGTGATGGGTGAGCAGAAGGTCGCAACCGGCGGCCTCGGCCCGGGCCACGGTGGCCAAGGTGGCGTCCAGGGCCAGGCCGATGCGGGTGACGGGCTGGTCCCAATCGCCGACCTGGAGGCCCGAGTTGTCCCAGTCCGAAGCCAAATCCGGCGGAGCCAGGCAGTGGACCAGGGCGGCCAAATCTTTTAACTTCATGCTATCGGCCCGGCGGAATTCCCCCCAGAATTGGGGGCGTTTCAACACATTGTTTCATGCCATATTATATAGCATAACCGCCCCCCGTTTTACCAGAAAAAACCATGAGCCTCGTCAAGGGGTTATTTGAGGGTACCGTAGCGTATCGCCATCCGGGGAATATCCCATTTTTCTTGACTCGGGCAAAAGTTTGTAGTAGCCTGAAACCATCATCGCCCGGATTGTCGGCCATTTTGGCAACGGGTCCGGTGCCCCCCCCGGCGTTCGCGACGGGGGGTTTTTTATTTGCCGAAAAGGGGTCTTTATGCAAACCAAGCCTGCCGCATGATTAGCGCCATTCTGCCTTTTGTCTTTCTGGGCTATTTTTTGAAGTGATGTAGTGAAGATTTAGGCAAGTGGTCAGGCTGGTTAGTGGTCTTTGTGTTCTGTTTACGCCGGTCTGTCGTAATCAGGACGTATCTGTCCTCACGAAGATAAATTGATGGCCTTTTTCATGTTGTGAACCAAGGCGTGAAGGTGGAATTCCATCTCCACCTTGATTCGCCCGCGATAACGCGACCGCGTGAAACCCTGGACTTTCTTCAACAGGCCGAAAGCCCGTTCGATTACCCAGCGGGTTTTGCTGATGGCCGCATTCCACATCTTTTCATCATCAGTAAGCGGTTTATTCCGCCAGGCCTTGCGCATCAAACTCTCCTGATAACCGCCAGCCTCCAGTAAACGGCGGTTAGGTTCCCCAGCATAGCCTTTGTCGCCTTGAACTTCAGCACCTTTCGGCAGACGGCACTCTTCGACCACTTGCACGAGTTCGGTGCTGTCGGAAATGTTGGCCCCGGTGACGTGTCCGCCAATAATAAAGCCGTGTTCCAGATCGGCCGCTCCGTGGAGCTTGTAGCCGTAGAGCAACTGCCCGCCTTTGATCGTCCATTTGGCATCGACGTCATCTGAGTAACAGACCTTAACATCATCTTCAACCGGCGCCTCATTCTCCCGGCGATCTTCCGGCGCCGCTTCAGCATCTATGACCTTTCTGGGCCGACGACTGGAAGCGACCAGAGTGGCGTCCACAGCCACCCCCCGCTTGACCAGAAGACCGTTCTTTTCAATCTGCTGATTGAATATATCCAGCAGATAGCGATAACGTCCTCTCTCTTCAAGGCGCTGGCGAAAGCGGCCTATGGTGCTACTGTCAGGCTTGGAACTGTCGAAAGGCAACCCAATGAAATGTATGAAGGAGATGCGGTCGTAAAGGGCGTGGGACAAGGCCTCGTCGGATAAGTTGTAAAGAAATTGCAACAGCAAGGCCTTGAACATCATCAGGGCTGGATATGGCGGCTGGCCAGCCGCCGACGGGCCGCGTTTTAACTCTTTAGCCAGATACTTTTCGAAAGGTCGCCAATCCACCAGTTGGTCAATCTTGGACAAAAACGACTGCGGATCTATGCTCAAATCTATGAAGTGATCAACGAAACCTTTTTCACCTTCAATACGCGCGCCCATGGGTCAACCTCAACTAAAAAGATGACCCATTATAATAGGTAATTTCAATTATATCAATGGATTAAATTGAGAAATAACTCGATTCACCGTGCGGCAGACTCATATCGACAAACCTCTGAGCAACCGGGAGGCCGTCAAACAACTGGCCCCGACGCTCTTGAAAATGAGAAAGCGCGGTTTCACCACCAACGCCCTGGTTGAATTGCTCCAGAAACACCAAATCACCATAAAGGGCAGCGATCTCACCCGTTACCTACGAGCGTTTCATGGTGAAAAGACCGCCGGGGCCAAATCCTCTCAACAGGAAAACCCACCAGCCCAAGAGGCTGATTCTCCAAATGGGTTAATAAAGGTTGGTGAAATCAACACGCCAAACTATGGTTGATGCGTTGAAGTTGACCAACAGGTGTACAACGTATTATAATAGAGACATTGTTTTTTGTTTTATGCCGTATCCAAGGTCAACCGAGGCCTTGGATACGGCAGATTGGGCTTGAGCTTGGCGCCTCCATAAGGGTCAGTGTGGATGTTGCTTTAATGTTGCATCCCTTATAATGTCGGCTGATTGAAGAATGTCAAATGTGGCCGGTGCAATAGCACCCTAAAGCCGCCACACAAATAACCTATCCGGAGTAATAAAATATGTCTGTCCATAAATTTATAGATACAGATCCTAGTATTCATAGCTATTGGCGGTCTATAATTTTATTCGGAAGGAACGTAACAACGTATAAACTTGCTCTTGGGCGAGCACTTTTTGCTATATCAAAATCTGAGAATGATTTAATAAAAATTGAAGATTTAGCAATTCCATATGCTCAATATCTATGTACTCATTTAGAAGAACATGATAAACAAGGAGTTTCTAAAGGAAGCACGTTTTTAGATGCATGTAGAAAATTTTTACGAAAACAAATAAATGAGAGTCAGCTGATTGAACAAACATGTAAATATGGATTTCAGTTTGTCCTGGATAAATTTCATAATGTAAGTGGCGGAAGAATAAAATATGATTTTTTTATAGATGAACGTAAAATTAATAAAGGAATACGACTAACAGACAATTTGAGGATAATTTCAGGTAATGATTCCTTGGGAATACTTGATGATGAAGCAGAATCAAGATGGAGGCTTGTAGAAACAGCATGGGGGCTCGGACTCTCCCCGCACCTCATATCTATAGACTATGACCCAATTAATAAGCAACTGACAACAGAGTATAGGAAAAAGCGTAAAAATATAACTTCTTGCCGTGGCGCACTCAGTGGCTATCAAAAAGGTGTTTGTTTTTATTGTTTTGCTCCAATCGATATCCATCAGAATACTGATGTGGACGTTGACCACTTTCTCCCCTTCAGACTTGGCAAAGATGGTGAATTACCAAATATTGATGGGGTGTGGAATTTAGTTTTGACATGTACAGAATGTAACCGCGGTAAAGATGGGAAATTTGACAGAATTCCATCTTTAGAGTTACTTGAGCGCCTCGACAGGCGAAATGAATATCTCATTGAGAGTAATCATCCGCTTCGAGAAACATTGATCGCTCAGACAGGTTCAACAGATAAGGAGCGACAACATTTTTTACAGGAATGCTATTACAAAGCAAAAGAATCTTTGATACACACTTGGAGCCCTGATATTAAAGGGGAAGAGATTTTTTGATGCTGGGCAGCTACTATGATATTCATGCGGAAAAATTTATAAAATCGGCTCTTGAAGCCGATATGTCCGCATTGCATGCTCGCTTCTTAAAACACCTCAAACCAAATAGCAGAATCCTCGATGCTGGTTGTGGGCCTGGAAGAGATGCCCTCGCCTTCAAAAAAATGGGCCATCAGGTTACCGCATTTGATGCATCCCTAGCTATGGTCGATGCCGCTTCAAAAATATTATCGCAGCCGGTTTTTCATTGTACTTTCCGGGAAATCTCATTCCGCGAGGAATTTGATGCCGTCTGGGCTTGCGCCAGCCTGTTGCATGTTGCGAAAGAAGAGCTTTCTGTGACGCTTGATACATTATCTCTTGCCCTTGTGCCGGAAGGGATACTGTACCTATCATTCAAATATGGTACTGGAGAGAGGGTTGCGGATGACAGCCGCTTGTTTACCGACCTTGATGAAATAGAATTAAAAAATATCGTCGCGCAATGCGACCAGCTTGAATTTTTTGAGATATGGAAAACATATGATTGCCGTCCGGAAAGAAGTCATGAACTGTGGCTAAACGCGATTTTATGCAAAAGACTGTGAATTTCATGATGGCCGTTGTTTGGGGTCACGCCCAGCAAGGCGTAAAGAATATCTGACAGTTACCGACTTCAACCTTTCAGACTAAAGACGCTTGACCTTAATCGTGATTGGGGAGCATTAACTGACCAGTTGGAAAACCATGAGAATGGTTGGAGGTGCTTGATATTGACCAGCCGACTATATTTATTCAGAAGTGATTTCATCAAAACCCGAAG
>Ga0082212_10008518_pt1 | contig 13382 bp, 14 predicted proteins | sample TergutNt197P3_FD_71548 | JGI IMG/M metagenome (GOLD analysis project Ga0082212, IMG submission 71548) | Neocapritermes taracua P3 segment gut microbial communities from Petit-Saut dam, French Guiana - Nt197 P3 | ecosystem: Host-associated > Arthropoda: Insects > Digestive system > Gut ... | reverse complement strand
AATTGTTTTTTTTGGAACCTTGCCTTTTACTGTTTTTTTTACCAGGACAATAATGGGAATATTCCGGATGGGTCAGCATAATTGGGATCGGCGTTATGCTCCCTGGCCGTTTCAGCCAGCCGGCGCTGTTGCGATGACCAGTAACGATGTGCTGATGATGTTCTGTATTGCCGGTTCCGCTTCTCTTGCGATCTCAGTGGCAGATTTTTTTATTGTCAGGAATAAGCGTAAAGCTGTTAATAATGAATGATTGCAGTTATTCCGGAATTGTACAGGGGCTCACAGAAAGTATCAGGCTTGACCGTTATGCAGCGGAAATACTGCGGTTATTAAGCCGCTCGCAGATTAAATCACGATGCCTGGAAGCAAAACTCAACGGAAAAGATGTTAAAATTTCCCGCCTGGTAAAAAACGGAGACGAACTGCAGCTCTACTGGATGCCTTCCGTGCCTCTGTACCTGGAGCCGGAAAACATCCCGCTGAAAAAGATATACGAAGACGATCGCTGTGTGGTGATCAACAAAGAACAGGGTATGGTTGTTCATCCCGGTGCGGGGAATTATTCCGGAACATTGGCAAATGCCCTGCTCTGGAACCATACGACCCGATATGAACAGCAGCATTACCGGAACGGCATAGTTCACCGGCTGGACAAAGACACTTCCGGTGTTATTATTGCCGCTTATGACGACGAAGCCCTTGCCTTCCTTTCAGCGCAGTTTAAAGCGAAGACAGTACGGAAGCGTTACCTTGCCCTTGTACAGGGAATTCCTCAAAATAACAAGGGAGCTATTCTGACTCGGCTGATTAGGGATCCGCGTGATCGTAAGCGATTTACGGCAATACCTAATGAGGCCGGTTTGACAAATAAGCAGGCGGGAAAAATTGCACTTACCCGCTACCGCCTTTTAAAATCCTGGCCCGGCTATTCCCTGCTGCTTCTTGAACCAAGAACGGGGCGGACACATCAGCTGCGTGTCCATTTAAAATATCTGGGTAATCCCATTGCAGGCGATCCTGTTTATAATCCACAATGTGATGGTACGTTAATGCTTCATGCGTTAAGCCTTGCCATTGTTATTCCGGGTGAAAGCAAACAGCGGCTTTTTAAAGCGCCCATGCCGGCCAGATTTAAGGAAAAGATAAAAGAACTGGAAAAGAAAGATAAATGAAATGTTGACAATTGTATAAACATAGTATATACTATTACCGGAGGGTGTATATGGAAGCTGTTGTAAAAAAATGGGGAAACAGTTTGGGGATCAGGATACCCAATCTTATTGTCCGGGAATTATCGCTAAAAGACGGTTCATTTGTCGATATTAATGAAACCGGAAAGGAGATAATAATAAAACCCGTTCATAAATTCAAATTATCAACAATGCTGGATAAGGTTACCATAAAAAATGTACATAAAGAAATTGAAACAGGAAAGCCTGTTGGAAAGGAAATATGGTAAAGAAAAAGTATATTCCCGGACGCGGTGATATTGTCTGGCTGAATTTTGATCCCGGATCAGGTCATGAACAAAAAGGAAAAAGACCCGCAATCGTTGTTTCTCCTAAAGAATATAATGAGAAAGTTGGATTAGCCCTGTTTTGTCCGATAACAAGTAAAATAAAGAATTATCCTTTTGAAGTAAAAATAGTGAATAAAATAATTAATGGCGTTGTATTGTCGGATCAAATAAAAAGCCTGGATTGGAAGGCAAGGGGGACAGAGTTTATTACAAAAGAAACACCGGAAATAATTGATGAAATAATTAATAAAATCAGCGTCTTGATGTTTGAATAAACAGTACAATTTATGGATAAATTCTGGACAGCTCCGTCCATGGAGCCGAGTGTTGTAACTGAAACCCCTTCTTATCTTGTGCTGTACAAACCGCCCCGTATGCATACCGTACCTATACAACCGGAGGAAGAACATACACTTCTTGCCTGGACAGCAATACGCTTTCCCGAAGTACTGCGGATCAAGGGCCGAAAAGCTGTCGAAGGCGGATTTATTCACCGGCTGGATTATGAGACGCACGGGCTTGTACTTTGCGCCAGAACAGAAGATGCGTTTCTGGTTTTATCCGAACAACAGAGAAGCGGGACAATAATTAAAAAATACGAAGCCTGTTGTTACAAGGAAAAAAATACTTTGCTTTCCGGTTTTCCTCCATTACCAGCGGATTTTACAATGCCCCAATGTGCAACAGGATGTGTATGTGAATGTGAATGTGTGCCAACTGTAATAGAAAGTGCCTTTAGACCGTTTGGAAAAGGCCGGAAAGCAGTTCGTCCCCTTCTTGAAGGAAACGCTAAATATAAAATGGGAGATATCTACCGGACAGAAATTCTTTCATGCGGTGATATGGGCAATGTTTGTTTTTTAAAAATTCGAATAAAGAAAGGGTTTCGCCATCAGATCCGCTGCCATCTTGCCTGGATTGGCTTGCCAATTGTAAATGATCCGCTCTATGCGAGCGGCAGTTGTGAGCCAGCGGCACCGGGGGTTCTGGCGCTCCGGGCAACGGGGATTACGGTTGAAGATGGCCATTCTATATTCCTCTAATTTCTCACGCAGAGGCGCAGAGGACGCAGAGAAGAAAAATATTTAAATCTTATTTGTGTTCTTTGCGGCTCTACGTTCCTGCATTTCCTGCTCATTGCCCTTACGCAACATTGTATATCTTATGCACCATCTCGTCTCCATGGGCGCCGACAAGTTCTCTACGGGGATTTACCGTCAAATCCATTGCTTCAAGCGGGATGGCACCGAGTAATATATCTTCTGCTTCGGGCAGCACAAGCGCATCAAGGAGAACACGGCGGTTTTTCCACATAACTTCTACAGGGCCTGCCATTAAATAAAAATCTTTTTTCCCATCAGCAAGCGTGCCGGATTTATTCCCTGTTATTCCCAAACCAAGTTTTTTACGGGTTTCTTCGTTTATTACCAGTGTCCACGCCCCTGTGTCTACCAGCGCCTTAACCGTTATTTGCCTGACTTCCATTTCCTGTTTATACCCATCTTCTACTAATATTAAATCCTTAGCATTTGTTAGAACAATTTCAGTTTGTACAAGAGACATACCATTCCTCCGTTTTTAATGCTAACACAAAAAGCCGGAAAAGCCAATAAAAACCGTATAATACATGACATTTGTCATTACATTATTTTAATTTTCCGTATCTCCGCCGCCAAATAAAAAGAACCGCAGGCCAGGACAGGGAGGTTTTTTTCTTTGCTTAACTTTTTTACCTCGTTAATGGCTGTTTTGGTGTCGGGGATACAGCTGAGAAATTGTGCTGGCTTATCTGCCGTTTGGCTTTTTTTATCAACAGAACAAAACGCTTCGTAAACGGCGGCTGGGTCGCTTGCCCTGAAACTTCCGGTTGAGGTGATGATGCAGTAATTGAAATGTGGGAGCAGTATTGCTGCCATGGCGGCCGCTTCCTTGCCTGCCGCACAGCCGAAAAGCAGTATCCTGTTTTTTCCATAGAGTTCACAAAATGTCTCAACGCATTGCTGGACGCTTAGGGCAGTGTGGGCGCCGTCAATGACAAAGGGCGGATCGGGTATAATTGTTTCAAAACGGGCGGGAAGGGTAACTTCCTGCAGTCCTTTTTCAATGTTAGCTTGGTCTATATCAGGAAATACCAGGCGGATCGCCTGAACCGCCAGGGCCGCATTGTAACGATAGACCGAACCTTTTAATTGCATGTTGGGAATGTTTATACTGCCGGTTACATAATCAAAAGGGGCATGTTGTTCCCGGGCTTTTTGCTGCAGTACTGTCAGAACTTCTGATTCCTGTTCCGCCGAAACCACAGGGCTGTTTTTTTTGATTATCCCCGCTTTTTCTCCGGCAATTTCTGCAAGGGAGTTTCCCAGATACTCGGTATGCTCTTTTTCTATTACCGTAATTACCGAAACGGCGCTATTAACAATATTGGTAGCGTCAAGCCTTCCCCCAAGGCCTGTTTCCACGACCATTGCTTTGCAGCCCTCCTGCCGGGCGCATAGAAAAAATAACAATGTCATCAGTTCAAAAAAAGTCGGCTCTCCCGGCCATTCATTGTTGTCTTGCAATACTTCCCGTTTTACCCTTTGCGACTTTGCGTCTTTGCGAGATGTCCTTTTAGAATTTGTATATGTCCTATAGATCTCGTACAGTTCTTCACCAGCTTTTACATATACTGCTTCGGAAAAAAATGAGCCATCTCCGCGGCTTATTCTTTCGCGCCAGTCGCTTACATGAGGCGACATATACCGGGCTGTTTTAATGCCTGCCTTTTCCAGGATTGCGGCAGCCATGGCGGTAACGGAGCCTTTGCCTTTTGATCCTGCAACATGTATCACCGGGGCGGATAATTCTGGCTGTCCGGCCAGGCGGGAGAGGATCGCCATACGATCGAGTTTAAAGTGTTCCTCCGCTGCGGCTGAAGGCCCGCCTCCCAAACCCCGCTCCATATTAATGAAAGAACTGAGCCAGGAATACAATTCCGTTATATTCATATTAAGATAATAGCCTAATTATGTTTACCATTTATTGAAAAAAAATACATCTTGATCTACTATAAGCTTATGGATTTGGGCAAACTCCTATCCGATCGGGCCAAGGTGTACTGCATTGGCATAAAAGGAACGGGGGTTTCCGCCCTTGCCGAACTATTTGCGCATTCGGGAATGGCTGTTTCCGGCTCCGATACTTCTGAGGTTTTCTATACTGATACAATTCTGCAAAAGCTGGGCATTCCGTATTTCGAAGGTTTTGATCCTTCCCATGTTCCTCATGATGCATCTCTTGTGATCCATTCGGCCGCATACAATACGGAAACCAATCCTGAAATGCAGGAGGCAGCCAGGCTGGGCATTCCCATCCTGAAATATACCGATGCATTGGGCGGTTATTCTGCCCTGTTTGATTCATCGGGTATTGCAGGTGTCCATGGTAAAACCACGACGACTGCCCTTACCGGCGTTCTGTTCCGTGCTGTTAAACTTCCTGCCAGGGTATTGGCGGGAAGCGCCGTTTCTGCATTTGACGGATGTTCCACTCTTAGCATTGGCAATACATATTTCGCTGCGGAAACCTGTGAATACCGCAAACATTTTCTGGCCTTTCATCCCAGACGCGTCGTGCTGACCAGTGTGGAAAGCGATCATCAGGATTTTTTTCCCGGCTATGCTGATATTAGGGATGCTTTTATTGAATATGTGCTGAAGCTTCCCCAGGGCGGTGAGTTGATCTACTGCGCCGATGATCCTGGCGCCTGCGAAACTGCAAGGCTGGTACAGGAAAAACGAAGTGATATTGCCGCCGTACCCTATGGCTTTAACGCTTCGGGAGATTATAAAATAAATTCGTATCAAGTACAGAATGAAAGAACCTGTTTTACCCTGAATTGCTTTCCTCAAACGGATTTTTTTCTGCGTGTTCCCGGAAAGCACTGTGTACTGGACGCTGCCGCTGCGCTGGCATTAACCTGTATTTTAGTAAAAAAGGAATTCGCAGATGGCTGGACAGCGGAGCGGATACAAAGCACCGTACAGGCTTTGGAATCTTTTTCCGGATCAAAACGGCGATCGGAAATACTTGGCGAAAAAGAAGGGGTCCTTTTTATGGATGATTACGGCCATCATCCAACTGCAATTGCCGCGACGCTTCGCGGGCTGAAAGAGTTTTACCCCCATCGCCGTCTTGTCGTCAGTTTTATGAGCCATACTTATTCCCGGACTGCGGCGCTTCTGGATGAATTTGCCGCTTCCCTGCTTCCTGCCGACATGGTTTTTCTGCACAAGATTTACGCTTCGGCACGGGAACACTATTCCGGCGGCGTAAACGGAATTACTTTATATGAAAAAACCAAAGAAGTTTTTAAAAAAGAACGCAATGCTGGAGATAACGTGTACTATGTTGATGAACCGGAAGAAGCCAGTGAACAGTTAAAAACCATTTTACAAAAAGGCGATATCTTCATTACCATGGGGGCAGGGGATAACTGGAGGCTGGGGCAGAAGTTGTTGGGTGAATTCAGCACACCTGTCAAAGATCAGGGGATTAATGTATGAAAAGTATGACCGGTTACGGCCAGGCAGAAATACAGAATAATGAAATATCCGCATCGGCAGAAATAAAGGGTTATAACAACCGTTATCTTGATATTGCAATTAACTTTCCGCCGTTTCTTTCCGTTTTGGAAATGCCCGTTCGTGAATTTCTGACGGAGCGCTGCAGACGCGGAAGGTTGGAGCTCACACTACGCTATAAAGAATTTAACGGAGCGATAACCGTCTCGTTGAATAAAGAGGCAGTAAAAGCATACTGGAATGCCGCAAAGGAAAGCGCCGGTCTTCTGGGCATCAGCGAAGAACCTGATCTCGGCCTGATCCTCAATCTGGAAGGCGTGCTGGAAACGGAAAAAAACCGGGATTCGGAAAAGGCCCTGAGTATTCTTATGCCCCTGCTGGAAAAAGCTTTTGCTCAATTTGAAGCGGATCGCCGGCGGGAAGGGGAACATACCTATAAGGATATTCTTTCCCATATTGAAACGCTGGAAACGTCATGGAAGGTAATTGCCTCCCGCAGCGATGAACTGGAAAAGATCCTTAAAGAAAATGTTAAACAGCGCTTTGAAGAACTCCTCGGCGGCAGAATTGACGAAAACCGTATTCTTGCCGAGACCGCGGTTCTGCTTTTAAAATATACAATTTCAGAAGAACTCTCGCGGCTTGACGCTCATCTTAAGGAATTCCGCGCCGAGGCAGAACGGAATCCAAGCCCGGGAAAAAAACTGGATTTTATTTGCCAGGAAATTAACCGGGAAATAAATACAATCGGAAGCAAGGCTGTTATTGTTGATGTAAGCAAAGAGACAGTAAATATGAAAGATGCGCTGGAAAATATCCGCGAGCAGCTGCGAAATGTAGAATAATGGGGGAAACATGGACTGCAGAACAATGAAGATTGCCGTTTCTGGAAAAAGCGGCTGCGGCAATACAACAATAAGCCGCCTTGTGTCGGAAAAACTGGAACTGTCTTTTATCAATTTTACCTTTCGCAGTCTTGCTGCGGAAAAAGGCTTAAACCTGAAGGAAGTTCTGGAAAAAGCCGCCGAAGATGACTGGTGGGATCGTGAAGTTGACAGCCGCCAGGTCGCTATGGCGGAAAAAGCGGAAGGCTGTGTTCTCGGCTCCCGCCTTGCCATATGGATGCTGAAAAATGCGGATCTTAAAGTGTACCTAAGGGCAACCCCCGAAACCAGGGCCGGGCGCATACTCAAGCGGGAAGGCGGAGACCTGGAAGAGATAATCGCATTTACCAAGGAACGTGATCGCCAGGACAGGGATCGCTATCTGCGCATTTACAATATAGATAACGATGATTATTCTTTTGTGGATTTGGTTGTCGATACCGATAACATGAGCGTGGAAGAAATTGCCGGCGCTGTTTTTGATGCTGCTTATCAGAGGCTCTTATACGCAAAAAGAAATCCGGAATAACCCAATCCGCTGTGAAACCTGGATCAAAACTCAATTCGAAACACAATATAAAAGATTTTAAAAAAACCATTCTCGATTATTACGAACAATCCGGCCGTTCATTCCCATGGCGCTATACCGGCAAGGCTGATCCCTGGGGTGTGCTTGTTTCGGAGTTTATGCTTCAGCAAACTCAAACAAGCCGGGTTATCCCTTACTGGGAACGATGGATGAAAAAGTGGCCCCGGCCGGCCGATTGCGCCGCCGATTCCCTGGAAAATGTTTTAAAGGAATGGAGCGGGCTGGGCTATAACAGACGTGCAAAAAACCTCCATGACTGCGCCGCTGTAATTACCGAAAAGCACAGGGGAATGGTACCAAAGACCGCCGGTGAACTCATACTCCTGCCGGGTATCGGGGCTTATACTGCCGGAGCCGTTGCGTGTTTTGCCTGGAATACTCCGGCGCTGTTTATAGAAACCAATATACGCTCGGTATTAATACACTTCTTTTTTCAGGATAAAACCGGAATAAAGGATACTGAACTTTTTCCGATCCTGGAACAGTGTCTGGACAGAAAAAATCCAAAAATCTGGTATTGGGCCCTGATGGATTACGGAGCGGAGCTTAAAAAAATAACAAAAAACCCAAACAGAAAAAGCGCCCACTATACAAAGCAAAGCTGTTTTGAAGGCTCATTCCGCCAGCTGCGGGGTGCATTAATCAGGAGTCTTTCGGAAAATGGGCCGCAGGATCGTGCAAGGCTGCGGAAAGAAATACAAAACAATCATCCTCATATTGAAGACAAAGAATTTTACCAGGCTTTGGATATCCTGAGAAAAGAAAAGCTTGTTGCAGAAGCGGGAGGAATGTGGCGGATAAAGTAAAGCTTCATTGACAATACTATAATTTTGAATGACAATATAATAAAAGACATGTACCAGGAGGAATCGATGAGAAAAATTGGTGTTTTATTGGCAATTATTGCATTGTGCATGATTGCAATCGTTGGATGTTCTCAGGGAGGAAAAGAAATCGTTATTAACTATCCGACCTTCCAGACCGGTGTTAATACCGCAGCGCCTGTTGTCAATCAGCTTATCCAGGAGTTCAATGAACAATTTAAGGGAAAATACCGGATTGTTAAGGAAGATGTTCCCGGTGATCAAAATTATTTTGATAAAATAATGGTCCAGTTCGGGGTTGGTGATTTACCGCCGGTAATTTACGGTGGCGGCTACAATCTTCTTGATACGGCCATTGCCGTAGATGCCGCTGTTGATTTGACTCCCTATGTAAATGCGGATCCTGCATGGAAAGCGCTGTACAGTGAGCCCAGTTTAGTTACCAATATGAGGAACGGAAAGATTTACGCTTCATCATCGGAAGGCGGCGTAATCGGCTTTTTTTACAACAAAGAGCTGTTTGCACGAGCCGGGATTTCCGGCCCTGCCAAAACCTGGGATGAATTCTTTGCACAGTGCGACAGGCTGAAAGCTGCCGGCATCACCCCGCTGTCTATGGATACGGCCGACTCAGCCTGGGTTACCACACTCTGGCTTGGCGCCATGGTAGCAACGACCAATGCTTCCGGTCTGAATTTTATGCAGCAGATGAATCCCAGAAATTACAGTACCCCCGAAATGATCCAGTGCGTAACACGCATCCAGGAAATGTTCCTGAAATACACAACAGTGGATGCCATCGGCGGTGCGTACGAGCATGCAGCCAACAACTTCCTCTCCGGGCAGACAGCCATGATGGCCAACGGCCCCTGGATGTTGGGCGACTTTACGGATCTTGACCAGACAACCGCGGATTTTGAAGCCAAAGTGGGAACTGCAATATATCCGGGCGGCTTTGTTTTTGATGCGCCAATTCAGGGATTTATTGTAACCAAGCAAAAGGATCAGGCTCTTGTGGAAGCTGCCATAGAAATGGTCAAATTCTTTACCAGTGCACATGCACAGGAAATTGCTTTGGAAATTCAAGGCATGGTACCTGCTTCTCCTACAGTTGGTATTTCTTCCGGTATCACGCAAAAATGGCCTCTGCTTGCGGAATTCCTTGCTCAGGCCAATGCTGCACAGTATCGCTCCGACAATCTTCAGGCAACAATGTTTCCCAACCTGCTGGATATTATAAGCCAGGAACTTCCCCGGCTTGCCACAGGTAATATAACACCGGAACAGTTTTGCCGGATTTTAACGGAAGGTGCGGAACGTAACTGAGCTTGTTCCAAAACTCTGTAAGTTTCAAGTAAAAAAGGAATTGTTTTGAAAGTCAGGTCTAGATACCTGGTTTTATTTCTCTTGCCGGCGGTATTGCTTTTCGTAGTGATATATGCAATACCGCTGGTAACAGTTTTTATAACATCATTAACCAATTACCGGCTCATTAATCCAAAGACGGAATTTGTAGGGTTTTCCAATTATGTCCGGCTGTTCAGCGATGCGGCCTTTCGTCAGGCAATAGTAAATACCTTTATCTGGATTCTGCTTCAATGTACAGCGCATGTGGGGCTGGGTGTTTTTGTAGCCTTGCTGCTTTACAAAAAACCAAGGGGGTGGAAATTAATCCGTACCGCCTACATGATACCCAATATCATTTCCAATGCCGCAATAGCTATCATCTTTTTAAATATTTTTAATCCGCGCTTTGGAATAATCAATTCTTTACTGAGGATGATAGGCCTTGAATTTTTAACCCGTAACTGGCTGATGGATATGAACACCGCCTTCCCTTCGGTTACCGCAACATGGTTTATCTTTGCCGGATATACGACAACAATAATTCTTGCCCATGCAATCAGTATTGACAATGTTATAATAGAAGCCGCCCATGTGGACGGCGCTTCCAATTTTCAGGTTGATACGCTGATAATGCTTCCCCTGCTGAAAAAAATTATTGGTACAACGGCAATTATGGCGGCAACCTATATGCTGCAAATGTTTGATTTAATCTATATTACTACTACGGGGGGACCCGGCAGATCAACAACGAATTTGCCTCTTTACCTTTACAGTGTTTATAAGACGGAAAACAACTATGCATATGCCAATACAATCGGCGTATGTATTATAATTATTGGTATAGTTGTAATGGCTTTACTGAATAAATTGTTTAAGGTAAACGAAAGTGATTATTAGCCAACAAGTGCGTTTAAACAATGCTATTTCCAACATTTTTAAATATGCTTTTTTTCTGCTTTGTTTGATTGTTGCCCTGTTCCCGATTCTTTGGGTAATAATGTCATCTTTCAAGACCAATGCTGAAATATTGTCAAACGGAATAGCGCTGCCAACGAGTTTTCGTTTCAGCGGTTATATCTCTGCATTGCGAATTTCGCCGATACCCCGCTTTTTTCTGAACAGTATTATAATTTCCTGTGCTGCAACCTTTTTTAATGTGCTGTTTCTTGCAATGGCGGCGTATGTTTTTGCCCGTTTTACCTTTCCCGGTAAAAACCTGATTTATTTTATTCTTTCCCTTTCTCTTGTATTGCCTATGACAGCGCTTTTGCATCCGGTATACATGACGGTAAATGCACTGAAATTGACCAATACGCGATCCGGTCTTGTGCTTGTTTATACTGCGCTTAACCTTCCCATATCCCTGCTGATACTGCGAAGTACCTTTCAGGCCATACCAAAGGGACTGGAGGAAGCGGCTTATGTAGACGGCGCCGGCTTTGTGCGCATTTTCTTTCAGATTATGATGCCCGTCGCAAAGGGAGGGCTAACCAGCGCGGGGGTTTTAACTTTTTTAGGCAGTTGGAATGAATTTACCTTTGCCCTTATTTTAACAAGCTCTCAGGCTGTCAGAACCATACCGTTGTCTTTCAGTTATTTTGTTTCACAGTTCAGTAAAAATTATACGGCAATGTTTGCAGCCATTGTAATTGCAGTCCTCCCCAGCATTATTGTATTCGCAATATTCCAGGAACAGGTTGTGAACAGCCTTGTTGCAGGATCAATGAAAGAATAAAAACGAACAAGGATTAATTGTGAAAGCAGGAATTGTAGGTTTGGGCGAAGTGGCCCAGCTCATGCACATACCAATTCTGCACGACATGCAGGATGAATATACCATCACCGCCGTGGCCGACGTTTCTCCTTCCCTTGTAGACTTTATTGCAGAAAAGTATCACATAAAAGAATCATTTACCGATCCCGAAAAGCTGATAACAGAATCAGACACGGATCTCATTTTTGTTTTATCGCCGGATCAGTATCATTGCAGGCATATTACACTTGCATTGGAAGCAGGTAAACATGTTTTTGCAGAAAAACCTGCCGCACTTTTTTCCGGTGAGCTGAAAGAACTGATAGAAAAAAAGAAAAACTATCCATCACAAATCGTTATGGTTGGTTATATGCGCCGTTTTGCAGATAATTTTTTAAAGGCAAAGGAATTATTAACTGAAGACCCCCGGCAGACGGAATATCTGCGATTTCGGGATATTATTTGCGAAGGCCCTTTTTTTATAAATCAAAGCCGGCCGGTTTTTTATCCACATGATATTTCTTCTGTTGTTATTGAAGATGGAAAAAAACGCAGGGCAGAACATCTGGAAAAAGCTTTAGGAAAAGATGCAGGCGAAGATGCCCGGACTGCGTATCAAATGCTTACAGGGCTTGGCTGCCACAGTTTTTCCGCAGTCAGGGAACTCTTTGGCATACCGCAAATTCTATCGGTAAATGCCGCGTCAAATGGCGAACATCTTATTATCGTTATGGATTTTAACGGTTTTATGGGTGTCTATGAACTCATTAACAACCAGGACATAGTTCAGTTTGACGCTGCAATTGAAATCTTCCAGAAAAACCGCAAGCTTACCGTAAAGTACGAAACACCGTATGTCCGCAATCAGCCGATGTCCCTTGAGTTAATTGAATCATCCAGAACTGAAACGAAGACAATTAACTACGGCCCTTCTTGGAGGGATCCTTTTTGCAATGAACTTAAAGAATTGGCGCGGTGTATTAAGGAAAAACGCGAGCCAAAAACAACGCTGGATGACGCCCTTCAGGATTTGCTTTTATTCGAAGAAATAATTAAACTTTTAAAAAGGGCAGAAAAATAAATGGCAGCTAAAATTACTGTGGCAACGGCGCCGTGCTCATGGGGTGTATGGTATGCGGACGGAAAACCTTCCGGTACACCCTGGCAGGTTTTTCTTGACGGAGCGGCGCAGGCGGGGTACGAAGCGCTGGAACTGGGACCGGACGGCTATCTGCCAAAAGACAACAATACGTTAAAAAGCGAGCTTAATGCCCGGAAAATGAGCGTTTGTGCGGGAACGGCATGCATTCAGTTGGAAAAATACCGCAGTGTTAATGAAATTGAAGCGGATATAGAAAGCCTTTGTTCACGTGTTGCCGAATTAAATGCTTCCTATCTGGTTGTAATGGACGAATCTGATGTAGGAGAATTCAGCGAAAAGAAAGCTTCTATCGATAACAGTACCTGGAAAAAATATTTTACGTTTATAAAGGAGCTCAGTATATGGACTATAGATCGGTTTAATATTCAAACGGTATTTCATCCTCATGTAAAGACTCTTATCGAAACTGAAAAAGAAATTATTAACATGCTCGATTTTTACGATATAATGCTTTGTTTTGATACCGGACACCATGCATATGTTAATGGCGGCTATGAATACGGTGACGGTGCAGCTCTTGATTTTATAAAAAAGTTTTCTTCCCGTATTGCCTATCTTCATTTTAAAAATGTTGATGGGGGTATCAGAAAAAAGGTCATGGAAGAAAATCTTTCCTCTGATACGGCTTTTGACCTGGATGTGATGTGTGATTTATCGAAAGGGATTATTGATTTTAAAAAACTAAAACAACTCCTTGACCATATACATTACCAGGGGATTGGTGTTATAGAAATGGATA
>Ga0082212_10008517_pt1 | contig 13383 bp, 13 predicted proteins | sample TergutNt197P3_FD_71548 | JGI IMG/M metagenome (GOLD analysis project Ga0082212, IMG submission 71548) | Neocapritermes taracua P3 segment gut microbial communities from Petit-Saut dam, French Guiana - Nt197 P3 | ecosystem: Host-associated > Arthropoda: Insects > Digestive system > Gut ... | reverse complement strand
TCGAGCTCAAGGGGGGCATGGAGGCCGGGATTTCCCTGATGAACAGCGTAAAGCTGTGCGCCTTGGCCGTCAGCCTGGGCGAGGCCAACACCCTCGTGCAGCACCCGGCCTCCATGACGCACTGGTACGTGCCGAAGGAGACGCGCGAGGCCTGCGGCATCACGGACGGCCTGGTGCGGCTCTCCACGGGGCTGGAGGATGTGGGCGAGCTGATTGCGGATTTGGAGCAGGGGCTGGCGGGGGTCTAGATCAGCCCCCGGCATATCCCCTCTATCTCTCTCTGCTCTTCATCGTCGATCTCCAGCCCGGCGCGCCTGCGGTCGAGATACCCGATCAGCTTGGCGTGCTTTTCCTTTGTGAGCGTCCAGCGCAGGGCAATGATCATCGATGGGACGAGCAGCAGGACGGACGATATGCTCAAAATGCATTTGATGGTGAGCAAAACTTTGGAGGTCTGCGGCTGATTGACGAGGACCGCCGCGCCGTCAACGACAGTTTCGAGGGGCTTGACGAACCCCACGAGGCCCAGCAGCGTGAGCGCGGCCCAATTGGCCAAGGCCGAGGCGATCTTCCGGATCAGCTGCTGGATGCCGGAGAAGCTGCCCTCCGCGCGGGTGCCGAAGTGGTATTCGCCCACCTCCGTCACGTCGCCGAACAGGGCGGTGAAGCCGATGAGCGAGAAGGATATGAAGCCGCCCAGCACTGCGGCGAGGGCGTAGATGGCGAAGCCGGGGCTGCTCTTCGAAATAAACATGCTGGCGGCGGCGCAGGCGATCCACCCGAGGTTGCCCAGCACGATGGCGCGGTTTTTGCCGGCCTTCCCGGCGTATTTCGACGCCAGGGGCACCATGGCCACCTCGGTGATCAGCAGTGCGCCCAGGACAAAGCTCAGCTCCTCCGCGCGCCCGAGGTTGTAGGTCATGTAGTACGCGAAGATCATGGAGATGACGTCCATCGCTACCACGATGCACAGGTACATGGCGATGAAGCGCCGGAACACGCGCAGGCGCAGCGTGCCGAACATCTCCTTCAGGTTGATTTTCTCCCCTCCGGAGAACTGCTTGCGCTCGGGGACTTTAAAGAACACCAGCAGCAGCGGCAGCGCGAACAGCAGGCCGAAGATGACGCTCATCACGATGTAGCCGGTGCGCACGTCCCGGTACATGCCGACGATCATCATGGGGGCCACGGCGCAGAGGATGGACGATACGATCGAGACCACCATGCGGCTGTTGGTGATGGACGTGCGCTCGTTGTAATCCGTGGAGAGCTCGGCGCTCATGGCCAGGAAGGGCACGGACACGACGGTGGATGCAGTGTTCATCAGCGTGTACGCGAAGAGATAGAAGAGAATCTTCGCCGCGTCGCCGCCCGACGGGAGCGGATACCACATCATCACAAAGGCAATCACCACCAGCGGCGCGCCGTACAGGAAATAGGGGCGGCGGCGCCCGAGGCGCGAGCGCGTGTTGTCGCTGATGATCCCCATGGCGGGGTCCGATACCGCATCCCAGACCTTGCCTAGCAGGAAGACGTTGGCCGCCCACAGCGGGCTGATGCCCACCACGTCCGTCAGGAAGATGCTGTAAAAGAAATTGACGACGTTGAAGAAGCCGCCCTGAAAGATGTCCCCCAGCGCGAAGAACCACTTGGTCGAAGTCTTAATCTTTTCGTTTGTCTGGTAACCGGACATGGCTGTTCCCCCTTTGCTTTGTTCTTACGCCACGATCTCCCACCCCATAATCCGCGAGAGCCTTTGCAGCACCTGTGAATAGTCCCCATACGCCATGGCCACATGGTGCGCCACGCCGCTGTCCGTCACAAGGTCGATCAGCGCGCGGGCGCTTTTTTCGAAGACTACTTTCGCGTATGTGCCCTTGAGCAGCTTTTCCATGGGCATGGCCTCGCCGCGCTCCGCGAGCATACGGGTCTTGCCCCGGGCGCTGTCGATGCGCAGGATGTGCACCGGCCCGCCGCGCATCACGAACCCGGCGGTGACGCCCTTGCCCCCGGCGAAATAGGTGTCCAGGCTGCGCTCGCTCACACCGTCCCAGAGGTCCGCGGGGGCCACGCCGCAGTGCCACATCAGCGCGAAATTGTTCTCGAAGTCGATCTGCGAGAGGTCCGCCAGGTAGGGGCTCTTCACCCCGATGGCCTGGAACGCCAGCATGGACGCCGCCCCTTGGACGTCCCCCTCGCAGGCGAGGATGTGCCCCTCGGCCTGTAAAACCGACATGGCGGCACAGGGCGCGATGCCATACCGCGCCGCAAATTCCGGCCAGCAGCGCACGGCCACGGCGCTGAGCCTGTTCTTCTCGATGAACTTGCGCAGGCTGCACACCAGCCGCGCCGTCTTCTCGATCTGCGCGTCCGTCACGTCCCCGCAGGGGAATATTTTTTTTGTCAGGGCGGCGCTCGCCGCCAATTCGTCAGGGGACACCGGCTGCTCATAGCCGTCCCTTAGATCATAATAATCAATGATCGCCCCGGTCTCCTTGAAGAACCCCAGCTCGTCGATTCCCAGGTTGAAGAACCCGTGCGCCCGCGCCCCCAGAATGCCCAGTCTGGCGCTGTTCAAAGCAGTACGGATGCGCACGGCGTCCACCCAGGCATCGTCGATGGCGTCACCCACATGGCACACGTAGCTGTCGCTGCCGGCCTTGTAGAGGTTCGATGCGTTCAAGTTGATCGCGCAAACTGTGTTTAACCTGATCTTCCCTCCATTATAGGGTAATTCATTAAAACCCCACAGCAGCTTCGGCTTGGCGATGCGGCGCTCGAACACCAGCGCCAAGTGCCCCAGGTGGAACGTGCCGCTGAGCAGCACCACGCCGTCGACGTTTTCTTGAACGAAGGCCTGCGCGGCAACCTCGGCTTCGTCCACCTCTTTCACCAGATCATCGATCATGACCCAGCGGACATTTTCGATGCCCTGCAGATCCTGCTTCTTTTGGGCGTAAATCTCCGCCGCCGCGCCCACGTCGAAGGAGTCCCTGCCCATGCAGACCACACCCAGAGTGATGGGATGCTTCATGTCATATCTCCTTATTTGCAACAAAGAATAAGCGCTTGAACGCAAATAAAATCTTTCCGTCGGCCTGGGGCGGATATAGCTCGCGTGCCCGCGATAGCATATCGGCCAGGAATTTCTCCTGCCCTCGCGTGTCCAGCCGGGCCAGATGGGGCCGGAAGGCCGTGCCCTTGTACCACTCGATCATATCCTCATGGGAGTCCAGCACGTGGTGGTAGTCGATGGCCCAGATTTCGAAATTGCCCGTGAGCCGCGACAGGATGTCGTAGTAATACCCCGCAGGGCGGTACTCCTGTGGCTCGTTCCCGGTGTATGCCAGCAGCGCCAGGTGCAGCGGGGATTCATGGTTGTGAGGAACCTGCACGGCCAATACCCCGCCGGGATTCAGCATCGCGAACCACGCCGGAACCACCCGTTTGTGGTTCGGCATCCACTGCAATGCTGCGTTCGAAAATACCAGATCGAATTTGCCCAGGCGCGAGAGATCCCCCGCGGCGTCGCATTCGATCCATTGCAGATTAGGCAGCCGTTTTGCAGCGGCCTCCAGCATGGCTTGCGAGCTGTCGAGGCCTGTGATCTCGGCATCGGGCCAGCGCCTGCATAAAAATTCCGTGGAGTTCCCCGGCCCGCAGCCGATATCGATCGCGCGCGCGGGGCAGGGGAGGCCCACCCGGCCTAGCAGGTCGAGTATAGGTTTATTGCGCTCGCTTTCAAACTTCAGGTATTGCCCGGGGTTCCAGTCGCTCATGCGGATACCTCGGCTTCCAGTTCAGCCCTGCGGCGGCGCAGCTCCTCCCGGTTGGCCTCCTCCTTCGCGGGGGATAGGGGATACCAGAACGCCATGGCCATGGCCATCAGCGCGTAGGCGACGGCCGGCACCAGCGTGGCGGTGGTATACATGCGGTTGGCCACGCCGGGGCTCTGCACTTGTCTTTTCTCGTCGTAGCCGATGGCCCCGAACAGGAAGGAGGAGCCGCTGCCCGCCAGGGTCTGCCCTATTTTGCGCATGAAGAAGAACAGCGAGTAGCAGGTGCCCTCCTCGCGCTTGCGGGAGAGCAGCTCCTGCTGGTCGAGCACGTCGGTGATCAGGGCCCACATCTCCATGTTCAGGAAGGTGCCGCCCAGGCCGCTGAAGAAGCAGAACGCCATGAATATGAAGGGGTTTGTCGTACGCAGCAGCAGCGCAAGGGTATTCGCGGCGGCGCTGAGCAGCAATCCCCAGGCGCACAGGCGCTTCTTCCCGTAGCGCAGCACCAGCTTGTGCAGCACGGGCAGCAGCAGCACCGTGGGCGCGTAGGTGGCGATGGTGACGATGCTATAGAGCTCCGGCCGCGCGAAATAGTCGATGTAGAGGAAGTTGTAGACCGCCTGCGTGTAGAGGGTGCTGCCGATCAGCAGCATGGAGGCGAAGCACAGCGCCAGATACGGGCGGTTGCGGAACAGGGTGCCGATGGTCGCGAAGAGATTGTGCTTTTCCTCCTCGGGCGGAGGGGGTACGCGCTCGGTGGTCAGCTTGAAGGCGAGCAGGTGGATCACGATGCTCAGGGCGCCGAAAATAAGCATGGCGACGAACAGCTTGCTGGCGTCGAGGTATTTTTCGCCAGCCTCCGTGACGGAGTACACCAGGAAGGGCAGTATGGTCGAGGCCACCGCGCCGCCGATGCCCGAGCCGATGGAGCGGTAGATCGACAGCTGCGAGCGCTCCGCGCCGTCGTCGGTGATCACGGAGGCCATGGCCCCTAGGGGCATGTTGACCGTGGTGTAGAAGCCCTCGTACAGGATGTGGGTGATGTAGGCGTAAATCAGGTACTGGACGGGGCTCAGGCCCGGGATTTTTGTGAACATCAGCACGCCGAACACCGCCAGGGGCACGCAGAAGACGCGCAGGTATGGCCTGAACTTGCCGTTCTTGCCCGCGGGCCTGCGGTCGACGATCGTGCCCCAGATCGGGTCGTTGATGCCATCCCAGATGCGCAGCACCAGCAGGAGCGTCCCGATGCTCTTCATGGGGATTTGCAGCACCTTCGAGTAGAACATCTGCAGGAAGGAGCCTATCATCCCCAGGAACAGGGTGCCGCCCATGTCCCCCATGCCGTAGCCGACCTTGTCCTTCCAGGTGATGCCGCTGGTCTTTGGCAGTGTTGTTTCTTCCATGAAAAATCCTCCTATGATTGATGTGTTCGCTTATATTCCTCCAGCTGCAGCCGGTCCAGCGCCTCAAGGCCGCGCTCCCCGGCCAGGGATTCCAGGTGGTGGGTGAGCTCGTGCAGCAGCGTTGCGCGCAACCGCCCGCGCAGCGCTCCGGGCGGCAGGTGCCCGTGCGTGCACATAAAGGAGCCGTAGTAGATGCAGATGCAGCGCCCCATGTCGCGCCGGCTGCTGTATTCCCCCATGATGTACAGGTCGCCCGCGCCCTCGGGGTGGAGCTTGCACTCCTCCCGCAGGATGATGCCGCCGCTGAGCCCGCCGAAAAATTCCGAGGGGATCTCCGCCGCGATCCCGTCCAGCATGAGGTCAAAGTCCTCGATAGACATCATGGTCAGGCCTCCCACAGCGCCAGGAATTCCGCCAGGTATGCGCTCTCTTTCCGACAGAACACAGGCGGCTGCCCCACTGGCGCGGGCACAATGTGATGCCCTCCATGGTATGTCTCGCCCGTCCACAGGTGCACCCACTCGTCCTGCGGCAGGTAGACCTCGCGGGAGAATGCGCCCTGCTCCAGCACCGGCGCGACTAAAATATCTCTGCCCAGCAGGTATTCATAGGCCTGCGTGAAATCTTCTTCCTCATCGTAATAAAAGAACAATGGCCGCATCACGGGCACGCCCCGGGCGTGGTTCTCTTTGTCTAGCGTTTGCAGATAGGGCTTTAGACTGGCGTGTATACGGGAGAACTTCGCGTAGCCCTCGATGACCTCCGGCGCGTCGAACTGCGCGTTGTTGTCCGGGCGTATGCCCTCGTGGGAGCGCATCACGGGCGTGAAGGCATTCATCTCGGCCCAGCGCAGCATCAGCTCGGGGGAGCGCTTGACATGCAAAAATGTGGAGAACCCACCGACGTCGCTGTGGGCCAGGCCGAAGCCGCTGCACCCCAGCGAGAGCGCCGCCGGGATCACGCAGGGCATGCCGCCGTCGAAGGCCCAGTCGGTATACTGGTCACCGTTCCACATCAGCGTGGAGTGCGCCGCCGTGCCGGTGTACCCCGCCCGGGTGAAGAAAAACACCTCGCCCAGCTTCCCGCGCTCCTCGATGGCCTCGCGGTTGAGCTTGGCCCACAGGGCGGGCCAGGCATTGTGCAGCGCCGCCGGGTCCTCCCCGCTGTGCAGAATGCACTCGGTGGGCAGGTATTCCCCGAAGTCCGCCATCCAGCCGTCCAGGCCGAAGTCGATCATGTTCTCCTGAACCACGCGCTTCATCCACGCGTAGGCCTCCGGGTTGCTGAGGTCCACCATGGCGGAGGAAAATGTCGTGCTCTTGGTGAGAAAGTCCTTGCCGTCCTTTCCCTTCACGCAATAGCCGCGCGGGGACGCATAGGCATAGAGCTCCTTCTCTATTGCAAGAAACGGGTTGATATACCCCATGAAGCGCACGCCCCGCGCCTTGAGTTCATGAATCTTCGTATCCAGCCCCGGGTAGAGCGTGCTGTCCCACTGCCAGTTCCACATCAGCTGCTTGCCCACGGCGGTGACGCGCCGCCCCTGCCAGTCCTGGCACCAGACCCCCGCCACGGGCATCCCGGCCCGGCCCACGCGCTCCAGCTTCTCCTCAACGATCTCCGTGCCGCCCTGTATCCCAAAAATCGCGCCGTCGTAGGCCCAATCCGGCAGGCATGGCTGCCGCCCCAGCAGCCCCGTGAGGTTCTCCATGAGGCCCTCGAAATCATCCGCAAAGCCGATCGTGAAATCAGTGATATCGTGCGCGTAGAGCACATGGTCCTCGCCCCGGAAGTCGAACTCCATATACACGATGCTGTGCGCGTGCACGAAATACTTCCGGCTGGAGATGAACGTGGGCTGCATATAGTAGCTCTGCTGATGCTTATCGATATGCTTCGGCTGCGGCCCGCGCAGGGTTTCGCGAATGACCTTCCCGGCGATGGAGGCCAGGCTCTGGTGCTCCTGCACCCAGACGCGCAGCTTCGTGCCGCGCAAATCCAGCCGGGTGAACTGCTCCCCGCAGCCATAGATATGCTCATTTTCCTCCGCGGGCAGGCGCAGCCACAGCCGGTTGAACGGCCTGCCCGTCAGGGGCTCCAGGTGCAGCCTGATCTGATTTTCCCCGCCGGTAACCCGCAGCGCGAACAGGGCCTGCCCGGCCCCGTCCACGAGCTTTTGCCCCTCGGAGAGATACAGCGGGATTTTCCCGCCGATCTTTTCGCGGATTTTAAAGCTGCCCCGCTTCATCGAGAACGAGGCGCTGCCGGTGCCCACCCAGCAAAAGGGTTTTCTTTCACTCATAAGTCATACCCCATAAAAATGCCGCCCGGCATGCGCAGCAGCGTCTTAAATCCATATTTATTGTAGAAGCTGCGGCCCTTCACGTTTTCCGCGCCCACGCCGAGCATCACGCCCGGAATGCCCTTCGCGCGCAGGTGAGCGGTCAGCGTATCCATCAATTGGCTGCCCAGCCCCATGCGCTGGTATGGCTCCAGGATGTTGATGTGCAGGTGGGCGGGGTAGCCCTTCGCGAACAGCCTGGGCATCCGGGCCGAGCCCTGGCACTTCACCCGCTGGACAAGGCCCTTCGCCCGCGGGGCGTAGTCCCGCAGGAAGCGCTCCCTGTAGCGCCAAAAATTCTCCGCGCACAAAATATAGCCCACGGCCTCGTCGTTGTCGTCCGCGACGACGAAGCAGTTGTGCGGCTCGCACTCGATGTAGTAGTCGCAGTAGGTGATCAGCTCAAGCTCATATTTGGGCCCCTGCGACAGCCCCGCGGCCGGCCCGGTCTGGATGCAGACATGGCGCACGTTTTCTTTGTCTTTGGGCTGATAGGGTCGGATGATCGGCATGGTTTTTCTCCTCAGTTTTTTCTATGCTGCGAGCAAAACCTGCTCTTTTGTGGCAATGCAATGCTCGCTTTCGCCATCGTGCCAATACAGCACCGATGGAAGATCCTGCGTATCCGCCGTTTCGGAAAGCTGCTTCGCGCTGTCCACCAGAATAAGGAAGTCCTTCATAATTGCGCGCTCGTTTTCCACCACCGCGTGGTATCTATCCTTCTTCTTGTCCAGTTCTTTTCCTCCCGCCAGCTGGGCAATTTTCTGCAGGCCCTTTGCGTTCACGCGCTGTGCCTCGGCCTCATCGATGTCCTTTTTCATCGCCTCAGACCTGTTCAGCAACGTGTCCCACAGGGCGATATTGTCCTTCAGCAACGCCCTGAATTCCTCTGCGGAGCACCGGACGAATTGCGGGTTTTCCTGGATATCGACGCATGTCCGCAGGTGCTTGACCCGCAGATTCAAAAACGAGGCCAGCATCGTGCAGTAGGTGTCGTAGCTGTCAAAGCCGTTCGTGTCAGCATCGCCGGCGCTTCCCAGCATCTCGTACCGCCTTGAGAGCACCGCGGCGTCGCGTTCCGCCAATGCCAGCCTGATAAGCATATCTGTGGAAAAATGCCCCGCCTGGCCGTACTGCGCGTAGATTTCATCGACGACACGCACTGCCGCAAACAATTCCGCTACTTTCGTCGCCTCCTGCCGCGCCATCATTTTATCTATGGAGACCTTGATTGCGTCCAGCTTCTTGTCCATCACGCTGAGTTGTTGCAGCATAGCGACAGTAGTCAACGCCTGCATCGCCATCAACGGAGCGACAGTAGCAAAAGAGCCAGACACTGGAAGAAACCCCGCGTGCTTCACAATTCCTCCCGACCCCATAACGGCTGTGCTAACACCTCCGCTGCCTAACTTCATCAGCGAGGATACAGGCGCGGTAGCCATGAATAGTTTTGCGGACATTGCCGAAGAGATTGCCGTTCCCGCCGCGCCGCCGGATACGACCAACGACGACCAGACCTTGGGGGAAAGGCTCATCTGGTCACTGAAATACTTCCCCGTCGCAAGATACTCCAGGTTCATCTTGTCCAGGATTCCTTTTTGGATTTCGCTGCTGAATTCAGATACGATCAATTCGTTGCTGCTCTGTGTGCTCAATTCCTTGGATTCCACAATAATCTCTCCTTACAGCAAATCTGAGTTGGGATTCTCACAGCTCCAGCCCCATCACCACGGTATAAGGTATCCCCCGCAGCCGCTTGAAGCCGTATTTTTCGTAGAAATTGCGCCCCTTCACGTTGTGGCGGCCCACCACCAGCATCACGCCCGGCACGCCTTTGGCGCGCAGATGAGCCGCCAGGGCGTCCACCAGCTGGCTGCCCAGCCCCATGCGCTGGTAAGCCTCCAGGACGTCGATGTGCAGGTGCGCGGGGAATTTGCGCGCATACGGCTTGGGCATATACGCCGCGCCGTAGCAGCTCGCCCGTTTGGCAAAGGGCAGGGCCTTCAGCTTTTCGGCGTAGTCCCGCGGGAAGCGCCTGCGATAGCCCCGGTAGTCTTCCGCGCACCAGATGCACCCGATGGCGTCGTCGTTTTCATCCACGGCGACAAAGCAATTGTGCGGCTCGCATTCGATGTAGTAGTCGCAGAAGGTGGCCAGCATGGCCGTGCGGTAGGGGCTCTCCTCGAAGGGCTCCTCCGGCTTCAGGTGGGCGCAGACCCTGCGTACGTTTTCCCTGTCCTTCGGCTGGTAGGGACGGATGCTCGGCATGGTGTTTCCTCCGCAAAACATTTCACTCTGAATGTCATTTCTAATGATACACCATTTGTGCGGGCGTGTCAAATATTTCTTGCGCCCCGGGCCGGGGTGTGCTAAAATAGGTCCAAAGGAGGGGAACAATCATGCGCAGAACCGACCGCGAGGTGACGTCCTTCGCCGAAATCGTTGACATGCTCAGCCGCGCCGACACCATACGCCTTGGCATCAACGGCGAGCCGTACCCCTATGTTGTCCCATTGTCCTTCGCCATGGAGGCGGGGGAGGGGAAGATCGCGCTCTATTTCCACGGGGCCATGAAGGGCCTGAAGCGCGAGCTGCTCGAGAAAAGTCCCCATGTCTGCGTGGAGGCCGATCTATTCCACGGCTATGCCGGGACGCCGGGGGGCGTCACCACGCGATATGAGAGCTTCATCGGCTTCGGCAAGGCCGTGCGCATGTATGGAGCCGAGGCCGCGAAGGGACTGGATCTGCTGCTGGCCCGCTGCGGCTGCGAGGGCTATGCATACGACACCGCCGCGCTGGAGGGCACGGCGGTGTACAGGATTGATTTGGATGCGTTTACGGGGAAACGCAATCGCGCTAAATCTGATTGACAACCCCCGTGAACAGAATCTGCCCGCCGCTGCCGCACAGCACGAAGGCGAAGGGTTTGTCGCACACCATGCTGAACGGCTCGGTGGGCTGCGGCATGGCGGACCCGGCCATCATCATCACCGTCACGGCGGCGGCGGTGGTGCCCTTCTCGTCCACCTCGATCACAGCTTTCTGCACCGCCTCGGAGAGCCACACCGGGATTTTTTCCTCCAGCAGGCCCCCGGTGAGGGGCGCGGCGACCGGGTCGAACAGCGGCACGCCCAGCGCGTCAAGCACGCCCCCCAGCTTCATCACGCCGCTGTCGATCTTGAAGCGCGGCAGCAGCAGCTTGCCCGTGGCCCGGATGGCGTCCTTCTGTATCTCCTTGAAGTAACCGGGCGTCATGCCCGCAAGCAGCGAGACGGCGTCGCCGTCCTTCGGCAGCAGGATGTACAGCTCGCCGCCCGTCAGGAAGGAAAGCGGCATGGCCTGCAATTTGTCGTCCTCGTAGTATATCTGCTCGTCGCCCTCGCGTAGCATGAAGTAGGCCTCGCTGTCGCCGTCCGTGCCGTGGAAGGTGTCCTTCACCGTGCGCTCGGGGCTGAACTCCCATTCCCAGCGGTCGGAGAAGTAGATCGCGTTGGCGATGGCCGCGACGGTCTGCGGGTCGAACTCCTGCACGATCTCCCTGATCAGGCCCTTGGTGTGCTTGTCGGCCCAGTCGTTTACGGCCTTGACGGCATCAGGGGAGAGGAAGTCCACCGCCTGCGCGCTGCCCTGGAAGCTGTCCTCAAAGGGCTTGGAGAAGCCCTTGCGCAGCTTCATGCCCTTCCCCACAAACACCGCGTTGGCGATCTGCAGCGGGTTGTGGTAATATTCCTGGCCGTATTCCTTGCTCTGCTCGTTGGTCAGCTGGTAGAACATCTGCTCCGCCGCCTCGTTGAGCTGCTTCGGGCTGAAGCCCGCCGCGCCCAGGGCGCCCAGCAGCGCCGGCTTGTGCGCGGCGTCCGTGGCGTTCACCAGCGCCGCCAGCGGCAGCCAGACTGACAGCGGCGAACTGACGAAATTTCCCTTGCCGGTGTCCTTCAGCAGCGCCTTGCCCAGCCGGAAGGCAAAGTCGTTGGCCCCTTCGGCGGGGGGGTTGAATTTTTGCACGGGCGTCGCCTCCTGTGTTTTTTCGTTTTGTGTGTTCTCGCTTGCGCCTTCCCTTGCGCTGGTGATCTCCTCCGGCATGTCGACGTTTTTACCACAGCTGCCGAGAACTGCCAGGCACAGCAGCGCGCAAACGAGTATGGTGATGATCTTTTTCATAAGCAAGCCCCTTTCCTATGCGTCTTGATCAATATATTGCCATGAAAACGTGAGTGTGTTATCCTTAATCGAATATTTTTCTGGGTTGGTTTTGCTTGGACGGCCCCTCTCGAACCCGGCCTTGGCAAAGGGCACCTCAAAGGCCCGCAACATCTCTTCATTCGGAAATTCAATGCTGCCCACCACGATGATTTCGTCTTTCCTGTTCTCCTCGAAGAATTTGCCCGGTACAAAGCCGTTGTACCAGCCTGCGGATTCCGGCCCCCGGGTGAAGAGATAATTTGTTTGCTTGGTTGAAAAGTTTTTTTGATAGACATCCATCTGAAACACAAGCTCTTCTTCGGGAGAAACACGGATTTCACTGCCCAACATAACCAGGCCATATCGGCCCTTCCACATCTGGATCATCCAGTCCTTCGAGCCGTATTGGAATTTGATGCGTATGGTACTGTATCTCGTATCGGCCAAAGGCGGGGGCGGGCCCTCCCGATAGAATATGCCGTTCTCGTCCATCTTATATTCCAGCAATCTTGACGGCGGGCCCGAATCTTTAAAATGTGTGGTCACAGTGGTGGTAGTTGTGGCTTCGATGGTTGTTGCGGTTGTGGTGTCAGGCACAGCGATAGCTTGCGTCGACGCGGAGGCAGTCGTGTCAACAGGCGTGGCGCCCTCCCCGCTGCAGCTGCCGAGGATGGAGAGACACAGCAGCGCGCAGGCGAACGTAGCGATCGGCTTCACAAAAATTTCCTCCTGAAAAATGTAAATTTCCCCTTGCATTCTCCGCACAAATGTGCTATACTGATCACAGCAAAACAAATGTGCGGTGATGTAAATGGAACCCATTATCTTCCACTGCGACTGCAATGCCTTCTTCGCCAGCGTGGAGGAGACCTTCCATCCCGAATACAAGCAGGTGCCCATGGCGGTGGCGGGCGACCCCGCGAACCGCCACGGGATCATCCTGGCCAAAAACGAGCGGGCGAAAAAATACGGCATCAAGACCGCCGAGACCATCCACAGCGCCAAGAAAAAGTGCCCGGGCCTGCTGCTGTGCCCGCCGCGCCACGGGGTTTACGGCGAGTTCTGCGACCGCATCAACGCTATCTACGAGACCTATACGGACCGGGTGGAGCGCTTCAGCATAGACGAAAGCTTCCTGGACATGACCTTCTTCGGGGAGGATGCCCCCGCCATCGCCCATGAGATCCGCAAGCGCGTGGCCAGGGAGACTGGCGTGACGATCTCCGTTGGGGTGAGCTGGAACAAGATTTTCGCCAAGATGGGCTCGGAATACAGGAAGCCTGACGCCGTCACTATTATTCGTCGCTCAGACTACCGGGAAATCCTCTGGCCCATGCCGGTTGGCTAGCTTTTTTTGGTGGGCCACAGCACAGCGCAGGCCCTGGAGAAGTTCGGCATCCGCACCATAGGTGACCTGGCGAATTCCGACGCGGGCTTCCTGCGGCGGCAGTTCGGCAAGGGCGGCGACTATCTGCACAGCAGCTCGAACGGCCTGGATAGCGGCATCGTCGGCTTCGCGGGGGCCGGCGGCCCGACGAAGTCCATCGGCAACGGCATGACATTCCGCCGGGACCTGACCGGCGAGAAGGACATCCGCACAGGGCTGACCCCGCTCGCCGACAACGTGGCGGCCCGCATGCGGCGCGCGGGTATGAAATGCACGGTTGTGCAGGTG